>Ga0256404_1005085_pt1 | contig 23861 bp, 17 predicted proteins | sample RumenRJG_01DNA_FD_185990 | JGI IMG/M metagenome (GOLD analysis project Ga0256404, IMG submission 185990) | Bovine rumen microbial communities from Lethbridge, Alberta, Canada - RJG_01 | ecosystem: Host-associated > Mammals > Digestive system > Stomach > Rumen | place: Canada: Alberta | collected... | reverse complement strand
GGTACCGAGACTGTGGGCAAACAGGACAACGGGAAGTCCGGGGAAGGACCTGCGAAGGATCGCGCAGAAGGACGAGCCATCTTTTGCATAATTTCGAAAAAGGTTTCCCTCTCCGTATTCAGCCCGTGTCCTGCCATGTTTCCTGTACTCATGCAGAGCGACTGTGTATCCGGCCTTTACCATTTCAGGAGCAAAAATCTCATAATAATCGGCGACTTCCGCAAGACCTGTCATGATCTGGATCACAGCACGGGGGCTTTCCGCTGCCCAGACTTTGTACCATATTTTCTCACCGTCAAAAGATGTAAACTCCATCTGCAGTCCTCCCGGTGTGTTAATATCCCGCAGCATACTGCCGCGCCGGCATTTGCCGCAAAACTAATTATGGACCAGAGTACCCCGAAATCGCAACAGGAAAACGGTTCCGCTCCCGTTAAAAGTCTATTATAATCATAAAAGGACAGAACAAAACTGAAGATCCGGGATAAATGGATTTGAGAAAAGAGGACAGGAGCAGCATTATGGAGCAGAACAAAAAAGTTACCACCCTTTATCTGGTGCGCCACGGCACCACAGCCTGGAATCAGGCTCTTCGCTACCAGGGACAGACGGACAATCCGCTGGATGAGATAGGAGAGAAGCAGGGTGCCTGTCTGGAGGAATATTTCAAGGACATTCACATCGATCTGGGGGTGACCAGCCCTCTGCAGCGCGCGGTCAAAACACTTGAGTACTGCCTTGCGACTCAGGACCATGAGGTCCCTGTGCTGGTGGAACCCGGCGTCATGGAGATCAACTTCGGGCTGATTGACGGCTGGACCAAAGAAGAAATACAGGCTGAGTATCCTGAGTTTTACAGAATGTATGTGCTCAATGAGGACAGAGGCCACGCCAGAGCGCCGGGCGGAGAGACGATGATCGAAGTCTACGAGCGTGTGAGCGAAGCGATCATGAGGATCGTGCGGGAGCACAGAGGGGAAACTATTGCGATCGCTTCCCACGGCACTGCGATCCAGACTTTTCTCAACTATTCTGAAGGGATTCCTGCGGACAAAATGGGCCGTTACCTTCTGTATAATGTCAGCGTCTGCTGCGTCACGGTGGACGAAGAAGACAGGACGACACTGGAATTTGTGGATGACAAGCACCATGTGCCGAAAGAACTGCAGTTTTCCTACGGTTCGGTCCCGTCAAAATAAAGAATGCGAAACATTGAAAAACCTCCGGATCGTTTGAACGATCCGGAGGTCTCTTTTTTTACATTTCTTCGAATTCAGGCTCTTCCGCGGGAGCGCTCTCTTCCTCGGTGGAACCGTCGGAAGAATCCTCATGAGGCTCAGTAAGAGTTGTATGATCATCGGGATAGTAGGTGATTCCGTCAATATCGAAGTCATCTCTGTCATCGCGGATGATGAAGATCATGGTGCGGCCCTGGTTCACGGTGACCTCGTTGCCGTTGTCATCATAGAATAATGTGGGCTCATAGTCATCTGCCTTGTTCCATGTGACATGGATCATCTTGCCGTTAGTGATGTAGAAGCCGTCATAGCCGGGATCCTCGATCCTGAACCAGAGATAACCGTGTGTGCCGTCTTCCCATTCACGGGAGTCGTTGTTGGCATAGACCCACTCGCAGCGCTGAATGAAGATGTTGGTGAATGCCATCTGTTCGCCTGTGACCGCATCACACTGGTCTTCGCCGTACAGTCTCTTGTAATAGAGGTGATCCTCTTCGTCGTAACTGAGTGCGGACTGAGTGACAGGATAGGAGCCTGACATATCGATCTCAGTGGCATCTACAGCATCCGGATACTGCGAGAGGTCATTGATCTCGCCGTCCTTTGTGAAAGTGAAGTGCTTGTCGTGATAATACTCTTCACGGTGCTCTTTCTCAAATCCGGCTTCTTCGATGGCGTCAAGGATGTGCTCGGCATCCGTGTAGGCTGTGTGCTCGAGAGCGACGCCGTCGTGAGGAATGCGGTAGAAAGCGCCGTAATCCGGTCCCATGGACTCGTGGCCGGTGCCGTTGATGTTGTCTACATCCTCGCGGGAGAGGATCTCTCCAGTGTAATCGGAGGGACCGCCGAAGTGGATGATGATCGGATCCCATTCAAGCGCTTCATAGACAAAATAGGAGCGGATACTGCGGACATTGCCGATCCTTTCAAGATCCTGCCAATCCTGCATGATGCCCATCTGGCGGCTCATGTTGCCTTCTTCCATGATCTCGTAGAAGACGTCGACTCTGTCGAGACCGTATTGGGGCTGGGCCTGCTTGTTGATGGGGAACATAAAGGCCAGAGGGCGCTGCCTGAGGAGCTCTTCATCCATGACCTTTCCGGTCAGAGGGCTTCTGGGAAGTTCAGGCTCGGGTTCCGGCTCGGGCTCGGGTTCCGGCTTGGAGATCGCTTCAGTTGCCGTATCAATGGCAGTTGTGTCTGCTGACGCGGTTTCTTCTGTCTTTTTTTCTGTTTCAACTGTTGTTTCTTCCTGCTGAGTCTGAGCGGAGGTTGAACCGCCGCAGCCGACAAGGGCTGAGGACAGTGTCAGTGCAGCGACCGTCAGAACACAAAGACTTCTCTTACGCATAAAGTCCTCCTGATACTGTTCTTTTTGTAGGTGTTTAATCAATCATAAACATACGGTTATTCTAACCCAAAGCGATAATATTTGCAATAGTTTGTAATATTTATGTAACAAGAATGAAGGAAGCACGTCAGTTTATATATAGAAGGATATGGTATAATACAGATATGTGATGTTTTGACAGATCAATCAGATCCGGAAGAGGTGACACTATGAAGATGAGAAGGATATCAGCACTGCTTATTTGCTTTATACTGACGCTTGGTGCCTGCGCGGGGCCAGGGGCGCCTGCCGGAACACAAAGCGGCAGCGGTTCGACTGCGGAGGACACGGAGACGGCAGCTCAGATCCCGGACCAGAATAAGAAGCCGGAACTGGTGATCATGGGCGAGGAGGATACGGATTACAGCCGCGCCGCCCAGGCAAAAAAGACCGAGCAGACCAATGTGAAAGGCACAGCGCTGTACGCTGCGAAGGACGGGCCGAGAGCTCTTGAAAAGGACTTCACGGTAATGGTCTATATCGTAGGATCCAACCTTGAGAGCCGCTACGGGGCAGCCACAAACGACATGAAAGAAATGATCGGGTCGAACCTTGATTTCAGCAGGAACAATCTCCTTGTCTACACCGGCGGCAGCAAGAGATGGACCAGCGCGATATCGAATACATGCAATAGCGTCATTAATATGGAAAACGGTGAACAGCTGGAGGTGACAGCGCAGACTTCAGAGACTGCGGATATGGGCGCCGCAGGCACTCTGGCTGAGTTCATCAATTACTGTACGACCAATTATCCGGCCAGGCACTACGGACTGGTGCTTTGGGACCACGGCGCGGGCCCACTCTGGGGATACGGCAGCGATGAACTGTTCGGAAATGACAGCCTGCTGCTGGAGGAGCTTAAGGGCGCTATGGACCAGACCCCGTTTGCGGGAGATAAAAAACTGGATTTTGTGGGTTTTGACGCCTGCCTTATGGGATCTGTTGAGAGTGTCAAACTCTGGAAGGACTATGCGCAGTATATGGTCGGTTCAGAGGAACTTGAATCCGGACGGGGCTGGGATTACAGTTTCCTGTCCAAACTCAATGAGACCGATGACGCCAGGACGATCGTCAGCTCGATCGTCGAGGCTTACGGAAAATATTATGAAGAGAACAGGTCGGAGTTTTTTAACCCCGACGTAACGCTGGCGGCAATGGATCTGAGCAGGACAGATACGCTGATCGACAGCGCAAATGCGCTTTTTGAGGCGATGAAGACCGGAATTGAACAGGGAAATTACCCTGAACTGAACCAGGCCAGAGCTAAGACGAAGGCTTTTGGTCTGGGCGCGGCCAGCGGCAAAGAGGATGCTTTCGATCTTCTGGATCTTAAGCATCTTGCTGAAAATGTTTCGGAACTGTATCCCGAGGAGAGCCGCGGCATCCTTGAGGCGGTCGATGAAATGGTGGTGAATCATACATCCAATGTCAGCGGCGCTAATGGTATTTCTATTTATCTTCCGGGTGATAACCTGGAACTTTACGGCGTCTCCGGAGAACTGTATTCGGAAGAAACCTCGCTGTCCCCTGAGTATTCTGCCTTTGTCACCTCTTATATGGACAGCTGGATCGAGGGGTCGAACACAGACTGGACTATGCCGGAGATTCAGCGCGAAGGAGAGGAACTGACACTTCAGCTCACCGATGAGCAGGTCAGGAATACCTCTCAGGCTTTCTACACTGTTTTACAGAGGAACAGTTTCGGCGACTATGCCATCACTACTGCCAATATTGCCGTGGATCCGGATGAGAACAGTGTTTTGCATATTCCGTCAGATCCGATGCTGCTGACTGTTGCGACAGATATGGAAGAAGCGCCGGCACCGCTCACATGCGTGCAGTCACAGAACAATGACGCTGAATCCGTTTACAGAACGGTCAACTGTTATCTAACGTCCGGGCATGAGTTCATGGATGTTGACTGGGATAAGGATGAAGAGGTCGTGATCACTGCCAAGAACATTGCGGGTGAGACGGAGACCTCCGTTCTCGATATCACCTCCGCGTCCGGCAGTGCCTGGGCCGGCGGCAAGGCGTCGATCGACGTCTCCAACTATGAATCGCTCATCAACGCGGGAAGTATTTCTTATAATCCCCGGCGCGATGATAAAGGAAATATGAAGCCGTTTACCGAGTGGAAATCCACGGGATATGAGATGTATCCGCTGTGTCTGGATCACGGTTTCAGGCTCGAAATGAAGCCGGCATCCGGCTTTGACAAGGACTTCATCTGCCAGGTAACTGTGAAGGACATCAACGGCAATGTCCACGGGTCGGAGTTCATCGATCTTGAACTGGATCACAGCGGAAAATATAAAGTGATAGGCACTGAAAACGGAACGATGTACGCCGATGTTTCCGGAGAGGAAGCGGTGATCACCGACTATGAAGGAGAGGATACAGAGATCACAGTGCCGTCCGAAGTCTCCGGCAAAAAAGTGACGGAGATCGGAGACGAAGCATTCTCGGGACTGACGAACTGCAGGAAGGTCACGCTGCCTGAGGGGATCAGAACGATCGGAATATCGGCTTTCCGCGGAAGCGGGCTTACGTCGGTCGAGATTCCGGAGAGCGTGGAAGTGATCAAGAGAGGCGCGTTTTCAAGGACGGCTTTAGAGTCAGTGACACTGCCCGGCGGACTGCAGATGATCGGTTCTATACCGTTCGCGGACTGTGAAAACCTCACGGAGATCTCAATAGATGAATGCAATGAGAGTTATAAAACAGTAAATGGCGTCCTGTACACCAAGGACGGCAGGACACTGATCCAGTATCCGGGCGCACGGAGCGGTGAATACGCTGTGGAGAAGGGAACGGAGACGATCGCGTACGGATCCTTTGCTGGCTCCCTCATTGAGAGCGCGGTTCTTCCGGAATCGCTTAAGAGCGTAGAGAATATGGCGTTTTTCGACTGCCAGAGCCTTTCCTCTTTCAATCTTCCCGACAGCATTGAAACGGTCGGAGATTCCGCTTTCGGAGAATATATGTTATTCAGGTTCGGAAACGAAGAAAATCCGCTTATTGAGACGATGCATATCGGACCGAATATGCAGCATATCGGAAAAGAAGCCTTCAGCATGATGAATATCGCGGCCTTTGAGGTGGAGGAGAGCAATCCCTATTTTGCCTCTTCGGGCGGATTCATTACGAGCAAAGCAAAGGATATGATCCTGGAGGTGCCTCAGGGGATGGGCAAAATTATCATGATCCCGGATGGGATCACTACTTTGCAGGACAATCTGCTTACGTACTGTGATGACGCTGAGGATGTTGTGATCCCGGACAGTGTTTTCCGGTTCGGCAAGAGCGTTTTCCCGTATGATCTTGGCGAGCAGGACGAAACAGGACAATATCAGTATATTTATAAAGTCAAACTTCACTGCTCGAAGGGCTCTGCGGCAGAATCTTATGCAAAGCAGTTTGAGATCGCCTATGATGACGTGACGGATCCGGAGAACCTTGTTTACGAAACTGTGACGGAGGAAATGGCCGGAGCGGAAAGCGCAGAACCTGCGGCTATGACTTGGCGCATCTTCAAAGATCACGCGGAACTGGTCGGGTGCAGCGGAAGCGACAAAGGGACGCTTACGATCCCGTCCGAGTTCAGGGAACTTCCGGTGACTGCGATCAGGAAGGACAATAATCAGTACTATAGCAACTACTATTCCAAAGTAGTCATTCCGGACAGCGTGAGCGCGATCGAGGGCTCGTTTTTCTCTGATTTCTACATGATGAAGGAATTGGAGACCGGCGCGAACAATAAGAATTATAAATGTGTGGACGGCGTCCTGTTTGATGCGAAGGGGGAGACCCTGCTCGTTTATCCGAAGCAGAAGGAAGACGCGGAATATACGGTCCCCGGCAAAACAGAGACGATCGGGGAAGGCGCGTTTTATCTCAATTCTTTCCTGACTAAAGTCACGCTGCCCAAGTCCCTGAGGACGATCGGCAAGAGCGCGTTCGGGAGCTGCTCATCTCTGACGGATGTGGTATTTGCCAAAGGGCTCAAAGAGATCGGAGACAGGGCTTTCAACGATTGCCCTCTTCAGAACGTGCAGCTGCCGTCCTCTGTCACCTCGATCGGCGCAGCAGCTTTTACGCCGGGAGATGGATACGGAAAGATCGAACTTCCGGAAAAACTGGAGAAACTGGGCTACGCTGCTTTCAGTGCCGGGCTTAATAAAACTTTCACTCAGGACGTGATCCGTATACCGGCAAATCTTGTTATCAAGAACAAATTCCTCGACAATATTTTGTTCGAGAGATTTGAAGTGGACGAGAAGAGCGAGAACTATATGTCGGCGGACGGGCTGCTTATGAGCAAAGACGGCAGAACACTTGCAGCTGTTCCCACACTCCTGGAGGGAGATCTGATCGTCCCCGAGGGAACGCTGTATATTGAGTATTCAGCCCTTGCAGGCTGTGATAAAGTGACGGACATCTATCTTCCGGACTCCGTTTTAAATATCGGCGACATCGGGGCTAAGGATTACGAGACAGGCGAGTACAGGTTTGTCATTCACTGCAATCCGGGCACCGAGGTCCAGAGACGTCTGGACGCGAAAGGGATTCCGTGGGTAGAGAAGTGAGTGAGATCAGCCGCCTCATTCGCCTCCTGCACAGCAGCACGCTGATGTGATAAAGTATTAAAAGATTATTAATTAGTGGATATTAGCGAAAGTTTCGTATATTATAGTATAAGTTCCGGCGGCCGGTTTCGGAGAACGGAATTTTGACATACTAAAGAACAGAAGCCACTAAAAAGAATCGTGAAGAAAAGCATTCAGGAGGATTTTGACTATGAAAAAGAATTTTGCTGATTTAGTAAAGATCGGTATTGTGGTTCCCGCTTTGATCATCTCAATGGCAGCCTGCGGAGCAGCAAATGCCCAGGGCACACAGGCGGATGACAAAACTGCGACAACAGAAACTGCTGCAACTGCAGAAACCAAAGAGACAGAAGAGAAGACAGAAACTCCTGCCGCCACTGCTGATGCGGAGGCGAAGGTTTATGAGAACAGAGGCTACAAACTGTCTGTTCCCGGTGAACTGGCTGATAAGATCACGGTAGATACACCTGATCTTAACGATGACGGAATCGTATTTGACGTATATGAGACGAAATCCGTCGAAGCAGCAGAGGCCAAGGGAAACGGCAATCAGGGCTATGGCTGGCTCTTTGCGATCACAGAGAGAGAGGAAGAATCAGCCCGCAAGATGATGATCGACGCATTTGGAGGACAGAAGCCGATCGCTGTTAATGCAGATGGAGTATATCTGATCTATAATAACCCGACAGATGTCCGCTATGAGCGCGCAACTGTAGAGGACATGGAGAAAGATCAGGCGGAATGGTCGGCAGCATGCGAATGGGCAGCCACAGTCGCCAAGACTTTTGCCCAGGAGAACGGCCTGACCGGGATCAGTTTTAATAACACACTTGTAGAGTCAGCTCTTGCAAAGGCCGCATTTGACAAGGATGCCAATTATACCGTCAGCACCACAGAGCATGGACCTCTTGCGCCCAATGGTGTTGATCCCCTTCCATTCTACGAGAAGATGACCAAGGGAGCCCTGTACGAGGACATCGAGGTAGCAGAGAATGAAGTGCCCGACGGCGAGTATGTCGTCCTTACATTCCCTGATGATCAGGTGCGCTACGATTTCTTCTTTGCAGAGGGAAGCGAGAACCTCATCCGCACGGTGCAAGGACCCGAAGGCGGCGAGCAGTATACGTTTTTCACCAAGGTGACATTCGAAGACGGCACATCCAAGGCTAGCGAGATCATGCATGAGTGGTACAACGCGATCGTCGAGAAGAGCGGCAATCAGTAAAATTGAATAATCGACAGATGATGGAGGCTGCCGCAGTTTGCGGCAGCCTTTTTTTCAGTATAATAAGAACAAGATACCCTTGAGGTCGTTTGTCAGGAAGAGATCATTTGTCAGGTGCAGGAGGGAACAATGGGCAGAATATTCAACGTTGTCGCATTGCAGAAAAAGGTATATGGAACAGCAGAGCAGAACCTGGCAGCTGTACGGCGGATGCTGGACACTTATGACGGAAATTTCTGTACCGGGCAGGTGATCGATTTCCTTGTCCTTCCGGAGATTTTTACTTGTCCCTATGACAACAAATGCTTTCCGGAGTTTGCGGAGAGCGATGGCGGAACTGTTTACAGATTCCTTTCAGAGTTGGCTCGTGACAGAGGGATGTATGTGATCGGAGGGTCTGTCCCTGAACTGGAGAACGGAAAAATCTATAATACATCTTACATGTTTGATCGAAGAGGAGTTCAAATAGGCAAACACCGCAAGGTGCATCTTTTTGATATCGATGTTAAGGGAGGTCAGTATTTCAAGGAATCGGAAGTATTATCTCCCGGGGATAAGATAACCGTTTTTAATACGGAATACGGGAAGATGGGAGTGTGTATCTGCTTTGATATCCGGTTTCCTGATTTATTCATCGAGATGCGGGATGCGGGCGTGAAGATGGTCTTCGTGCCGGCTGCTTTTAACATGACGACAGGTCCCGCACACTGGGAAACACTGTTTAGAAGCAGGGCTTTGGACCAGCAGATCTATGTGCTCGGCTGTTCGCCTGCAAGAGATGAAAATGCCTCCTATGTCGCTTACGGACACAGTATTTTGACAGACCCGTGGGGGAGGGTCGTGAAGGAACTGGGCGCAGAGGAGGGAATTCTCGCGGCGCAGATCGACCTTGATACAGTAGAGAGTGTCAGGCAGCAGATACCGCTGAGAAAGTAAATGAAGCATAAGAAAAGTGCCTGCCGCCATTCGGTGACAGGCACTTAATTTCCAAAGTTCACAAATTCTGTCTGAAATCATAAATTGCCCGGATCGCGTCCTCGTAGCGCTCTTCAGGCACGCCGATCAGCAGGTTGAGTTTGCCGGCGCCCTGGTTGATGGTGCTGATCTCGATTCCTTCTGAAGTGAGTTTCTCCAGAACCCGGACGTTTGCGTCGCTGGACTCTGTTGCCTTCTCGCCGGTCACAGCGATCAGCGACTGATTCTCCCGAAGCCCGATAAAATCAGGATTGAGCTTATCACGGATCTCTTCAAAGAGGTCTTCCTTGCAGTCATCCAAAAGATCTTTCCGGATCACAAGTGTGATCGAATCGATGCCGGTCAGGCAATATTCAAAGGGCAGTGCCCGCTCTTTCAAAATATCGAGCATCAGTGCGCTGAATCCTGAACCGTCGCTGACCATGACTTTTTCGATCTGGATCACGGACATTCCCTTGCGGCCGGAGACACCGGTCACAGGATTTTTGACAACGCCGGAAGGCAGGTGCCGTACGATCATGGTGCCTGCGTCTTCGGGGCGGTCCGTGTTCCGGATGTTGATCGGGATCTCAAGCTCTGAGGCCGACAGGACAGCGTCTGAGTGGAGCACCGAGGCGCCCATGTAGGAGAGCGTCCGCAGTTCCCGGTAACTCATGTAAGAAACTGTTTCGGGATTTGCGACAATGCGGGGATCTGCCGCGTACAGTCCGGAGACATCGGTCCAGTTCTCGTAAAGATCGGCGCCAACCGCGCAGGCTGCAAGGCTTCCCGTGATGTCTGATCCGCCGCGCTCGAAGGTATGGATCACGCCGTTCATATCCGAGCCGTAGAATCCTGCGATCACAGCCCGGTTCAGCGGCAGGAGAGAGGCACACATCGTACGGGATGTCATCGGGCCGTTCAGGTGTCCGTCTTCGTCAAAACAGACACACCATGCAGGATCAACGAAGGTGAAGCCAAGATATTTGGCCACTATTTTGGCAGTGAGGTATTCGCCGCGGCTGGCAGTGTAATCCTGCATCGGTTCCGTCCTGAGCGACTGTTCGAGGATCTCGAATTCCTCGTCGAGGGGGAAACTGATGCCCAGTCCGTCTATGATCTCCCGAAACCGCAGTTTGATCTTCCGAAGTTCCGCAGCAAAGGGTTCGCCAGCTTTCGCCTTCCCGTACAGGTCAAGGAGAAGATCTGTCACCTTTATATCATCTTTGAACCTCTTTCCGGGCGCGGACACGACGATGAACCTTCTCGCCGGATCACTCCGGACAATATCACTGATCTTGCGAACCTGGCCGGCGTTTGCAACCGAAGTGCCGCCGAACTTGGCGACAACAATGCGTTCCTTCATGATGATCCCTCCATGGCGTAGAATATGATGCAATTATAACATGAACAAACGACCGTCGGGGTGTCGATATGCACTAAAAAAGAGGGCACTGCGCGGAGCAGTACCCTCTTTTGCCGGAAATCTTATTTGTTTTCTGTGATATCCATTCCGAAATACTTGTCGGAGATCGCGGAAAGAGTGCCGTCTTCTTTGAGTTCCTTCAGGGCATCGTTGATCGCGGCGCGCAGAGACTCGGAGGAATCTCCATAGGGCATGATCATGCCGACCTGCTCGACTTCGGGGTCATAGGCGGCAATCTTGATATTGGCGTCAGGCTGCTCTTTCATGTAGTCGTTGATGGACACTTCCGCATTGAGGGTCGCGTCGACACGGCCTGCCAGCAGCTCGTCGATCGTTCCGGAGAGGGACTCCACGTCTTTGACAGTGGCTCCGTATTTCTCAGCGGTCAGCTGATAGGTGCTGTTGGCGGAGTTGCAGGTGGTCTTCCCTGCCAGATCCTCCATTGATTTGATCTCCTCATTGTCGCCGCGCACGACCAGGACTGTCCTGTTGAACGCATAGAAATCGCTGTAATAGTATGCCTGCGCCCGTTCGTCCGTATAACCGACACCGTTCGCCATGACATCGTAGCGGCCCGCCTGCACACCTGCGAGGAGTCCGTCCCATTCGCCGGTCACATACTCCGGTGTGACGCCGAGCTTTTCTGCTACAGCGCCTGAGACCTCTACTTCAAATCCGACGAGATTGCCGTTCTCGTCTTCATAGGTCCATGGAGCCCAGTTGCCTTCCATGGCGATCACGATCTTTCCTTCTTTCTTTATTTTGGCCAAAAGATCATCGCCCGAAGCTTCTGCTCCTGCAGCGCTTTCTGCCGCCGGCTCTGCGTTTTCCTCCTTCGCAGGAGACCCGGAACCGGATCCGCCGCACCCTGCCAGCACGGATGCCGCAAGCGTGCCTGCGAGCAGAAGATTCAGCCATTTCTTTACACCTTTGTTCACGTGTGATCCTCCTTCTTTGTCACTTCTTGTAGATAGTGTCCTTTATGTAAATTATACTCGGGTTCTTTGCCATAGCAGAGCAGCTTACGCGTCATGCTGTGTGCGGATATTCCTTAGGAATTCCCTTGTTCGCTGCTCCCTGGGATTTGCGAAAAAATCCTTTGACGGACCCTGCTCCACGATGCTGCCGTTTTCCATGAAGATGACGCGGCTGGAGACATTCTCCGCGAAACTGAGTTCGTGTGTGACCACAAGCATGGTCATCCCGTCTTCCGCCAGCTGCCGCATTACGGTCAGCACCTCGCCGATCAGTTCCGGATCAAGCGCCGACGTCGGCTCGTCAAAATAGATGATCTCCGGGTCTGTTGCAAGCGCCCTCGCGATCGCGACGCGCTGCTGCTGTCCGCCGGAAAGCTGGATGGGGTAGTAGTCCGCGCGGTCCGACAGGCCAACCTTGTCCAGCATTTCCATACCGATCCGGCGAGCCTTCTCTTTGTCCATCTTTCTGGCCGATGTGAGACCGAGAGTGACATTGCCGAGCGCCGTCAGATTTGCAAAGAGATTATAGTTCTGGAATACAAATGCCGTCTTTTTACGGATCGCCGCGATATCCGCCCTTTTCATATGACCGAGATCATACGTCTCACCGTCGAATATCATTGTGCCGGAATCGGATTTCTCCAGGAAATTGATGCAGCGCAGAAGAGTGGTCTTGCCGCTCCCGCTGGGACCGAGGATCGCGATCACATCGCCCTTTTCCACGGTAAGGTCAATGCCTCTGAGCACCGTATTTGCTCCAAATGATTTCCTTAGTTCTCTGATCTCCATAGATTCCCTCACTCCTGTGTGCGCACTTCAGTCTCCTTGTTGTTATAAGCGCTGAGTCTCTTTTCAAAATAGCGCTGCGCGAAAGTCAGGATCGTTGAAAAGAAGAGATAGATCAGTGCCACTTCACAGTAGAGCCAGAGCGGCTCATAGGTACGGCCTACTATTTTCTGCGCTGCCATGAACATGTCCGCGACGGTGATCTCCGCCACAAGGGATGTATCCTTGAGCATTGCGATCACAGAGTTGGAGAGGGGAGGAAACGCCGTGCGCAAGGCCTGCGGTATCACGACATGGCGCATGATCTGAAGATAATTCATTCCGACACAATAGCCGGCTTCCATCTGCCCTTCCGGCACTGCTTCCAGAGCCGAGCGCATCGTCTCCGCGCAGTAAGCTCCCTCATTGAGAGAAAACACGATCACAGCGCACACAAATGAATTCAAAACGATCCCGATCTTGGGAAATCCGTAGTAAGCGAGAAACAGCTGCACCAAAAGAGGAGTGCCCCTGAAGATCCAGATATAAAGCCTTGACAGCTGACGGAGCACCGGAACCTTGGCATATTGCACTAAAGCCATGAACATAGCGATTATCATGGCAAATGAAAAGCCGAGCACGGTCAACGGGATTGTGACCTTGATGCTCGCCAGCATGATCTTGACGAAACCTTCGACAAGAATATTCCATATTCGTTCCGACATTTAAAAAGGATCTCCTTCACGGCGGGATCATAGAAACTGATCCTGCCATTTTTTTGTATCTTATCATAGCTGACAAAGAGAAACAAGACACGGAACAGCCTGTATTAAGCGGCTGCAGATGATTTCAGGGTCCCGAAATCATCTGTAATTACACTTCGATATAAGGTAAAATAATGATCAGGAAAGCAAAAAGCAAGGCAAAAACAGCAGCTGAGAGAACAGGAGGCATCACCATGCTGGCAGATTATCACGTTCATACGATATACAGTGATGATTCCGAATATCCGATGGAGGAAGTTGTTAAAGACGCGATCGCACTCGGATTGTCTGAGATCTGTTTTACGGATCATGTGGATTACGGCATAAAAAGGGATTGGGATGACCCGAGAGGGGTGGAATACCGACGCGGAGGTCCGGGGGAACCTGAGCGGATTCCTGTTGTGAACGTGAATTATCCCGAGTACGCGGCTGAGTTTGGCAGCCTCAAAGAAAAGTATAAAGACCGGATCAGTTTCAAAATGGGAATGGAGTTCGGTATGCAGACGCATACGATCCCGCAGTATGAGAAACTGTTTTCCGCCTATCCCTTTGACTTTATCATCCTGTCTGTACATCAGGTGGAAGATAAGGAGTTCTGGACACAGGACTTCCAAAAGGGACGGACTCAGGAAGAGTATAACCTTCGTTACTATGAGGAAATACTGGAACTGGTGCGGCGCTATCACAATTACAGCGTTCTCGGTCACCTGGACCTGATTTCCCGTTATGATAAAGAGGGATATTTCCCCTTCGAAAGAATCCGTCCCGTTGTTGCGGAAATCCTTAAGACGGTTATCGCTGACGGAAAAGGCATAGAGATCAATACATCAAGCCACCGCTATGGTCTGCGGGATCTGACGCCGTCAAGGGATATCCTTCGGCTGTATCGCGATCTCGGAGGTGAAGTGATCACCATCGGGAGCGACAGCCACAAGAAAGAGCATCTCGGCGCATATGTCCGTGAAACAATGGGTGAGATGAAGGAACTCGGTTTTAAAGCATATTATACTTTTGACAAAATGATTCCTGTCCCGCATTACTTCAAGGCACCGCTGGCATAGAAGTAGTACCACTTGCCGTCGATCTGCTGCCATCCGGTGAGCATAGCGCCGCTGATATCCATATAGTACCATTTGTTGTTGATCCGCTGCCATCCGGTGAGCATGGCACCGCCGGCACTCAGGTAATACCATTTACCATTGATTTTCTGCCATCCGGTGAGCATGGCGCCGCCGGCGTCCATGTAATACCATGTGCCGTTGATTTTCTGCCATCCGGTGATCATAGCGCCGCTGATATCCATATAGTACCATTTGTTGTTGATCCGCTGCCATCCGGTGAGCATGGCACCGCTGGCACTCAGGTAATACCATTTACCATTGATTTTCTGCCATCCGGTGAGCATGGCGCCGCCGGCGTCCATGTAATACCATGTGCCGTTGATTTTCTGCCATCCGATGAGCATGGCGCCTCCGGCGTCCATGTAATACCATCTGCCATTGACTTTCTGCCACCCGGTGAGCATAGCGCCGCTGCCGTTCATGTAATACCATGTGCCGTTGTCGCGCACCCACCCGGTCTGCATCTCTCCCTTGGCGTTCAGATAATAAGTATTCTGTCCGATTGTCTGAAAACCTCTGAGATTCAGGCCGTCCTGACCGAAGAGATACCAGCTCGTTTTTCCGTTTCTTGTAAGCCGGTTCCATCCTGTCGCGACGCTGCCGTCATTATTAACGAAAATATAGTCGAATGTTCCGTCGTCGCGATGCCATTTCTTCCAGCCCGGAGTCATGCGGCCGATCCATTCAACAGGATCCCTTGTCAGGCTGCCGCTGCGGTCATAAGTATAGAAACGGATGCCGTCCCCGGTCAATTCCTCTACCAGCGCCTTAAATGCTTCCGCCGCTCTGTAGGCAGTGATTCCGTGATAGGAGAGATAATAGTTGTAGGGAGGCTCATCGTCATAGAAATTGCGGGTCCGGTTTGAAGTGGTCACAATATAGGACGGCTGAAGTGTATTAAGCATGTCGCTGCTGGTACATTCGTCATAGCCGTGATGCGCGACTTTGATGACATCCGCGTTTTGATATTTTGACGCAACCGTATTCGCGATCTTGCGCTCATATCCGCCTTCCATCTCCAGGTCGCCCATCAGAAGCGTCGTGCGCTCATCTTTTCTGACAGCAGTGATAATGCTGTTGAGATTCTCGTTGTCGGAAGAATTGTGATAGAGATTAAACAGCGATATCACAAAATCACCGAGCGAAAACTCAATGCTGTCGGTAACCGGTCCGTTGTCTCCTTTAACAAACTCCGCGTTTGCTTTCTGCAGCGCCTCTGCGTTGTGGGCACTGGTCTCCACCATGATGGCTCCTCTTGCAGCCATTGCTTCAATTGACTGGCGGAACATTCTCGTATTCTGCCACCCCCATTCACCTTCTTCTAACTGGTTATAGTGATAATTCTTGTAGTAATAGACCGTATTGGAATCGACCCAGTAGTTCCCCTCTTTATTAAGCGCAGAGGCAATGAATTTCATTCCGCCGATGTGGTCGGAGTGACTGTGTGTCCCCAAAATAAAGTCAAGATGCATGACGCCGGCCACCTGAAGGTAAGTGATCACATTATCTACATCTACTGTATACCCGCTTATACTGGGGTCGGGGTCTGAAGAGGGATGCGAAGCGTCGACAAGGCCAAAGTGACCGTTGCTTTCGACCAGGATCGAGTCGGAAGCGGCAAAGTTATCATCGAGACTTATGAAGTGGATGCGGTCAAAGAAGGATTCTTTCTGTCCGCCTTCAGCGGGGGCATTTTCTGCAGTGTCCGCGCTTGCAAGCAGCGCCTCTTCGCCGGTGACCTCGGGTTCGGATCCGGTCTGCGCCTGGGCTTTGGTGTCGGATAATGCCTCTGATTCGGAGTCGGGCTGTATATCAGTATCATTCTGCCCCTTATCCTCAGTGTCGGCTTCTTCCTGACTTTCGTCTGTTCCCGGAACTTCTGATTCAACGGGCACGGAGATTTCTTCTTCGTTTCCGGGAAGATCCGCTGTTTCCGGAGATGCAGACGCTTCCTCATTTGCGGGCAGGGCAGTTTCTTCCTGCAGGGCAGTTTCTTCCTGCAGGGCAGTCTCCTCCGGCGGTGCAGTCTCCTCAGGAGGTGCAGTCTCTTCCTCAATTTCAGAGAGACTCTCTTCCTGAGAGGCATAAGTTGTTTCTGCCGCGGCAGCAGTTATACTAACAGCCGCTGCAACCGGAATTGAAGACAGGACCGCGATCAGCAGTTTTCTAAGCAGAGTTTTTTTCATTGAATCCTCCTTGTCTGTTGCCAAAAAGGAGGCGTCCGCCTCCTTTATTATGTTTATAGTATAGGTCATTTGACCTGTATTGCAACGCGAACATGCCTCAAAGCAGGAAAAAACGGGAAGGTCGTTTTTTTTTGTCAATCAGCCGTGCAGATTTGATAAAATGGAGAAAACCCATAAATCTAAAGGAGGAGAATTATGGCGACAGTAGATGAACTTGTAAAGCAGTATGAAACAGACGAGAAACTTCAGAAGGAAGTGGCCGATATCGTGGCGGACGGCAAGATCACGATCATGGAGTTCATGCATTTCGCCAGAAAGCACAATGTGAAAGTCTCACTGGAGGATCTTCCCAAGTATACCGAGCAGGCCAGAAAACTCGGCTTCATCAAGTAACAGGGATTTGCGGCGTTATGAGTAATACAGGAAAAGATATGGCATTCTATCCCGGTTTTGAACTGAAGGCGACAAAGGAACCTTTCGGGTTTCAATACGGCGACGTCGTCATTGTTCCTCCCGGATGTGTTCACGCCGCAATCAACGCAGAAATCCTGCCTATGCAGGGGGAGAACTCATCATCAAAGATGCTCGTACCTGGGAAGATTTCTCTTTGGAAGCCGGAGTACCGGTCTATACGCAGTTTCAGAAAGACAAAGACAGGTTTTTGTTTGTGGCGGATCCTGCGCGCTGTCAGGAACTGTGGGAGGACTTTACGCCGTAGTTTTTGAACAAACCTCTCTATGAACTGATGCGAATGACCGCTGGTTTATTGTATAATTTAAGGACAGGCAGAACAAACAGCCCCAGAGCCGCTTGCAGCTGTTGGGAGTTCATTGCATGAGGAGGAAGGTATGATCGATATAGCGAATGTTAAGGGAATTGTAGCCAGTGATGCAATTGCTGATATGCTCAGGAAATACAAATTTGTAACCGGTGCGCTGTTTAGTACAGACGCGTCTGATGATTATACTTTCCAGGATGCATACTGCGACCTTTACAGGCTTAATGACGGTTACTCGGAAAAGTTCAGAACACAGTTTTTCTATCTGCTGGAAGAGATGAAGCGCATGAGCAACATTTCTTTCAGGGAAGCGTTTGAAAGACTTCGAGAGGTCTCGAACGAAAATGTAATGCCTGCTGCGAGTATTCTGGTGCATACGATCAACCCCAGGTTTGCGATCTGGGATGAGATACTTGCCAAGGAATTTTTTAAACTTGAGATCCCGCAAGACGGCAATCCGGTGGAGAGATTCTGCAGGCGGTATGAGGACTTCTCTGATATGTTCTATGCATACACGAATTCTCCGGATGGTGAGAAGATGGTCAAGGCATTTGACGAGCGGTTCCCCAGCGCGGAGATTCCGGATGTGATCAAAGTTGGCTTTATAATTTGCCATATGGAGGATCTCGAGAACTAAAATGGGCGGTATCACAGATTTTGTCGAAGCAATATACAACTGCTATGAGGGCATGGGCGCTGCTTTTGAGGACGATCAGAGGCTCCCTTCGAAAGATGTGCTGGAAGATGTGTGCCAGACTCTTTTAAATATCAGCTGCATGCGCGAGGAGGGGAGATTTCCTTCGTTCAGAGTGTGCTTTATCCGGCCGGATTCGGAACTTTTGAGCGCATACATTTATTCGCACACACTTCTGTTCAGTAAACCGATCGAATTCAATACCAGAGAAATGAACAAGCTCGCGCCGGCACTGAACCCGGACATGAGTTATCTGGTACTGGATATCAGTGAAAGGCCGTTTAAAGCGATCGGGATCATAGCTTCTTACACAACATGGCAAAAAATAATCACCCGCGAGCTTACTACGGGCAACAGGATGCCCCGGATCCCCAATATCCTGGTCGAAGGACCGGGAGAACTGGAGGCGTGTTTTGGCGAGGGATCACTTGTGAATTACCGCGCCGGACACTGCGTTTTCTTCCGGACGGATACCTTCACGTCTACACTGGTGTCACAGCAGCTCGAAAACGGCGCGCATGTGAGCAATCAGGAACGTCTGAGGCTGCTCTACCGGATCCTGTGGATGGTGAGTGATTATCGTCATGGCGGCGCTATTCTGATCGTGCCGGACGAGGAGTCGTGCAAGGAGTATGTGGACATCAAGTACCGGCTGCCTTCAGGGTATCTGTTCAGCGACAGCGAGCGGCTGGAAGAACTGTCGGAGAGTGCCCGGGAGAAAGAGATCGTTACTTACGCGGATCTGATCGCGAAGCTCACATCGGTGGACGGATCGGTGGTACTGACAAAGGATCTGCATCTCTTGGGATTCGGAGCGGAGACGCTGGTGGATAAGATGGGCAGCAAGCACCCGGCGATGCGGTTTGTGGAATTTGACAATACGGAAAACAAACGCAAGCAGTTCAAGGACAACGGAATGCGTCACAGAGCCGGATATCGGTTCTGCAGCGCGGTACCGGACAGCGTGGCTTTCATCATTTCACAGGATGGAACGATCGAGGCGTGTACGCAGCATGACGGGAAGGTCGTCGTGTATGACAATGTGGCGCTGCCGCTGGTGTAAGATATTTATCGGGACAACGATATAAAGCAGATAAATGCACGTTAATGCGTACATTATCTGCTTTTGTTGTATAATGTAAGAAACAAACAGCCCCGGAGGTTGTTTGTGTGAAGGGGAATGGATATGGGCTTTTTTGACCTGTTCAGGAATAAGAATAAAAAAACGGTGCCTGAGGAGAAACTCTCTGATGAGAGCCTGAGCCTTAGTATGAGCCTGAGTATGAGCAAAGGAACGATTCAGGAAGAGGACAGCAGGCCGGATGATCCGGAGGCGGGAATTACAAAGGACCGGGATTCCATCACTAATGAGGAGATTGTCAGGGGAACGAAAATTTTGGATACCTACGAGGTGATCTCCGACGCTGTCAGGGGCGGTATGGGAAGCGTCTGGAAGGTGCGGCATGGCGGGTGGAACACGGATCTTGCTATGAAGCGGCCGCAGCCCAGGTTTTTCTCGGAAGGCAGCGAGAAGCGGAAAGAGAACTTTGTCCGCGAGTGCGAGGCCTGGATCAATCTGGGACTTCATCCCAATATTGTTTCCTGCTATTACGTCCGTGAGATCAGCGGCGTCCCGACTTTTTTTTCCGAGTGGATGGAAAACGGGAGTCTCAAAAACCGGATCGAGGACGGTTCTCTGTATGAGGTTTCAGAGGAGCAGAAAAGGACCGTAGGTGATCGGGAGCGGATCATTCAGGCGAGGCTGCTGGATATCGCGATTCAGTTTGCGAGAGGCCTTCACTATGCGCATGAGTCAAGAGATCATCTGATCCACCAGGATGTCAAACCGGACAATCTGCTGCTGACCATGACGTGGGAAGCGAAGGTCGCCGATTTCGGGCTTGCGCGTGCGCGCACTCAGCTTTTTACAGAACAAGGAGAGAACGCCGCGGGAAGGGGCGGAACACAGCCTGCAGGCACTTTCGGGGCAGATTCCGGTGCCACATTAATCGCGGCAACAGGCGGATATACCCCCGCCTACTGTTCATCGGAGCAGTATCTTGGGGAGCCCCTTACACGCCGTACGGATATATACAGCTGGGCACTGTCCGTACTTGAGATGTATTTGGGTACAAGGCCGTGGAAGAACGGAGCGGAGGCCGGGAGGAACTGCGGACGATATTTTGACAAGAGCCGTGTCGCCATGCCGGAGTCGCTTCGGGCGCTGTTAACCGGCTGTCTGGCTGAGAGACCGGAGGATCGGCCGCATGATTTCGGCATTATTGAAGCAGAACTTGAAAAGATCTACCAGTCAGTCAGCGGACATCCTTACCTGCGAAGTGATCCGAGGACTGCGGCAGATACCGCGGCCAGCCTCAACAATAAGGCGCTGAGCTACATAGATCTCGGCAGAGATGAGGAGGCCGATGAGCTTCTGAAGCAGGCGGTTTCCAAGGACGGAAGCGTTTTCCTGTATCACTATAATTACGCTCTGCACCGCTGGAACAGGAGACTGATCAGTGATGCCGCGTTCATGACTTATCTGCGGGGGAACGCCGATGAGAGCGGCCTGCATACAGAGGTCATGGATAAGCTGGCCGGTATGCGCGGAAACTGGGATCTCGGTAAGAAGGTGTATTCTTACAGGAAAGATGAGCGCCCCGGAAATCTGGAGGAGCTGATGCCCCTCTCGGATACGAGCAGTGACGGCACGTATCAGGTTAAGGGCTATATGACAAAAGAGAGATTTCAGCCGGAAAAATACGGATACCGGATCGAGGATCTCAGGACCGGAGAGATCAGGGAATACGCGAACGATTATGGGGACTACGGGGAATCAACGCCGCGGGGCGGAAGTTACATGCATCCGCATTATTACAAAAGCGACGATGTGAAGTTCGCCGGCACAGATTCAGAGCTTGTCGTTATGCAGGCGGACGTGCTGTGGTTTTTTGACGCGAAGAGCGGCCGGCTGCTGCTTTCTATGCCTCCACTGCCTGATGAAGACGGGGATACAATGCCCTATGAAGTGCTTGGCTATACAGAGAGCGGGATCATCGAGTATATGAACTGGGAGCAGCGATGGGGGCGCTGGACCGTGGATGCCATAAGGCTCCGGCCGGAGACAGAACTGCCCTATGAACTGGCCGGGATCGCCACGGTGGACGCCAGACTGAAGGCAGAAGAGGACATGATCCGGTACTACGAGGAAGCGAGGCAGTGCTGGGAAAAAGGAGATGTTGCGGGGACACATAATGCCCTGAGCAGGAGCCTTTCGGACCAGGTGCTTACAATGCATGAGCCGTCCATGCAGCTGTGGTCTGAACTTGGCGCTTATTATAAGAAGGGGAGTCTGATCACAGTCGTGCCGACGTCCGATGAGCCCACGCCGGTTCCGCAGCGCAGAGAGTGCCTTGCCGGACAGGAATTCGCGATGACGCAGGAATATAAGAACCGGACGGATAACGGCCGGACCGAACTGATCCTGGAGTATGATCAGGAGGATGAGTTCGACAGCTGCAATGATATGTTCGAGTACACTTTCTATTACAGACTAAGTGCATTCGATAAGGCGTCGGGCAAGCGATATTTTGACGTAAACAATCTGGAAATAGCCTGCGAGGCGGATTGGAAGAGATTCTCGAAGGACCGGTATCTCGGACTGACAGGGGACCACCTGCTGTGGTACGCGCAGGAATATGCGGATCCGGAGACAATAGACCTTGCCGAGATCAGCAGGGACAGTATGAAGTTCAAAAACGGTGTGAGCCGGGTCAGCTTCTCGCTTCCGAACGGCTATGTATTGAGAAATACAGACAAAGGAGTCGATATCGGCGGGTTTGTGTTTGAGGATGTTTTCACGGACTTCCGGCCGCTGTGGAACTCGGAAGTCATCGCGTGCAGGGATCATAATTACAGACTTGTGTATGAGTATGTTGTGTAAAGGACCTTACGGGGCCTGAAAAAACAGGAGAGGAGACAGGAAATGGATATCAAAGAAGCGATCAGGGAGCGAAGCACAAATCCAAACCTCTGTCAAAAATCTGCGATATACCGGAGGCCGATATGCCGGTCTGGTTCAAAAACGGCGTGAAGGCGGCTATGATGGCGCCGACCGCCATGAAAAAGAGACCTCCGGAGTGGGCCATTCAGCAAACCACCCCGGAGGTCTCTTTATAGAAAAAGGAGAACTTCTTGAAGCTTAACCCAGTTTCTCTCTCAGTTCCTCATTGGCCTTCTCGACGTTGAGCCTTGTCAGGATGAGAGTGATGAGGAGATTGAAGATCATCGGCATCCAGAGGTACATGATGTGCAGCATGTTCATTGTAGAAGCGGACTGGACAGCCGCGCCGCCGACATAGCCGCTAAAGGCGAGGAGCCAGCCTGCGAGGGCTGTACCGATACCGCCGCCCAGCTTGGTGCCGAGGGAGGTGCAGGAGTACATGGTGCCGTCTACGCGCTTGCCGTGGGTCAGGTAAGTGTGCTCGGAGCAGGTGGCGATCAGGGCGTTCATGTCACCCTGCAGAGGGCTCATACCGAGAGCAGCGATCGCAGTACAGACCAGCATGAGCGGCACGGAGCCGAGGTAGCCGGCAATGACGACGCCCAGACGTCCCAGAGTGCCGATGGTGTAGCCCATAAGGTTGAGCTTGTACATACCTCCGAACTTCAGGACCAGAGCCGGCGTGAACAGAAGACCGATGATCATCGGGATGTTGATGAACCAGGAGAAGACACCCAGGAGGTTCGCGTTTTTGAGGACGTAGGTCATGTAGTAAATGCCCATATTCAGTGTGGCGGAGTAGATCTGCATCAGAATATAGGACGCGCAGATCATCAGATAGTACTTGTTCTGGATAAGAAGCTTGAAGGCGTCGATCAAAGTGTACTTTTCTTCTTCTCCGGGTTCGGGCTTTACTTCTTCTCCTTCCGCAAGCTCCTCAGGGGTCAGCTCTTTGACAGACATGACGGAGAGGGTGTTGGAGATCACGCCTACGATAGCGTAGATGATCGCAACTGTCCGCCATGCGGCCGCGCCGCCGCCAAAGTACGCCACGAGACCGACAGTGATGGTTTGGATCAGCATGCTGGTACCGAAAGCGAACATGAAGCGGATGGAGCCCATCTGCACGCGCTCGTGGTTGTTCTTGGTGATCAGAGCGGTCAGAGCCGAGTAAGCGATGTTGTTGGCCGTGTAGAAGCCCGCGTTCAGCAGGGTGTAGGCGATGAAGAACCAGGCGTACTGGGCTGTCGCACTGAGATTGGCAGGAATACAGAAGATCGCAACAAGGCAGATCGCACAGCCAAAATATCCATAGAGCATCCATGGTCTCGCTTTGCCCATTTTGGTATTGGTCTTATCGATCAGGGAACCGAAAAAGATGTCGCTGACGCCGTCAAAAAGTTTGGAGACAGCGATCAGAGTGCCGACGACGCCGGCGTTCATGCCTACTGTGTCGGTCAGGAAGATCATGACGAAGGCGGAGAGCAGAGCGTAGACTACGTTGCCCGCGATATCGCCGGAGCCGTAACCGATCTTGTTGACCCATGTCAGGTAGGTCTTTTCTTCGTGCTCGTGCTGTTCGTTTTTATCTTTGATTTCTTTATTCTCGTCCATGGTATTCTCCTTATACTTTTTCAGGCCTTAGCATAAAGGCAAAGTGATAGGTATCGTCGGAAACTCTGTATTTTGGCAGAAGGTCCGGACCGCAGCTCTTGGATCCGATGCCGGCC
>Ga0256404_1005083_pt1 | contig 23864 bp, 18 predicted proteins | sample RumenRJG_01DNA_FD_185990 | JGI IMG/M metagenome (GOLD analysis project Ga0256404, IMG submission 185990) | Bovine rumen microbial communities from Lethbridge, Alberta, Canada - RJG_01 | ecosystem: Host-associated > Mammals > Digestive system > Stomach > Rumen | place: Canada: Alberta | collected... | reverse complement strand
ATTCGTTGGGCCCCGGGCCGCCAGTGGCGATATATAGCGTTGTGTCGGAAGCCTCTCTAACTTTAAAGCCCGACATGTACGGACAGAGGGAGGGATTGGTGTCGGCCTCCATCGGCGCGTCTGCCGGGAGGAGGTACAGCGTTGAATCGAACTCGCTCCATTCGGGGCAGTACAGATACCGGTGTTCGGACGAGCCGACCTCGAAGTAGGCGAACCAGCGTTGCCCTGAAGACTTCTCCACGTCGGCCCGGAAGCGGTTCCCCTCCAGCAGGGTGGTGGTTACGGCATATCCGTGCAGCTGCATTTGGATGGTATTGCCCTCGCGGTGCCACTCGGGCCAGGTCTCCTCGCTGCGCCAGACGCGCCCTTCCAGCGCGGCGGCGGTGTCGTAGGGCGGCGACACCCACACGGTGTCCGGCGGCAGGGTGTCGAGGACGGTGATGGGGTCGAGAGAGGGCTCTGGGCTCGGACCTGGCTTGGGCTTCTCGCACCCTGCTGCCAGCAGGCATGCCAATGCCGCGGCGAGGAGGAGGGTGGGTTTGGTTTTGTTGGTTTGTTTCATAGTTGTTGTTCTTTTAAATGATGGGTTCGACTTTGGGTTGCTTCATCGGGGTTGGCTGCAAACATGCCCACATATATATAATACTCACTTTTTTGCCAAAATTTGCACGGGGGTGCAAGATTTAATAATTTTTAACATTTCTCCCTGCTCCAAGCATGTTTTGACGATGCAAATTTACATAAAAAAATCCACATTACTGGGAAAAAGTTATATTATAGTTGCAATAATCTGGAAACCAGCGGTATATATGCCTATGCAAGTGCCTGCAAATTTTTGGCTCTTTTTTGGAAAACGGGGGTGAAATCGGATGGTTGCAACTAACTGATTGTCAGCGGACAGTAAGCTATAGGTTTTGCCTCTCTTAATCCTCTCTTGGGCCTCGGTTGGGGGATGGGCGGGGGGAAAAAAAGCCGCCCCCGCGGGAGCGGGGGCGGCAGGGGTGGGATGGTGCGCCGGAGGGTCAGAGTTTCTCCAGCGCGGCACGCACGCTCTTGGCCACGGAGGTGGAGGTCATGGTGGCGCCGCTGACGGCGTCGACCTCCTTTTTGATGGCTTTCTTGACCGAGAGGCCGTTCCAGTTGGCAAAATAGCCAGCGTCGTTGATGCTTTTGATGAAGCGCGGCCCCTCGAGGTTGGGCAGCAGGTAGACGCCGGCGACGACCTGCTTGGGGGTGAGGGCGACGAGGACGGGCGTCTCGCCGGCATAGCCGCGGATGCCGTCGGAGGCGGGCTTGGAGTAGACGGCGTAGCCGAGGAGTTTGTTGTTTGCGTCGTAGACTTCGGTCCATTTGTCGGACTTCTTGACGCTCTTCACGGTGGGGAAGGCGCGGACGAGGGTGAGCTCGATGCCGTCGGCGTTGTACTGCAGCTCGGTGCTGCGCTGGGCTTGGTGTTTGCCATGGTTGGGGCAGTTGCCGCAGTGGCGGCCGCCGTGGTGCTGGGCCTGGACGGCGGTGGCGCCGGCGAGCAGGGCCGAGAGGATGAGGATGTGGGCTTTTTTCATAGGGGGTATGTATTAATATACGTTTAGTACCGCAGGGGGACTCTTTCTTGCAGCAAGGGGCGAGGCTGGTTTTGAATTTTGAATTTTGAATTTTGACTTTTGAAGAGCGAGGTGGGTGTGATTTCGGGCTTTCCGCGGCGATAGAAGCGGTGCTCGCCGATGCCGGCGTCCGAGGGGAGGCGGCAGGCTTCGAGGCGGGCGCGGGTATTGGAGTCGAAGAGCTGCAGGGCCTTCAGCGCGTCGCCGCCGATCTGGTAGTGGTCGGGGTGCTCGACGGCGTCGGTGGAGGGGACGATGTAGTACTGGTAGAGGCTGTCGACGGTGCCGCGGTGGACCCAATAGGGCATGTAGCGGCAGGCGGCGACATGGGTGGAGAAGAAGGTCTTCTGCAGGTCGAGCTCGATCATGATGCCGCCGTCGGTGTTGATGTCGCGCTGGTTGCTGACGAGGTTGCCCATGGAGTAGACGACGATTTCGGGGTGGCGGTTGTTGTTGGGGATGGCGTCGAGGGTGAAGTTCTGCACTACGTGGGGGTGGCCTCCGATGACGGCGTCGCAGCCGTGCTCGAGCAGCCAGCGGGCGGTCTGCTCCTGCTCGGCGTTGGCCTTGACGGCGTACTCGATGCCCCAGTGGATGAGGGTGATGACGAAGTCGGCTCCTTTCTCGCGGGCCGCGCGCAGGTCGCGGGCCATCTCGGCGGTGTCGATGAGGTTGACGATGTTGGGGCTGACGGCGGGGATGCCGTTGGTGCCGTAGGTGTAGGTGAGCAGTGCGAGGCGGATGCCGCCAGCGTCAACGATGAGGGGGTGGTTACGGTCGCGCTGGTCGCGGTCGCGGTAGGTGCCGAGGTGGGGAATGCCGAGGGTGTCGAGCACGCGGAGGGTGCGCTCCAGGCCCGCACGGCCACGGTCCATGCAGTGGTTGTTGGCGGTGGTGAAGATATCGAAACCGGCGTCGCGGGCGGCCACGGCCAGCTCGCGCGGCGACGAGAACTGGGGGTAGCCGGTGTAGGGCGGGCCGGCCAGGGTGACTTCGAGGTTGAGGATGGCCAGGTCGGCGCTCTGGATGTAGTCCTTCACATAGCGGAAGCAGGGCGAGTAGTCGTAGGTGCCGTCGGCCCGAAGGGCGGCCTTGATTTGCGGCCCATGACCCATGAGGTCGCCGGCGAAGATGAGCTTCAGACTCTGCGCCCGGAGGGGGGGTGAAAGTTGAAAAATGGAAGCCGAAAATGAGGCTGGCGCAGAATACCAGTCGGAGAGTCTGTTTTATATATTTATGGATGAGCATGTTATGATTGTCCCTATCTTTGTTTTTGGACTGCAAAGATACAACTTTTTTCAGAAATGGCGGATGGCGAAAAATGATGAAAATTTGCGTTTTGAGAATGAAAAAAAGACAAAAAATCGTACTGCTATGGGTGAATTTGAAAAAAATAATATGCTGTAAATTAATTTATTGTAATAAAAATTGAAAAAATATTTCGTTTATATCATAAACTTGTTTATTTTTGCACCGTCAAATTATGACGAAAGAGGTGCACACTCTTGTTATGAACCTTAAAAAAAAAAATTAAAAAAATGGAAAACACCAATGAACAAAACAGAGAGATGACGGCCCAGGAGAGTCTGTCGCTCATCACCGAGACGCTGAACAGCAGCCGCAAGGAGATTATCCAGCGCAGCAGCAAGTACTACATCCTGTGGGGTGCGTTGCTGACGGTCTTCTCGCTTATGGTATATATATTATGGAAGCTGACCGACAAGGCGGCGTGGAACTGCCTGTGGTTTGCGCTGCCTGCCATCGGGTTCCCGCTGGCGCATTGGCTTAGCCGCCAAGATGCTGCGGAGCGTGTGCAGAACGAGGTGAGCCGCATCACGCAGGGCATTTGGACCACCCTCGGTATCTTCTCCTGCGCCGTGGCGGCTTTCACGCTTGGCTATTTCTATGTGAGTGAAAGTGCACAGGATTTCGGCATGAGCATACGCGCCATGGTGTCGCTGGCGGGCCTGACGGCCGAAATGGTGCTGTTATTTGGACTGGCTGAGTGCGCCTGCGGCGTGGCCCTCAAGAACTGGACCATCAAGATTGCGGGCTTCGTGACCGGCATCGGCGGTCTGGCTATCTACTACATCACCGGTGCCGAATATGAGCAGCTGCTCATCTTCACCTTTGCCGGCCTGGTGCTGATGGCCACGGGGCTGCTGGTCAAACGTCAATACCGCTAGCCCTATGTTGCCGAAATTGGACCCACTGCTGCATTCCGAATTGCGGCTGGCCATCATGTCGATCCTGGCCGGGGTGGAGGAGGCTGACTTCAACTACCTCAAGGAGCAGACCGGCGCCACCTCGGGCAACCTGAGTGTGCAGATCGACAAGCTGTCGGAGGCGGGATACATAGCAGTGGAAAAGGGTTTCAAGGGCAAGATGCCCCGCACCACATGCCGCGTCACCGCCAAAGGCATGGAGGCATTCTGGGACTACGTCAAGAGCCTGAAGAAGTATATCAGTGCCGGGAAGAAATCTAGTGCTCAATAATCAGCGCGCTGCGGGTGTTTTCCCGCCAAAGGAATCACTGCCCTGCGGCGCCGCCAGGGGCCTGCCATTCGAGGTCGAGCTTGCCGAAACGCCATGAGAGGCCGAAGGTGAGGTAGCGCGAGGAGTAGTGGCGCGAGGAGTAGGCAGCGTACGTAGGGGCGGAGTCCCAGCTCTGGTAGCGGTTGGCGTCGAAGAGGTCGCTGACGCTGAGGCGTACGCCTAGGCGGCCGTCGAAGAAGGTGGCCGAGGCGCCGAGGTCGACGGTGAGGGCGTACTGCCGTTCGCTGTAGAGGCTGAGGGTGGGTGTGCCGTAGTTGACGTTGGCGTCGAGGTTGACCAGCTTGGCCACCTTGGCCCAGAGGCGCGCATAGAGCGTCCACGAAAAACGTTCCTGCCAGGGTTCGCCCTCGACGCGATAGCCTTGCCGGAAGAGGCTGGCGTTGAGGCTCAGGCTGGCCAAGGCGGCGGGGCGGTAGGTGATGTTGGCGTCGGCGCCCGTCTTGTAGGAGGAGGCGATGTTGAAGGGCATGGAGTAGGTGATGACGCGTCCCAGGAAGGGGTCGGCCGCGGGTGTCGAGGCGGTGATGCTCTCGATACCGCCCGAGGTGCTATTGGCGTAGGCTTCGATGCTGACGTTGCCGATTTTCTCGAAATAGCGGTTCCAGGAGAGCGAGGCCTTGTGGGTGGCGGCGTTGCCGAGATGGCGGTTGCCGACGGAGTAGGAGTCGTCACCATAAATGCGGCTGCGCGTGAGGTCGGCGCCCGAGGGGGTGGAGACGGAGTAGGAGTAGTTGAAGCGGAAGTAGTGCATGGACGCGGTGCGATGGGTGAGCGAGAAGGAGGGTTCGAGGGCGACGAAGCGGAAGAGGGTGTCGTCGGGGAAGAGACCGCGGCCCACGATGCGGAGCCAGTCGTGCGAGGCATGGAGGTCGGCGCCCAGGGTGGTGCGTTCCCACTCGTGGCGCAACGAGAGGCTGGCATAGAGGCTTCGGGTGTGGTAGTCGCTCACGTAGTTGCGCAGCGTGTCAGGCTGCGTCCCCGCACCGGGGGTTGCGAGGCGAATGTTGCGGTCGCGGTGGCTGTTTCCGTAGGGGCGGCCGCCGAGGCGGATGGAGAGCTCGTCGTGGGGACCGAGGGGTCGGTTGTAACGCAGCGAGAGGTCGACGGTGTTGCGGTTGTAGTGGTTGTCGTTGGTGCGGTCGTAGGGCTCGAGGAGGAGGGCTGCGGAGTTGCCTTCGGCCAGGGAGATGAGGCGTTGGCTCTCGTTGTGATGGGCGCTGAACAGATAGTTCCACGTGCCGCCGAAAGTGATGTTGTGCCCCTTGCGGCCGGGCAGGCGACGCTTGATGTCGAAATTGGTGAAGCCGTTGACGCTGTAGTATCGGCTGTCGGAGGTGTCGAGGTAGCGGTAGTGGGCGGTGTCGGGCAGGTAGTCCCACTGCTCGTAGCGGTAGCCGAGGTGGTCGTTGTAGCGGCCCTGCAGCATGTTCCACGACATGAGGCTGAAGTCGGTGAGGGAGTCGATCTTGTAGTCGATGTGGATGTTGTTATTCCCGAAATAACTCGACCCGTCGGAGTGGCTGCGGTAGGTGCGTTGGCTGGTGGTGTCGTCGCCGGAGGTGAGGGTGTAGCCTCCTTGGCCGTCGTTGATGAAATGGCTGCGGCTGCCGGCCAGGTGGAAGGAGAACTTCAGGCGGTCGGTGTTGCGCACATAGCTGAACCAGGGCGAGTAGTAGGGGCGCGTGTTGCCGCTGAGGCCCAGGATGAGAAGCTGCGAGGTGCGCAGGCGGGCCGAGGTGACGATGTTAAGTATGTGGTGTCCTTCGGCCACCATGTATTTGGCCGAGGGGTTCTTGATGACCTCCACGCGGGTCAGCGCCTCGGCGGGCATGCTCTCGAAAAAGGCTTTCAGCGTGGGGCCGTTCATGCCGGTGGGGCGGCCGTTGAGCCACACGTCGACATGGTCGGAGCCGCGCATGGAGAGGTTCCCCTCCAGGTTGATCTGCACGGAGGGTGCGTTGCGGATAGCATCCCAGGCGGTGAGGCCAGCCACCGTCTCGTCGTTCTCTACGTTATAGTTGACCACCTCGCCGGTCATGCTGTAGACGGGTTTGGGGGCGGAAATGCTGATTTCCTTCAGCTTCATGAGCTGCATCTTGGCGTCGATACTGTCCAGTTTGGCCTGGCTCGCACTGTCGGGAGTCTGTGCAAACAGGCATAACGGCAGCAGGGAGATAATAGTAAGAAGTGCTTTTTTCATTTGACAGTGTTAAATTCGGTGGAAATAATGTGTTGAGTCACTTTGCCCTGTTGCTCGTCAGAGTAGACATGAAATACGAGAATTACAGGGCGGTCGGAAGGGCAGTTAACATAATACTTCCCACTGTCGCCCGGTAAAGGAGAGGACAAGAATGATTCAACATGCTTGTGTTTTTTTATTAGTTCATCAATCCGTTCCACCTCTTCACTTGTCAAGTTGAGCTGAAAATCTTTTTCTTGGTACTTTTTCTTACGACGGTCAGGGTCGATGGCCACCAGTTCTTGCCTAATAGCTTTGCGTACCGGGTCGTTGTCGGCCTCGATGAAGGTGACCGTCACCGTATCACCTCCCGACAGGGGGTAATGTTCCACACAATAGACGCGGATGTCGCTGCGATGGGCGTATTTCTTGTAGAGTGCAGTCTGCGCGCTGGCTACTGTGGCAAGTGCCATCAGCGAAAGGAGAATCGGTGCTTTTCTCATGGTTTCCGTATTTCTTTGATGTGATTGATATTGTTGTCAATAAGCGCCATCACGTCGTCGGGGTTGCACTGGCTGTTGCAGTAGATGCCGGGGGCGGGGGTGGTGGCATGGACTTCGCCCGCGCGAGGCAGGAACACTATCAGCAACACGGCGGCCACAGCGGCCACAGCGGCGGCAGGCAAGGCGATGCGCCCCACTCTCCACGTTACGCTTTGCGCTTTCCGCTCCGCTTGGCGCCGGCGGGCGTTCTCTTCGTGGATGGATTCAATCAATTGTTCTATATTCATATCTCTCTCATTTTTCGTAATTTCTCTTTGATGCGACCCATGCGGGTGGTGACCGCCGTCTGGCTGATGCCTAAAACAGAGGCTATCTCGCTGGAGGAAAACCCATCAAGGTACAGCTCCAGCATCCGCTGGTCGGCCGTGGGCAGATGTAGCATGAGGGACCGCAGGTGTACCGCCTGCTCGTGGAGGGCGGTGTCGTCGGGGAGGTCGAAGGCGTCGAGGGGTATCGTAGCCACCTGGCGGCCCCGGTGGCGGCGCCAGCTGATGGCGGTGTTGAGGGCCACGCGGTAGAGCCATGTGATGGGGCGATGGTCGGGCCGGTAGTGCTTCCACCCCCGCCAAAGGTGCAGCAGGATTTCTTGCCGCAGGTCCTCGCGATCCTCCTTGACCGAACAGAAAGAGCGGCACACGCGCTCGATGGCTGCCGTGTGTCGCTCGATGAGTTCTATGAAGGGGTGTTCGTCCATTGCTGTTGTCGTTTTACACCCTTATTAAACGCCCGTGGCGCCGATTTGTCACACCTGGGTGACTAATATTCCACAATCAGCGCGCCGCTGACGGCCCAGTGGCTGAACATGCCCTCGACGGGCTTGCCTTGTGGGATGGCCACGGTGAAGGTGTGCTCGCGGCCGTCGGCCCAGGGCGAGAGGTCGAAGTAGACGGGCTGCGTGGCCGTGCCGGGGCACCAGCCGGAGCGCGAGAAGTCGGAGCTGCTGAGGCCGTTCCAGAAGTTGCCGCTGACGGGGTTGAGGTCGCGGTAGCAGCCGCAGTCCTGCCGCCAGGGGGTGTGGGTGAAGGCAGGCTTGCCGTCGATGAGGATGGTGTTCTGCTTGGGCACGAACTCGTCGCCCTCGCCCCAGCCGCCGTGGCCGGTGGAGATATAACGCAGTAGCACACGCTTGGCATTTTTGGGAATCCACACGCCGCCCCACGTGTTGAGTGAATCAGTAGCAAAAAGTTTGCCGTAGTTCTGCCCAGCCATCTCCAGCACGTTGCAGGTGTTGAAGAGCGCGCGAATATAAGTTCTCTCGCCACAACTGTCGGGGACCGTATAGTCGTTGGGGTAGGACTTGAGGTCGAGGCTGACAATATGACCGCCTGCGTCATAGTTGCCTATCCACACACCGATAAGCACGTCGCCCTGCAGCAGCGGAGCCAGATCGCTGACTTCCTGCCGGTAATAGGTCTTGTCGTCCCAGTCGATGCCATAGCCCGCCATGCGCTCGTTGAAGTGACCCACGCCGAAGGGGGTGAAAAATCGCATCAATTCGACTGGCGGGTCGTAGACAAATGAAGAATAGCTGTATTTTTTTAGATGGCTGATACCAGAACGTACGCCTTGGTATTTTTCACCGTTGCGGTCAATAAAGAAAGGCAGGGAGTCGGGAGTGCCGTCTATGCCATCGAAGAAGGTTGGCATGAGGCTATTGGAGAACCCCGGAATGACGAATACGGAACCCGTGCGATCATAGGCGTCGCCGTTGCTGCGTTGGTGTAATTCGAGGAAATGCTGGTAGTGTTCTGGCAATACAGGAAAGTGAAGCCTCTTGAGGGCCAGGGTGCCTCCGGCATAGTGAAGCACCGTGTCGAAGGGGATGCCGTCACTCACATGTGCATTCTGGGCACCCCAATGCAGCTGTACGTTGTCGAAGATGCGGGTGGTGACCACCAGGCGATCTTTCATGATGCGGTCCAGCTCGCGGGGCGAGACGCGGCGCGAAGGCCAGACGCGCGAGGTCTCCCACGAGGTGTGTTTCACCTTCTCGGCCTTCGCCAGCACCAGCCGCTTCTGCCCGTTGCGGGTGAAGGAGCGTAGCACGCCCTTGTTCAGGCCATAGTAGGGCAGTGGGTTGACATTGACGGGCGCCTTTTCGTCCATCTCGAACTCCAAGGTGTTGCTGTTGACGGAGGTTTTCCACTTTCCGTTTTCCACTTTCCACTCCAGATCGCTGCGCGAGAACCCTGTGCGGTAGAAGTAGACGCTGTCGTCATAGTAGGCGCTGACCCTGATGCTGTCCCGCGCATAGTCCACCTCGGTGACCGTCTGGCAGTAGCCGGGGATGAGCTCGCCATCGGGCTGTGGGCTGACGATGGTGATGATGTCTCCCTCGCGGTGCACCGTTATCACCGACGTGTCGTTCCGCTCGCCGTATTCAATCTGGTGGTAGGTGAACTCATTGGCACCCTTTGGAATCTTCACCTGCTGCGCCGACGCCAACATCGGCAGCAGCGCGAGAAGCAAGAGGCTTGTCCTCATAATATTCTTTATTCCAGTTTAAGTTAACAAAATGATTATCGTCCGCCGTCTCTGCTGTTAATGGTGCTCTCTTTGTGTAATGGATGTCTGTTTCCGTACTGTCTTCTCAAATATTGTTAATGTCGTAATCAAAGTCTTGCAATTTAAGAGCACAATCAATGACGAAATCTATACAAAATCTGCAGCTTTCTTTTCTATCAAGACGCTCTTTATTATAAATTTTAGGCCATGCCTCATATTCCCATTTGTCATCTTTCCAACACAAGCCAACAGATGGAGTTACTTCATCAAAATATGTGTATTTCCGGTAATCTATGCCGAGAGATGTGATTTTTAGTGTATCACGAATTTTATTAATTGTTTCTGTCACCTGCCTATACCATGACATTTCTGTTTTATTATGATGATTGGCAAATTTTTCATAGTCCTTATTAATCTTATCCCCGATGGATAGAAGACTGCTGCTCTTTATATCATCTATCTTATTTGAATCGTATATATCTAATAATTCAACAAAAGCTATTTTTGAATTCACAAGACTATCATGCAAATGCCCATTTTTATATGCTGTCTCAGCTCTATTAACATACTCTCTGACGTCATTATATAATATTAAGTTGGCTACAGAAATGTTTGAGAAGTCTATCCCGAACTGGATAATACAATTTTGCGCGAAAAAATCATTTATTGTGATACGACTGATTTCTACATCTGTTTTTGAGGGAAACTGGCCTTTGTGTTTTATATTTACACGCCGGTCTTTTAGATTTCGCATAGATTCTTTTAGTGTCAGTTCTGGATATTTCTCCCAATATTCCATGAAATGCAATCTCTCTGATTGGTTATTTTTAGCTTCAGCAACTAATATCAAAAACATTTCTGCACAATCATGGAATGTTAAAATAGAAAATCCGGCCACAGTTTCTACTTGCCTTGACTGTTGTATGCCAATATTATATAGATATTTTATTGTGGCAAGTCTTCGAATGATTATTTCTTTGTCTATCATGTCACGGTACGATTATCTGTTTATGTGTTGGATTTTGGATCCCCTCTTAAACTTTATGTACTTGTGTGTTACTCGTATTTTTATGGACAGAAAGGAATGTCTTGTTTGCAAACAAAAAAAGCTCACAGAATTCATGCCCCTGATTTCACTAAATTACTTCTTTCCTATGATTCTTTGTAAAACGGACAAGCTATTGATTCTATCTATTTCTGATTTCAGCAGCTGTATTTCTTCTCTTAGTTTAGATATTTGAAATGATGATTCTTCTTTATCTTTCTGTAGATTCTCTATCGTTTGTGTTAAATGCCTGATAATTCCAATCTTATCCTCTAACTGTTTTTTGTGTTCGGCTTTAATATTACGAAGTAGGTCTATTTCACGTTCATCTGCAGAGATGATTGCTTCTTGACGTTCCAGCTCTGATCTTTGCCTATTGTTAATATTGTGCAAATTGGACAACTCCAGTTTTTGTAGTGTGATAATCTTTTTTAGGTTCGCCACTTCGGAGGCTGATTGTTTGTTTTCATCCGACCTTAATTTCCCCTCTTTTTCGGAATCGGCCTTTCGAGGGTTCTGTTTGGGTTGGGTTTCGGTATTTTTTTTGGATGGTGAAACTATAGTATTTGCATTTTGCGGAGTATCTGCTTCTACCAACTCTGAATCTTTGACACGTAGCTCTTGACCATCAATGCTAATTACAAGATAGTCATCGTCAACACGCCTCTTCACGATGGCTTTTTTATTCTCGTATTGCACTTTTGTTCCGGGAACGAAATATCTACCAAATCGGTATCCTGAGCGAATGTTCCTGACGTTACCATTGAAATCCACCACATAATAGTCGTAGTTTTTACCCACCTCGACTATTGTGCCTATTCCCAAAGCGTGGTGTTTCACACGGTCGCCAACCTTAAACTTCATCTGGTCATCGTGATGGTTAATGGGACCAGCGTGACCCCAATTGATTGAATGTATAATGTTGTCTGTGCCTTTAAAGAGGGATTCGTCGAATTCTCCCTCGACGACAAAGAGCTCATTCTTTATCTCCCGCAAAAAGCGAGAGGGATACTTTTCTCCACCAACGCCATGATTGAAGCCCTCCGACTCGGATAAGAACAGCCCCTTTTCGGCTCGGGTAACGGCCACATACATCAATCTGCGTTCCTCTTCCAATCCTGCCTCTTTGCTCTCTCGAATGGTTCTTGCACTTGGAAACAAACCTTCGGAAAGTCCGCAAACAAATACATACGGAAACTCCAATCCTTTCGCCTGATGGATTGTCATTAGTTTGACAGAGGACTCTTCTTTTTTGAAGTCCATATTTGTATACAGGGCAATATCTTGCAGGTAGGCATCAACATCCAATGCATTCTCCTCATGAGTCTCTTGGTAGTACTTCACAGAAAGCAACATCTCGTTGAGGTTGTCTATTCGTTCTTGGTCTTCGTCTTTTCGGAGCAGGTCGATGTAGCCGCTTTGCTTCAAGACATATTCAAGTATATCCAGAATCGGTTTCTTCCCGATGAAAGATTTGCACTCGTCTATCAAGCAAACAAACTCAGACATTTCGCCTCGTTTCATAATAAACGAAGCGTCCTGATGATTTCTCAACGCTGCAAACAGAGTGACGTTCTCTACCGCTGCAAGTTGTTCAAGTTTTTCAATGGACGCAGGACCGAATAAACGTCCGGGAGTATTGACCACACGTTTGAAGGAGAGGTCGTCTTGGTTGGCGATTAACCTAAGATAACACAGCGCGTCCTTGATTTCTCTGCGTTCAAAGAACCGAATGCCTCCCCACACTTCATACTTGATGTTCTTGCGCATCAAAGCCTGCTCCACACCCCTAGAGAGGTGCGAGGCTCTGTATAGTATTGCTATCTCATTTCCTTTGCATCCGTCTTCCTTAAGCTTACTTATCTGCTCGGCAATCCAATCGTATTCCTCGACCTCGTTTTTTCCATGGAAATGAATTGCCTGTGCATTGCCTTCTTTGCACGTCCGCAAATCTTTCTTTATGCGTCTCTTGTTGTGTGTAATAATGGAATTGGCAACATCCAGAATATTGGGTATGGATCTATAATTCTCGTCGAGTATGATGTCTGTTTCCGCTGGGAAATTCAGGAATCGTTCAATCTTCACACCTCGCCACTCATAGATGCATTGGTCGGGGTCACCTACAATAAAGATGTTCTTATGTTCCTCTCCAAGCAACTTAACAATTGACCAATCGTAGCCGCTGCAATCTTGTGCTTCATCAAGCATGATATAGTTCAATTGCTTCTGCCAATACTCTTTTGCTTCTTCAAAATGATTCAAAATGTATAGGGCGAATAATATCAAATCATCAAAGTCGAGAAGAAATGACTTGTGCTGCTTTTTGATATATGCTATTTCGGGTGTGTTGCTTTCATCGGGAACATTGCCATCAGGAAGAATTATTGATTCGATGTAATACTCATAGCCTGCTTTTTCTTTGGTTCCATCATTCTTTAGAAAAAAGACACTATCAAGTAATTGTTTGGTGGTTATTTCTGTCTTGTCAAGAGAAAAATCTTTAAACACCTCTTTTGCCAACGACTTCTGGTCTTCCTCATCAATTATCGTAAAATTCTTCGGGTAACCGATGCGATGAATCTCTTGGCGAAGAATCCTTACACACAAGCTATGTATCGTGCAGACAAAATCATTGACATTACCAGCTGAAACAAGCTTGGCTATTCGGTTTCGCATCTCCTGTGCCGCCTTGTTGGTGAAAGTGGCACATAGTATGTTAGCAGGGTCAATGCCCATGATGTTGACCAAGTAAGCGTATCGATGCGCCAACACACGAGTTTTCCCCGAACCTGCACCAGCTACAACCCGCACCATACCCTCGGTCGCTTTAACCGCCGCAACCTGATTATTGTTCAGGTCTTTAAATAGGTCTATTTCTGTCGGTGCTTGCATTTCCTTTATTTAATCCCTAGAATCCCATGCCGAAGAGGTGCCAGTACTGTGCTTCGAGTTGCTGCCAGGCGAGGGCGGCGTTGTCGAAGGAACGGTAGGTGTAGTCGTTCAGCAGGTCGGCGCGGCGTGAGGGGTGGCTGTTTTTAAAGGTGGGTTCGAGGGTGTTGAGGCCTTCGAAGTCGGCCTTCTCGAGGCGCAGCACCTCGTCGAGCATGCCCTTCTTGGTGCGTTGCCAGGCCACGGTGGCCAGCTTGTTGGCGCGGCGGAAGTGCCAGAGGGCGGACTGGGGGTCGTACTTCTTCTGTCCGCAGAGGGCGAAGGCGTTTGGGAGGCGTGTGTTGCCGCAGAAGATGGGGATGCGGGGTGACTGGCCGGGGTTGTCGAACGAGAGCCAGAGGACGCCGCCCACCTCGTCGGGCAGCCAGTCGCGCAGCTGGGCCACCCAGCTGTAGGAACACCAGGCGACACTGACGGTGCGCACGAAGTCGATGGTGCCGGGGGCGATGTGGTTCAGTGTTTTCTGCATGTTGCCGGTGAGCCAGGGGTTGGCCACGGGGCTGACGATGGTGTCTTTGTATTTGAGGCCGTACTTGTCTTTCTTCTCCACGACCATCTGCACGTTGCGGGTCATGTCGAGTTCGGAGCCTTCGTAGGTGGAGCGCAGGAGCGCCATGACCTCCTGGGCGGAGACTTTCTTGTCGGGGCGGACGCTGAAGGGGAGTTCGGCGGCGTCGCGGCGCAGGCCGAGCGAGGGGGCCAACGAACTGAGGATGAACCACTCGCGCTCGCGGAAGTTCTTGCCGCCGGCATAGTCAGGGCAGAAGGCGCGCCAGAAGACGAACTCGCCACGGCCGTCCCAGAGTTTGTATTTGCGGGCGACGGCTTCGACATTGTCGGAGCACATGAAGTAGTCGGGGTTGTTGCGCTGCAGGCGGCCTATGCGGGGTATGTTGGCGCTGACGGCCACATGGCCGTCGGGCACGCGCTGTGCTGCCCAGATGCCGCCGATTTCGCGCTTGCCGCAGCCGAGGATTTCCATCTGCCACACCTCCTTGGGGTCGGCGATGGTGATGCATTCGCCGGCGTCGCCGTAGCCGCAGAGGCGGATGAGGTCGCCGATGAGGCGAATGGCCTGGCGGGCGGTGGTGCAGCGCTGGAGGGCCACGCGCTGCAACTCCTCGATGGTGAACATGCCGTCGGGGTTGATGAGGGTGTCGGGGCCGCCGAAGGTGGTCTCGCCGATGGCAAGCTGGCGCTCGTTGAGGCTGGGATAGGCGGTGTTGAGGTAGGCGAAGGTGTGGGTCGCCTGGGGGATGGTGCCCATGATGCGGACGCCGGTGGTGTCGGTGCGGAATGTAGTCTTCATGGTGCCGCGGCGCACGGTGTGGAGGGCAGTGAGGGAGTGGTCGGCCGCGGGCTCGATGCTGAGCCAGGTGCGGTAGCGGCCGTCGCAGGTGTGCGAGGTGATGACGCTGCCGTCGGCCGAGGCCTGCTTGCCCACCATGATGGAGGTACAGCTCTCTTTCTGTGTGTTTTGCGCTGCCGCCAGCATGGGCAGCACCATTGCCAAGAGTATAAATATTCGCTTCATTCGATGATGTGTTTTTGTTCTAAATTCGCGGTGCAAAGATACAAAAAATCCGTGGGCTGGCAAAAAATATTTTGCAATCCACGGATTATGGGGGGCAAAGGGACTGCTAGCGGCCGAACATATCGCGCGCGGCGTCCATGCGGGCGGGGATGTCGACGCCGAAGGGGCAGCGGCTTTGGCAGGCGCCGCAGTGCGTGCAGTCGGAGCCGTGCTTGGGCAGGGCGGCGTATTCGGTCTTCAGTTCGGCAGTGAGACCTTCGAGTTCGGCTTTGTCGAGCAGTTCGTTCACCTTGGCGATGGGGATGCCCTGGGTGCAGGGGGAGCAGTGGTTGCAGTAGGTGCAATCGCCGCCTAGCGTGGCTTGCTCGCGTTTGCCGACGGTGGTGAAGTCTTTCTCGGCGTCGGTGGCGTGGAGCCAGTGGAGGTCGGTGCGGAGCTCGTCGAGGTTGTCGATGCCGAGGATGCAGGTGGAGATGCAGGGCTTGGCTAGGCAGTAGGCGATGCACTGCTCGGGGGTGTAGGCCACGCCGAGGGGCGAGGCTTTGGCGTCGAGCAGTTTGCCGCCGCCGCCGAAGGTTTTCATCACCGTCACCCCGATGTGGTGCGTGGCGCAGTAGTCGTAGAACTCTACGCGCACGGGGTCGATGCCCTGCTGCAGGTTGTCGAAGGCGCCCTTCTCCCAGGGGATGGTGCCGCCGCGCATGCGGTCGAAGGCGGGGTTGAGGCTGAACATGATGACCTCCACCCAGCCGCTTTTGGCGGCGCGCAGGGCCACCTCGGCGTTGTGGCTGCTGAGGCCTATGTGCTTGATTTTACCTTCTTTTTTCAGCTGGAAGACGTAGTCGAGGAAGGGCGAGTTCTGTATCTCGTCCCACTCCTGGTGGCTGTCGGTGATGTGGATCATGCCCACCTCGATGTGGTCGGTCTGCAGGCGGGCCAGCAGGTCTTCGAAGCCGGCCTTGGTCTCCTCTACGTCGCGTGTGCGGCAGTGCTGGCCGTCCTTGAAGATGGTGCCGATGTGGCCCTGGATAATCATCTCGTCGCGGCGGCCCTGCAGGGCGTGGCCGATGTTGGAGCGCACCTTGGGGTCGGCGTCGTAGATGTCGATGTAGTTCATTCCGCTGTCGAGCGCCATGGTCATCAGTTCGAGCGAGGCGGCACTGTCCAACTTGCCAAAGCCGCCACAGCCGATGCTGATTTCGCTCACTTCCAGTCCGGTAGCGCCCAGCGGGCGGTATTTCATGTCGGTGGTTTTCTCAGGGGTCGCCTGTTTGCAGCCCACAGCCGCGAGGCACAGGGCTGCCATCATAAGGGTGAAAATCTTTCTCATTTCGATGCGTGTAAATAAAATGCAAAAGTACACAAAAAAATTAAATCTTGCGTGTGTATACTATAAAATCATCGTAAAATATTCTTTATTGGTTAGATGTATTTTTGTTTTCTCAATGTCCACTGGAACTTTTGCCATCTTTTTCGGGGCGGGGGCATGGGTATGCGGCTTGCCTACACATAGAACTCTGGCCGCTTGGGCTCGGCGAAGGTGCGCTCGATCATGGCCACGTGCGAGAGGTATTCCTCGTCGGCGAAGGCTATGGCGCCCGTGGGGCAACTGCGGCGGCAGGCCTGACACTTGATGCAGATGCCGCCGAAAGAGGGCCTCCCGCCGGCGACTGCGATGCTTCCCATGGGGCAGACATTCACGCAGCGGCCGCAGCGGGTGCAGCGAGTGCTGTCGCACGAAGGCTTGGCCTTGAGGAAACCCGCAGGGGCGTTGTTGGTCTTCAGGGGGGTGTAGTATTTTTCGGGATGGGCTTCGCCGGGCACGGTAATGGCGGAAGGGTGCGGGTTGGGGGATGCCAGTTTTGCAGCCACCTGCTCGGCGAGGCGGTCGAGGGCTGCGAGGTCGCCTGGGTCGGGCCGTCCGGCGCCGAGGGTGTCGCTGAAGGCGTGGCGCGTCACCATGGCGGCTGCGCCCACGGGCTGCATGCCTCCGTCCTCCATCAGGCCCACCAGTTCCGCCAGCGCGTTGTCGTAGGCGCGGTTGCCGAAGGTGACGAGGGCCAGTGATTTATTGTGCGTTTGTGTGTGAAGTGCCTGGCGCACATAGTCGAGCGTCTTGTTCGGGATGCGTCCGGCATAGACAGGTGTTGCCCATAGGACTATATCGTCTGCCCCGAACACAGGCTTCTCCTCGCGCTCATGCGGCAGCGTATAAGAGTGGTACTCCGCCTTGGCATTCAGCAGTGCGCCAAGCCGCTCGCCAAGATGCTGCGCCACATGCTGGGTTCCACCCGTAGGACTGAAATAGTATACTTTGAGTCTGCTCATAATTATGAAGTTGCGAAGAAACCCTTCCCAGCTTTACACATGGCAAGCCAGGGTTGAAAATCAGCACGGTGTCGGGCCGGGGGGATGGCGTCGCTGTGGCTCAATGTATCAGGCGTCGGCAAAGATTTTGCCGTCGTTGAGGGTGACTTGGAGTTTGGTGTACTCGCAGTGGAAATCATCGCGCAGGCGCTTCAGGTAGCGGCGGCTTTCCCAGTGGCACATCGGCAAGTCGTGGAGCAGGTGGTTTCCGCAGGTCTCGGGCTCGGTGGCCGGCACCGATTGCTGCGTCAGTATCCATTCGAGGCACTCGACGGTCAGCTGGCGTATCTCTTCGACCGTATATTCACCCGTCATGATGAGGTACATGCCCGTGAGACATCCCATGGGACCGACATACACCACGTCGTCTTTCACGCGCGAGTTGCGGAACCAGGTGGCCATCAGGTGCTCCATGCTGTGCATGGCGGCGGGGGCCACGGCAGGTTCCCTGTTCGGTTCGGTGATGCGAAGGTCGTAGGTGGTGAAGCCCTTGTCCCGGCGCGACACATAGATGCCGGGTTTGAGGTGGGTGTGGTCGATGGTGAAACTTTGGATAACTTCCATAACCGTTCTTTTTATTGTACTCCCGCAGGGAATCGAACCCTGATCAAAGGTTTAGGAAACCTCTATTCTATCCATTGAACTACAGGAGCAGTCCTATGACCTATCAGAGCTTGCGCTTGATTTCGATGACCTCGTAGGCCTCGACGATGTCGCCGACCTTGATGTCGTTGTAGTTTTCGATGTTCAGGCCGCAATCCTGGCCGCTGACCACCTCTTTGACATCGTCCTTGAAACGCTTGAGCGAGGCCAGCTTGCCGGTGTAGACCACGATGCCGTCGCGGATGATGCGCACGTTGTGGTTGCGGTTGATCTTGCCGTCGAGGCACATACAGCCGGCGATGGTGCCCACCTTGCTGATTTTGAAGGTCTCGCGGATTTCCAGGTTGGCCACGATTTTCTCTTGCGTCTCGGGGGCGAGCATGCCCTCGATGGCATCCTTGAGCTCGTTGATGGCGTCGTAGATGATGCTGTAGAGGCGGATGTCGATCTGCTCGGTCTCGGCCATTTTACGTGCGCCGACGGAGGGGCGCACCTGGAAGCCTATGATGATGGCGTCGGCAGTCATGGCGAGCATGACGTCGTTCTCCGAAATCTGGCCCACAGCCTTGTGGATGACGTTGACCTGCACCTCGTCGTTGCTGAGTTTGATGAGCGAGTCGCTGAGGGCTTCGACCGAGCCGTCCACGTCGGCCTTGACGATGATGTTGAGCTCCTTGAAGTTGCCCAGGGCGCGGCGGCGGCCGATTTCCTCCAGCGTGAGGTGGGTCTGGGTGCGGATGCCCTGTTCGCGCTGCAGCTGCGTGCGCTTGGCGGCGATGTCCTTGGCCTCTTTCTCGTGCTCCATGATGTTGAAGGTGTCGCCGGCCTGGCATGCGCCGGTGAGGCCAAGGAGGAGGACAGGCTGCGAGGGGCCTGCCGAGGTAACTTCCTGATTACGCTCGTTGTACATGGCTCGCACACGACCGTAGGTGGCGCCAGCCACAATCGGGTCGCCCTTGCGGATGGTGCCGTCTTCGACGAGAATTTTGGCCACATAGCCGCGACCCTTGTCGAGGGTGCTTTCGATGACGGTGCCCTTGGCGCGCTTGTTGGGGTTGCCTTTGAGCTCCATGATGTCGGCCTGCAGGATGACTTTCTCCAGCAGCTCTTCGACGCCGATGCCTTTCTTGGCGCTGATGTCCTGGCTCTGGTATTTTCCGCCCCACTCTTCGACTAGCAGGTTCATGTTGGCCAGCTCGGTCTTGATGCGGTCGGGGTCGGCACCGGGCTTGTCTATCTTGTTGATGGCAAATACGATAGGCACGGCGGCCGACTGGGCGTGGTTGATGGCCTCGATGGTCTGCGGCATGATGCGGTCGTCGGCGGCGATGACGATGATGGCTATGTCCGTCATCTTGGCGCCGCGGGCGCGCATGGCGGTGAAGGCCTCGTGGCCGGGGGTGTCGAGGAAGGTGATCTTGCGCCCGTCGGCGGTCTGCACCTCGTAGGCACCGATGTGCTGCGTGATGCCGCCAGCCTCGCCGGCGATCACGTTGGTGTTGCGGATATAGTCGAGCAGCGACGTCTTGCCGTGGTCCACATGGCCCATCACCGTGACGATGGGGTTGCGCGTGATGAGGTCCTCTGGGCGGTCCTCTTCCTCCACTTTCTGGATGGTGTTGACCACATCCTCGGAGGCGAAGTTGATGTCGAATCCGAACTCGTCGGCGATGAGCTTGATGGTCTCGGCGTCGAGGCGCTGGTTGATGCTGACGAAGATGCCGACGGACATGCAGGTGGCGATAATCTTGGTTACGGGCACCTGCATCATCGTGGCCAGCTCGTTGGCGGTGACGAACTCGGTCACCTGCAGCGTCTTCTGGCCTTCCATCTCGGCCAGCATCTCCTCTTCCATGCGGTTGTGCACCTTCTGGCGCTTCTCGCGGTTGTGCTTGGAGGTCTTCGACTTGCCCATGGGCGACAGGCGGGCCAGCGTCTCTTTGATCTGCTTCTCGATTTCGTTGTCGTCAATCTCCACGGGCTTCTTCTCCTCTTTCTTCTTTTTCTTCTTGCCGCTGGTGGGCTGCTGTTGCTGCTGGGCGGCGTTCTTCTGGCTCTCCTTGCGGGCTTTCTCTTTCTCCTTGCTCTCTTTCTTGGCCACTTCGGCGCCTATCTTCTTCACCTCCTGGGCGCTGACGGCGTCCTTCTTGGTATGCTTGCGCTTGCGCTTGCTGCCGGGGGTGTCGGCGCCGTCTTTGCTGAACTGGCTGAGGTCAATCTTGTCCAGCACCTTGGGACCCTCAAGTTTCTGATACTGAGTCTGTATGAACTCGGGTTCCGGCTTGCTGGGTTCGGGGGCGGGAGTGGGTTCGACGGCAGCAGGCGTGACCACGGGAGCCGGTGCCACAGGGGTGGGGGTGGGGGCAGGCTTCGCGCCTTTGGCGCCACGCTTCTTCTTGTCGGGGCGCATGCGCTGGTTGAGGGCGCTGAGGTCCACCGTGCCCAGCACCTTGAGCGGGCCGTTGTCCTGAGGCTCGGCCGCGGGGGCGGACGCTTCGGCGGCGGGCTCGGGCTCGGCCACGGGTGCCGGCTCTTCGGCGACGGGTTCCGGCTCGGGCTCCGGCGTAGGCTCGGGCACCACAGGCGTGGGCTCGGGTTCTGGCATAGGCTCGGGCTCCGGTTCGGGTTCAGGTTCCGGCTCCGGCTCGGGAGCAGGTGCCGGAGCAGGCTGCGCCTTGGGAGCCGAATAGTTCTTGATGATGACCTCTTCGGACTCGGCTTCGGCCATTTCCTTGGCCTGTGCCTCCACAACGCGGTTGTTGCCGGTGATGAGCTCGATTTTGTCGGCCTCCTCTTTCACCTTGCGTTCGCCTTGGAAGGCTGCGGCCAGCAGGTCGTACTGCTCCTCGCTAATCTTCGTATTTGGGTTCATCTCCACTTGATGCCCCTTCTTGGCCAAAAACTCCACGAGGGTCTGCATGCCCACGTTGAATTCCTTGGCTACCTTTGTCAATCTGCTTATTGCCATATTCTGTCGAGTCCTTTCTTTGGTTTTCTTGTTGTTAGCTGCCACTGGCCACCGGCCTCTGGCCACTGACCACCGGCCACTGACCACTGACCACTGACCACTGACCACTGACCACTGGCCACCGGCCACTATGATTATTTATTCAAACTCCGAGCGGAGCACCTCCAGCACGTGGTCGATAGTCTCTTCTTCGAGGTCGGTGCGGTTGATGAGTTCCTCCTTGGGCAGGTTGAGCACGCTCTTGGCCGTGTCGCAACCAATCTTGATCAGCTCGTCGATAATCCACTGCTCGATGTCGTCGTTGAATTCCACCAGCGCCACATCGTCGTAGTCCTCGTCCGTGTCGCGGTAGATTTCGATTTCGTAGCCCACCAGGCGCGAGGCCAGCTTGATATTGTAGCCGCCCTTGCCGATGGCCAGGCTCACCTGGTCGGGCTGCATGAACACCTCGGCCTTCTTCTCCTCCTCCTTGATCTTGATCGAGCTCACCTTGGCCGGCGCCAGGGCGCGCTGGATCATCAGGTCGGGGCGCGAGGAGTAGTTGATGACGTCGATATTCTCATTCCGCAGCTCGCGCACGATGCCGTGGATGCGGCCACCCTTCACGCCCACGCAGCTTCCCACGGGGTCGATGCGGTCGTCGTAGCTCTCAACGGCTATCTTGGCCCTCTCGCCCGGCTGGCGGACGATATTGCGGATGGTGATCAAACCATCGTAGATTTCCGGCACCTCGGCCTCCAGCAACCGCTCCAGGAAAATGGGGCTCGTGCGCGAAAGGACAATCACCGGATTATTGTTCTTCATCTCCACCTTGAGCACAATCGCGCGCACCGTGTCCCCCTTGCGGAAGCGGTCGGCCGGTATCTGTTCGCCCTTGGGCAGAATGAGTTCGATCTTCTCGTCGTCGAGGATAAGCACCTCCTTGTTCCAAGGCTGATACACCTCGCCCACGATAATCTCGCCCACCTTGTCGCGGTATTTCTGGAAAATGAGGCTCTTCTCAAAGTCCTGAATCTTGCTCACCAGGTTCTGGCGGATGCTGAGTATCTCGCGGCGGCCGAAATCGGTCATCTCAACAGGCTCCGACAACTCCTCGCCCACCTCGAAGTCCGACTCGATCTTCCGCGCGTCGCTCAGCGCTATCTCGCGCATACGGTCCTTCACCTGGCCGTCCTCGACAATCGTGCGGTTACGGAAAATCTCCAGGTCGCCCTTGTCGATGTTGACGATGATGTCGAAGTTGTCCTCCGACCCGTAGCGCTTGGCCAAGGCCGAGCGGAACACCTCCTCCAATATGCGCATCAGCGTCTCGCGGTCGATGTTCTTAAACTCTTTGAATTCCTGAAAGGAACCACTCAAATCCAGTGTCTTCATATTCTATATTTTTTCTGTTTCAAAACTTGATGGCCACACGCGCCGACTTGATGTCGCGGTAGGCCAGCCGGTGCTCCTGCGGAGCCTGCTTCTTGCCCCCCGGGACAACGAGGAGAATGTCCTCATCGCCCGCCTCGCGCAACTCGCCCTCCACACGCTCCCCGTTCACCATCACCACCTCCAGCTCGCGCCCCACGTGGCGGCGGTACTGCCGCGTCAACTTCAGCGGCATATCCGCACCGGCCGAACCCACATTCAGCTCGAAATCCTCCTCCTCGCGGTCCAACTGACCCTCCACAGCGCGGCTCACCGCGATGCAGTCGTCAATCGTCACCCCGTTGTCGCCGTCAATGTCGACAAAAATACGGTTGTCGGGCGTGATTTTCAGGTTCACAAGGAACTTGTCACTCCCCTCCAACGCACTGTTTACCAGCTCTAATATCTTGATTTTCTCTATCATAACCAATAAAAAAGAGGGGTCATCTCCCTCTTCAAATTCGCTGCAAAGGTACGAACATTTTTTGAACTGACAAAATTTATTTAAAAAATACTTATCACCACCCTCCCACCACCCTCCCACCACCCTCGACAACCAGAACCCATCCAGGAGTCAACTAGGACTCATCTAGGACTCATCTAGGACCCATCTAGGACCCATCTAGGACCCATCTAGGACCCACCAAAGAGCCACCTTTTAACAATGCTGAAAACAAGCTCGTTGCAAACAGCCGACAAAGTTTTTCGGCCACACACAAAAAAAATACGTATCTTTGCACCTTGTAAATTCATTCGAAAAACATCATATCTATGTATAGGACAAATACTTGCGGCGAGCTCCGCCTCGCCAACCTCGGCCAGACCGTCACCCTCGCCGGCTGGGTCCAGCGCTCCCGCGACCTCGGCGGCATGACCTTCGTCGACCTCCGCGACCGCTACGGCATCACACAGCTCGCCTTCAACATGGAAACCGACGCCGCACTCTGCGAACAGGCGCGACGCCTCGGCCGCGAATACGTCGTCCAGGCCACCGGACGTGTCATCGAGCGCTCCTCAAAAAACACCAAAATACCCACCGGCGAAATCGAAATCGAAGTCGCCGAACTCAACGTCCTCAACGAAGCCAAGACACCCCCATTCACCATCGAGGACCTCTCCGACGGCGGCGACGACCTCCGCATGCGCTACCGCTACCTCGACATCCGACGCAACCCCGTCCGCCAAAACCTCGAACTACGCCACCGCATGGCCATGCTCGTACGCAACTACCTCTCCGACCGCCACTTCCTCGAGGTCGAAACCCCCATGCTCATCAAGTCCACACCCGAAGGCGCACGCGACTTCGTCGTCCCATCCCGCATGAACCCCGGCGAGTTCTACGCCCTCCCACAGTCCCCACAGCAGTACAAACAGCTCCTCATGGTCTCCGGCCTCGACCGCTACTTCCAGATCGTCCGTTGCTTCCGCGACGAAGACCTCCGCGCAGACCGCCAGCCTGAATTCACACAGATTGACTGCGAGATGTCCTTCGTCGACCAGGAGGACGTCCTCCAGATGTTCGAAGGCCTCATCCGCCACCTCCTCCTCGAACTCAAAGGACTCCAATTCGGACCCTTCCCT
>Ga0256404_1005082_pt1 | contig 23866 bp, 24 predicted proteins | sample RumenRJG_01DNA_FD_185990 | JGI IMG/M metagenome (GOLD analysis project Ga0256404, IMG submission 185990) | Bovine rumen microbial communities from Lethbridge, Alberta, Canada - RJG_01 | ecosystem: Host-associated > Mammals > Digestive system > Stomach > Rumen | place: Canada: Alberta | collected... | reverse complement strand
ATTCTTTATTCTCCAAGCTGGATCCCAAAAAGAAGAAAGGAAGAAAAAGAGGTCCCTATAAAAAAGACTCTCCGGTCCTTCTTTCTGACACTTCTTTTGAAGACATTCTAAGCAACGCTGAGGATGATTTCTCTGAAGATTGATCCGTCTTTAGGGGGAGGACACCTTTTGGTTTCCTCCCCCTGCGACGCTCACCCTCTCTTTTCTTTTCTTTCTTCTCCATTCAAAAAGTGATGAGTTTCCCCATCACCTTTCTCTCTTTCAAACCACACGTAATTTTAGTGGCTATTTTTATAAAACCACACGTGATTTTATATTACGCAAATTCCACTCACTCTTTTATTTTACAGAATCCAGGAACTCCTTGATGCGGCTCAGATAGTCAGGCGCCTCATCGTAAACGCCGTGCCCGTATCCTTCATAGACATAACCGGCGCATCCCGTTTTCTCCATGATTTCTTTCGAGCGCTCGACGCCCAGCACCCTGTCTTCTCCCGCGCCAAGCACCAGAATTGGGCAGCTAATCTCATTTAATCGTTCCGTGACGTCAAAGTCCTTCATGGCATTTAAGGATACCAGGAAGTTGTTATAGTCCTGCTCTGTTGTTCCGTTCCCCGAATCCAGGATGATTTCCTTATACTGCTTGTAGAAGGAAGGCGTATAGACCGCTTCCCCGAACGCTTCCATCAGCTTCGGCAGATTCCGCTCTTCCGCCAGGCTTCTCCATCTGCCAAAGAGATCCGGATCGGCATACTTCATGGTGGAAGTCGTGGAACATAAGATCAGCCGTTGGATCCGTTTCGGATCTTTCAGTGTGACAAGCTGCGATACCATGCCGCCCATCGATACGCCCATTAAGGTAATCTTCTTTAAGCCCAAAGTCTCCATGGCGCATAAGGTATCTTCCGCCATATTCTCTGCCGTATAGCCTTCCAGCTCTTTTTTAATATGGTCAAAAAGGAACATGTGGTATTCCTGCGCCAGAAGCTGATAGGCATTCACAATGCCTTCGGCTGCGCCCATGACGCTTTTTAAGGATAAGCCCGGCAGAATGACAAAGACGTTACCGTCTTTCTTCCCGAACTCAATGTATTCCATTTCCTTCTGATCAAACTTTACTGTTTTTACAAGTGTGCTCATGCGTGTCCCTCCTGTGTATGTTGCGGTGCGGACAGCCGGTCCAGCTCCGCCATGGTATGATGATGGCCGTGCACTTCTTCCGTAATGAAGTGATCGTGGCCATGGGTATGCGTAATCGTATGGGTATGGGTGGTGCCGTCATGCGTATGGGTAAAGGTATGCGTATGCGCGTGGGCATGGTGACGGATCAGGGTGTCCAAAACGACAAGGATGCTGCCGGCAATCATGACGATGAGTGCCGCAAAATACATACCGGAGAGTTTCTCTTTCCATAAGAGAAAGGAGAAGAATGCTCCCACAAACGGTGCCACCGCATAGTAGGCACTCGTCTTCGCGGCTCCCAAAACAGTCTGTGCCCTCACATACAGGAAAATGCTTAAGCCGTAAGCCACAAAGCCCAATAGTAATACTTTCAGAATATCTCCGATTGCGGGAATACTTTCCCCGGTTAACAATGCGATCACCAGACTCCCCAGTCCCGAAAAGATGCCTTTCAGAATGACGATCTCATAGGTGCTTTTGGAAGAGATATTCCTTGTACAGTTATTTTCTAACCCCCAGCACACCGTTGCGCCAAGTACCAGCAGTGACCCGTAGGAGAAGCGGAAGGAATCCGCCCCTTCAAAGGACAGAAGGATACTGGACAGAGTGATTAACCCGATGGCGATCCACAGCCGTAAGGAGACGGCTTCATGGAAGATGAATAAGGCAATGATGGTGGTGGCCACAATTTCAAAGTTGCTTAAAAGAGAGGCATTGGCCGAAGAGGCCAGACGCAAACCGAACATCAGTAAGATCGGTGCCGCAATATCCAGCGCGATCATACCCAACACATACGGCAGATCCGTCTTGGAGAGTTTCTCTCCCTTTTCCCTGTTCAGCAAGGAAAGCGCACCGATACCGATTCCCGCACCGAGATACAGTAAAGCTGCCATCATGGTCGGTCCTACCTGCTGTAAAAACAGTTTGGATAACGGCACATTCACGGCATAGAAGACCGCGGCCAGAAATGCATATAAAATTGCCCGGACTTGTTTCATCGCTGCTTCCCTCTCAGTTCTCTTATATTATACCTTCTGTTTCTTCCGCATAATAAAAAAGATTCCGCAATTCCGGAATCTTATCGTTTCTCTTTGAGCAAGGAAATAATCGTGTTAAAACGGCCAGTACGGACAGAACAGAAGTGCCAGCAGTAACCCTCCAACAAGAGATATCAGTAACTGCTTCCAGTTTTGATAAATCAGCATCACGGCAAGCACAAATACCACGATATACAGGATTCCCCTTAGGTCCAGATAGAAGCGTCCCACCGCAAAGCAGGATAAGAGAAAGACACCCATGATCCCCGCCGAGAGAATCAGGGAAAGGACCCCCTCCTTTTTGGCATAACAACAAAGTACAGCCAATATAGGTGAAACCAGCGTGATCAGATACCAGCGCATCATATAGGAGCGCGGATTGAATCCACCGAAAAGAATACTGAAAAGATGATAGGCAATACACATTCCCGCAAAAAACAGAAAGACGTTTAAAGCCGCTTCCTTCTTAGACGGACTGTACAAAGCGATCGCCAATGCGAATAAGAGCCACACAGCCAGATCGGAAAAGAAGTTTCCAAGATCGGTGATCTCCAGAATCCGGTGCCACCAAATGGTCCCGTCCAGCGCCAGCGTATCCAACCATTTGGAAAAAATACCCAAAAGGATTCCCGCTACAAATATTATGAATGCCGTCCGTATCACCCGGCTGATTCCGTTCTCTTTCATACTGCTCTAACTGCCTTTACTTATACTCTATTGTAACAGAACCGCGTCAAAGTGCTCCCTTTCTTTGGCGTATGCAAAGAAAAAGAGGCGTTTTCGCCTCTGAGATGTTCTTATTTCCACTCCTTTCAGCAGGCTTTGATTTCACTGATTGGGATCATGTAGCCGGAAATGAAACTCGTTCCGTCCGGAGAGATCATGACACCGGTGATGGTACCTGTCAGTTTCATGCCTTCGTTAAAGACACCGCCGCCGCACTCTCCGTAACTGATGGAATCCGCACTGACCGTTTTGGTAAAGATACCGATATTGGCGGAAATCAGCCCGGAGGTTTCAAAGGCTTTCTCCATGCCGTCATAGATTACAACTTCCTTCTCTTTTTTGCGTTTACAGCCGCAAAGGGTGAGCGGAAGAATCATCAGAACAAGAAGCAAAATCACTGCTTTTTTCATAACTGCCTTTTTTACTGCTTTTTATTTATTCTTCTTACTGCCGCATAAATCAGATATCCCAGAATGACACCCGCCGTATTCAGAATCCAGTCATCAATGTCCGTAGCCCTGTCGTAGAACGGGAGCTGCGAAAGCTCAATCAACAGCGAGATCAAAGATCCCACGAATACTGTTTTGTACCATTTTCTGAGTTTCGGGTACACGATCGGCAGCACAATGCCGGTCGGAACAAACAAAAGCACATTTCCTGCGACATTCCACAGGGTATCTTTCAGATTATTGTACACAAACAGATTCCGGTACGGAACCAGATTGATACGCAGCGGGAACATCCGGGAGGAATCAAAGATCAGCGGTGCCACATGACCATTGACATGACCCCGCAGGAAATAGACAAAACGGAAGATCACTGCCAGATTGACAAACATCAAAAGCAGGATTGCTTCCCGCTTCCAGTCGATCTTTTTCCGTTTCATCCAGACAAGACAGCGGCACATCAGCCAGACAAGGGTAAATGCCGCTTCCAGTTTCAAAAACGTTACCGTAATAATAAGTGCTGCCCCGATTTCTTTCATTTACATTCTATTATACCCGAAATCAGGGCATTGAAAAGCCACAAACCTTACCACACAAAAAACGCCCGGTTCCCCGGACGTCTTACTTCACACCTGCTATTCCAGCGTCAGAATGTCGTCAAAGCCCGTGAGCTGGAACACATCCATCACGACTTCATTCACATTCTTCACGTGCAGGCCCTGCATCGCCGCATACTTGCGGTCTGTTTTTAATAAGATACGGAGACCGATGGAAGAGATAAACTCCAGTTCCGCAAGATCCAGAACAACCTTCTCCACACCTTCCGTATTTTCATCCAGCAGGGTTTCCAACTCTTCTGCCGTAGAGCTGTCCAGTCTGCCCCTTAAGGCCAGATCCAGTTCATTTCCGTTTCTTGTTGCCGTAATTACCATAGCTTTCTCCCCCGTCACATCTGACTTTTCTTTTCTCTATTATAGCACTGCTTTCTATTCAAAGCTGTTTTCATAAATATCCATAAATCTGCTGACAAATAAAGCCTGCTCTTTTTCCGCTTCGCTTCCCGTTGTCACCTGCCAGCCGTGCGTCTTGTAATCCTGATAGTTCTTCTGCGACAGCGGCTGCAGATTTTGCTCTTTCTGAATCAGGGCAATCCCGTCCGCATACTTTTCCTGCAATGCCGTAAATGCCGCAGACGGATCTTTGAAGACTGCCATGCCTTCCGCACTCGCCCCGATCTCAAAGCGCGGATCCCTTTTGTAATAGTCCTCCGTATTCACATTTCCCTGAATGTTTCCTTCCCCGGCCACATATTCCTGCGTATACGGATGCTTGACGGTATTCCCGCTGCAGGAAGTCAGGGAAACACACAAAAGAGCACAAAGTAAAATACGGACTGCCTGTTTCATTGTAATTCACCTTCCACTTCCCCTTCATTATAACAGGTCTATGAACCAATTCAAAAAAACTCCGTATTCTTACATAAATAATGTAATGTTACCCCGTAAGATAAAGGTGTAAAGAGAGGTAAACAGTATGTACGAAGTCACTTGCTACAACAAAGAAAACCGTTCCGAATTTATCAGAGTATTCTACGACTACAGTGAGATGAAGAGATTCCTCAACAAATGCCGGTATTCCAAACGGGTTGCCGTTTCCGGGTGGCTGAAATACTGCTGAGAACATACAAACAGGAGCTTTTTGCTCCTGCTTATGTTTACTTTTCGAGCTGATCCAAAAACGCTTTGATATGCGTCAGATAATCCGGCGCTTCATCATAGACGCCGTGCCCGTATCCTTCATAGATAAAGCTGTCACACTGCAGTCCGGTCGCAAGCTCGATGGATCCCCACTTGCTGAGGATCTTATCTTCCGATGCCCCGATCACCAGTGCCGGACACTTGATATCCTTTAGCCTGTCATAGCAGTCAAAGGAAAGAATTCCCTTCAGCGAGATAATAAAGTTCATGTAATCCTGCTCCGTGGCTCCGTCGCCTGAGGCAAGAATAATATCCTTATACTGCTCAAAGAAGGACGGCGAGTAAACATCTTCGCCAAAGGCCTGCATCAGCTCCGGCAGGTTTCTTTCTTCTGCCAGTGTCTTCCAGTTTTCGAGTGCCGTTGGATCATAGACCCGTGCCGCAGTGCTGCACAGCATGATAGATTTCACGGTTTCCGGATCCAGAATTGCCATCTGCAGTGCTATCATTCCTCCCATGGATGCTCCCATGACATTGATTTCCTTTAAACCGATGGCCTTGACAGCCCGTAAAGTGTCCTCTGCCATGTCAGTGATATCGTACTTCCCCGGAAGGATTCGGATCCTCTCAAAGAGATAGACATCATAGTCTTCCGCCAGATAGCTGTAGGCACTGATGATCGCATCCTTGGAGCCCATCACGCTTTTTAAGGAAACGCCCGGCAGAATTACAACCTTCGGTCCGTCTTCGTTACCGAAGTGGAACCATTCCATTTCCTTCTCTCCCATAACGACCGTATTGATGCCGTTCTCATTGATAATGACTTTATCTTTTTCTTTGGCACATCCCGACATCAGGATCAGCAGTGCCACCAGTAACACTTTCATATATTTCATAGATCACTCTCCTATTGTTTTTTCACAAACAGATAGAGGAAGAAGATCATAAATAATTCTCCGAACATGCTGATGAAAAAGATCAGATCGGCATTGCCCGTGGCCGGACCCAAGGCGGAAAAGACAAACATCAATAAACCGGAAAGGAAAAGATGCGGATTCTTCTGACGGATCCAGACTGCCACACCGATAATCATCATCGGAATGACCGTACCGAAGGATAACAGCTTACTGATGAGATCTGCCCATTTCGATGTTGCCTCAGAAGACACAAAGCGGATGACACCGGCCATTTCCTTCATCTCCAGTACCGTGCAGAATCCTTCTGCCGCTCCGGCTGCCATCAGCACTCCCGTAAAGATCCATAACACTTTCATTACAGGTTCCTTCAGCTTTAAGGCATATCCGCAGATCGGGAACAGTAACGGAATCAGGAAACCGTGCGCAATGAAGCGCACCGGACTGATGGCCTTCAATACTTCAGCATTCAGCATTGACCCCATTCCGATGATCAGCGCGTCCAGAACCAACCCCAACGCCACGAAAAAGGTCAGTAAAGCGACCGGCTGCTGTTTCTTTTTCCAATGAACAAATAACAAAACAGCAAGAACAGTTTCCAGTAAAACAATGCCCCAGATGGCACCGGAACAGATATTCAGTAAAAATGTACGCATGCTGCACCTCCCAAACTTTCCAAAGGCAGGATTTCCTTATCCATATTATACTGCCTCTTAAAACTTTCCTCTATCCTTCCGGAAAGTGAAAGAAAAGGCTCTGTGATGAAACAGAACCTTACTATTTAGATATAAACGTCCAGTGTTCCTTCCTTATGCCACTTCCGCAGTTTTACAATCATGACAACCGTCAGAATAAACATGGCAGCGTTCATGGCCAGATTGAAGAAGACGAAAACGTCACTGCGTTTCAGAAGGTTGATGGAAAAGTCATACATTGCATGAATGAAAGCCGGACAAAAGATTGCCGCAAGGGTATAAGACTTGTTCCCTCTCACCTTGCCCAGTCCGTAGAGATAGCCCATGATCACCGCAAAGGTAAAATGGAACGGTGTCAGTGCCCGGAAGATGGCCACACCGATATTCCCGGAAGAATACTGAACATCTTCAATCAGCTGGGAGCTGAGGCCGACAATCGCAAAGCAGAGCACGGCATCCATCCAGGTCGGAGCTACTCCTTCTTTTTTCATCACGATCTTCGCCCCGAGAAACTTTAAGACTTCCTCCACTAAGCCAACCAGGACAAACGTCCGGATAAATCCGAAGACGATGGCATCCGGTGTCACGGTTTTTGCGGCCTTGCCGATCTCCTGAATGATCTTTACGGCACTCTCTGCGTCCTTCATCTGGGCGATCTGTTCCGGACCGATCTGTGCCAAAAGAACAACAAGACCGCCAATCAGCGTGATGATCCCCGACAGCATCAGTGCGACCCAACCCGCAAGAAGAAGTTTCACAAAGGTAAATCTCGGAAACGGATTCCACCGTTTCATCCGCAAGATCCATACCAATAACGCAACGGATACCGGGATTGCTAATAAAACATCTAACATAGTTGCACCCCTTAATATTCTTTCTATTATAACAAACTGAACCAGAAAACGCATTTCCCGGTTCAGTTAGCTTCAATGCTTTACAAATCTGAATTCTGTTTATTTGTTTAAAACTATCGAAAGGTATTCCCCATCAAAATCATTTCCCCAGCCGTTACGTTCCTCAATGGAAGAGAATTGAACTTTTGCATCATCCGGAGGGGTGATTTCATTTCGAGATAAAACCGTCTCTACTGCGGAAATTATCTCCAAAGATTCCTTTCCGTCTCCGATAGAAGTACCCTCATACACCATTGCCATTTCAAATGGTTGATTCAGCATGTAGTTCACTTCGTCACTCGGATCTTCTTCATTCCCATCCGTTATCCCGGAATACAGCACTTTCAGGGCATTGTACTCTTTCCGTGTTAAATACTCTTCAAGAGCCTCCTTGTCATACTTATCGTACTGAAGAATCACATCCGGAATAATTGTACTGTATTCTTCAACCCAATCTCCCCAGTTCTCACATGTGGCTTTCCACATTCTTTTAGAAACAGGAGTCCAGTCTCTGTCAGGATATTTTCCAACAAGATATGATTCCACACACATAATGACATAAGCCATACGGCCATTCATAGATACTTTTTCGAATCTTTTATCCATTCTTCCAATCCTCATCTGTTTTTACAGATCCAATGTATAGACATCCGCAACGGTCGGCTGAACCTGTCCCCAGTCTTCCGACTTTGTTAATAAATATTCAAAGCCGTTTTTCTCAAGGCACTTTGCGGACGCTTTGTTCTCCGGCAGCACATGGGCCGTGATTAGTTCCACTTCCGTATTCTGCTTCAGATACTCCAACAAGGCATGAACACAGCTTGTCGCAATGCCCTTGCCCCAATGCCGGGACAAAAAACGGTAACCGATGGAAATCACTTTCCCGGACGGTTTATAGTCATAGAGTTCCGCCAGCCCGACAAAGATAAGCATTTCCCTTTTTTCAAAGACACCGAGGATGCACTGCCGCTGCTCAAAAAGGTCCATATTCGAAAGCTCCTTCAATGCTTTTTCCGCGCTTCCCTGCCGCTCGCAAAGAAAGGTCGGTTCATAGCGGTAGACAGCCGTATCCGACCGCATGGCTTTTAACGCTTCCAGATCCTGCTCTTCAAGCTTGCGTATGAGCAGCCTGTCATTTTCAATGAATATGAGATTATGATGCATGGTGTTCCTCGAATGTTTCTTACCGATATTATACCGCACCGGGAATTCCCGGTACAGAAACCGGTTTTGTTCCCTTCGCAACAGATCGGAAATCCATATCAATATGTATCCTTATCTACCAAAAAAGAATGCTATAATATCTGTGATATTTTATACATAATATTATATAGAATTCATACATATAAGGAGGTCCTTATGGCAGATTCAAGGTTTGTAAGCTGTGCCTGGCAGATCATGGACGAACTGTCCAAATCCGATCAGCTGGAAAGTTCCCTGGAAACATGCATCAAAATACTGACAGACACTGTCGGCTGCGAAAGCGGATCCATCTGGATGCGCAACACGGTAGACCACCGTTTTTATATTGTCGCGAGCTCCGGGAATGCGGACGTCTCCGGTACATCCACCGGGGAAGACGAAAGCTTCATCGGTAAGATCGTCAAAAGCGAACAGTCGAAGATCGTGGATGACTGCGCATCCGTTCCGGAGATTGCCGAAGATAAATTCTTCTCCACTCTCTTCGGAAAAAATGCCATTCTGGTTCCGTTAAGAACACCGCTGTCCGTTATCGGCTGTCTGCAGTTAAACAACAAGGAAGGCGGCTTCTCCGAAGCTGACCAGGGACTTTTGGAAAACTGCGGGGCACTGATTGCGCTGGACGTCGAAGACAAGGGTCTTTCCTTCTCTCCGAACAAGGACAGAAAACCGTTACTGCAGTTAAAGAATGTCATCAAGGAATTCATGTCCGGGGAAGAAATGCGCCGCATCCTCAAAGGCATCGACCTCGATGTCTATGAAGGCGAACTGTTAGTCGTATTAGGTGAAAGCGGCTGCGGCAAGAGCACCATGCTGAATATCATCGGCGGCATGGACCAGTTGAGTGAAGGTCAGCTGATCGTTGAAGGAAAGGACTTTTCCCACCCGAGCGAACAGGAATTAACCCAGTACCGCAGAGACTATATCGGCTTTATCTTCCAGTCCTATAACCTGATGCCAAACCTCAATGCATTGGAAAATGTGGAATTCATCGCCGAGATCTCCAATCATCCGAGAGATCCGATGGAATGCTTAGATCTCGTCGGGTTAAAGGAAAAATGGAACCGTTACCCGTCCGCCATGTCCGGCGGTCAGCAGCAGCGTGTCTGCATTGCCCGGGTAATAGCCAAGGAGCCGAAGATCATCCTGGCGGATGAACCGACAGCCGCACTGGACTATGAAACAGGCAAGGGTGTCTTAAAAGCCATTGAAAATATCGTCAAGAATGACAAGAAAACTGTCATTATGGTTACACATAACGTGGAAATCGCCAAGATGGCCAACCGGGTCATCCGTTTAAGAAACGGTCTGATTTCCAGCGTCCGCATTAACTTCAACCCGCTCACGGCGGAGGATCTGGTCTGGTAGTATGAAGAAGACACAGTTTACCGATGCAGTAAAGAATATCAAGAAACGATGGGCCTCGTTCCTTTCCGTTGTTCTGATCGTAGCTCTGGGTACCGGAGGTTTTTTCGCGTCCCGCAACATGAAGCGCTCCTTCGTCGAAGCAACCGACCGCATCTATCAAGAAGGCAACTTCAAGAACTTTGACATGCTCTCCTCCGGCGGTGTTTCCGAGGAAGACCTCAGAACCATCGAGAGTACGGAAGGTGTCAAAGAGGCGGAAGGCGTGATCCTTTTGGATGCGGAGCTCTCCAATGCGAACAGTTTCTATAACGTCAAAGCCATCTCCATTACCGATACGGTCAGTACGCCGGTTCTGATCGAAGGCAACATGCCGCAGAAAGACAATGAGATCCTCTTGAATGAAGACGTGGCCATTGAAAGCGGCATTCAGGTGGGAGACACGGTCCACTTAAAGAGCACGGCCGCCCTTTCCAAGAACCCGTTAAAAAACAATACCTATACGGTTTCCGGTATCATGCGGCATCCGGAATATGTCCGCTATACCATGGTACGCTCCGTGGCCTTACCGGAATCGGCCTTCAATATGGAAGCCTTAAATGATTCCTATACCAATGCCTTCGTGACGGCAGACGACGAAGCACTGGATAAGTTATATGATCTACTGCCGACACTGAATGCGCAGACCAAAAAGCGCATGGATCTGACAGCGGAAGAGCGGATTGCCGAAAAGACGGAAGAGATTCAGAAGAAATTCGCCGATGCGGAAGCAGAACTCAACCGCCAGGAACAGGAAGGCTTGGCGCAGCTCGAAGAAGCCGAACGCAAGATCCGGGAATTTGAGTCCGTATTAAGAGACGGCCGCAGCCAGATTGAAGCAGGCAGACGGGAACTGGCCAGTGCCTATAACCAGCTGATCAGCGGCGAGAATGAATACAATGCGGCCAACGCTCAGCTGCAGCAGGCCAAAAACGCTTTGAATCAGGCCAACCAGATTCTGGCACAGATCCAGCAGGAAACCGGCTTACAGCTGACACTGCAGGAACTTGCCGACCATGTGAATACCATGGATAACTACCTCACCAATCTCATCAATGACATTGAAGCGGGTACGGATACATCCGACAGCCTGAACATGTTACTGGGGTTCCTGATGCGGGATGAGGCGAAGGAAATCTCTGAGAAAGCCGGCATTGCCGACGATGTGCTCTCCGCAATCATCGATTTGGAAAAATCCAAGGAAACAGCGGAACGGCTGAAGAGCCAGCTGACGGAAATGGAAGAGAATGCTCAGTTGGAAGACGGCATCCGCTATATGGACTACTATACGCCGGAAGGTCTCGACCGCATTCTTCAGATGATTGAAACTCAGGTCAATACCTTAAAAGATGCCATCACAAACGGGTCCGAGGAAGAAATCGCAGCGGCCCGCGAAGCCCTGACTGCCTTCTTTGAAAGCAATGAAATGAAGGCGTTGGACCATGTGATGATTGATAATATATACGAATCGCTGGAATACCATTCCTACGATATCATCAATGCCGAAAGCACCATCGACTCCGCAGCGGAAGACCTCAAGGCCATCCTGGCACAGCTGGAGAGCGACGGTATTCCAAGCGTTGCCCCGATGAAGGAAGCACTCGCAAAACTCACGGATCTTACGACCGCTTACCTGAGTGCCGTACAGAGCGGAGAAGACGTGGAAGTTGCAGCACAGAATTTCTATGATTACTGTGAGACAGCGAAAGCGCAGATGATTCTGCCGATCGTCAATGACTATGCGATGGACATTGATGACTATATTGAATACCTGAAGAATTCGGAAGATCTGGAAACGGATCTGAACGGCTTACTGAATATTACCTCGGATATCGGACGGTGGATCTTCAACATTGTTCCGGCGGAAGAGGAAGATGTGGAAGATAGGGAAGAGGTCAGCGACAGCGATGTTGCAGCCTATATTGAGAAGCTGAAAGACTTCAGCAATCTCAATGTGGAAACGGACGATATCGAAGAGATGATGTCCGAACTCTATTCCACCAAAGGAGAAGGTGCTGTTTACTGGATCCTCAAAAACAACTACGGGTACGATATGTACGAAGGCACTTCCGCCTTCAACAACAGCATTGAAGTACAGTTCGCAGCCATGCGGAAGCAGTTTGAAGATCTGAAAGCTTCGGAAGATCTGGCCGCCATGGCCGAAAAGCAGACGGAATATCTGCAGAAGATTGACGAAGCGGCCACAAAGATGATCAGTGATGCCACGGAAGAAAACGCTGACGGGGTTGCGGAAGAGATCAGCAATCTGAACAAAGTCACCAGTGACTTTGAATTCATGACCATTGAACAGATTATCGAAAGCTACTTCGGCTTCAACTTCCAGACCAAGTCCTCTGACTTCGTCTCTGTGGAAGGTTTGAAACAGGTCTCCGAAAAAGTCCATCAGCTGAATGAACAGGTCGCTCAGGTTCCTGCCCTTCCGTCGCAGATTGCCGACGGAGAAAGGGAACTCGCGGCCGCCCGGAACACACTGGATAACGGCTGGAGCGCCTACCGCTACGGACTTGCCCAGCTGCAGTCCAAGGAGAAGATCCTGAACAGTTCGGAAGAAGAGATTGCGGCGGCCAGAAGAGATCTGAACGCCAGCCGGGAGGAAGCCATGCGCAAGCTGGAAGATGCCCGGGAGCAGCTGGAAGATACCAGAAAAGAAGCGGAAGATGAAATTGCGAAAGCCAGAGAGGAAGTCCTCTCTCAGAAATATGTCTGGCTGTTACAGGACAGAACAACCAACCTGTCCAATCTGGACGTCAACGGTACCATTGCCGGAATCCAGGCGGCCAGCGTGACCTTCGGTGCCTTATTCCTGTTAGTTATCAGCTTGGTCTGCTTCTCTACGATTGCCATGATCGTGGAAGAGGAAAACAAGAGTGTCGGTACCACCAAGGCCTTCGGTTTCTACAACCGTGAGATCTTCGGAAAGTACCTGCTGTTCGGCGTCAGTGCCGCCATCGTCGGCTGCATCTGCGGCGTGATCATCAGTCACTTCGTATCGAAGCTGATCTTACAGAACATGATGAACCAGCACATGTATATGGTCGGAGAACTCCGCACGGTACATGAACCGCTGACGATCGTGTTAACTTCCTTATTTATTATTGCGTTAAGTGCACTGGCAACGTTCATTGCCTGTACGGACCTTCTGAAGAGTCCGGCTGCCCTCTTAATGAAGGGTGACACGATCTCTTCGAGAGACCGCAAGATGAAACGGAAAGAGTCTTCCAAGCGTTCCGGCAAGTCTCTTTACTCCCGCCTGATTCTGCGCAATATCGTCAATGAAAAGGAACGGGTCCTGATCACGGTACTGATCGTAGCCTTAAGCTGCTTCGTTGTCGGTGTCGGCTTCCAGTTACGGGATTCCTTCTACGGCATGATGGTGAAGCAGAAACAGGATGTCATGATCTATGACTTCCGGATCGAATACAAAGAAGAAACTACACAAGCGGAAATCAATGAGATTGAAAACATCCTGAACAGTAACAAGACAGATTACATGAATGCCTACTACGGCATGCATCTGTACGATACCGGCAAGACCACCAACGGTCTCTATGTCATCGCCGGGGATGAGAACCGTATAAACGAGTTCATTTCCCTGGAAGATACCACAACCAAAAAGCAGATTGCCCTGCCGGATGACGGCATTGTCATTCAGATCCGTCTCTCGGAAGTCTACGGATATCAGCCGGGTGACACACTGAACATTTACACTTCGGATCTGATTCCGCATACCGTACCGATCAAAGGTGTCTTTACCAACTTCCAGGGCAGATATGTCATCGCTTCGGACGATGCCTATGAGTCCCTGTTTGGTGAAAAACTGGAAAACAACTGTTACTATGTCAAACTGAACGGTGCAGACTATAACAGTATCGCCAAAGAGCTCTCTGCCGTTACGGACACGATCGCCATTGAGCGGGCAGACAGCTATATGGCCAGACTGAATTCCACGATCGGCCTGTATAACCTCATGGTTGTCATCATGACGGGTATGGCCATCTTAATGTCCTTCATGATTCTGACCAACCTGTCCAACATCTTCCTGACCAGGAAGAAGAAAGAACTGATCGTCATGCGGATCAACGGTTTCTCCATCTCCCAGACGATCAACTATCTGGCGAAGGAAACGGTATTAACCACACTGATCGGTGTCGCACTGGCAGTTATATTGGGAGGTTTCCTCGGAACCTTCTTTGTACGGATGTTCGAACATACCGATACGATGTTCGCCCGGGGCTTTGACGTGAAGGGATGGGCGATTGCGGCAGTACTGGAATGCCTCTTCTCCTTCATCATCAACTTCTTCGTCTTCCGTAAGGTGAAGAAACTGAACTTCAGAGAACTGACATAAAAAACGAGTCAGCCGAATACCGGCTGACTTTCCTTATATCAATAACAACCACCCTATTTAAGAAGGAGGCAACGGAATGCGTGCAAGTCTCAAAGAAATACTCCAAAAAGAACAGATCATGGTCATCGACGGTTCCATGTCCACGGCACTGGAAGCACTGGGTGCCGATCTGAACAATACCCTCTGGACCGCTTCCGTTCTGAAGAATCAGCCGGAACTCATCCGGCAGGTCCACTATGATTACCTGAAAGCCGGAGCGGACTGCGGAATCACCTGCAGCTACCAGGCAACCATACCGGGTTTAATGAAAGCAGGCTGCACTCGCAAAGAAGCCGAAGCGCTGATCACGCGTTCGGTAACACTGTTCAAAGAAGCGCGGGATCAGTGGTGGAAGGAAGAAGGAGAAACAGGCAGCAGAATGTATCCGCTGTGTCTGGGAAGCGTCGGACCGTACGGTGCTTCTTTGGCGGATGGCTCCGAATATACCGGAAACTATTCCATGGACCACGACTTCCTGTATGACTTCCACTACCGCAGAATGGAACTCCTTCATAATGCCGGGGCCGATCTTCTTCTGATTGAAACCCAGCCGGCACTGAAGGAAGCACTTGTGGCTGCGGAAATTGCCGAAGCGCTGAATGCCGATTACTGGATCAGCTTTACCTGCATCAACGGTACGCACACCTGCGCACAGGATTCCATCAGAGAATGCGCGGAAGTATTATCAAAAAACCATCCGCATCTTAGGATGATCGGAATCAACTGCACCAAACCGGAATATGTTGTTTCTTTGATCACAGAACTGAAAAAAGGAACGGATCTTCCCATCGGTGTGTATCCCAACAGCGGTGAAACCTATGATCCTCTTACCAAAACCTGGTCATCGGATGGGAAAGGAATGGATTTTGGCTCCTATGCACTCAGCTATATGATGGCCGGCGCGGATGCAATCGGGGGTTGCTGCACAACCTCATACGCACATATCCGGGAAGTTGCCGCTGCCAGAGAAACATATCTTCAGACAGGGAAACCAAAGAGAATTCCATATTAACAAAAGAAAGGCCTGTCAGGTATTTCTTTTCACGGATACAAATCCGTAAAGATTTGCTACAATGAAACTACGAGGTAAACAGAATGAGCATTCAAGTATACGGACACCGCGGTGCCTCTGCCTACGCACCGGAAAACACATTAATCTCCTTTCAGAAAGCAATTGAGATGAAAGCAGACGGCGTTGAATTGGACATTCAGCTGTCGAAAGACGGTGAGATCGTTGTCATTCATGACGAAACCATCGACCGCACTTCCAACGGACACGGCTTTGTCAAGGATCTCACATTAAAGGAACTGAAAAGCTATAATTACAACCGGACACATCCGGAATATGAATTCGCTGCGATTCCCACCATGCGGGAAGTGTTTGAGCTGATCAAACCGACAGATCTCATCATCAATATCGAACTGAAAACCGGTATCTTCTTCTATCCTTCCATTGAAGAAAAGATTCTGGCTCTGACAGCGGAATTCGGCATGGAAGACAGAGTCATCTATTCTTCCTTCAATCATTATTCCATGAAAAAACTGCATGCCTTAAAGCCGGATGCCAAAGTTGCCTTCCTTTATGAGGACGGACCGATCGGCATTGCGGAATATGCCAAAAAGCATGAAATGAACGCCATTCATCCCGCCCTTTACAACCTTCAGTTTGTTGAAGAGATGCGTAAAGCAAAGGAACTGGGACTGGCCATCAACGTCTGGACGGTCAATGAACCGGAATACGTCCTGATGTGTCAGAAGATGCAGGTGGACGGCATCATCACCAACAAGCCGGATCTGGTCAGAGAACTGATCAGCCAATAAAACGCAAACAGAGAGTCAGATATTGCTGGCTCTCTGTTTTATCCTATGAAGTGTCCATAATCCCGGAAATGATTCCGCAGAAGGAAGGAAGCTATTTTACATTTCCCATGACCTGAAACTTTTTATCGCCGATTTCAAACTTCTTTTTACTGATTCTTTCCGGAAGTTTGCGTGCAACGATATGCTCATCCGTTATTAAGATAAAGTACTGACTATTCTCCTCGTTAACAAGGTAATACTGCTGATCCAGGCTGTTTGCCAGTTTCCCCACTTCCTGTGTACCGAATAACGGAATCCCGCCCAGCAGCAACGCGAACCAGCCGATTATCTGGTCAATAACCGTTTCCCGTTTTGTGTTCCGGATTCCGGTCAGCGTCAGTCTTATGATTTCCGCGTCCGGATAGGTATCTCTGACGATACGTTCCTTGATTTCCAGCTTTTTCATCCGGGAGAGTTTTTCACCATTCCCGTACTTATTCAGATCGATTGCTTTCTTTGTCACGGACAGATCTAAGGATTCTCCGTCATCCAGAAGATAGTCAACGCTCACATCCAGTAAACCGGCCACCGTCTTCAGATTCTCGATATCCGGTAATCCGTTATCTGTTTCCCACTTCGCAACTGCAGCTCTGGATATTCCGATGAGTTCAGCAAGTTCTTCCTGTGTCAGACCTGCTTTCTTTCTTGCTTCTTTCAGTTTTTCTCCAAATGTCATGATGATGACCTCCTTTTGACTTTAGAACCGCTGCGGTTCTCTTTTCGGTTCCATCATAGGATGAATTCCACATGGCAGTAAAGTGAAGCCGTGTAACATTCCTGTTACTTTCCGTAACACTGCGTTATATGCATGATTTCGGGTATTCAGTGAATTATCATCCGATCACTTGATACCGTAACCGAATGTATGAGTCCTGAAGAACAGAACAGTTTTCCAGTTTTAATATTCCGAGTTTTGTCAATTCGTCATTTGAAGTCAAAGAAATACCGTCAATTAATGTTGGCGTGTCTTTTCCTCCAATCAAAACCGGTGCAACAACAATATCTACATAATCCAGCAGTTTCTCCCGGAGGAAGAGACTGTTCACTGTCCCGCCGGATTGAACTGTCAGGCGCTCACACCCGCATTCTTTCTTCAATCGTTCCAAGGCTGCACTAAGAGAAGGAAGTTCCTGATAGATAATATGCAGGTTGTCGGCGTCCACATGGAAGGCCGGATGTGCGGGATTCAATGTAATCACAACAGCCTGTTTTGACAATTCGCAGAAATATCTTACGCCATGTTCTGTTAAGTGATGATTATCCAATAGAACAAATGATACTGGCGTCTTTGAAGGCATCTCTTTTTCATTGACACCCAACTTTGCCTGAACCCGACCGGTATTAAAAGACCACAGATCTGTTGTCTGCTCGATTTCGTAGTATTGATGAAGACCTTCTCTGACGCCGGGAATCTTAGGGAAATCCCTATCCACGTCCAGCTCATCCGTGGCACCGGTGCTGATCTTGCCGTCTACTGACATAAGCATGAATAAAGTTGTGATTGGTCGCTCCATAAGATACCTCCACAATAATATTATACTGCTTGGAAACAGCCTTCGTCTTCATCCACCGAATGTACCATACAGAAAAAGCTCCCTGTTTCTTCATCTTTCTTTTTTCGTATTAGTAGTTCCGAGAATTCATTTCGAAAGGAATATTTGAAAGCTAAATCGCTCTGATTGGAGATATGAATTACGATGTGAGGATAGAAAAAGATGAATTATCAAATCACAAATAATATGCCATCCCAAACTTACATAAAAAGATCCTGTTTCCAGAATCTTTCTGTTACTTTTAGATTTATCAGCGCTTTCTGATCGTCGCTTCATTTCTTAGAAACGGGTAAACTCTCCATAAGCCTATAGAAACATCATCTTATTCGCTTTTTATGTAGAATTCTACAATTTTTCATATTATCTAAAATGTTTAAACATATGTATGAGTCAGCGACAAACTGGAAACCATCTCTCAGTGATTTCTTAAGCGATATTACTTTATCCACACTGCTATGTTCGGCTTCTCGGGAAGAAATCTGATCCTGATCTCTGCTCCAACTTCAAGGCCTCTCCCAAATCCGGGGTTGGATAGTTTGGCTTCGATCTTCTGTCCTCTTTCCGTATAGCAGACATAATAATTATAAGAAGTGTCGGTTCCGATGCCCTCATCTTCGATTCGGGTTATAACTGCATCTGTCTCGATTCCGTTTTTCTTAATGTGATGAATATTGTAAAAAACATAACCAGCTCCGGCTATGATGAAAAGGATGGCAATGATTGCAAAAGGATTCATATTAGTTCTCCTAACAAATACTCACGGATTATCATCTCGGGAAACACGAATTTATAGACAAAAAGCTTCCTTAATCATTTTTGCAACCTCTTCAGGTTCTTTATCAGAATTATCGATTCTAAGATAGTTGTCAAAAGGAATCTCTCCTTCATAACTAACGCATCTGTAATTCTTATCATCAGCGATCAAACGCTGATTCGATAATTCTATGTCTCTTTTGGATGCTTTATGATTCAGCCTGTTTTCCGTTTCATTCCTTTGGAGCCGTATCTCTTGCGGCGCTATCAGTTCTACATAATAGAAATCTGTGCCATATGGTCTGAATATTTCTTTAACATGTTCAACATAATCCCAGTCGTCCGGAGAATCGAATGCCCACATGTATGTAAAAATCATTCCATAATTGTCGGATGCCGCAAAGTTTTTGAAGATGATTTCACGCATTTGAGAAATCGTCTTCCCATCATATCTTCCAAAAATCTCTATTACCGGCTCAATCGTCATATGGTTATGAAAAAGCCGCAGATCTGTTATCTTCATCAGCTCCTGACCGACCGTCATCTTTCCTACTGCTGCATCACCAATAATAAACACAAGCTTCATATCAATCACCTCGATAAACCTGCTAATGTATGTCAATGCTATTTTAACTGAAATACGTAAATCTATAAATCCATGACAAAAAGACCAGAGTCTCATCTGGGTTTTAAAATCAGTACTGCTCAGCCCTCAGTAACACTGATTATTTTGTTTTATCGTATTCATTCAATACTTCGCATACTCTTGAATGATAGATTCTGAGAAACTTGTTGAAAGCAGCGACCATTGCTACACGGTAAGGTTTACCTTCGTTTCTTTTCTTCATGAAGTATTCGCAGATCGGATCACCAATGTATGAGGATTTATGCTTGTTTACGGAATCCATCAGTTCATAACCAAGCTTTCTTAGATTGGATGATCCTCTTTTGGAAATGTGTCTTTTCGTGCCGATGAATTGACCGGACTGATAGGGAGGGGCATCGATGCCGGCATAGGCAATGAGAGCCTTAGCACTATGGAATCGTCTTGGATCACCAATCTCCGCAATGAATCTGGGAGCCAGGGTTTCTCCGATTCCTTTCATAGACAGAACCGTCTCATATTCCGGCATATCTTTTGATAAGGCCTTCAGTTGGTTTAAAATGTCATAGAGAGAAGAGTCCACTTCTCTTAAGACATTCACGGCTTCCTGAACCAAAAGCTTTGTCGATGGAAGCTTTGAATCAAGTGTCGGGATAGCGTTTTTAGCGATGGAATAAAGCTGGCGGGCTTCTTTCTCGTTTGGACGGTATCCCTTTTTCTTTAGCCAGGAATTGTATCTTTCAATGAATGCTTTCTCTGAATACTTCGTGATATTGTCGCTGTGCCAGTACTTCTCCGCGAAATCACAGAGCTTATCCTGGCCGTTATTGCGGTTAAAATCGTCTAAAAGGCCATAAACACCGGGCATCGTCCGATCAAGAATTTCACATAGAGCCTGACAGCGGATCACCCTTGTCTTCATAAACTGTGTATATTGGATTCCCAAAAGTCTGAGTTCCTGTCTTCTTTCTTCCGTGTCGTCATTCGGCTTGAACCTGTACCAGTAATCGATCCCATATTGCGCGATGATCATTGAGTCGATCTTATCAGTCTTAGGATTGCGTATTCCCTGACAGCGGTATCTTTTCATCTCTAATGGATTGATGACAGCTATCTGATACCCTTTTGATTTCAGATACTGATAGATGGGTAGATGGTAATTGCCTGTGGCTTCCATGATGATGTGGATCTCTTCCTTGAACCGGCTGAGTTGTTTGATGAGAGAATCCAGACCATCTCTGGTGTGTTTAAAGTCTCTTGGCGTCATCAGGCCTTCGCCATATGGCTTGATGGCACATATAGTACTCTTTCCCTTTGACACATCGATTCCAACACTGATCATAATAAAAACACCTCCTTAAATGTGTCTAATAGATGACGACCATCCGCACTTATTAAACTCATTTTCGTTGGTGACACGACAGCTGCCATAATAGCAGTATCAACCTGCTTAATCGAATGTAATAATAAGGGGATGGCTGACTGTTTGTCGGCGGGAGTATCTTCTGATATCCCTACTGGAATTACGTCAGGCCATCTATTCCCCTTATTATGAAACAAGCGCAGATAATCATCTATTATCTACGCTTTAATAGTACGAAACTCGAATTTATCACTCAGTTATGTCTGTATGCGAATCCTGATCCTCATACCACTTTCCTACAGGATTGTCAGCATCCACCGGAATGGTTACTTCACATGCCCAGTCTTTTTCATACGCATCTTCTGTTTTTCTCATGCGCCAGTACTCCCGCCAGTAAGCCCACCAGCGCTTCACCGCAGGTTCGATCTCTTCTTCGGCGTACTTTCCTTTATGACCAACGACCTAAATCAGATCTCCGCCAACGATAAAACCGGCGCTTTCGCATTTTGCAGCAAGAATATGCTTCACCGAGGTGAAAGTGTCCTGATCAATGTAATTCTTTATCGGTACAATGTTTCGGTAACTGTTCAGAACTTCCTTTGCATATTCAATATTGTCAAATCTGAAACTATCTCTCAGTGATTTCTTAAGCGATATTACTTTATCCACACTGCTATGTTCGGCTTCTCGCGAAGAAATCTGATCCTGATCTCTGCTCCAACTTCAAGACCTCTCCCAAATCCGGGGTTGGATATTTTGGCTTCTATCTTCTGTCCTCTCTCCGTATAGCAGACATAATAATTATAAGAAGTGTCGGTTCCGATGCCCTCATCTTCGATACGGGTTATAACTGCATCTGTCTCGATTCCCTTTTTCTTAATGTGATGAATATTGTAAAAAACATAACCAGCTCCAGCTATGAAGAGCAGGACGGCAATTATTGCAAAAGGATTCATATTAATTCTCCTAACAAATACTCACGGATTATCATCTCGGGAAACACGAATTTCACCTGTGAATCACACCTGCTTCCCTGTCATCTCTTTCTTCTCTGCAGGGCTGGCACTTAAGGTTTGAACAAACGATGTCAAAGCCTCTGTTCATTTTCTCTGATTATCTTAGCGGATCGTTTCCTCAGTGCTGCGTACATAAACCACATCGCATGGAAGATCAGGATCATCAGAACCGCGTAGATTCCGGCGCGCAGATACTGGTTTTCCGGGAATAAAGGCATATCTAACCGCAAGAACAGGTAGTCGGACCCTGGGAACGCATCATTCAGGTAAAAAGCGGGAATCAGCATCAACGTGAGCGCGCCAATACTGATCCAGATATCCCTGTAACGCGGCCTCATCCCGTGCACGATCATCATGTAGGCTGTGCTGAAGATCGGAATCAAATGCTCACCAAAGTACTGGTAATAGCGGTAATACGTGGGATCCACATCATTCAGAACTGTCTGGGGAATGATACAGGCGAGCGTTGCGCCGAAAAGAGTCACAAAAAAGTTGAAACCGAACAGCATACGGTTTTTGCTGATGACCATATACATGCAGGAAATGAGTCCGATGTCGCAAAGATGAAGCGGCAATTTCGACATCATCAGGTAATTCCCGCTGGTGTCTCCGACATACAGCAGCCAGACGAAGAAACTGAACTCCATGAGGAACATCGAAAAGGACAGCCATTGACGCAGGGTCTCTTCCCGTTTCCACGCACGGAGACCTTCCCTTTTCCTCCAGATGAATACCAGTGCGGCGGCGCACAGAAGAACAGGGATGAAATGCATAAGACTGTAGGCGATGAACGCACCAGGACTGCCAAAACCGAAGAACCCGTCGGAATAGTAGGTGTAATCCCCGCTCATTGTCCTTTTACCTCCTTTTTATAGTAGGCGTCGACATATATCTTGCAAAGCTCTCCGAGCGGAAGGCCGCTTTGGTACTTCTCTTCCATCATTGCGAGGATCCTGCGCGGAACGATCAGTTCTCCGCCGAGGTCTCTGCTGCGGTTTCTTGCGGCAAGCGCCTTGATCGCGGAAGCGATGTCAGGACAATCGAAGTCACCAGCCGATTGGTAATAGGATACGGTCTGCTTTTTCCGCTTTTCATGAACTCTGTTATGCACAGCGCGCAGCAGCAACGCCACAACGAACGTAATCAGTACCATGCCGAGCACGACCAGCGGCAGAGGCACATACTGCGTAATATCACGGATTTGGTAGTGGTCTCTCCAGCCCCCGTTTTCCTCCCCGATCACAAAGACCAGCACAAAATAGAAGGCTGCGTACAGGACAACAGGCGCGATTGCAAGGAACGTCGCGCGGAAGCTGACCTTGTGGTCCGAATTGATGAAAATGAACAGCAGGATCGCAATAATCGGGTTGATTGTATGGAAGAGGATGTTGTTTGAATACAGCATCATGCGATAGTAACTGGTCATCGGAGAAAGGATCGTGATTGCAATGAGGAACGTCAGCGCTACACCGGTGGTCGCTGTGAACAGCACGTTAACGACCCAGCGCGGCAAATGATAGTTGTTATAGCGCAATCCGTCGACAGCGTATGGAATACACAGCGCCGCGGCGATGCCTGCAAACATATTCGCCAGAATTGTGAACATGTGGTAAGACTTCCATCCAACCTCCTGAACGATTGCGTCCGGCGTGCTCAGCAGCTGGTCACACACTGCAAGATAGACTAGGAATGAAAGCAGCGAACAGGTAACGATCGCCGCCTTGCAGCGCATCCTGTTCACTTTGATCGCATTTGACATATCTCTTTTGCCTCCTTTGTCCGGAAAATCGTCTGCTCTTTAAAACAAGACTGAGCAGGCGATTGTATTTCATGTCACTCCCCATAGCATTTAACGGAAAGATGCTTACTCGACAAATCCCGATTTCGTACTATATAAGCGTGGATAATAGAAGATTATCTGCGCTTGTTTCATAATAAGGGAAACAGATGGCCTGACGTAATCCCGATAGGGATATCTTAGGACGCTCCCGGCGACAAACAGTCAGCCATCCCCTTATTATTATATTCGATTAAGCAGGTTGATACTATCATTATGATAGCTGTCGAGTCACCAACGAAAATGAGTTTAATAAGTGCGGATGGTCGCTATCTGTT
>Ga0256404_1005080_pt1 | contig 23869 bp, 26 predicted proteins | sample RumenRJG_01DNA_FD_185990 | JGI IMG/M metagenome (GOLD analysis project Ga0256404, IMG submission 185990) | Bovine rumen microbial communities from Lethbridge, Alberta, Canada - RJG_01 | ecosystem: Host-associated > Mammals > Digestive system > Stomach > Rumen | place: Canada: Alberta | collected... | reverse complement strand
TAAATGTAGGTATATTTTCTCAAAAATCTAAAAGCCACATATCTACAGGAAAAACCGCATACTTATTGAAAAAAATGGAACCGAACAGGCTCCATTTTTTATTTGCAAGTGGCAAACTCGGGTTATATCACAAAGGCAGATAATTTTCAACTGAATTACTTGCCCTACTTATTGTAATGTTACTGTTCAGTCCCAATGTCATTTACTTAAGGTATAAATAGAAAAAACTTTCAATAAATATCATGAATCCCGATATACTTAAGATTAGTTTTGTTTTCTATGTAGACTTAGATTTTCAAAATAAATCAATATGTCTAATTTGCGTATCTATTTTAAAATTAGAAAACAAAATATCCTATTTTAGGGTAACTTTAATAAAGGAGCTGCGCACTAATTACTTAGTGCGACAGCCCCTCCTTAATGTCTCTTAACTGTTCCATTACATAAATCTTTTCATTATCACTTAGTGCATCTTTCATAGCAATTACTTTAAGATGCCTGTCTACCTCCGATAATTTATCAATGAGTCTTATATTAACAATACTAGCCGGACGTATTTCCTTCTGTCCATTTAGTAAATACTTTAAGAACTTCCCTCTTTTCATCCCCAACTGATTTCTAGAGCTTTCATACTGTTCAAATTCTTCCTCTGTGAGATTGATATATAATTTTTTACTCATTCATAATCATCCCCCTTCGTACTTTCTCCGTACACAAAGGTATCTTCCTCGATTTCATATTGTTCTTTATCATCAAACTCATCATCTATATAATATGTCTGCACAAAATCCGGTTTCCTGATAAAGCCCTCTTCTTTGATTAATTCATCTACATTATCTTTTTTACTCTGATTACTTCTTCCTATATGATTATCAGTTACCTTTGAGCATACGGACTTATCCTCCGGAGCCTTAAATTTTACTGTCGAATTATTTATAATGTCCTTTATTTCATCTATTTCGTATGCCGGTACTACCACAAATGGTACATTCTTTTTGTCATCATAATCCATAACAATATACCATTTACCATCCACAAGCTCTCTGGCAAATTCCATCTTTGCACTATACTCACTTGCCTTTGCAAACACACTGAGGAAATTCTTAATTTCTTCATAACTATCCGTACTTTCGGCATCATCTAAAACACGAATGAACCACTGTGCATTCACTCCCTGTTCCGCTGCATAATTTATTAATCGCTCCATCTCTGTACCATGATACATTGAATATCTGGCATACAACTGAAGCTTCATTTGGTCTGTAAGCCTATCATCATTTATAATCTTTTCTATGGCTTCTGTTTTTTCTCGGATTGATTCATACACTCTTCTTTCTATAGGCGATATTTCTGACTCCGACTTACAACCCACATTTTTAATATCAGACATCCCGTGTATATCTCTAAAGTCCTTCTCCCTCTTTTGTTCTTTTGACCAATTTCTAAAAAACTGTGAAGTCATAATGTTTCTGACAAGTCTGCTTCTATAATTCGTCTCTGTTAATTGCTTACCATTCTCCTCGTTCTTTGCTTCTAATGTATTATAAAATGAGATTCTTTCCCCACCATATTTACTAATACTCTTTTTTATATCAAGCTTGATATATTCTCCACTTAAGAAAATAGTATCTACTTTATCTGGTTTTGGTTCAATCGATACATTACTTGCATAAACCACATTACGTTCCATTTTCCCATTAATGTACTTTCGAATTACCCGGTCATAATCATTCTGCAATTTTTCAACCTGCATTTTCAATTCATTAATGTTATCCTGCTGCTGCCTAATTATCTGCTCATAATTCTTTTTCTCTGCAACCATTTTTCCAACAAGGTCACTATTTGTTTCATCCGTGGATAATCCAAAATCAGAATACATTTTTTCAACAACGTTTGATAATATTTCCTTATTTATCTGTATTGTATCGCAATCAATATTGAATATTCCATTCTTTTCACTTGTAATAGTCTTTACGTATCTCCTGGCCGTTGTTTCATTTACATCCAACTCATTCACCAAATACTCAAGCACCTCTGTTTTCGTTTTTCTTTTACATGACACAAATCGGTAGATATCATAGTATGTCATCAAGTGTTGTAATAATTCTTTATTATTCATTGATAAAACCTTCCTTCTTCTTTTTACCTAATATGTGGGTTCACTTGATGGTTCTGCCACACATCATCAGATGACTTTTTGTCAAAAAAAAGATTTATCTCTTTTTGCCAGTTAATATAGAATCATTCCATGACACTTCATTAAATCCAATAAATACAAGCACTTCACTAATTGGTGCCAAAATCATTCCCTGAATATTGCAAATATATAAATAATTAACAGGATACGCCTAAAGTTGCCACAAACTTTACGCAAAGAATCCACACTCCTATGTCGTGTGCTTTAGGGTATCCACCCTAATACCCATGCTCTGGTCCATTGGACCAAAAGTGAATCTCATATGTTGACTGCAGGAACCCACAGCAGCGCTAGAAGGCAATAAGAAAGACTCCCACTCTCAAACAATTAAGTCTGAAAATAGGAGCCTTCCGCTTGGGATGAGCTTAGCACAGCTGTCCCTACAGTAAACATATTTAATTTGTTTCCCGCAAAACTTGTTACTAAATTTTATACATATCATTCATCATCTTCAAGAGCGTCATCCAATGCCAATCTTGATTCCAACTCTTCTGTAGAAGGTAACATTGAGGCAAGATCATCTGGAAGAAAATTCGATAACTCATATGCAGAAATTGCTATCGGTTCATTAGAACTATTCACTGCATATTTCGCCAATACATTATTCTTTTCCTTGCAAATAATCAATCCTATTGTCTTTCCATCCACATTCGTTCTAACAATGTCATCTACGATGTTTATATATGTTCCAATCTGTCCAATATCCCTTGATTTGAACTCTTTTACTTTTACTTCAACCACTACATAACAATGTAAATTCAAATGATAGAACAACAAATCAATGTACTCTTCTGTACCTTCGATTGGCAATGGATACTCTCTTCCGACAAAAGCAAATCCCTTGCCCATTTCCATTAACAATTTAATTACTTTCTCTGTTAATGCATCCTTCAATTCGCGCTCATTATAATCGCGATTTACTGTTACAAAATCAAAGTTATATGGGTCCTTTGTTATTTCCTGTGCCAGATCTCCTGTATAGGCTGGTAATGTAGTCTTAAAATTACTAATTGCTTTTCCCTGCCGTTCATACAGATTTGTATCAAGAAAATTTAATAATACAGCTCTGGACCAGTTGTTTTTTATTACTTCATCAACGAAGAATAATGCTTTTTCTGGATTTCCTTTACACTTATCTACAATGACTTTTATATGCCCCCAAGGAATAGCATATATTTCTGCCCCAAGTTGGGGCAGATTTGTTATGTCCGACAATTCTGCCTCAACTTGGGGCAGAATTTCACCAAACATATCATAATATCTCTTCATATATCTAAGATTCGTGGTAGAGAACCCTTTTGTGCCCGGAAACATTTTCCTTAAATCCTCGCTCAAAGTATCAAAAAATGCACTTCCCCATTTACTCTCAGCCTGCATTTCAACAATGTCTCTTCCAAGCGACCAATAAAACCTAAGCATTTCTTCATTTACTTTAATCGCAGCCTTAATTTGAGTCTTCTTGAATCTATTCTTAATATTTTTTAGCCATTTAATGTACTCATCATCTATTCTTATCATATCGTTCATAGTGTTTCCTCCAAATGTATTAAATATTCCATCTGCTTTCATTTGATCAAAAGTTGACTTGCATTCTATATTTCAATCAAATCAAAATCTTTAACACCATACTTATCAATAAATATTCTTGCTAACTCATCACTTTGATAATAGTAAAATATCCATTTCTTATCTTTGTATAATGGAACCAAAATATCTCGATAATATTGTTCATCAACACCCATGAATGAATGACCAATTATCACAATTTCATCTATCAAAGCATCTTTCAAAAATTCTTTCAAAGTTTCATAGTTACTTTCAAGATTTTTTGAAAAAGCCCATCCTATCTGTTGTAAATCACTCTCAACATGAGATAAATTCATAAGCTTTCCACTACTTTTTAATTCGATACTATTTAGGTAATTAATCCATTCATCAGCATTATTGTCTATTGATCCAAATTGAAATCTCTTTCTTCCGGACTCAAATATTTCATTTAACAAATCCTCCGACGAAAATGGAAGTTTGGGTTTATACGGAAATCTATTATGAATATATAAAATATGTTTTTCGTCTACTCCAAATATGTTTTCCAATGTCGGAGTATAGTTAAAAGTAATATACAGGTTATCTTGACATGACGTTATTTCTCTTACAATTCCATGATAATTCTCTCTAACCTCATCTTCTCTTCCGCAATACTCCTTTAGTAACCATTGGCAGAACCAATCATTCGTAAATTGAAACGCAATATCTTTAGGATCTTTTTTTTGAACTTCATTCGCAGCATTTATCTGACTATATGACTTGTCCTTATTATAGGGATAAACATCTCGAGCATATGCAAAAACCAACGCATCAATATACTTTCTCCCATCAAATGTTAATGATTGTTCTAGGTCCGACCAACAATCACCTTTTCTTGGCTCAAAAAAATCTGAATCTTCTATAATCGGTATAGATCTTCCACTATGAGTTAATTTGTCGTTCAGAAGATATTTCCGATAATTACCATACCCTGTCTTGAAACCAACATGTAAATCTAAACCATTACCACATATTACTAACTTCATATGTATCTCTCCTTTGCAAATCCATTCTATTTGACCATAATCATTCTTTATATATCACATCGCGAACGTCAATGCACACCCAATTACCCTGATTGATGTTCTTCTTACATAGTTCTTTGTCAGGAACCTCAATAACAATTATCTCACCCTCTTCACCTCTTAAAGTAACTTTGTACACCACAAAATAATTGTCAGGACGCTCTTCACATCCATAACCTGGTTCCTGTATTTTTATTACTAAAAGCTTCAATTAACTATTACCCTTTTTAGAAAAAAAGATGCCATTAAGCATCTTCCTTTCTCATAGCCTTTTCGGCATCATCCCTGCTTATTCTATAATATGCCAATAATTCTAACACCTTTGGATCAAATATTGTTTCCTCATACGAATCAAAGACATTTCATGATGGACCAACAGTATGGATAATATATTTTGCATCAAGATTAAAAGCAGGAGTAACTGCAACATCTCCTCTTGCAATATCACCAATCTTTTTTCTCGCATCTAGGAGTTTTTCTGTTCCTGCAGCTTCATAGATTGCTTTATCAGTTCCAGATGCATAAATTGGCTTTGGATTGGCAGTGTTTACGATGGCATCTGCCGACACTTTAGTTATATCATTTCGAATTATTTTAAGTGGCATCTGCCATCACTTCCTTAATGTATTCTCTGTTTTGTAAACTATAGTCTCGCTTACATTTTACAAACCAAGCGCCTTTTTCTTCGCCTGTGCAAACTCCTCTTCTGAAAGAATTCCTTTTTCATATAGTGATTGTAATCGCTCCAATTCTCCAGCCAAAGAAGTCTCACCTACTGTCTCTGCTTTATCTTGCTTTTCACCAACCATAGAAACAGCTACTTGCAATTCAGCAATAGCTTTTCTTGCTTTATCATACATCTCCTTATACGTAGTTGATGTACTTTTTGTTGGTGTCTCAATATACTTAACAAAAATTGCCTTTGTATAATAATCCTTCACAGCAATTCTAATCTCTAAAGAATCACAAATCGGTTTTGTTTTCTTAGGAGCGATAACTGATCCAACAATTGCTCCTCCCATTCCGAACATTGCGCCTCCAACTAGCGCCCCACCAAGACCACCTTTTGTAACAGTTTCTCCATCTTCAATTAATTCAAAAGAAACAATCTGATCATATCTTAAATACTCTTTTGCACTATTGAATCCTGGCTTTGTGATTATCTGCACTGTTTGGGTCTCATCATCCAGCTGTATTAAGTCAGATATTAGAGTGTTCGTTTGAAAAACAGATGTATTTGTAGGAGCACTCTTTATGGTTTTAACCATATCGCGAATTTGACTAGTTGAATAATTCCTACTTTCAGTCATGTAATTGATTCTCTTATTCAGACCATTTGCATTCCAACATTTATTACATACATATCCATCTTTCAAAATAATCTTTCCATTGAAGAAATTCATACTTTTATCGCACAAGACGCATTTTGCCGAAAAAACATTTTCCTTTACCATATTTTGATTCCCCTTCGTCAGATTGTTATTTGCATTCTGAACCTTTACTTCAGGCTTCCAACCGGTCTGTTTAATCAATATACGTATGTCATCTCCGTTTCTGGCATCGATACTCACGGTTTCAGACATAGGATTATGTGGTAATGCACACTTAAAGTCTATAATATTGTCTTCAACATAGCAGACTTCTTCTTGTCCATTCTTAACCCTACAAACCACAACATTATTAACGTAACAATCCATCGCAAGTGCCATTCCACTCAAGGATTTTTCACGAGCAATTATAAGCTTTGCCAAAAATCATCTCTCCCATCTTTTTTCACTAACCTTTGGTCAAGTTGACCAGAAGTTACAAATATAACGAATCCACTTCTTTCTCATAATATGAATATGTTTTCTCATCAAACAGAACCCATACAACTATTTCCACGGTTCCTGGATTAGCATCTAGGAACCTATTTACTGTACTCACCGCAATTTTTGCCGCTAAATCCGCTGGAAAATGATAAATCCCAGTAGAAATAGATGGAAATGCAATGCTCTTAATTCCATTTTCAGCGGCAAGCTTCATCGAATTGTAATAGCACGAAGCTAATAATTCTACTTCATTACTTTTACCGCCATTCCATATCGGACCCACTGTATGAATGACATATTGACAAGGCAAATTATAAGCACCTGTTATTTTTGCCTCACCAGTATTGCATCCATGCAATGTGTGGCATTCAGCCAGCAGCTCTGGTCCTGCAGCTCTATGAATTGCCCCGTCAACGCCACCCCCTCCAAGAAGAGAAGTATTTGCAGCATTTACAATAGATTCAATGTCTTTGATTTTTGTAATATCACCTTGAATAGTTTTAATCATAAATCTAAAAGCGAAATATCAAATTTTCTATTTGATAAATAATACTCATACATCAAACTAGCTGGTAACTGTATAATCTGAATATTTTCCAAGCCTAATGCCTCAAGCATAGACATCTTCGCTGTTCCTTTTTTTATTATTTCATTCTTTTCTGTTGGCATTAGAAAACAATTCTTAACAACTGCAATATTATGTTCCTGGATAAATTTTTTATATGCTAACTGATATAAATATTGCTTTGTCACGTCTCCAACGCCAGGATTACCTCTAAGTGTTTTTCCTTTTTCCAACTGAATATTATAGTATTTTGCATCGAAGATAATAAAATAATCTACGTCTCCCATACGTGGGATACTAATCAAATCAGGAATCAACGTATCATTGGCCGGAATTTCATCTGTATCAAACCCCTTCCACTTTGGCTTTTCAATGATTTCTATCAACGTATCTTGAGGAGAAAACGTTTTAGATAATGGTACCGACATTTTCAATTGTCCCAATGTAGTATTCAGCTTATTATCAAACACCTCAGCACAGACTTTTTCCCAAACCGCATGATAAGCAGTAGTTCCAAACATACTAATACCATCGTTTTCCTCAAGCATTCTTCTGTCTTGCGAAACATACGCATACAAGGTCTTTAAAAGAATCTGTCTTCTTTTATTAAACTGTATATTCAATTCCTTATGGATACGTTCAAGAATATAATCTCTATCTCCAAAATCCTGCAATTTTTCTTCCGATAATTCCAATAAGTCCATATCAAACAACGTATCCAACTGCGCATCATGTAACTGATGCGAACACTCTGTCAAAATACATTCATGCAGTCTCTTAAAGTAATCCATATCATCGTCCACTGTCTTTCCTGTGTACAGTTCCATATAATATGGACGATTGTCTTCGAGTAGGGCAAAGCTCTCATCTATGGTCTTACCCCACAGGATCTCGCCTTCTCCATTAATTTCCACTATTTCTTCACTATTTGTGTAAATGCCGTATTCGTAATAATCGTTAAGCAAGAAAAGAATCACGGCCAAGATATTAAAACTCCGATTCTCTCCATTGCCATTAAACACATTTATTATCTGTTCTTCTGAACGGCTATATCGTTCCAGAACCTTAACCACCTGTTTCATCTCATCAAGTGGAGCTTCCTTCTTCGATAATAAATACTTTGGAAATACTTTTATAACACGGCTGCCACAAGTGATGATTCCAACATAGGTAAAGACATATAAGCAATCACCACTCTCGGCTGTTTCATCAGTTATCTCAATATCATCATCCATCAAATCAGACATCTCCAACTGATCCGTATTATTCTTTACACTCTTTAGCACACCGTAGGCTTTTAAGTTCTTAATGAACTTTTCCACCCCGGATTCATCAAAGGAAAAAATGGTCTTGAGATCATTCTTGGTGTATCGTTTCTGCTCTCTAACATAACTCGATACAATCTTCATTACGCATCATTCCTTTGTTTATCATAAAATGTCTCTCTAAAGGTTGCTCCAAAAATAGCAGTTCCCATTGTATCAAAAGCCTCACAGACAGATGAATACTTGCTGCTGTCACAACCATCAAAGAATCTATGCTTGCCCTGCTTAACAGCATCCTCGTAAAGATACATAATTACCTTACTCTTGAAAGCATCAATAAATCTTTCAGTATCAATAATCATGCCATTCTCGTTTGATCCAATAACCTTCTTTGAAAGGAAGAAAGGTCCCATCAGCTTGTCTTCATTAATCTTAAAGTCTGAAGATGACATCTTATCGTTGATAGCCTTACGGAGCATATTCCACTCGATTGGCTCATCAGATCCAGGAAGCATAATCTTTCCTATTCCTTGAATTTTTTCTTCATTCTCATTAATTCCAAGGTACTCAAAGTTCCATCTTCTCTTGAAAGCTGTATCCATAGGGAATACACCCTGGTCAGCACTGTTCATGGTTGCCCATATGAACATATTGTTTGGAATACGGATTTTCTTGTAATTATCAGCTGTTCCACCAAGCTCTGCTGCAAGGTATCTTCTGATATCCTCTGATGCCTGAATCTCGTACTCACTTACACCATCGTCATCACGGTCAAGTAACTGGAATACATCTCCAAATACTGCTGCCACTTTAGCTCTGTTGATTTCTTCAATCAAAAGAAGGTGTGGCTGTGGAGCATCAGTTCTTCCACTCTTAAGTGCATCAACATAAACTCTCATAAATGGACCAGGCACAAAGTCATATCTGATACTTCTTCCGTCTGCATCCATTACTGGTTTATAAGTTCCTACGAATTGTGAATATGAATAGTCTGGATGGAAAGTTACTCTCTCATATGTACCTGCAGTATCTGCCATCAACTTTTCACAGTCATCTTTCAAACCGTAGCTCTTACCTGTACCCGGCGCACCAAATACAATACGGTTTCTCTCATATTTTGTTTCTATATCTGTATTAAATATAAGTGGCATATAGTCCTCCTTCGTTGCAATCAAATACTGCAAATATTTCTTAACGGCGCTTCTTTGTGTATTGTTCTTCTTCTCCGAATTATCAAGTACTTCAATTGTTGTCTGAACCTGTGCAATTTCGGTTGTATAGAACACACTTCTTTCCGCTACCATTGGCAAAGGAGTATTCTGTATGTTACTTACATATGAATTGATGGAGTCAGTGCTGTATGGCTCTCCGGCATTAGAATCACCTTCTGGCTTAACCTGCATTGACATCCAATACTTAAATAATCTTTTATTTCTCTCTTCTGGATCTTCATCATCGTAGCTGATTTCCTCAAGCTGCATTTCCTCATCCTGATAGTAATACTTCTTATAAAGGAACATGAGGTTTTCTTCATCAGTAAGTGAATAGCAAGATGTGAGTTTTCCTTCACTCTTTGTAGGAAGGGTTTCTCCATCAGCAAAATTCAAATGCCACTGACCAGACTTAAGATGTGACATATCACTATTTCCGTCATAGAAATATGAACCAATGTCATCAACAAACGCAATCAGCTTTTCTCCTGCCATCGCTACAAAGATGGTATTTTCATCAGTCTTGTAGAATCTAGCAATTTCTCCTGCCTTACGTGAAGCAGTCTTAGAATCATTAGGATAATAATTCTCTTCCAACTTTTCTGCAATTGCAGTTCTATCAACACCATCTCCGGCAGTATAATTTTCAAGTGAGCCAAGAGCCTTCCATCCAAGACCTATAACCGAACGTTGCTTCCATTCTGCCACATAGCTCTTTTCATCATCACTTGTCCCCATTCGTACAAAGTTCTTAATTCCCCCAAACTTGTCATATGTTGCCGCAAAAAACTCTCTGTAAAGAAGATTTGCTTTATTCTGTATCATTGCAATCTGTCCACTTCGAGCATAATATTTATCACTTGGCTTTATTCCCAAACTGCGAAGAACATGACACTGCCAATCTGTACTGTGATAATTACTTAATTTCTCCGGGAACATAATGCTGTAGTATTTATGGAACCACGCCCAGTTATAAAACTGCTCCCCAACTTCTGCCTTTAACTCATCATCCAGTTTTTCATAATCAGCTAATGAATTGAGTTCTGCTTTCTCAATAATCTCTGCACCTTTAACGAGAGCATTAACTATTTCTCTACCACGCTGAACAGCTTCTTCATCTGTCAATTCTTGTGATTTCTGCGGACTTCCTGTTGTCCACATTCCTGTTTCTTTTTTTTGGAATAATCCAAACTTATATGCTGAACCACCAGAAATGCTACCGAAGTAATTCTTGCAGTCCTTATTCATCTCAATCCAACAGCAAAGTGCTTCTGTGTTATCTCCTGTTGTATAGAAAACACGAGAAAGCAACTCCTCGTCTGACAATGAAGAAAGAAGCGTGTAATTAAAACGAGATACAAACTCTTCTCTTGCAGACTCAATCTGTTCCTTTGTTACAGGAATTTCAAAACCAGACTCTGTAATATGGTCTTTGATGATTTTAGCTGCACGGCTATATTCGTCATCGTTTATTTCTGTTGTGTCAGTTGAGTTTTCTGCTAGATACGGTCTATTGTCATATAACTTGATATAATCTGAAAGACCATCTCTTCTTATCGCAGAAATATAAATTCCCAATCTGTTTTGTATTCTCTCAAATCTGTCCTGCGGAACATAATCATTCGGAATAATAATTTGATTTCCCGGACCATTTCTTGAACCATCTTTTGTTCCTGAAATTCTCTCAATTATTATTTCATTACATTCCAAGCTGAATACATAATCATTAAATTTATCTACTTGATCATTAACACCAAAGCAGAAATATTTCATTCCGTTTCGCAACGCATATTTCCACGCAACCCCACGCTCATATGCTCCACTATCTCGGGTATCAAAATAGTTCTTTGTATTATCCTGCTTATGAACTAATGGATACACAAAAATAACTACCTTCTCCCCAGAATCAAGTGTCAGCACAAAGCCTCTGTTTTTTGTATCCTCTATATACTCTTTTCTATCTTCTGGAATACCTAAATATCCATCTAATGTGCTAACCGCTTGTTGAGTAGTATAAGCCATACTGCTACCTCCTCACTATTCGTTATCGTACTGCTGTAAAATATCAAATACCGCATTCGCACAGCATTTTGCGAACTGTGGTGGAACTGCATTTCCAATCATCTTATACAGTTCCATATTACTTCCATCAAAAATATAATCATCCGGGAAAGTCTGCAAACGAGCAGCCTCTCGAACTGTAAGTGTTCTCTGCTGAGTCGAGTCAGGATGAATGTGTCTCAAACCATCTTTGTATAAATGCGCAGGAATAAGATTGCTTGGCTCATCCCATCTGATGACATGATATTTATGCACATTTGATTCTTTTCCTGTAACATCCGTATAAAGCTGCTTTAATGCCTCGATGGAAGTATACTCACATCTTCCAGACTCAATATCTTCTGTAAGTAATTTGAATATTCCCACATCCCTATCACTCTGCCATCTTGCAATGTGATTAGGAACCTCTGGCTGTGGCAAACTGTGTCTTGTACGAGTTCCATTTATTTTTATATCTTCTGCAACAGGATACAATTTTGGCAAATCTCCTATTGCCTCTTGTACTGTCTTTTTCTTCTTTGTCTTATACGTCGGAAGATTTGTCTCATAAAACTGTTTAACAATTTCAGCAGCCTTTTCTCCAAAGTAATCTTTTTTCACTCCGAAAATAATTATTCTCTTTCGATTCTGTGGAACACCATATTCAGTAAAATCAATTATTGCCTCACTCAAATCGGGCAATAAACAATATCCTGCTTCATCAAAACTCTCTTGAATAATCTCAATGATATTTCTATCTCCCGGCTTGGCACTTAATATTCCCGGAACATTCTCAAAAATAAATGCTTTTGGCTGATATCTTTCTAATACTTTGATGTAGCTTTCAAAGAGATAATTTCTATAGTCATCTCTCATACCGTTCTCATCACGAACACGCCCCGCTATAGAATATGCCTGACATGGTGGGCCACCTATAATTACATCAATGCCGTCTGCTGCATTTATCAATTTGTCTAAACCAACTGAACTCCCGTAATCAGGTTCTTCGTTCCACCCTTCGAACAGTTCTTCTGTTCTTTGAATATCAAATCTCAACACTCGTTGGTTTGCATCTTTGTATTTCCATTTTTCCTTCAGCCTTTTTTCAAGATTTCTGCAAGGAGCCTTTTCCCATTCAACAGCTGCAATAGTGTCATAATGTCCTGACTGTTCAAAGCCATCCATAAGTCCGCCGCAACCTGCAAATAAATCAATTGACTTAATTTTTTTATTCTTCATTGTTGTTATTCTCCTGAATAATCTCCAACAAAGCCTCTCCTAATGCTTGTCCTAAAAGTGGTGGAACTGCATTTCCAACTTGTCGGCTCTGTTGTGTTTTAGTTCCTGTAAAAATAAAATCATCCGGGAAAGATTGCATTCTTGCGCTTTCTCTTACCGTAGGAACTCTGTTGTACACATAATGGAATAAATTTCTATGTCCTGTATCAACCGTTCTTGCCGGAGCATTTCCGTTCAATCTCGTCCAGGCCATATGGAATTTTCTGCTTTCTCCCCAACCCTCTGGCAAGTCTTTATAATTACCACCTTCTGGAACAAGAGCAATTGTATCTTTAACCATCTGTGTATGGTTAGTACCTAAATGATTGTGAAGAACAGTGCAATTTCCTCGCATCAATCTCTGATATTCAGTTAATGGCCCTTGTAAATATTCCGCTTCTTCAGAACCCATATCATGCTCCAATGATGGCAAGTCACTAACTGCATCACGACAAGTACGATAATTCTCTGGAGTGAATTTAACTTCTGGGAATTTAGGCTTTCCGATATCTTTTCTTACTCCCATAAAGATAAGTCGTTTTCTAATCTGGGGAACACCGTAATCAGCTGCACACAAAATTTTACACTCAATGTTATATCCTAGCTTTTTGAAACGGCGCAAAATCTCATCCTTAATCTGTCCTTCATATAATGTTGCCATTCCTGGAACATTCTCAATAATAAAAGCTTTAGGCTTGTACTGTTTTACAATTTCAATAACTGCTAAATATAGCTTATTTCTTTCATCATCAAAATTACGAGGTCCCGTCAAAGAGAAACCTTGGCAAGGTGGTCCCGCAATAACAACATCAATTTCTCTATCTCCTGCAATTCTCTTTATTTCATCAAATGTCTCTTGCTTTGACAAATCTGCTTTCATAGCAACAGCACCATTGTGGTTCTTTGCAAAGGTATTCAATGCAGCTTGATCATTATCAACACCTACAATAATATCGAATCCGGCATCCATAAAGCCTTTTGAAAGTCCACCGCAACCCGCAAATAAATCTATAGCATTCATCGATTTAGTCTCCTTTAGTTTTCTTTTGTGAATTCACATATATCCGAAATATCACAATCTAGATTATTGCATATCTTCATTAGGACTTCCATGCTTACTTGCTGATTTTTACTGAGCTTGGCCAAAGTATTTGTACCAATACCCGTCAATGTTCTCAAATCACTTTTGTTAGGCATTCCTTTATCAATCATCAATTTCCATAGCTTGTTATAACTTACTTCCATTTCAAACCTCCGTCTCTATGGCAATAATGCACGCATCCTAATAACATTATAAATGGAGAAACAAAAATTATCAATGGAGAAATAAAATATTTCGCCCTCTATATATTCTTGTGTTTCACTAACCCATTCTACGACTAACACATTATCGTAAAGTGAATTTTTAAATTCCACCATTTTTCCTCCAACCCCCGAACTAGAACTGGAATTTAGTTTTTCATTTGACCAAAGGAAAAACATAAAAGCAATAAATTAATAAACCAAAATCAAACGGAAAAGATTATTAAACTCAACTCGTCCTCCCCCGTAATCCCTAGGTTTCACTTTAAATATGCCTTATTAATCTCCAATTATTTCATTCTTCTTACACGATATGTTGACTGCAGGAACCCTCGGCTATGCTCCAGGCAAAAAAAGCCCTGTCCACTATCACAACAATAGCAGCCAGAGCCTGGTCACTTCTAAAAGTTTAGCATAGCCTTACCTACAGTAAACATATCTATTTATTCAATATATGCCCACTTATCATCATCTTCAATTTCTTTATCTGACTCAATGTTTTCATAATTATTAAGTATCCACATTTTTTCTATATCTACTATTTCTCCCTTTTGTATGTACTCGACACAAGAATACACGCCGGTCAAATACATTCCATGAGTATCAATAATAACGGGTGCTGATTTCTTACATAAGCTATCCACATCATCATAATACTCTATTTTCTCGCTAATTAATTCCGGTAATTTTTCTTTCGCCATTTTCCATTCAAGCATCTCTCTTCTCCTCCTAATCTTCAATTCTTCTCACCACATGTCCCTTATCTGTCTTTGTCTGTAACCACGGAAGTGTAGCATTTGCTATCAATGACAGTTCAATTATTCCAACTATAGCAGCAATCACAATCTTTAGTGTGATTTTCAACCATCCATTCTTCAACATATCTGCAAGACTCCAAAACAAGCCTACATAAATTATTGTTCCTGCCACACATGGTACAACCGATATCACCGGAAGCAATGTAACAACAACATACAAAAATGCAAATACAATTCCAAACCCAAACTTTGCTAATGTTTCCGTTCCATCAAGAAACTTCTGTATCAATGGTATACTCCATATTATTCCTGGGATGAGATTCAAAAACGGAACCATATAATTTTTTTCATAAATATTACTATTTACCGGAATAACTACATATTTTGCCATACCAAGCTTCCCCTTTCTCTGTTAATTCTTTTTCCATCATATTTAAGTTGTTCAGCTAACTTCTGGACAATTTGTCCAGAAGTCGCCAAAGCCATATTTATTTATGTACCATACAAATCATGATTAACTTCCGCATTAAAATAATGCTTTATTGTATTCGGTGCATTATAAAGTGCAGTAATCAGGTACGATTTAATATTACCAACCTTTGTGGTATTTCTTTCCATACACAGTATAACATATTCCAGATGACTTGCTCTAAGTTTTAAAAATTTTCCTTTTACAAGCTCATACGGATATTCCTCTCCACTGATTCTTATAGTTTTTCTTGGAACACAAACCACATCGCAGATAATCTGATACAGTTCTTCAAACATCTCTCTGTTTCGCCATTTTTCATCCTGCATATAAATATCATATTCAATATTCTCTCTTATTATCTGCATATACTTCGCAGTCTCGTCCATCGAATCCATATCATCCGACGTTTCCGGCATTCGCCGATTTTTTCTTTGATTGATATGATTAGAATTATTACTTTTCTCAATATTATTATATTCAGTATTATTAGGTGCAAAATTCTTTTCTTCTAGAGGTGAAAAAACTTTATTTCCAGAAGTAAAGTTTTTTAAATTCAAGTTTTTTGAATTCAAATATTTTAAATTCTGGGAATCGTTCAGGGAGTCTTCATTATCATTATTTTCTTTGTTGTCATCCCTCATTTCGCCTGCTTTTTTATTAGCATCTATAGTATAACTCTCTACCTGTCCATTTAATGGCACATTACTGTCATTTTCTGAAATATTTTCAGAAGTTAAATTTTTTGAATTCTGAACTTTTTCTGATTCCGTCCCATCAGCTGAGTCCAAATTTTTCTTTTCATTTTCCATGCTTAATGTTGTGAAATTCATCACATAGATATGGTCCGGGCACCCCTGTCCTCTTCTTTTTTTCTCAATAAGACCTATTTCTTTCAGCTCTGACATAGCCTTGACTGCCGTAGGTTTGGAACATCCAAGCTCACCTGCTGCCTCTTCCACAGAATATATGATATATACCTTCTGTTCTTCATCTATCCAGTTATTCCTTCTTGATAAAGACATCCTGTCTAACATAAGACCATATAACATTTTTGCGTTAACAGATAATACCTTATACCGGCTATCTGTCATCAGTAATTTGGGTATGCGAAAGAAAGCGAACTGCTCGCTTTCAATCCCATAATAATAATCTAACTCTATATGTTCCATTACAGTCCGCCCCCTTTCTGTTTCCACTCATCCAGAAGGCTTATAATAACCCTTTCAATCTCTTCACTGCTTACTGACGGTTCAAAATATGACGATAATTTCTTTGAACCAATTGTAACTTTTCTGTGTTTCTTTGGATTCTCATAACAAAGTATTTCCATAACAAGTGTTGCGGTAAGTTCTCCTGCCTTATATCTTTCCTTGATAATTGCAGACTGGACTCCTGATACAGTGCATCCGCGATTTGTTATGATATCATATACCCAACCTTGTGCTTCTTCTGATAAAAATGATAAATCAACACCCTGTCCTAATCCAAGCTTTCCCATATCTACAAGTTCAAGCATCGGATCTGTCAGTTTTGAAAGTCTTATATATCTCTGAACTGTTTTTACACCATCCCCGCCGGCTTCACCTACAACTTCCAGTGTAAGTCCGTTTCCGTGTTCTTTTCCCTGATGCTTTAGTGCCTCATATTTCATACTGTATGCCTTTGCTTTTTCACTTGGCAGAATATCCTCTCTCTGAATATTCGCATCCACCATTATCACAGTCGCTTCATCATCATTATAATCTTTTACTATCACCGGCATACTCTTAAAACCTGCCAGCATTGCAGCATGACTACGTCTGTGACCGGAAATAATCTCATAACCACCTTCCCCTCGTGGTCTTACCATTACAGGCACAAGTATTCCATTTTCCCTTACACTCTCAACCATTTCCTCCATCTTTTCATCATCCGTCACACGAAACGGATGCTTCTTAAATGCATATAACTTATCAAGCGGAACTTCTATTATCTGATTTCTGGTCATCTCCGACTTCTGGACAATTTGTCCAGAAGTTGAATTATTATTCTTTGTGCCAAACATTTCCTCATAACTTGTAAGCTTAATTCGTTCACCGAGATTTCTCTTATTCATTTGCAAGCACCTCCTCTGTCACAGCCTCATATGCCCTTGCAACTTTCCCTTTGGCATCATGCATATAAATACTGATACCTTCGGCAGTAGCTTCACTGGCTCTTACTGACATAGGTATACTCGTCTTAAATATTGGAATCTTATTTCCATATGCTGAATAAAGAATATCCGTGATTTCCTTTGCATAATTTGTCCTATAGTCAACCATGGTCAACAATATTCCCATAATCTTCAAATCAGAATTCATTTTTCTCTGAACAATACTAATTGTCTTTAACAGCTGTTCCAGCCCTTTAATTGGCAGATACGCAGCCTGAACCGGTATGATGATATAATCGGCACAATTAAGTGCGTTAATTGTCAATTTGCCAAGATTTGGTGAGCAATCCACGATAATAAAATCATATCTGTCCTCCAACAACTCCAGATATTCCTTTAAATATGACTCACTGTAAGGCATACTGATTAAAGATGTCTCTACACCTGCCAGCTCAATATTAGCAGGCAATAAATCAACACCTTCTTCATTATGTAAGATGCCATCCATTGGATTGAACTCATCTTCATTTACAACACGTTCCATAATCGTAGCAAGTGTTACCTCAATTGCGTCGGGTTGCTGATATCCCAAAGCAGCTGTACAACTTCCCTGTGGATCATTGTCTACAATCAACACCCTGTACCCCTTACGAACCAAACCGATTCCTATATTAATTGCTGATGTGCTTTTTGCCACACCGCCTTTTTGATTTGCTATGGTTATAATTTTGCTCATTTTTTTTGATCTCCTTTGCGTAATTATCTTTCAAAACACGCCAAGAAGTGATATAATCCAATTAGGTATTTAGATTTATATCACTCTTGGTCGTAAGACCTAATCCTTGCTATTGCAGTAGCAGGGATTTTTTATTTCATGGTCTGACAATTTTAACTTTCTTCTTTTCACTTTTTGCTTTTATTACCGCTTCATTCTCAATCATGAAAGCCTCTAAGATACGTTCCATATTTTTGATTGACTCTGTCAATTTATCTATGATTTCCTTTGTAATATCCGCTTCTTCAAGTTCTTCCCGCATCCTTCGAAAATCTTTTCTAAACTGTGTCAGCATCATTGGATTTCCCATTGCTTTTATTTCACTGTTATAAAGACAGTCAAGAATGTAATCCTGCTTGGTTCCATATCCGCAAAGCTTTATTTTGTCTTCCAGTTCATCCCACTCTTCTGGAGACACACGAAACGCAACAACTTTGCTTCTCCATCTGTTTTTGTTGTCATACACTTTCTGAGACATCGAATCCTTCCTCCCATTCTTCATCAAGCTTTTCAGCCATTTCTGACTGAACCGTTGGAAACATATGCGCATACCTGTATGTTATTTTTTCCGATTCATGACCAACTCTGTTACCTATGGCAACCGCTGAAAATCCCATATTTATAAGCAATGAAACATGTGCTTCATGTTCTAAAGGATAATTCTAGGACACACAACAATTTATCAATACAACCGGCTTATCTGTAATAAAAACGAAAGGACGAAAAGCTATGAAACTTATATATGCTACATATAACCAGTACTGCAATAGTATAGATATAACCACTTTTGATAATATGCTTCTTCGCATAGATTGTAGTAAGGCGGAGGACGGATTGAAGATCACACCAAATTCACAGTGCGCATTAAATAATCTTGCGATTGATGAACCTATGGAGTATGCACGCTTAGTGTTGGATGGAGAAATGCAAGCTTGGATTGATGCAGAAGATAGTTTAGAAGTGTGGTAATTTTTCAGGCGGATTGCTATGGATTAGCAGTCCGCCTTTTTCAAAATCTTTACAAAAATATAAGTGGAATGTAAGAGATGTGCGTGGTACAATAGGAAGTGAAATTTGAATTTGACGGAGAGATAGTATGGCTATTATTAAAAACGAAATACCGATTTTGGAGTTTGATACAGAGCAGACAGCAGTTCTTAATCCCACTCATGAAAATCTTGGTTTGAACTTACCCAAGAAATGTGTGTTCGCATTTCTTGGTGCTTACATAGATGAATATGCCAGTAAAAGTGATACCAAACAGGTATCCACTTTTGAGAGTGCAACGAAGCATTATCCCATTTACATCACCAAATACAAGGGTGAGGACATTGTGCTTTGTCAAGCACCCGTTGGTGCGGCAGCAGCCACACAGATACTTGATTGGCTGATTGGTTATGGTGTAAGAGAGGTAATCTCGGCAGGTAGTTGCGGTGCTCTGGAAAAGTTCCCCGAAAGTACATTCCTCGTACCAAACAAGGCTCTGCGTGATGAGGGAACATCTTATCACTATGCGCCCCCTTCTCGATTTGTGGAAATCAGCGAGAAGGCAAGAAAAGCAATTGAAGAAACCATTCTTGAGCATAGTATGAAATATCAGGAGGTTATAACCTGGTCAACGGATGGATTTTTCCGTGAAACCAAAGAAAAGGTGGCTTATCGCAAAAGTGAAGGCTGTGCAGTTGTAGAAATGGAATGTTCTGCTCTGGCGGCCTGTGCTGATTTCAGAGGGGCAACCTGGGGTATGATACTTTATACCGCAGACAGTCTTGCAGATGTTGACAAATACGACGAAAGAAACTGGGGCGGTAATGCATACGAATATGCACTTACGCTCTGCCTTGATGCGGTTATCAAATTATAAGAACAGTTAGAATCAATCTTTTTTTGTGATATAATTTTATTGAGGTGAATGAAATGAGGACTGAAAAAGAAATATACGATTTAGTTTTGAATTTTGCTTTTCAAGATGAGAGAATTAGAATTGTAACTCTTGAGGGGTCTCGCACTAATGTTAATATACCAAAAGACAATCTTCAAGATTATGATATTACTTTTTTTGTTATAGATATGGGAGAATTTTTGAAAAGCGATGACTGGCTTAGTGTTTTTGGTAACAGAATTATGATGCAAAAACCTGAAGATATGGAATTATTTCCTCCAGAAGAAAAAGGATTTTCTTATATAATGCTTTTTGATGATGGTGTAAAGATTGATTTAACTTTGTTACCTGTTTCAATGCTTGAGGAGTATCTTACTCGCGATAAACTTGTAAAAATCATGTTAGATAAAGATAATATGATTAAAACAGAAATAGTTCCCACAGATGAAGATTATTACATTAAGTGTCCAACAGAAAGAAAGTTTGATGACTGTTGTAACGAATTTTGGAATGTTGCAACATATGTATCCAAGGGCTTACTTCGTGGTGAAATACTATTTGCAATAGACCATATGAATGAAGTATTACGTCATGAGCTTCTTAGGATGATTAGTTGGTATGTCGGTACTGAAAAAGGATTTAATTTCAGTTTGGGTAAAAACTATAAATTTTTAGATAAGCATATTTCAAAAGAATTGTGGGATAACTTACTAAATACATATTCAATGAGTTCGTATGAAGAAATGTGGAAATCGTTTGATTTGTGTCTATGTTTGTTCAAAAAAATATCTAAAAAAGTGGCAGATTCACTTGGTTATAATTATCCTGATTATGATGAAAACGTTACAAAATATTTGGAAACACAAAAGAGAATTTCAAATAAATATCTTTATGGTAATAGGTATTGACAAATTCCAATTTGGTGAACTGAATACTGACACATAGGGGCAAGGTTGAAATACACCTTGCTCCTTTTTATTTGCCTATGGGCATTCATAGAAAATGAATAAAAGGGTCAGTTATACACACCAATACTTATCTCGGACAGAGACAAATATAAAGACCTCTCCGTTTATATCACACCAACCGTTTATTGCTGACAAATGCATTCTGTCGAGCATCAAGCCATATAAAAGCTTTGCTTCGGCAGACAAGCTTTTGTATTTATCCGTAAATAACACCTTCGGCATTTTGAAAAAGGCTTCGTTATCCACTATCTTTCACGCTCCTTTTTGATACATAATTGCAGGATATAACCACAGCTCTGAAACTTTGCTTGCAGCTTTTGACACATCTTCTGCAAAGCTCGTTGTAGCAGATTCTGTTTCGTTCATTCAGGAACAGGCTCAATTCTGATTTTTTACTTTTACTCATTCTCGGAATAACTATCACACTCCTTTTTACTGTAGCTTTTCGGGTTGATTTTTGATGATTTTTTCGTCTGTAATGCGTTTTGTTTTGTCGGTAGGATTATTTCATTAACCACATATCAAAAGCCTCTTTTTGCCGTTTCACCCGAAATAGTTCCTGCCCCGGAATTTCACCGCAGCGTTGCCTCGCTCATATCATCGCAAAGTCGTATCACTTTCGGACGGTCATTCAGTTGTCAAGGTACACGAGAGAAAATATCCCTCAAGGGGTGACTTTTAAAACGCCGATTTTTGTACGTTTTTTCAAAACTTTTTTCAAAAAGTTGAAAGTTTGTAGCGTTGCACAAAAACGCCCTTCACTTGGTAGGCATTTTGAAAGCCTGAAAAAACGACTTTTTATGAAACTTTTTTATTTTCGTTAAAATTGCACAACAAAAAAAGCCGTCACATAGATAGCACAAATAGCGGGAGGGCATTTCATCCTCTCGCACAGTTTGCACTGAAACTATGTAACGGCTTAAACTTTAAGCTCTGATTGTCCGTATGTTACTAACCGAGTATCGGACTATACTTGGTCGGTCAGATAATATGTGTTGGCATAAAGCCAATAAGTAAAAATATGTGTTTCAGATTATATTTAGTTGTAAGGCAAATACATTATTTACCAATTTATTATTATACAGAACATTTGTTTACTTGTCAAGAACTTTTACGAAAAAGAAAAGATGGTGTCGGTTTTCACCGACACCACGAAAAATTAATCACAACTTAGGGTATGTGATTTGTATAGAAAACAATAATTTCATTTTATTTCTATACAAGTTTTAGACAGTATTATTAAATTTCTTTTTTATATTTTCTATGAAAGTTTTAGCCATTTTGTTTTTTAAAAGTAAAATAAATGAGTAGAATATTGATTTTTTGCTTTTGAAATGTTATTATAATAATGGTAGTTTATCGTATTTTGCTATTATATTTCTCGAAAGGTATGATGATATGAAAAACAAAAACACAATAATTATCACTGAAGAAATGATAAATTCGGACCCTTACGGTTATACATATAAAGAAATTTGTGATTGTGTTGGAGAAAAAAAGGCGCGATCACTTATGCATGCCCTTTATAAAGAAAAACCTCAGAAGAAATATCAAACAATGAGCATTAATGATATTTATAATGGCGGTGATACACGAAAATACTCTTTCAAATTAAAGGATGGTTACTGCGTTGAAACTGTTTGCATCAAGAGAAAAACAGGTGTAACTGTATGTGTTAGTACAATGGTAGGCTGTCCTGTAGGTTGCATTTTTTGTGCATCTGGAAGTAATGGGTTTATAAGAAATTTAACTCCTTCAGAAATTGTACAGCAAGTAACATTACTGAAAGAAAAAGTCAACAGAATTGTATATATGGGAATGGGTGAACCATTTTTTAATTATGATAATGTAATTAAGTCGATTCATATATTAAGAGATAGAAATGGGCTTAATTTCCCCACAGATGGAATCAATATTTCGACTGTAGGTCCTTTAGAGCAATTAAAAAAAATAAGGGAAGAGCATTTGAAGATACAACTCACCCTCTCTCTTCATGCAACAAATCAAAGAACAAGAGATATTATTATCCCCCACATGAAGGGTTATGATATAAATAAGATTGTTGAGGCAGTTTTATCATATTCTGAGAGACATAATAGAAAAGTTACAATTGCTTATTTATTAATTCCCGGACTAAATGACAAAGCAGCTGATGTAAGACAGTTGGGAAGATGGTTTCGTGAAAAAAATGTTTTAATAAATCTTTTACAATATAACGATACCGCAAATTGCAATATTAACAGGCCAAACAAACAACAATTAGTTGCATTTAAATTGCGACTTGAAGCGGCTGGTTTAGAAGTAAAAATGAGAGAATCACGAGGCAATAATATCAAAGCTGCATGCGGTCAGTTAGTTAGTAACACAAACAAAAAGAATAAACAAAACAGCTCAAAACCAACAGACTTTAATTCTCACAAATTTTCTAAGAATAAACAAAACAATAATAAGTCTTCTTCTACGCAAAAGAAAAATCTCTGTCCGAGATAAGTATTGGTGAATAAAAATATTCCTATAGGTAGGATAATTATCGACAAAGAAATTTTCTCTGGAGTGGGAAAAGCAGACCAAAGTATGCTATAATGCAATAAAATAGTTA
>Ga0256404_1005079_pt1 | contig 23869 bp, 22 predicted proteins | sample RumenRJG_01DNA_FD_185990 | JGI IMG/M metagenome (GOLD analysis project Ga0256404, IMG submission 185990) | Bovine rumen microbial communities from Lethbridge, Alberta, Canada - RJG_01 | ecosystem: Host-associated > Mammals > Digestive system > Stomach > Rumen | place: Canada: Alberta | collected... | reverse complement strand
CATATGACCTTTATTTTCTGGTCAAGCATTATCAGGCTGGAATAGATGGGCTGGCAAAGTTGTTTGAGGACTATAAGGACTCGAAAATTATCCTTGAAATGAAGGAAAAACTGGCAGAGAAATTTGCCTCTCCAAATCATGCCGGCCCGGCGGATGTTGCCGCATTCCTGGATCTGGATGATGAAGAAGAGATTGCCTTTACAAAACGAGACGCATATGAGCAGATGCAGGCATTGATTAATATGATGTAGCCAACCACTACATCTCAGGAAGCAGCAGGCAATTGGTTTTATAAGGCAATATAGAATCGAGACCGGATTGCGTATATATAATAGCGCACGTATACTGATTACAAGGTTGGAGGATGCAAGAATAGATGAATCAAGCAATTCCGACAACTCTGGGACAATAACAAAGGCAATGCCGGACAGGAATGCACTTCTGTGTAATTAAATAGACAGTCCGGTCGCGGATATGTTCTTCTCACGATAAAATACAGAAAGGTGAGAAGAATATGAATCGCAAAGATCCAAAAGGACGTGTTTTAAGAAAAGGAGAAGGTTACAGAAAAGACAAAAACCTGTATATATATCAGTACCGTGATCCACTGGGAGGGAAGCATACGCTATATGCTAACAATATTATGGATCTCAGGGAGAAAGAAGATGAAATAATAAGAGACAGCCTGGATGGTATTAAGACGTATGTTGCCGGGCGCATTACTTTGAACGGGGCGTATGATCGGTATATTTCAATGAAATATGGTGTCAAACCGAATACTAAGGCAAATTACAATTATATGTATGATCGTTTCGTCAGGAATTCAATCGGGAGAAGACTCTTGAAGGATATCACATATTCTGACATCAAGTACTTTTATTATCATCTGATCAATGAGCGTGGAGTAAAACCGCTTACAGTAGATAATGTGCATACAGTCCTGCACCCTGTCTTCGAAATGGGGATCCGTGATGGAATCATACGTACAAATCCAACTAAGGGAGTAATGGCAGAGATTAAAAAAAGCAATCTTTGGGATAAAGGCACACGCCATGCTCTGACGATTGAAGAGACATCTGCCTTTTTGAATTTCACCGAAAAACATCCGGTATATAACCACTGGTTAACGTTATTTGTTGTTCTTTTTGGGACCGGAATGCGTGTTGGCGAAGTATGCGGGCTAAGATGGCAGGATCTGGATTTTGAAAAACGTGAGATCAGTATAAACCACAATCTGCTCTATACACGCTGGGATGGCCATGTTGGGAAAGAAACTTTTCACATCTCGACACCCAAAACTGCAAAAGGGACTCGGATGATTCCTATGACAGATGAGGTTTATGAAGCCTTCAAAGCTGAATATGATCATCAGACAGTCACCGGTTTCTGTGAATCAGAAGTGGATGGTATGAGCGGTTTTGTGTTTTGCAACCGGTTCAGAGGTGTGCTGCATCAGGGGCCGATCAATCGCGCTATCAAAAGAGTGTATACGTGCTATAATAATGAAGAGGTACTGAAAGCAGCGAAAGAAAAGCGCAAGCCGCTGATCATCCCCCATTTTTCGTGTCATCACATAAGGCACACATTCTGCACAAGACTCTGCGAGCGGGAAACGAATATCAAGGCAATCCAGGAAATCATGGGGCATGCAGATGCTCAAACCACACTGGATATATATGCAGAAGCGACAAGTGAAGTTAAGCATGAGGCCATCAAGGCACTCCGGAAACAAAAGGACGTTAATTAAAAAACTTGGAAATATCTTATGTACCGCTGGTACATACATTTCTTCCGTAGTACATATTATGTACATAAAAACATGGATTTTAGTGGACTGAAAAGGACCCACGAGCTATAGGGCGGTTCAGAAAAATACCGATAATGCACGTATTTTAGTTGATTTTAATCAATATTGCTCCAAATGTATGGAGAATCCCGACAATGAAGACCATGAAGGATAAAAATCAAGATACGGCACAGTGAACGGACTCATGAACTAGAAATCGCATAACGATTGTAGAAGAACACAATCCGCAGAGAGATATTTTCCAGAGAATACTTGGGAAATATCTCTCTTTTTTGCGTGAAGCAATGAGCCATGCGCAGACAGGGTGTCGAACGGACGACGAGAACTTGTTCTCAGGAGAACGTTTGACAGACTGGATGCATACGGCGAATGCCGCGACAATTCTTGAGCACGAAGTGCTCATGAACCTGTCGGCATGGCTCATTGAAGCGCAGGCCTTTGTTATTGTCAAACCAACAACAGATTTCAGGAAAGAACAGCATATCGGCAAATAATTAATAAATTTGCCGATATGCGTTGATACATGCATGGAAATGGGTTATACTAGATATTGGCAAATTAATAATATATTTGCCAATATGCGTAACTGAATCAAAGGAGAAGTTATCATGAAGTGGTATGAAGAAGTGCTTGAACGCATAGATGATAAAAGATCATATTGCAATAAAGAGCTTATGGATGAACTGAGGACGCTTAAGACAGGTTTGTCTGAGAGTACATATCACTGGGCAATCAGCAAATTGGTTCGCGATGGAGCATTAGCCAGATTGGGCTATGATTCATATTCTTTATCTCCGGATTTCCCAAAAGATGAATATGTTCCGGATTATTCTGATATAGCAGAGGGATTGATCAGTCTTATTTCTGAAAAATACCCCAATGTGAAATTTACTGTTTTTGAAACGGTCTTAATGAATGAGTTTTTAAACCACCTCATTGCGCAGAATACGATTTTTGTACAGGTTGAAAAGGAAAGCAGCATCTATGTTTTCCGTTTCCTTCAGGAATCTGGGCTTATAAATGTCATGTATAAGCCGAGTAAAAAGGATTTCAATCTGTATTGGTCAAAGGGCTGTGTCATTGTAACGGACATGATATCGGAAGCTCCGCTTCGAGCGGATAATCCTCATTCAATTATGTTGGAAAAAATGCTTGTTGACATGTCTGCTGATAAGCTGATTGCCTTTACCTTCAGCAAAGCTGAGTTCCCTGACATTATGGAGCAGGCACAGAGCCGATATCGACTAGACAAAGTGAGGATGCTGCGATACGCTCGCAGGCGTAACCGACAGGACATATTACTAAAATATTTAGAAGGGAGTAAGGAGGAACCGATATGATACACAAAGCATACGCGGTTTATTTCAGTCCCGCGGGAAGCACGGGAGCAGTAACGGAGCATATTGCCGGTTTAATTGCGGGGAAATGCGGTGTTCCCTGCAAAACGATCGATTTCACGCTGCCTGAGGTGAGGCTGGAGAAGTATAAATTTGATGAAAACGATCTGGTGATCTTTGGAATGCCCACTTATGCCGGGCGCGTACCAAATAAAGCGCTTCCGTTTGTTCAGACGCTTTTTGAGGGAAACGGGGCACTGGCGGTCAGCCTTGTGACATATGGAAACCGCAATTTTGACAGTTCTCTCACGGAATTAACGGAAGAGCTGACGGCAAAAGGTTTCAGGGTTTTGTCTGCCGGTGCGTGGGTATGCAGGCATGTGTTTTCTGAAAAGATTGCTGCGGGGAGGCCCGATGTCCAAGATCACGAGAAGATGGAAGTGTTTGCGGATGAAGTGGTCCGGCGTCTGGCAATACTTGAAACAGACGGAATACAGTATTCGAAGGGATGTGAGACAGAGGGGTGGAAGAGCCCTGTGATTCGCGGCGGAGAGTCGGTGGCGCCCTACTATATTCCCAAGGGAGATGACGGTAAGCCGGCCAAGTTTCTCAAGGCTAAGCCGCTCACAGATATTGCTAAATGTACAAACTGCGGAAAATGTGCGGAGGTATGTCCCATGGGTTCTGTCTCTAGAGAGGACTATGCGGAAGTGCCGGGAATCTGCATTAAGTGCCAGGCTTGTGTTGTAAAATGTCCTGAAGGGGCGAAATATTTTGACGATGAAGCATTTCTGTCCCATGTGCGTATGCTGGAAAACAATTTCACTGTGAGGAAAGAGCCGGAGTGGTATTGAGAGAGACAATGAGTTACAGATTGGTTGATGAACCTGTATCATCAAGTCAGAAACATTAATAAAAATACAAAAAACAGATGGAGTAAAAAGCCAATCGCGCATAGAACTCCATCTTTTTTTGTGTATAATAGTTAGAGAAAGCTAACAAAAGGACTATGGCATTTGCAGTGCCAGGAGGAATGACAATGCAGTTTGATGAAATGGGAAACAGATCCTGAAAAACACTGATGCTGCTTCCGGGAACGGCATGTGATTACCAGACGAACTTCGGAACAGTCTTAGAGCGCCTTGGGGAGAAGTATCACCTGATCTGTGTCAATTATGACGGATTTGACGGCAGTGACCTGGTCTTTCCCGATATGATCACGGTCACAGAGAAGATTGAAAAGTATATCAAAGAAAACTATAACGGAAAAATTGACGGCGCGATCGGCTCGTCCTTGGGGAGCAGTTTTGTGGGGCAGCTGATTCAAAGAGAGAATGTGCATATGGACCATGGCATTTTCGGAAGCCCTGATCTTGATCAGAGCGGAAAATTCAGCGCGTGGCTGCAGTCGAAGCTGGTCGTTCCGCTTCTGACCAGTTTCACCAAGAGTGAAAAGAAGAAGGCAAAAACCAGAGAAAAGCTCAAGAACTTTTTTGAGATGAGCGATGAGACGGCTGACCGATTCATGGGTTGTTTTTCAAAATTCAAGCCGGAGTCCATCAGAAACGAATACTATACAGATCTGCTCACGCACTTGAATGATGACATTCATGTGGAGCACACAAAGGTGCACTTCATCTACGCAAATAAGATGGGCGAAAAGTACCTGAGGCGATATAAGAAGTATTTCAGAGATCCGGATATCCGGGAGTTTGATATGCAGCACGAGCAGTGGCTTTTCGGAGGTGAAGAGTATGCGGTTCCTGTGCTGAAGGCAATTGATGAGTTTATGGAGTTGCCGGTAGGGTGATTCCGGATGTGAACTGAAAAGCTCGCGTACCGACTCATGGTACGCGAGCTTTTGCTTTTGGAATAATCTGAGGGAAATATCAGAACGGTACCGCCACAGCCTCTTTGTAGAGCACCTTTAACTGGGTAATGAAAGCGTCAAGGCTTTCCCTCTGATCGTTCTTGTGCGTACAGAGGACACAGGAGAAGTTTTCCTTGCAGTCAAAGGGAATCCAGGCAAACTGTCCGCTGTGATCGTTTAGAAATCCGGGTGCCAGGCAGACACCTTTTCCCGCAGCAACATTGGTGAGGGTCGTGTCGTGGTCCGCGCTGTTGAAGTAGTCAATCCTGCCGGAGGAGATCAGTCGGTGCTGGACGGCCCGCAGCGCGTCGGGAGAGCCCCCGCCGACCATGAGGGTTCTGCCATAGAGATCCTCCTCACGGATCAGGTTTTTCTCAGCCAGCGGATCGTCCGTCTGTGCGATCAGGTAAATATGGCTCGTGTAGAGGTCATGTACGTTGATGCCCGGGATCTGCCTTGTCAGTTCCTTAAGGGTGAACAGAACGTCGGCCTCTTCCCGAAGGAATGTCTCTACGCCTTTGTCATACTGGAAGAGGGGGACGATCTGGACATCCGGATGCGACTGCGCAAACAGCCGCATGGCTTCCGGCAGAAAGTGAACAGCCTGCCGGACCAGAAGGCTGATAGAAATGCTGTCTTTGTATTTAGCGCTGAAGTTCTGGCCCTGCTCAATGGCCCTCTTGAGGTCCTCGCGCATGCCGGAGAGGAATCCGACGAACTGGGTACCGGCAGGCGTCAGGGATGCGCCCTTACCGCTTCGCTCAAAGATGGCAAAGCCGACTTCCTCTTCCAGAAGGCGGATCTGATAGGAGAAGGACGGCTGGCTGACGAACAGGTTCTCGGCGGCACGGCTGAAGTTCAGCGTGCGGGCAAGCTCTATGCAGTAGTCAATCTGTTTGGTATTCATGTGCATTTACCTTCGGTATTTGGAATTCATGTCACTTTTTGTTATTTAAAAATCAAATCAATTATAACTTGTTTCAATTGGATAATGCAATGGAAGTGTGCCAAAATATAGCCATCAGAAAGATAATTCACAAAGTCAGAAAAGGACATGCTTACTAAACGGAGGATACAGACATGGCAAAGACATTGATCGCATTTTTTTCAAGAGCAGATGAGAACTATTTTGGCGGCGCGATGCGCTATGTAAAGGTCGGCAACACGGAGATCGTAGTAGGGCTCATGAAGGAACTGATTGAAGCGGACAGCTTCAAGATCGAGATGAAGGATCCTTACTCACCGGTCTACATGACCTGCATCGAACAGGCTAAGAAAGATTTAAGGTCAGGGGCGCGCCCGGAGCTGGTAAGTATGCCGGAGAGCATCGATGAGTACGACACCGTCGTGCTTGCATATCCCAACTACTGGGGAACGATGCCGATGGCAGTGGTCACATTCCTGGAGCACTTTGATTTTACAGGCAAGACGATCCTGCCCCTCTGCACGAACGAGGGCAGCGGCCTGGGATCCAGCGAGAGGGATATCAAAAAATACGCGCCCGGAGCTGTACTGAAGAAAGGCCTTTCTATTACCGGCAGTCAGGCAGCGAATTCTAAAGGCAGCGTTCAGCGCTGGTTTTCCGCAAACGGACTTATGTGAGAAGGATGATCATGAGAAAAGGAATTGCTTTATTTACAGCGGTAGTATTGATGCTTACGGGATGCGGAAGCTCCGCTGCTTCCCAGAATACTTCGGCAGCTGCGGAGCCCGCGAAGGAAGCGGCAGAAGAGACACAGGCAGAAGAGACAAAGACAGAAGAGACACAGGCAGCAGAGATTTCGGCAGAAAATACACAGACAGAAGAAGCTCAGAAAGAGGCAGTCAGCGCAGAGGCTGACTCCGCAGCACAGGGTGAAGCTGCCGCAAATGCCGATAAAGCGGAAACAGGGAGCGCCTCCGACACACTGGTGATCTACTTCTCCCGGACCGGCGAGCAGTATACCGTCGGCGTGATCGAGAAGGGCAATACGGCGATCGTCGCGGAGATGATCGCGGAGCAGACCGGAGCGGATCTGTTCGAAGTGCTTCCCGCCGACGATCACTACCCGATGACCTACGATGCCCTGACAGAAGTGGCGAGAGCGGAACAGAACGATAACGCCAGACCTGCCTACAGCGGCGAACTGCCGGATCTGAGCGGTTACAGCACGGTCTTCATCGGAGCACCTGTCTGGTGGGGCGACTGGCCGATGATCATGTACACGGTCTTTGAGAACAATGATTTCTCGGGCAAAAAACTGATTCCCTTCTCCACACATGAAGGAAGCGGCCTGTCCGGTTTTGACGATAAGCTTAAGGGCGCCTGCCCGGATGCGGAAGTACTGAAAGGACTTGCGATTCGTGGAAACGACGCGCAGAACGCGCAAGAGGAAGTGAAGGAATCCGTCGGCAGCTGGCTTACGGAGCTTGGGTTTTGAGATGGCAGAGAGAAATGACGAACAGCTGATCCGGGATGCGTACATCCGGATGTATGAGGGCATGATCGCGAAGGATGAATCGGTCCTCAGGGAAGTTCTGGATGACAGCTTTGTCCTGGTGCATATGACCGGTATGAGGCAGCCCAAGGAAGAATTTATCAAGGCTGTTCTGAACGGAACGCTGAATTACTATTCCGCAGAGCATGAAAATATGCCGGTAGAGATCCGTGGAGACACGGCAGTATTGACCGGTCAGTCCTATGTGGCAGCGGTTGTTTTTGGCGGAGGAAGATCAAACTGGCACCTGCAGCAGAAATGCAGCCTGAAGAAAACAGACGGCGTCTGGAAGATCACCCGGAGTGTCGCGAGTACATATTGATACGAGTACATATTGATAGAAGAACAGAAATGGAAACCAGTAGATTCTGATAGGAGAACAGAAATGGAAACCAGTAGATTCTTTCCCGAAATACACGGAAACTTCGGCTTTGGGTGCATGCGCCTGCCCATGAAGGGCGGAAGTGTGGACTATAAGGAGTTCTGCCGGATGGCGGATGCCTTTATCGAAGCCGGTTTCAACTATTTCGATACGGCGCACGGATATATCGGCGGGCTTTCGGAAACTGCGATCCGGGACTGTGTGGCAAAGCGCTATCCCAGAGAGAAATTCCTTCTGACCAACAAGCTGACGGCACCCTACTTCAATAAGCAGGAGGACATCCGTCCGTTTGTCGAAAGCCAGCTTAAGCTGTGCGGCGTGGACTATTTTGACTTCTACCTGATGCACGCCCAGGACAGGAACAATTATCAGAAATACAAGCGTTGCCGGGCTTATGAGACCTGTTATGCGCTGAAGAAGGAAGGGCTGATTCGCCATTTCGGAATCTCCTTCCATGACAAGGCGGATGTCCTGGACATGATCCTGACGGAGCATCCGGAAATCGAGATCGTCCAGATTCAGTTCAACTACGTGGATTATGAAGATGCGTCCGTGGAAAGCCGCAAGGTCTACGAAGTCTGTGAAAAGCACGGCAAGCCGGTCATTGTGATGGAACCTGTCAAAGGAGGAAGCCTTGTCAATCTCCCGGAAGAAGCTAACCAGGTCCTTAAGAATCTTCACGGCGGCAGCAATGCCAGCTACGCGATTCGGTTTGCGGCAAGTTTTCCGAACATGGCGAAGGGCCTTTCCGGCATGAGCAACATGGAGCAGATGCAGGATAACATAAGCGCCATGAAGGACTTCCGACCGCTCGATGAAACGGAAATGGCTGCCGTTCGTAAGGTCTGCGAGATCTTCCACGGCTTGGGGCTGATCCCCTGCACAGCGTGCCGGTACTGCGTCGAGGAAAGTTCATGTCCCAAGGGGATTCGTATCCCGGATCTGTTTGCGGCGAAGAATGCCCATGAAGCTTTCCATAACTGGAACACCGGGTATTATTACAACAACGTAATCACCGGTGGAGAACACGGCAAAGCGTCCGACTGCATAAGGTGCGGCAAGTGTGAGAAGGTATGTCCGCAGCATCTGCCAATCCGGCAGCTTCTTCAGGGCGTTGCAAAGACATTCGAATGAGGCAGGCGCAGCGGTGGGCATAAATATGCCGGAGCAGGAGAAGGTCGGAATACCAACTAATTCCATACAGTAAAACCGGAACCATAATCGGGGGCGGTTGTTTTTGCAGATATCTGCAGAAGCAGCCGTCTTTTTTTGTGTGGCGCTGAACAGCACTCTATTTTGGCTTCGATTGAATGCATTTCAGAGAAATATTCTCATAATTTGACGCCGGATGGCATAAAAACTTCAGAAAAGAGCCTGAAGGACATATAATTAAAAAAGAGAACTTTGGCGGAAACGCGGAAGAGTATAGAGAGGGATATTTACGATCTACGAGGAAAGAACGCAATGAAGATGAGAGAATTGTTTCTTGCTGTTTCGACGGCTGCTGTGCTTGGCCTTGCATCCATCCTGTCCGCTTGCGGCGGCCCGTCTCGCGAAACTCCTAAGGATGCGGTGGAACTGTCGGAAGCATCATTGGGAGATATCGTTGTATTCGGCGATATCAGGTGGTACGTGATTGCCAAAACAGAGACGGGCTGCACTCTTTTGACCGAAAAGCCTGTGATCAAGATGCCTTTCAACGAAGCAAGGTATCAGGCAGTCGATACATGGGACAAATCTACCGTGCGTGCCTGGCTGAATGAAAAGTTCTACAACACATTCACAGAAGAGGAGAAGGCGCTGATCGAAAAGAAGCACAATATCAATTCCGATAACAGGGAATACGGCACTCCCGGCGGAAGCGATACAGATGATTATATCTATCTGCTGAGCGTGGACGAGGCAAATGCCCTTGACAGCAAGATATTAAAATGCGGCTACTGGTACGGTATGGATAACCAGTGGTGGTGGCTGAGGTCTCCGGGGATCAACAAAGACTATACGGCCTATGTAGGTAACAACAGTGACGGAAAGAACAGGATTGATTCAGGCGGAGACATTTCGGGTAATTCCTACGGTGCCGTCCGTCCTGCCTTGAATCTTCATTTTGCGGACCGAGCTGCCCCGACGACTATGAACAGAACTCCTTCGGAGGAGGCGGCCGAGCTGGCGGCGATCGCCGATTCAGAGGTCGAAGACGTGGTTGCGTTCGGCAGATATACCTGGTACGTAACAGATAAGAGAGAAGGAACCTGCACACTGTTGTGCCAGGGATGTGTTGCAAACAGGGCGTATAATGACGAAAAAACGGATATCACATGGGAATACTGCACGCTGCGCAGATGGCTCAATGAGGATTTCTATAACAGCAAATTCTCTGCCGGAGAGAAAGCCGCGATCGTAACCACACATAACACATTTACGGCATATGATACTCCCTATGAGATGGACTGCGGAAATGACACAGATGATAAGGTGTATCTGTTCACATATTCCGAGTCGAAGACCGTAAGCGACGATATAAGAGGATGCGGCAACGAATGGTGGCTGCGATCGCCCGGAAAGAGGCAGAATGAAGCGGTCTACATTCTCGGAAAATCAGCAAATCTGATAGGGAACGATGTTGATAACTCTATGGGCGTTCGACCTGTGATAAAGGTCAGATACTCGGAACAGACGGATTGAGAGGCTATATGATCATCAACACAGGACAGAGAACCGATATACCGGCGTTTTACGCAGAATGGTTTGCGAACAGGCTCAAAGAAGGCGTGGTCTGCGTTCGCAATCCCTATGATCACAGCCAGGTCAGCCGGTACCGTCTCGACCCATCTGTAGTGGATGTCATCGGATTCTGCACAAAGAATCCTGCTCCGATGTTCCCTTACATGGATCTTCTGAAGGAGTACGGCCAGTATTGGTATGTCTCTATTACGCCTTACGGAAGAGATATTGAGCCCAATGTCCCCGACAAGCATCGCCTCATTGAGGACTTTCAAAGGCTCTCCGATCTGGTGGGCATTCATTCTATTGGCTGGCGGTTCGACCCGATTTTTCTCTCTGAGCGGTACACAATGGAGTACCAGCTCCGAGCCTTTGAGCAGATTGCAGCTGCCCTGGACGGCTGCACTCAGACAGTCGTGATCAGCTTCATTGACCTGTATCCAAAGGTCAGGCGGAATTTCCCGGAAGCCAAGGAAGTCACAGAGAAGCAGCGCCTGACGCTGGGAAAAGAGATCGTGAAGATTGCTTCTGCCCACGGAATGACAGTAAGACCTTGTGCGGAAGGAGATGAACTGGCAGTCTTTGGCGCAGACTGCGGCGGCTGCATGCGGATCAGCGACTATGAGAAAGCGATCGGCAAGCATCTGAATGCGCCCAAAAAGAAAGCGGCCAGGGCAGAATGCGCCTGCTATCTGTCATGCGATATAGGCGCTTACAACACCTGCAGACATCTGTGTAAGTACTGTTATGCCAATGCGGAGCCGGAAATAGTGCTGGCGCAGAGCAGGCTTCATGATCCTGCGTCACCGTTTCTGATCGGAAACTACATGGATGGGGACAAAATCCACGACGTGCCACAGAAGTCGTGGATTGATGACCAGATGCGGTTTGATCTGGAATGATAGTGGAGAATAAGGAATGCGATATGAAAATATCAAACCGGCCAAGTTCATAGACCGTCCAAACCGTTTCACCGCCCATGTGGAGATCGCCGGACAGAAGGAGACAGTGCATGTGAAGAATACCGGGAGATGCAGAGAGCTCCTGGTTCCCGGTGCGGAGGTCTATCTGACAGAGCCGGGCACTCCCGGAAGGAAGACAAAGTATGACCTGATTGCTGTCAGAAAAGGGAACGGTATTCTGTTCAATATCGACAGTCAGGCACCCAATAAGGTCGTAAAGAAGTGGCTGGATACACAGGGCTTTGACCTGGTGCAGCCGGAGCACACATACGGCAGTTCACGGATCGATTTCTATATGGAGCGGGGAAAAGACCGCTATCTGATGGAGGTAAAGGGCTGTACGCTGGAGGTGGACGGCATCGGCTACTTTCCGGACGCTCCGACAGAACGCGGCGTGAAACACTTGCGAGAGCTGATTCGCGCCGCAGCGGAGGGGTATCATGCGGTTGCCGCCTTTGTGATCCAGATGGACGGCGTGACAGAGGTCAGGCCTAACGTCCGGACACATCCGGAGTTTGGCGTGGTACTGAAAGAGGCGGTAAATGCGGGAGTCGGAGTGCTGCCGATTCCATGCCATGTTGAGCCGGATGAACTGAAAATCCTGCCGGAATGGCAAGTATTGCCGCCTTTCTGAGGAGAAAACAGCGAACTGCCGGTTGTATCCGAAATAAGTTCAGGAAAGATGAAAGGTCTTTCCGAAAGGAAGCTCTTCTCCCGGCAGGCAGGTAATTACCAGAGGCGTATTGGCCAGGACAGAACGAATATAGGCGATGGACTTTTCCTTTTCTTCTTTCGTCATGCCGGCAAAGGGTTCATCCATAAGACGGACATCGGAAGGAATGATGCAGGCTCTGACAATGCAGACCATGCGGCGCTGGGCAGGGGTCAGTTCTTCCGCGGGGAGATCAGCAGTGCCGGCGGGAAGGAGCTTTTCCAGTTCCTCTCTGGCGACCCTGACAGAGAACCTTTTATTGACCATTGCTACGTTTTGGGCAGCGGTAAATCCGGGGCAGAGACGGTCATCCTGGAATACGGCACCGACATTGAACCGGTCATATTTATAGTCACCGAGTAGGGTGACCTTTCCGCCGTCGGCTTCTTCCAGACCCATAATAATGCGCAGGAGAGCGGTCTTTCCGCTCTTTTTCGGGCCGACGACAGAGATGACAGAGCCGGAGGAGATATCCAGACTCGTACTTTTCAGATAGGGCTTCCCCTCATAGTCTTTGCTTACATTCAGTACTTCAATGGTCATGCCGCGCTGCCTCCTTTCCCGGGATTCTTTATAAGCAGGTTCTTAGCCAAGGCTGCGAGAACAAGAAGGAGAATGCCTGCTGCGACCTGAAGGGGGATATTGGGAGTACTGCCTGCTGCAAAGAGTGCTGCTAAACCGACGAGAGCGGATACAGGCCCAGCGATCATGGCAGAAAGGGCGATTTTGTCCCCGCAGGCGGGCAGGTCAATATAGGTAATGCGGGACATGGCAGGGACAAAAAAGACATAGGCCATTTCCAGAAGACCCTGATCCCTGTTCTCAAGCCCCTTAGCGGTTCCCAGTCCTGTTAATGTAAAGGCAGAAAAGAAAACGGACAGGATTAATTTCAGGATTCCCGGGGCGGCCAGGATGGCCAGGGCTATCAGAAAAAGGCCGGCACACAGGGGAAGGGCTCTCTTAAAAAAGGGGGCTGTTTTTGCTCTTTTGCCGGGGCGCCCCAGATAAAGCGAAAGAATGCAGCCCGCCGCACTGCCGGCGGCGGAGGACAGAATGGTTAAGACCATGGCCTGCATGGGTATACCTCCTTGTTAATTGGTCAACTTTACGTAGTCAAACGAATTATTGACTATTTTTTGCTGTTTTGCAACGGTTATTGCGACACTACTTGCCCGGAAGGAATTTGAGCCGGAAGTGGCGCCTGCATCATCAACATTTCATCTTCGCGCGACAGGATGAGCCAGCCGCAGACGGAGAGCTATACGGCGGCATGACAAAACTGATGATCTACCATGACGATCATGGATGGACCTATACACCCGAAAAATAGAAAAAGGAGGAACAGTTATGCTTGAGATCGGAACAAAGGCACCGGAGTTTTCCTTGCAGGACCAGAACGGGGAAATGCATTCTCTCTCTGATTATAAGGGACAGAAGGTCATTCTCTATTTCTACCCTAAGGACATGACGGGAGGGTGCACCAGCCAGGCGTGCAATTTCCGCGATCTGTATCCCCAGCTGCGGGAGAAGGGCGCGGTGGTGCTCGGCGTGAGCAAGGACAGTGTGGCGTCCCACAAGAAGTTTGAGGAGAAATACGGTCTGCCTTTTACTCTTTTGTCCGACGCGGATCTGTCCGTTATCACGGCTTACGATGTCCTTCGCCAGAACAAGGACGGCAAGCCGAGCAAGAGCCTGATCCGTTCCACTTATCTGATCGATGAGGAAGGAGTGATCGTGAAGGCGTTCGGCGGCGTAAAGCCCAAGGACAATGCGGCTCAGATGCTGGAGGAACTCTGATTTTCAGAGATAATGGCTTTTACCGCCTGTATGAATTTGTCTGCGGCATTGGTCGGTTCCTTGGCGTAAACCAATCCGTAAGGCATGGAAAAGTCTGCCTGCAGCGGAATGGTAATGAGGTTAGGGTGAATGTCTTCGTACACGGGCTGCGTGATCAGGACGTAGGAGTTCATCTCGCACAGAGCGAAGGTATCGACTCCGTAGTACTCGAGGGGAAGCCTGCAGGGTATGTGAGAATAACCCTGCAGGCTCTCTTTTTTGGCGCCCCGGAAATGCCGGTTAGCAGCTGACATATTTTTTTGTGGTGAATAAACAGGCAATTAGGAATATAATGTAGAAGGTGACAGACATTAGAAGGTTATCAGGAATGCGCAAGAAGCCAATCCTGTAAGACGGATGCCTATCATAAAAAGGAAACTGACAACAGTAAGGAGGTACAGAATGAACGGGTATGTAAAACGAATGGTAACAATCGTAGCAGCAGCCTTTACGCTTGCCTAGGTTCTGGCGGCCTGCGGAGGGTCTGTGGATGAAGGACAGGTCATTTCTTTTGAAGGAAAGGATCTGAACGGAAATGTAGTAAACAGCGAGGAACTCTTTGGAAGCCATGATGTCACGATGGTCAATCTGTGGAGCAGCACCTGCCAGGGATGCGAGGACGAGCTCGGAGAGCTGTCTGACCTCAACGAGAGAGTGAGCGCCGTCGGCGGCTGCGTGATCGGTCTGATCATGGATACCGATATGGATGACGCGGTTGAAAAGTGCAGAGCGAAGCTGGAAGAGCACGGGGCAACGTACATCAACGTACCTGCGACGGAACAGATGAGAAAGGATCTGGAAACCAATATCTATCCGCTCACTTACTTTGTGGATTCGGACGGCAAGGTGCTCGGCAGCATAACGGGAAATCAGGGCCTTGCGGCTTACGAGAATAAATTTAAAGAGTTTCTGGGAAAAGATTTTCAGTGACGGATTCAGCTTTACACAATAAAGGAAATGGAGGGGTCTGATACGCAGGGCGCCCTCCTTTTGTCTTTTGTTGATTACCTGACTGTCAGAATTTTTTTACAGTAAATAATTCGCGATGGTGGTGCTTTAAAACAAAAATCCCCGAAACCTGTTTTACACTAGGAACATCAAGAACTTGCCGCTGTTGAGACGGGCGTTAAGAATTGATCGAAATTTGACCAATCATAAATTGTTATGTCCGATAGTTATTTAATAACCGGCTCAATTGAAGTATAATTTTCATGGCGATTTTTATTAATCAGGAGGGTATTATGGTGAAGATTTCTGATGTAATCGAATTTGCGGGAAATGTTGATGATCTGGTTTGGAAGAGCCCGGTCGAGAACTTTAACACAACTTCTGTACTTATTGTAGACGAGACCCACCAGGCGCTGGTCCTGGTCAACGGCACACAGTATGGACTGTACGGACCGGGCCGTCATGTGCTTGAGACCCCTAATATTCCGGCGGCGAAAAGGATTATCAATATCCCGTCCGGCGGTAAGACATCGTTCCCCTGCAAGGTGTTCTATGTCAACATGGTCCATCAGATGGCAATGGAGTGGGGAGTACCCGGAAATATCAAACTTGAGGATCCGGTCTACCAGGTCTTCATGGATATTGGCGCCAGGGGTACGATTGACCTGGTCGTCACCGACTGCATTAAATTTTTGGAAAAACTGGTCGGATTCCGCGACAGATTTGATTCGAAAGAGCTTACGAATCTTGACAACGGTAAGTTCCGGGGAATCATTAACAAGTGGGTCACGAGTGACATCTCCAAAATCATGATTTCCGGCGGTGTCAGCTATTTCACCATCTCCGAGAACCTTTTTGAAATCAGCGAGGTTGTAAAAGAACAGCTTTCGAACGTATTTGCTGAGTACGGAGTAGGCGTTCAGGACTTTGTCATTGAAGCGATCGTGGCAGGCAGTGATAATTACCAGGCTCTTGCGGAAGCCAAAAGATTGCACGCCTCAAGGAGAATCCAGGGCTACACCTGGCAGGAAGAGCGCAAAATGGCAATTCTGGATACGGCAGCCGGAAATCCGGGAGTTATGGGCGGTATGCAAGGCGCAGTCGGCGGCTTCATGATGGGAGGCGCAGTCGGAGGGAGCCTCACGGATATGCTCCGCGGCGTTCTCAACGGAGGAAACGGCGAGTCGGGCGAAAGCGCTCCGAGGCCGGGGACTCTCTCCGGTACCGGAAATTACGTAACAGTGGATCCGGTCAAGTTCCTTACGCAAGGCGCGGGAAAACCCGGCCAGATTCAGAAGCAAAACGGCGCTCAGCCCGGCGGAACTTCTTCCTCAAGCCAGCAGCCTGCGCAGCCCAGCGGAGTTTCCTTCGCGAACCCGCAGCCGGCTCAGCCCGCGCAGCCCAGCGGAGTTTCCTTTGCGAACCCGCAGCCGGCTCAGCCCGCGCAGCCCAGCGGAACATCTTTCGCGAACCCGCAGCCGGCCCAGCCCGCGCAGCCCAGCGGAGTTTCTTTTGCGAACCCGCAGCCGGCCCAGCCCGCTAAGCCCAGCGGAACATCTTTCGCAAACCCGCAGCCTGTTCAGCCTGCGCAGCCCAGCGGAGTTTCCTTTGCGAACCCGCAGCCTGTTCAGCCCGCACAGCCGAGTGGATTCTCATTTGCCGGAGCTGCAGCTCAGGACAAGAAAGAAGAAAAACCTGTCCAGCCTGCACCGGTGAAGAAGACCGAGCCTGTGGTCACGCCTGCTCCGACCGTAGAGGAGAAGCCGGAGACCGGCGCACCCCAGAACATAGAGTGCAATAATTGTCACAGAATGATTCCTGCAATTTTCAAGTTCTGCCCGTACTGCGGCAATGAGAATGAGAAAAAGTGCCCTCACTGCGGCAGGGTCGTATCCGACGAATTCGCTTTTTGTCCCGGCTGCGGACAGAAGCTGTAATGATTCTGATGTGTGACTGTGTAAAGCATCAAGCAAATAGGGAGGAATGAGATGAATTTCGGAAAATACAGTAAGATGACGTTTGCGGTATACCTGATCATATATGCTGTCTACAATCTTTTGATTTTTTTTGTCTTTAATGACAGAAACGCCATTTTCTGGACGAGCTATGTGTTCTTCATGCTCGCCTTCGTTCTCCACATGGTGTGTGTGTTCTATTCGTTTAAAGGACGAGATGTAAAAGCGGCATTCCTCGGAATACCGCTGGTCTCCCTGTCCAATTATTTCGTACTCGCAGAGCTTTTTGTCAGCTTAGTGTTCATGATATTCAGAAAGTCTGCCGGAATGAAACTCTGCGTGGCAGTCCAGGTAATACTGCTTGCCACTTATCTGGTCATTGCTATCATATCGCTGGCTTCCAAGACTTATGTGTCGGATACTACAGAGCGGATCGCTTCGGATCAGCGGTATATCCAGAATATAAGAGGAGAACTCGAGTCTCTCATGCAGCAGTGCCAGCATGCGGAAGCTAAGGAGATCCTGAGAAAGGCTGCAGAAGAAGCCCGCTATGCCGATCAGCGTTCTGACGAATCCGTAGAACAGATAGACCGGCAGATCGAGGGGATCCTTGAGAAAATCGAGAACGCGTACAACAACGGTGACCTTGAGGGACTTAAACAGAATTGTACCGATTTGATCAATGCGTTTAAGAACAGGAACCGGATCCTGAATATCAATAAATGACGGGGGAACGCCGGATGTAACTGCTCGCTCTGCGAGCCATGACAGTAAGGGGAGATATATGGCAGAAGCAAGATTCACAACAATGACATGCAGCAAATGCGGCGGCAGTTTGTACTACGAAGAGGAAAAGAAAAACTGGCGCTGCAAGTACTGCGGAACATATGTTACTGTTCCGGTTAAGGATCCTGAGATCGAGGGAATCGCCAGACAGGCTCTGATCGAAGTCGCGAACGGAAACCTGGAGAAGGCGCATGAGTGGCTTTCGGAATGTGAAAAAAAGGATCACACCAAAGTTGCCACGATCATTTCCAGAATGTGTATTGCAATGGAGGAGCTGCTGAGAGCATCGAATGCGGCGGAGAGAGAAAAGTGCACGTCGGACCTTAAGACCTACATGCAGCAGTTCTGGACCAAATACAAGGTTCTGGGGCCGGAAGAGACCCACTTGTATGAATCGTTTGGAGAGGATTCCGCCGATGCGTTCGCGGTGCTCGTGAATCTCTTTAATTTCATGAAACTGGAAGATCACGTTCAGTTCTGCCTGAAAAAGCTCAATGCATATGAAGTAAGATCGGTCGAAATGAACGGGCGCCTTCTTGGTGTGGCGCTGAGCCGGAAGGACGGAGACCTTTTCAAGCAGGTCCTCAGCAACACCGCGCACATCGACCGCAAGAGCGCTCTGAGGGTGATCCTTGAAAAACTGAACGCTGACGGAGAGAATGCGGCAGTTCTGAAAACGGAATGCATAAACAGGGTTGCCGACAGCAGTGCGATCGAGAATATAGGTCCCCACTATTTTGCCAATTACTTTGAGAAGAGCGCGGACCCGATCGAAGTCAAGATGGAATTGCTCAAGGTTATACAGGAAACGAATCTCCAACTCGATACCAAGCGTGTATTCGATGCACTCAAAGGAGGCGTGAAGGATAATGACCAGCTTGTGGCAGTGCTCGACGCGCTTTATAAAAAAGCGGTGATCGATTCTGACACGCAGGGAATCCTGACGGATGCATTGACGACGGAGGGCGAGTCCGAAGAGCAGCTGTTCACGATCCTGTCGTTTATGGCCGAGAGGAAGATTTTTACCCAGCTGGGTTCCAAGGTCATCCTGCAGTTTCTGTCCAGAAAAGACATTTCCGCAGAGGGAAAGTGTAAGCTTCTGTATTATTTGAACAGCTATCCGATTGATAATGCGGTCCGCAATTCGGTACTCAAAGGTTATCTCTGTGAAAACGCAGTTGATACACCGGAGGATCGCAGGAAGATCCTGACATTTCTCCTGAAGTTCGCCCCTTCCGTCTCCACGCAGGCAATGCACCAATATGTGGAGAACTGTACGATTGACGGAAAAGGGAAGGCTGCCGTGATCAAAATGATCCTGGAGGAAGGATTCAAGCCTTCCTTCGCGCGCGATTTGCTGGGAAACTACGTAAAGAACTGCCCTGACGACGCACAGACAAAAGGCGAAGTGGTCAGGACACTTTCGGAAGCAGGTTTCCAGGTGGATCCCGCCATCCTGGATGAGTATGTAACACAGTCGCAGCCGGTCAGTGGCGAAGAAACGCCGGACAGCGGCCAGATGCAAAAGAAAGATTTCATCGAAGCTGCCATGCAGAACGGCACAAATGTAAATGCTGACACGCTCGATCATTATCTGGCAAGTGTGCAGAGCACGGAAGATTTTGACAGCGAGCAGGTAAATGCGCTCAAAGCGTCTACCTATGTTATCAAAGCAACGACCTTCTGCAATTATCTGCTCAATATTCACGATCCTGCGAAGACACAGAACTGCAGAGATTTTGTCGCAGCCATAGAAGGGGATCTCCGCACTTTGGTGATCAACCTGACTTATAACAACGAGAATCTGGCAGTGAATCTTCTTCAGGCCTATCTTCTTATGTGCAATGAGTCATATGATACGATGAGCTCTGTGGCACAGACACTTATAGGCGCAGGCCTGAACCTGAGACAGGACATCAAAAAAGGCGGGACCAGGATCAAATTCAGAAGATTCATCAAGGATGCGGGCGATCAGATCTCGCCGAACTGTACTCGCATCTGCAGAGAAAACAGACTGTTTTCTTTGTTTTGAATGAAAAAAGTGAGGGCACCCCGGAATGTATGAACTTGTCAACTTGGGAAACGGAATTTATGGCGGCTTTCGGGCCGCCGAGATTATAAGCATACCTACGTCGGAGCTGATCGACAGCAAAATAGAAACTGCTAAAAAGAAGAATCAGACCTTCTTTCAGCAGTTTCTTACCGGCGTGCACAGGGCGGGGAGCCAGGGGGACATTTCCGTAGAGCTGATGTTTACATCTACTGCTGTGAAAGACCAGACCTATAACGCGCAGGTACGGCTCTTTCTGATCATGCGGAAGTGGGACTACTCGGTTGAAAAAGTGCAGAGCGCCCTCGACTCTTTTGAAGAGGCGATCACAAACGACTTCGGCAGTCACTTTTTTGACGTTGTCCTCTTAAAAGGGGAGCGCCTGGATGAATTTGAGAGCCTGCTGCACAAAATAGACACGTCCAAAGTCGTCAATGTGACAAAGCGGGAGGACGCGAACGTCACGATGATGATGCAGCCGGGCTATATCTACTATACCTACGTGCCGACGCCATCCGAAGAGAACGCTGTCTCCGACATTACGAACGTCCTCTCCCAGTATCCCGGCGCCGCGGTCATGATTCAGCTCATTCCCGCCTCTTTCACGGAAGAGGAGAAGAGTTCTGTTGTCAGACTGAACAGCATGATGAATATCTGCATGTCGCAGATGATGATGAGAATGATTCGCCCCGACCGCAAATTTCAGCAGATCATGGAGTTCTACCAGATGTATCAGAGCCAGGCGGTGGAAGAGCAGTTTCTGTTCAATTTCCTGATCTGTTCCGATGAAGCATCCAGCACGGACATCTGCAATAAATTTGTTGACATGCTCGAAGATACGGCCAATAAAAAAGGCACCTCGTATGAAACGAGGGAGGTGCCTTATAGACCTGACTTCGGGGTTGGTTATGCGATCCTCCCGTGGGCGGCCAACGAGACTCTTATCGCAAACTATCGCAATCCGTCTATTTGGAATATTCAGACGCCGCCCGAAGAATTTCGCAGGTTTGCGATGATCGGAACCGTAAATGAGATGAAATCGGCTTTCTGCATACCGATCGACGACGGGCGCACTACTGGCATCAAAGTCCGCAAAATGCAGATCATTCGAGAAAAACTCAACTCTGCAATCATATCAGAAGGCAATTTTAAAGTCGGAGTGATAAAAAACTCCTTAAATACCGGAGACGAAGGTAAAATGGTCCATGCGGGGATTCCGCTCAACCAGTTTACAAAGCATGCGCTGATCGTGGGTATGCCGGGCTCCGGTAAAACTAATTTTTCACTGGGAATCCTTCTGCAGTTCTGGAGAGATTTTGGAATCCCGTTCTTTGCGATCGAACCTACCAAGACAGAATACAGGGCACTGCTTGATGTTATCCCGGACCTTCAGGTTTTCACGCCCGGTAAAAACAGCGTCTCTCCGTTTATAATCAATCCGTTCATTCCGCCCACCGGCGTCACGGTGGAGAGCTATGTGCCCAGCCTTACGGACGCTTTTACTGCCGCATTCAGTATGCCGGAGCCGCTTCCGAACCTGTTTCAGACAGCGATCAATGAAGCATATACAATGTACGGCTGGAGGAAGAACAGCACTAAGGATGACCCCGGAGTCCAGTTTTTCGGGATGAGTGAGTTCATCCGGATCTTCCGCAATGATATCCAGCACATGGGATATAAGGGGGAGTCGAAAGCCAATATCGAGGCGGCAGGCGTTGTGCGTCTCGTATCCATGATCGAACAGAACAGTAATATCTATGATACTGTGAATACGATCCCTATCGAGGAGCTTCTCAAGAAGCCGACTGTCCTGGAACTCAACGCCATCTCCAATCAACAGCAGAAAGCATTGGTAATGGCACTGATCCTGATCCTGTTCGTTTCGTATACCAAGAATAATGTCGCGGGAGACGGAAAACTTAAGAACATATTACTGATCGACGAGGCGCACGTCCTTCTCAAACCTGATACCGCCTCTTCAGACGGCCCCAGCGCAGCCAGCAGCACTGTGAACGCCCTTGTCAACATGATCAAGGAGATCCGCGCATACGGTACAGGAATTATCATCGCGGATCAGGCGCCGACTGCGGTGGGACGCGAAGTCGTAAATAACACGGACATCAAAGTCATGTTCAAGCTTACCGGCAACGATGAGAGGGACCTGATCGCAGGATCGACAAATATGGACGATCTGAGCTACGAGCACCTGGCGACACTGGGGGTAGGTGAAGCTCTTCTGTTTTTTGGCAAACTGGACACCATATTGGATATCGGTACATATAACGTCCATAAAACTGCCGAGTTCAGGGATGTGATCGGAGACAGAGATGTGAGCGAAATGGTCACTTTCTGGAAGGAATCCTCCCATCTTCCGCTGTTGGTCCCGCACAGAGAATGCAAGCAGAATGTTTTCTGCAACAAGCAAAAATGTACAATGTGCGATCTGAAGCAGAGGGAAGACGCCGATTTTATCGCTTCCAAGATCATGAACGAGAAGTTTTATACATTGAAAGAGAAGAAGGACCTGCTGCACTATCTCGGGCCGGAATTGAAAAAAGACATTCAGGCAGCTGCAAAAGGCTTCCCTGAGATCACAATTACAAAACGTTTTATTAATTGTGCTAAGATTAAATTCCTGAGAAAAGCAATCCTGAAAAACAATTTCGGCATTACACACAGTGAGTACGACCGGATTGTGAGCAATTATAATTTCCTTTTATACTAAAATCCTATGCCGCTGAAACAACATGATTAAATGAGGGAAACAAGATGGATGATGATTTCAACGAAAGCACTGACGGATTTGATAATGATTTCGAATCAGATGGATTCGGAGATGATATAGGCGGAGCGGAGGACTTTACGGTAGACATTCCGGCGGACATCCCTGAGGATATTCCGGAAGATATCCCGTCCGACATACCGGCGGACATCCCGTCTGATATCCCTGAGGATATTCCGGAAGATATCCCGTCTGACATTCCCGAGGATATCCCGGAAGATATCCCGTCCGATATTCCGGCGGATATCCCCTCCGACATACCCGAGGACATCCCGGATGATATCCCGTCTGACATCCCCGAGGACATCCCGGATGATATCCCGGAAGACATCCCGTCCGATACCTTGAGCCAGGGAATTGTTGATTCCCCGGTCACAAATGATGGAATTGCGGATCCCGTTGCGATAGAAGGCTATCAACAGGCGGAAGAAGTAAACAGCGAGATTGACGGCGCCTCGGAGCCGTTGGATACGCCGGAAGTGACGGAAGAACAGAGCGACAGACCTGCTCTTGATGCAATGGCGCAGTACATGGCGGATCATAATTACGGAGCTGAAGACGCAGCGGAATATATGAACGACCCTGAGTGGCAGGCCCTTAACAGGGACCTTCAGGCGGAAGACGGCATTGAGCGCAGCCCGCAGCAGGATATGCAGGAATATATGAGTGCGCACGATTACGGTATCGGAGATACGCCGGAGTTCCACCAGGATCCCGAATGGCAGGAGATCAACGACCGGATCCTGGAATCCGAGGGAGCGGAACCGGTTAATTATGATGAAATGATACCGCCGGACATGGATCCTTCGTCCGTGGAAGAGATTCCGGATGACGTCGAGATCCCGGTACAGGAAAATCCTGAGATGGCACCGGAGGCAGAGCCGGAAGTGCTGCCGGAGGATGTAGAGATCCCGGTACAGGAAACTCCTGAAGCAGAGCCGGAAGTGCTGCCGGAGGATGTAGAGATCCCGGTACAGGAAACTCCTGAAGCGGCGCCGGAGGAAGAGCCGGAAGTGCTGCCGGAGGATGTAGAGATCCCGGTACAGGAAACTCCTGAAGCGGCGCCGGAGGAAGAGCCGGAAGTGCTGCCGGAGGACGTCGAGATCCCGGTACAGGAAAATCCTGAGATGGCACCGGAGGCAGAGCCGGAAGTGCTGCCGGAGGACGTGGAGATTCCGGTGCAGGAAAATCCTGAAGCGGCGCCGGAGGCAGAGCCGGAAGTGCTGCCGGAGGACGTGGAG
>Ga0256404_1005078_pt1 | contig 23870 bp, 13 predicted proteins | sample RumenRJG_01DNA_FD_185990 | JGI IMG/M metagenome (GOLD analysis project Ga0256404, IMG submission 185990) | Bovine rumen microbial communities from Lethbridge, Alberta, Canada - RJG_01 | ecosystem: Host-associated > Mammals > Digestive system > Stomach > Rumen | place: Canada: Alberta | collected... | reverse complement strand
CGTGTCGATGTGTATATTTGCGTTTTTCTGAATTTCCTGCGCCAGTGTGTCGTTGTTGAAAGCCGGCACGTAGCCGAAGCCTTCAAGCTGGAGCAGGTTCATTTGTGCCAGCGTTTTTCTGATTTGCGCTACCGGGAAATTCTCATTCAGCTGCCTGTGGAGGATTTTAAGGGCGAGCAAGGCGATGAAGCAGATGAGCAGGTGCGCCCTGATCCGGTTCTCGTTGCGCACGAACACAGGCCGCATCTTCAGGTCGGACTTGCCGATGCGGAAGCAGTCCTCGATTTCCCAGCGCCAGGAGTTGACCTTGATTATCTCGCAGGGGTCGTCGTCGAGTCCTGTGGCCAGCGCGCTGAACCCGTCGAATTGTGCCTCATGCTCTATCAGCTCATTGTTGAGCGCGGCGGCTGTGATGACCTCCAGCGGGTTGCCTTCGCCGTCAAAGTACGTGTCCTTCATGAACCGGCGGCAGTCGTTGGGCGACTTTGGCCGGTTGATCTCCCCGCGGTTGATTTTCTTGATTGCCCGCTCGATCTGCCGCTGCCGTATCTTCTTTTGGTACAGGTCGTACTTGCGGCTGTAGGTGACAATCAGGTGCTCCTCAAACGCTTTCTCGTCGGTCAGGCGCTCCTTGTAAAAAGTGTCATCCGCATACTCGTCAAGGTCAATCTCGCCGAGGTCGTATATTTGCTTGCAGCGGGTATGCGCGTCATCCCGCAGTCGCGGCCGCAAGCGCCACCCGTCGGGGCTGAGCGCCCATTGTTGGTGGTGCGCTTTCAGCTTCTTGATGGACTGCACCGTGATGAAGTTGCGGTCCTCGGTGACATTGTAGCGCCTGTTGTCTTGAGAGCCCAGTCCGCCGTCGGTGCACACCACGAACTTGCTCAGCCCGAACTTGTCGGCGAGAATCTCCTCGAGGGGCTGCAGCGTCTGCTGCTCCGACTTGTTGCCCGGGTGGACGCACAGGGCCAGCGGAAGGCCGTCCATGTCCATGAACAGCCCTATCTGCACAATGGGATTGGGGCGGTTCTCTTTCGAGTGGCCGTACTTGCGGAAATCGTCATCACTCTCGGTCTCGAAGAACACGTTCGTGCAGTCGTAGTATATCACACCCGTCCTGCGCCCCATGCCCGAGACCGTGTTGCGGTAAATCGCGCTTTGGATGCCGTCAAAATTGTCCGCCAACACGTCAAGGCTGCGGTAGAAGTTCTCCAGTCTCAACTTGTCGCGTTCAATGAAACGGGCACTATTGGCATAGTCCGACAGCTTGGAGCCCGGATGCAGGATGCGGCAGCATATCATACGCGTGATGTGCCGCCACAGGTCAAACTTGAAGCCGCGGCACGCGCTGATGCCGGCGCAAATATCCTTAAGCCCCAGCATGGAACACACCTTCTCGATGAACACGTCGCCGCCGTTGAAGATGCGTTCCGAAGAGCCGACGAGCTTGTCGGTGAACAGCTCCAGCACCACGCCCTGCCTGCCCGAGCGGTCGGCCTCGCGCATCTGCGCCAGCTGCGCGCGCGCCCATGCCTCGGCATCGTCAGCGCCATACAGCTCCTTGATCTTCTTCTCGCTGCCCAGGCGTCTCACCGTCTTTGTCGACATCCTGCCGTCACTCTTGCGGTAGGAGGTCTGGATGTAGAAGCAGCGCGCGTTGCGCGACTTTGTGATGGTCAATTTGTAGTTCATGTTGTCGTATATAGCAAAATATAGCTACAAATGTACAACGAAAAAACCGCCTGTGCAAGCGGCTTAACCTTATTTAACTGTCAAATACCCGACACTCCCCCTAACCCTCTCTAAGTTAGAGGGGGAACTGCTCAACTTAGAGGGGGAACTGCCGTTAGCATGGTGAACAGAATAGATTGTTATCGCACATTTAGTTGTTAACTTCTGTTAAACTTATGCCTATTAGTAAAACTTTTGTTAAATACCCTTGCCAAACTATTGTGCATTAGGCAGAAATCATTACTTTTGTACGTGTGTTTTTCATGGTATTAGATTTAAGGTTTGTGGAGGCTGTTGTGAAACATCCTTCACTTTGTTTTTTACACCCAGTGAGTGTCATTTTTTCTTGAGTGGCTTGTATCCCACTGTGCGATAGTCACAGCTGACTTTTCCTTTGACGATATTCATCAGCTTGGCCTTGATGAGCTGCTTTCTGATGGGCGACAGGTGGTCGATAAAGACCGTCTTCTCGAGGTGGTCATACTCATGCTGGAACACTCGTGCCAGAAATCCCTCGATGTCCTCCTCGTGCTCCTGCCAGTTCTCGTCCTGCCACTTGACATGTATCTTGTCGTGTCGCGCGACCGACTCGTGTATGCCTGGCAGGCTAAGGCATCCCTCCTCACGGCTCACTGTCTTGCTATTCTGGTCGACGGTGATGACCGGGTTGATGAGCACAAAATGCTTGCCGGCCAGTTCGGGCATGTCGTCTTTGAGCACATCCACATCGATGTAGATGAGTCTGATGCTCTTGCCCACTTGTGGTGCTGCGATGCCGATGCCTTCGCTGGCATACATTGTATCCTTCATGTTCTGGATGAGCTTGTCTAGCTCGGGATAGTCGGGTGTCACCTGCTGCGTCTCGGTGCGCAAGACCGGGTGACCATAGAGATATATCGGAAGAACCATTTCCTATTAAGAATTAATATTAATTAAACATCAGGAATCATACCGCGCTACATGCCGACAATTAGGGAGGATAATTCATAATCCCTAATTCATCATGAGTAATCGGTTATGAATTATGAATTGAATTGAGATAGTCGTTGAGGATGATGGTGGCGGCGATTGCGTCGACCCGCGCCTTGTCGCGGCGGTCGCTCTTCTTCATTCCGCCATCGATCATTGCCTGGTGCGCGATGGTGCTGGTAAAGCGCTCGTCGTACATCACGACCGGGATGTCGGGCAGGATTTTTTTCAGTCGGTTGACAAACGGGGTGATATACCGCATGCTCTCGCTGGGCTGCCCATTGAGTTGCGTGGGCAGCCCGACGACAATGCGCTCGACCGGCTCGCGCGCGACATAGTTGGTGATAAACCGCTCGAGCGTGTGGGTGGGAATGGTGCCCAGTGCTCCAGCCACAATCTGCATCGGGTCGGTCACCGCCACACCGGTGCGCTTGCGTCCATAGTCGATGCCGAGGATTCTGGCCATTGCTTTACTTCTCTTGCATGGTGGCGAGGAACTCCTGGTTGTTGCGTGTGCGCTCCATGCGCTCTTTGACAAACTCCATTGCCTCGACCGAGGTGCGGTCGCTCAGGAAGCGGCGCATGACCCACATGCGGTTGAGTGTCTCCTGGCTGAGCAGCAGGTCGTCGCGGCGCGTGCTTGACGCCATGACGTCGACGGCCGGGAAGATGCGTTTGTTCGACAGCTTGCGGTCGAGCTGCAGCTCCATGTTGCCGGTGCCCTTGAACTCCTCAAAGATGACCTCGTCCATCTTTGAGCCGGTCTCGATGAGTGCTGTGGCGATGATGGTGAGGCTGCCACCGCCCTCGATGTTGCGCGCCGCTCCGAAGAATCGTTTGGGCCGTTGCAAGGCGTTGGCGTCGACACCGCCGGTCAGAATCTTGCCTGACGCCGGCGCAATGGTGTTGTAGGCTCTGGCCAGACGTGTGATGGAGTCGAGCAGGATGACCACGTCGTGTCCGCACTCGACCATGCGCTTGGCCTTGGACAGCACCAGGTCGGCAATCTTGACATGACGGTCGGCCGGCTCGTCGAATGTCGAGGCGATGACCTCGGCCTGCACGCTGCGCGCCATGTCGGTGACCTCCTCGGGCCGCTCGTCGATGAGCAGGATGATCATGTAGGTCTCAGGATGATTCTCCGAGATGCTGTTGGCGATGTCCTTGAGCAGGACGGTCTTGCCGGTCTTGGGCGGTGCGACGATGAGTCCTCGCTGTCCCTTTCCGATGGGTGCGAACATGTCGACCACGCGTGTCGAGATGTTGGGGTGCAGCACGCTCTCGAGGTTGAACTTCTCGTCGGGGAACAGTGGCACCAAGTGCTCGAACGGCACACGGTCGCGCACAAACTCGGGCGTGCGTCCGTTGATGAGCATCACCTCGCACAACGGGAAGTATTTCTCTCCCTCGTGTGGCGGTCGGATGGTGCCCTCGATGACATCGCCCGTTTTCAGTCCGAAATTCTTGATATGTGCCTGCGTGACATAGATGTCGTCGGGCGATGCCAGGTAGTTGTAGTCGCTCGACCGCAGGAAGCCATATCCCTCGGGCATGATTTCGAGCACACCTGTCCCGTCGAGGATTCCCTCGAAGTTATAGGGCATGTCTCCGTAGGGGTCCATGGGCATCATCTGCTGCTGCATCTGTTGCTTCTGTTTCTTGCGGTTGCGCTTGCCTGTCTGCTCCTTGGGCACGGTGGGCTCCTGGATGATGATGGTTGCTGTGGCGGCCTCCTCAGCGGCGCGACGGCGTTCTTCCTCGGCACGCCTTGCGGCCTCCTCGCGCTCTTCGGGCGTGCGCCGCGTGAATGTGGGCGAACCCTTTGCGATGTTGAAGAACGACCCCAGCGACACCTCGGGCCGTGCAGTCTTTTGCATCTCGTCGGCGGCAACATCGCCGGCATTGCCGGTCATGTTGTCGGTTTGGGCGACAGGCTGTTCGGGCTGCTGCTCGGGCTGGTTTTCGTCGGCTTGTGCAGGCTGTTGCTCGTCCTGTTGGGCGGCTTGAGGCAGCTGTTGTGCAGGTTCATCGGCCGTTTTCGCCCTGCGCCCGCGCCGGCGCTTGGCCTGCTCGGCAGGTTGCTCGGCCTGTTCGGCTGCGGGCTGTGCGCTCGCGGCTGCGGGCTGGTCGTCAGCTTTCGGTTGGTCTTTCTTTCCGGCCAATAGCTGCTCTCTTGCTGCCTTTTCGGCGGCCGAGGGGCGCCCGCGTTTTTTCTTGGGCTTATTCTCGACGACGACTTCGGGGTCGGTCTCTGCTTGCTTGTTAGCCTGTGTTTTCCCGTCTTTGTCGGCCTGCTTGCTGTCGTTGTTGTCGTCGCCGACTTGCTTGCTGTCGGCACTTTGTGTGTCTGCCTCCTTGGCTTCAGCACTCTTGCGTCCGCGCTTGCGCTTCGGTGCTGGTTCTGGAGCCTTGGCGGCCTCGTCGATGGCCTGGTGGTCAAGCACTTGATAGACCAGGTCCTGCACGTCGGCAGTGTCGACCTTTAGCAATCCCATGGAACGAGCGACCTCGCGCAATTGCTGCTCGCTCATTTCGTTCAAATCATTAAAACTGTACATTTTGTCTAGTAGAGTGAAATGGCACATTCAGAACGGTCACGAGCACAATGTCTCGTTCGGTGCCTCCCCGCTGATGCGCGGGCATATATAAGAATGTGTAGGTGGAAAATCAGATGGCCGGCTACGGCCAGTGCTCGTTGCTTGATTTCAGGTTGTGGCTGAAATCATGTGCAAGCCGAGAACAATGCCCAACAAAGTGTGCATGCCTAACGCAATGTCAAGCTTGCTTGAACATTGCTGAGGCGCAGCCTTTGTTATCCAACCTTGCTTGAACATTGCTAAGGCGCAGCCACGATTATCTAAAACGTGTGCAAAATTAGGCAATAATCTTGTATGGGACAAATTTTCGGGCCTAAAAACGGCAAAACGGGCAAAAAACCCCGTCAATTGGTAATAAAATTAGTAACTTTGCACTCCTATTCAACGACTGACTGACTGTCAGATGGTGTCCGGTGCCATGGCTTTCGGACATTCGATCTAAAGTCTGAAGTCAAAAATCTAATTGTCAACAAAACTTATGAACAATAGTCAAGATAAGATAGAGTCGCACCTGTCGCAGGAGGTGTTTCGCCTAGTAGGTGAGGTGGCCGACTCGATGCAACGCGAGTGCTATGTGGTTGGTGGCTATGTGCGCGACATCTTTCTCGATCGTCCCAGCAACGACATGGACTTTGTGACCGTGGGCAGCGGCATCGAGGTGGCCACCGCCGTGGCCCAGCGCATAGGCCGCAAGGCCCACCTGGCCGTGTTCAAGACCTACGGCACGGCCCAGGTCAAGACGCGCCAGTGGGAGCTGGAGTTTGTGGGCGCCCGCCGCGAGAGCTACCGCCGCGAGAGCCGCAACCCCATCGTCGAGGAAGGCACGCTCGACGACGACCAGCGGCGCCGCGACTTCACCATCAACGCCATGGCCATCTGCCTCAACGCCGACCGCTATGGCCAGCTGCTTGACCCGTTCGATGGCCTGGGCGACCTGTCGCGCCGCCTGATTCGCACGCCGCTCGACCCCGACATCACCTTCAGCGACGATCCGCTGCGCATGATGCGTGCCGTGCGCTTTGCCACACAGCTGGACTTTGACATCTGGCCCGACACGATGCAGGCCATCCGGCGCAATGCCCACCGCATCGGCATCATCACGCGCGAGCGCATCGCCGACGAGCTCGGCAAGATCATGCGCACACCCCGGCCGTCACGCGGCTTCGAGCTGCTGGACGAGTCGGGCCTGCTGCCACTCATCTTTCCCGAGCTGGCGGCGATGAAGGGTGTCGACGTGATGCACGGCCGTGCCCACAAGGACAACTTCCGTCACACGATGCAAGTGCTGGACAACGTGGCAGCCGCCAGCCAGAACGAGTGGCTGCGATGGGCCGCGCTGCTGCACGACATCGGCAAACCAGCCAGCAAGCGCTGGGACGACCAGCAGGGGTGGACCTTCCACAACCACAACTATGTGGGCGAGCGCATGATACCCAAGCTCTTTGCCCGCATGCGCCTGCCGCAGAACGAGCACATGAAGTATGTCAAAAAGCTCGTGGGGCTGCACATGCGCCCCATCGCGCTGGTCGAGGACGGCGTGACCGACTCGGCCGTGCGCCGCCTGCTGTTTGACGCCGGCGATGACATTGACGACCTCATGATTCTGTGCAAGGCCGACATCACCAGCAAGAACCTGGAGAAGGTCAAGCGATTCAAGGACAACTTTGACCTGGTCAAGCAGAAGCTTGTCGACATCGAGGAGAAAGACCGCGTGCGCAACTTCCAGCCGCCCGTCGACGGCCAGGAGGTGATGGACACCTTCGGGCTGCGCCCCAGCCGCGAGGTGGGCCAGATCAAGGACGTCATCAAGGACGCCATCCTCGACGGCGACATCCCCAACGACTATGCCGCGGCCTATGGTCTGATGATGCGCCGCGCCAGCGAGCTCGGCATCGCACCCGCCACACGCGGCCAGCTGTGCCACACCACCATGGATAGCCCCGTCGGCCCCCTGACGATTGCAGCAAGTGAAGATGGTGTAGCCTTGATTCAATTTGGCGATTCACAAGAAGCTTTGTCAAAACTTGGCAAGAAATTGGGCCTTGAGGTGTGCTGCCGCACAACACCCCTGCTCGACCATTGCCGCCAGCAACTAGAGGAATACTTCGCTGGCACGCGGCGCGCGTTCTCGCTGCCGTTGCACCTGGTGGGCACCGACTTCCAACAGTCCGTCTGGGCCCAGCTGCAGCACATCGCCTGTGGCCAGACCCAGAGCTACGGCGACGTGGCCCGGCACATCGGGCGCGACCGCTCGCAGCGTGCCGTGGCCCAGGCCTGCCATGCCAACCCCGTGAGCATCATCGTGCCATGCCACCGCGTCATCGCCGCCGACGGCACGCCTGGCGGGTACGGGGGCGGCCTCGACCGCAAGCTCTGGCTCCTGCAGCACGAGCAGTGATCAGACGATAGCCAGACGTTAGATGAGGAACGTTAGACGTTAAATTTTTGACGTAGCTATAATTACGCGGAGCGGGACGCCACCTGCTTCGCGTGATTTTTTTGCTTGCGGAATTCCTCAGAGGCAAGGTCGCCCCATTCATCCGCAACAAAAAACGGTTCTCAACAAAGATTTTCGGCCACTCCACTTTCGATTGTCAACAAAAAGCACTATCTTTGCGGCAACATTCGGCGGGAAACTGTCTCAATGACCGTCAACATTGTATCTACAATTGACAAATGGTGGCAGAGGCCACCACCCCCGAGTGACATATTCGTATAAAGCGTTTTTGTTTTATTCCATTCGGAAAAATTCGCCAAATTTTTATAGCAAGGGAATAAGCAGAGAGAAAACGCTATGCGTGCCTGTATTCACAGCCCTGCGCGGGTTTCGATATAGGTTTCGCGTAGGGTTCTGTTTATCTTGCAAAGGTGTTTGGCGATACCTTCCGAATAATAGACAGAGTGAAGCCCTACGCTTTCGCATTGTTTAACCGGACTCATTCGGGGCTTTGTGGGTCGACTTGGAATAGAGTAGCCATTATGGCCTTAACCAACACACAACGTGAGGAACTCGTCGCCAAGATAAGCCAAATCGATGGACTGAACTGCGAAGAGCGCTCGGCAATGATTGATGCCTTGCGCCAGCGCGACAGCTATGGTCTGCATTGGGAAGACAAGCCCGAGGAGGCCGAGGAGCGGTTGCGAGTAAGCCTGCCTGTTCTCACCGAGGTCACAAGCAAAAGCATCATCAACGGTGGGGATGACTCGCCCAACCACATCCTCATCGAGGGCGACAACCTTGAGGCCCTCACTGCACTCACCTACACCCACACCGGCAAAATCGATGTCATCTACATCGACCCGCCATACAACACAGGCAACAAAGACTTTTGCTACAACGACAAGTATGTCGACAGTGAGGACAGTTACCGCCACAGCAAATGGTTATCGTTTATGTCTAAGCGTCTGCGCATCGCCAAGCAGCTCCTGAGCGACCGCGGTGTCATCTTTATCTCCATCGACGACAACGAGCAAGCTCAATTGAAGATTTTGTGTGATGAAATCTTCGGAGCAGATAATTTCTCAGGTAATGTCATTTGGGAAAAAACAGATAGTCCAAGAATGGATGTTAAAGGTTTTACAGTAAGACATGATTATATTTTAGTATATCAAAAAGCTGCTTTTGTATTAAAACGCCTACACCCAGATGAGATACCTGATCACTATAATAAAGTTGATAATAATGGTCGTCGATACTATCTCAAACCATTGCGATTAATGGGTGGTCATAAAAGTGAAAGCTTGTACTATGGTATAGAGGCTCCAGATGGGTCTGTCATTTACCCATTGGAAAAAAATGGTGATAAAGGTTGCTGGCGGTGGAGTAGAGATAAATATGAAGCGGAAATAGAACGTATTGAATGGATAAAAGGGAAAAGTGGATGGTCTGCTAACTTCCGTATTTATGCAGATAATTTAAAAGCTACACCTGTAAACACTGTTTGGCAATTTGAAAAAGTCGGTAGTACTAGAACTGCAAAAACAGAACTCTCAAATATTATTCAACAATCAATTTTTTCATATCCTAAGCCCTCCTCTCTAATAGCATTTATTCTAAAAATTTCAAGCGAAAAAGACTCCACCATCCTCGACTTCTTTGCGGGCAGCGGAACGACGATGCATGCAGTGATGCAGCTGAACAAAGAAGATGGCGGACACCGACAATGCATTCTAGTGACCAACAACGAGAACGGTATCTGCGAGAATGTGACCTACGAGCGCAACAAGCGCGTCATCAACGGCTACACCAAGCCCAACGGCGAGTCGGTTGAGGGATTGCACGCCAACAACTTGCGCTACTACCGCACAATGTTGCTACCACGTGACACCAGCCACCACTACAAAGAGCAACTGATGTGGCAACTCACCGACCAGCTCTGCATCAAGGAAGACCTCTATGCCGAGACCGACATTGTGGTGGGCGGGCGCAAAGTCAAGAAGCAATATGCCCAATGCTTCGCCAGTGCCAGACGGACGATGATTATCATCTATCGCCCGGAGGTCATCAAGCATGTGGCTGAATTTATTAAGGGCGTACCTGCCGCAAAAAAGGTAAAGGTTTATGTTTTCAGCGACGGGCAGTATGCCTTCGATGACGACTTCGGCGAGGCACTGGGCCGCATCACGTTGTGCGCCCTGCCCGATGCCCTCTATCAAGCCTACCGCACAGCATTGCCCGACCGCCCTCGCGCCACAGCCTGGACTGTGGACAGTGACAGTCCGGAGGCCATCGAGGCCCTGAATGCGACACAGAACCAAACGTATGTGACCGAAGCAGAAGAACAATCATGATAGAACTCAAGGACTACCAGCGCAAAGCCATCAACGAGCTGAAAGGCAAGATTATCGACATGCTCAACCAGGAGGGCGACCGGCAACGGCTGGTGTTCAAGGCACCGACCGGCAGCGGAAAGACCGTCATGGCCAGCGCCTTGCTCGACGAGCTGACGCGCGAGTTGCCCATCAACGGCTCGTGCATCTACACTCGCGTGGCGTGGGTGTGGATAGCCCCAAACAAATTGCATCAGCAGAGCTACCGCTCGATGCGCAACTACTTCAGCGAAACGCGGGCCCTGCATCCCGTGATGTTCGATGAGTGCGACCACCTTTGTGGCCTGCAGCCCGGCGACGTGCTGTTCCTGAACTGGGAGAGTGTCAACAAGGACAATGCTGTGATGATTCGTGACAATGAGCAGAACCGCACCCTCTACGAGCTGTTGCGCGCCACGCGCATCCAGCTGAAGATGCCCATTGTTGTCGTCATCGACGAGGAGCACATGTTCGGCGGCCGCAACGCAGTCAAGAGCGAACGGCTGTTGCAGAGCATCAACCCCAAGCTGGAGCTGCGCATCTCGGCCACACCCGTGACAAAGACCTACAAGGCCGTCGAGATAGACCGTGCCGCCGTTGTCGCCGAGGAGATGATCAAGAAAGGCATCCAGCTCAACCCCGGCTTGCGCTCAAGCAACGAGCAGAGCGCCCTCACCGTCAACCAGCGCTTGCTGGCCAAGGCCCTTGCCAAACGCGACGAGCTGGCCCAGGCATACGCGGCACATGGCATCAACCCCTTGTTGCTCATCCAGTTGCCCAACGACACCAGCGACTCGCTTTCGGCCGCCGACCGCACCATCGCCGACGAGATGAAGAGCTATCTGGCCGACATGTGCGACATCACTGTCGACAACGGCAAGCTGGCCGTTTGGCTGAGCAAAGACAAGTCACCCAACCTTGAGAGCATCACCCGCCGCGACGACTTGTGCCAAGTGCTTCTGTTCAAACAAGCCATAGCCCTGGGCTGGGACTGTCCGCGGGCTGCAGTGCTGCTCATCTTCCGCGAGCTCAAGAGCATGATATTCACCACCCAGACTGTGGGGCGCATCCTGCGCATGCCCGACCAGCAGTTCTATGCTGACGAGCGGCTAAACTACGGCTATGTCTACACCAACCTGTCGGAAGACATCATCAGCATCGTGGGCGACGACATGAACTACATCAGCACCATCCATGCCGACCGCCGCAAGGACCTGACCAACATCACCCTGCCGTCGGTCTACATCGACCGCCACAACGGCCATCGCAACCGACTTGGGGCTGAATTTCGCGAAATATTCAAGAAAGTGATGCGTCAGGCCTGGGAGCAAAACCCAGTCAGCCTCTTCGAAGAATCGATGTTCGAAGACGACGAACAAACTGCTCCGACCACCAGTGACGAGCAGCACGACATTGCCATCACGACCAACCGCAACAACGCCCGCCGCCACGGAGTGCGTCTTGACGTGGCTCGCATACTGATAGCCATTCCCAAGGACACTCCATTGACCGGCGAGGATGGGTTGATACAAGTCACCGACAAGGCACGTCTGGCACTCAACGCCACCGAGCTTGACGAGCTGTTCACCCTGTTCTGCCGTAAGAACGTGGGCAGTTTCGCCAAGTATGACAGTACTCCTGTGCTGAAAGGTGCCATTGAGAGTGCCCTAGAGGAATATCTGCAAGTGTTCTCGACCGACGTACCCCGTGTGGTGCTCTACGACAAGAACCGGCCACGTTTCGAAGAACTGATACGCACCTCGCTGAACCAGTATGCCGCCCACTTGCAAGCCCAGCACCCTTCTGTCAATGAACCCAGCTACAAGACCAGCGAGTGGCATGTACCCGAGATGCGACTCTACAACTCGGCCCACCACAACAATCGTGATGGCGAGGTGTTTAACCACGCGTTGCGCCCCTTCTTCGAGTCAATCAGCGTCTCAGGGCCGGAATATGCCTTTGCCCGCTGGGTCGACCGCCAGAGCGAACTTGTCGACTGGTGGTACAAGAACGGCGATGAGGGCAAAGCACATTTTGCCGTTCCTTACACCAGCACCGACGGACGCAGACGCTGCTTCTATGTCGACTTCATCATCAGGCTGAAAGACGGCACCATCTGCCTGCTTGACACCAAGTCTCACGGCAGCGACGCTGAAGGCGATGTCAAGAACAATGCGCTATATCATTATGTCGTTGAGCGGCGCCGCCAGGGGATGAACATCATCGGCGGTGTCGTCATTCGTGAACAAGACAATTGGTACTACCCCGAGGGTATCGTCGATAACATTGAGAACATTGAGAATTGGAAACTGTTGGACTTTAGAAACTTGTAATCAAAAAACGACTGTGTTATGCCTATAGACCGAAACTTCCTGCAATATGGCGTTCAGAGTGCCGACATGGAGATCATCGAGCAGTCGTGCCGTGAATGCGGCATTGACTGTGAGTGGCTGCGAGAGAACATCTTGCGACCTTACAACAACCAGCGCAACGACAAGAATGTGGTTGAGCCAAAGGAGATTGCTAAAATCTTGAAGAAAGCATTAAGAAAGATACCGTCATGAAGATAAAGAAAATCCTCGCTGAAAACTACAAGACCTACCGGTCTCTAGACTTAGACATGGAAGTCAGCGACGACCGTCCCATCGTGCTGGTGGGTGGCGCAAACGGCTGTGGCAAAACAACCCTGTTCGATGCCATCTATCATGCCCTCTATGGACTAAGAATCAAGGATGCCCGCCACTTTGAGGAGCTGTTCAATGCCGGAGTCAAGCTTGAGTCGGGCATGGAGCAGAAAAAGATTGTACTCGAGATTCATTTCTCAGGCATGGTTCTTGACCGTGAGCAACAATACGTCCTGCGGCGAGCTTATATGCTGGACGAAAACCGAGTGCGCGAGTCGGTGACCTTGAACATGGGTGGCAACCAGTTCACCTATGGTTCGGGCACGCCAGCCGCCATGCGCACACAGGCCGAGGAAACCATCAACAAAATCATCGCCGCCAACCTGCCCGCAGAGTTGAGCAACTACTTTCTGTTCGACGCAATGAAGACCAGCGAGCTGGTCAAGGAAGAGCAAATCAACAAGCTCATCGTCAATAACATCAACTCGGTGATGGGCTTCAACAAATACACACAATTCCAAAAAGCGGCCGAGGCCGCTCTAGCCGAGAAAAAAGCAGAACGCCTTGAGAACGAGAACATGCGCAGGGAATACTCCGAGCTGGTGAGACAGAAGGGGATGCAAGAAGATGAGCTGGAACACCTGAATAGCGAGTATGCCCAAGCACTGAACTTTGCCAACGACAACAAGGCCGAATATGAGCAGTTGCTCGAAGGACGCGACGAGGACGAAGTGACCCGCGACAAGATGCAGCAACTGGAGAGCTCATTGCAAGCCTTGACCAAAAGCCAGACACAATATGTCCAAGATGCTGAATCGCTGGTCAAGGATCTAGAGACGACTGTCATCTTTGCCCGTCTGGCCCATGAGATTCGCACCGAACTCGACATCATAATCAATGCCAAACATCGGGTGCAAGCCGATACTTCAAAGCTATTGAGCGACAGCCAGCTGGACAAAATCACCCGCAATGTGGTGCAACTAATTGAGCAACGATACATCGAGACGGGCAGGATTGACATCCCACTCATCGTCAACGAGCTGAAGGCCATGCAAGAGAGCGAATCGAGAGTTGAAGACCCATACAGTTATTTGTCTGATGCCGATGTTACGGCGCTTGAGTCGCTGGGGCAATCGGCGATGGCCAATCCTTTCATCACCCTGTCGGAGCAACGCGAGCGAATCAATGCCGACATCGCCGAAGCCCCCAAACGCCGCGAACAACTCGAAGAATACCGCCGTGCGTTGAGCGGCAACGACTACAGCATCATTGAGATGTATGAGAACAATGCCGGCCGCATTGCCGATTTGCGCAAAGCAATCAGCGACAAGCAGGCCGAGATAGACAAGCTCCAAAAGCGCATTGAGACCTACGACTATGACATTCCGCAAGTTCCAGACCCGCAGTACGATTTGCTGTCTCAACTGCCCGACTTCTTCAAGACACTGTCGCTGAAGTTACTTCGTTCAAAGAAGACCCGCATCGAGAACATGATGCGTGACCAGCTGAACATCAATCTTGTCGTGTATGCGGGTGTGATTGGACGTGTTGAATTGTCAGCCAACGGCGGCGACGAGGTCTCGTTCAAGATTTTCCACAAGAATGGCAATGAAGTCTTCTTGAGCCAGCTCAACGCTGGTGCCAAGCAGACAGTGATGCAGGTACTGCTCAAGGTGCTTTATAATCTGGGAGACTATAATCCACCCGTGATGATTGACACAGTGATGGGAGTTCTCGACAAGGAAAGTCGCGATGTCATCCTCGAAAAATATTTCCCCGACTTGGCACATCAGACGATTCTGCTCAGCACTGACACAGAGATTACCGCCGAACACGACTTCGAGAAAATACAGGCATTTGTGTCCAAGACCTACACCCTGCACCGCGACAAGGAGAAACAATGTACCACTATCACCGAAGACTATTTCGGACTAAAAGCCAAAGAATAACTCGTCATGAACAACATTGAAAGTTTATCGCTCAGCAGCGTCAGGGCTATCGAAGGAATGCACAACCGCGTGCACGACGTGCGCCTTGCCATGGAGCAACGCATCAATCTCAATGAATATCCTAGCGAGGATACACGCCCCATCAAACTAACACATAGTGTGGTTCTGCGCACCTGCCTACTGGTTGGACTGAGCAGCAACGTGCCACGCACCATTGACGATGTCACAGGCTATAACTTGACTTGTGACAACACCCCATACGCCACCACTTTTTTCACAAAATCGAATATAGGCAAGATATTCGAGGCCCTGTTGAAACTGCGCTACCACGATGTGGACATCGACTGGAGGTCGAGTGCCAATGTAAGTAAAGCGATCGGGCGCGAGATACTGCGCGGACGCGAGATGCTCCTCAAAGAAGGCGGTCTGGACGAGTGGTTGTGCTATGTGCCGTTGCGCAACAGCGGCAAGTCATTGTCGGCGATTCCTGAAATCAATTTGCGCATCGGGGAGTATGACAATGGCATGGACGCCTTCCTGGATATGAACAGCGCAGCCATCAACAACACGCAGATTCTGATTGCCGGGACATCGGGTTCAGGCAAATCAAATTTAATCTCAGTATTGATTGAACAGATGCGTGGCTGCACGGCAGACACGCATTATCCGGTCAACTTCCTCCTATTCGACTACAAGGGAGAATTTTCTGACCCTGCCAATGCGGCATGGCTCGATAAGTTTGACACCGATGAGTCGGCCATTTTGCGCCCCATTGAGCGTCCTTTACCATTCACGCCATTCAAAGACTTTACAGGCTGCCCAATCAATGAGGTAAACATGTATGCCACATCGCTTGCCACCGCACTGAACGCCATCTCAGACGCAAAAATCAGTGCCAATATGGACAACCGCTTGTCTGAAGCTATCATCGCCGCTTATCGTAAGAAAAACTTTAAAGCCGTGACTTTCGATGAAATTCTTGACAACTATGTAGCACTGATGCCCAAGGACAAAACAGACAGTGTTGTGTCGGCACTGTCGCAGCTGGTGAGAAACAACATCTTTGCCGACGAGGACAGGATTGACCTCATCAGCGGCTGCTATATCATCGATTTGGGCAAGTTTGAAAAAGACGGCATTCTGGCCAAGGCAATCGTGTACTTCGTCATCTCGAAGCTCAACAACATCTACGAGTCACTTCCCGGTCAGGCAAAAGACGAGCAACGAGTTGAGCTGCGCCACTTCACTGTCATTGACGAGGCACACTATATGTTGGGCTTTGAGAACAAACCCTTGCAGAACCTCGTCAGAGTGGGTCGCAACAAGGGCATGAGCATCATCCTGGCCACACAGAGCATGGAGAACTTCAGAAGCAGATATTTCGACTTCTATGCCAACGCCCAATATCCGCTAATCATGAAGCAACAACAGCAGAATGACAGTGTCATCAAAGACCTGTTTGCTGTCTCTGGCTCTGCCCTGCAAGAGATCAAGCATGCCATCGCCAGTCTGCAGAAGGGAGAACTCATCACCAAAGATGCAACTAACATGGCACTAGGCATCGGCCGAAATTGGCAGAAAATCAAAGTCACACACCTCATCTGATTGTGCGCCATGAGAGATAAGTTACAGCAAGCATACGACGATTTAGATATGCTCAAAGCACTTGACCTGCCAGTGTCGAATGAAAAAGCCGACCAGGTTAGCAGACTAGAAAGCCAATTTATTGATGAAGTCATCACACCCATGGTGACTGAAACACTCAACTCGGCATTGAAAGGATTCGGCAAATCGTTCTCGCTAGCGGTAGATTTTGACGCTAAACAAGGCACTCTGACTGTACGCAAGACAGATGAGAAGCGAGACAGGCTGGCTTCACCACCCAGTCTGCCAAAGACTAGGCAACCTAGGACCCATCGTTTTGCCAATCTTCTCGACAAAATTGAAAGCGCAGAAAATTACATACACGACAAGTCGTTAGGCCGTTTTGTCATGCGCCACAAAGTTGACTGGTCGTTCTTGGCAGTAGGCATCAATGTTCCAGTCAACCGACAAGCTGCCTTATTGGGTGCTCTGGGACATGACTTCGCACGTGGAGACAGCCGAGTCGCCACGTTTATCGTCGGCGATGAGGCATTTAAGGTCAAGTTTGTCAACATGAACCAGAAACGAGAGAACCAGAGCGACAAAATTCAATTTCGGTTTTACGAGTCGGCATTCGCAAGACGGATGCAAGAATTGATGCCTGAGCTATATCAATGGATAAAAGACGAGAAATCACGACTGGGCAGCACAAGAACAATTGTTCAAGAGCCAACAGAGTTGACCCATCACTTCTCAATATACGCCATGCCTCAGGAGGATGTCTTCCTCATCGAGATTGAGAAGCCCAATGGGGAAGTGATGCACCAAGGTCAAGCTGAAGATGCCGTCCACCAGAGCATCACAAGTTCTAGAAAAGTAATTAACCTAGATGAATTTGAGGAATATCTTAAGCAACAAGCAATCTCAGAAGGTACTATTAACGCCTACAAGCGCGACATCTGTGATGAAGCTATTGTGAAACAAATAAGACTTTTAACGGGAAAAGAATCAATGCTTGAAGTTACCGACTTGCAAGTATTGAGTGAAATTAAAAATAGCATAAGCAAAAAATACAGGCTCGGATTTACTTACGAAGTAATTAATTACTACATCAAGTTTTTACAATCTAGGCAAAGAATATAGCACTTTTTACCTTTCTTTGAGTGTGTTGCCTCCGCACCGACAGTGACACTACCCACGGGCGCGTGGATTGAAACACCTTGACATAAGCACAAATAGCCCAATCAAGCAAGTCGCGCCCCCGTGGAAGCGCGGGGTGAAACGTGCAGACCATCAACAGCAATCTCGGCATGACAGCCAGGTGTCCTCTTGGGTACAATGGCCGCGGCTTGCAAAAAACTGTGGCGTGCCCAGAGAGGGGGTGCCCACCGATGGGTGCCGATTGCCCACCGATGGGTGCCGATTGCCCACCGATGGGTGCCGATTGCACCGGCGGGGCCTGGTGGCCCCGCCGGTGGCGGAGGGTCACTTGATGAGGTTGCGGTAGATGAGGGCGTGGATGTGGCTGCGGGCGCTGATGCGTCCGAAGTTAGGGTTGTTGCGCGTGGGGCTGACGCGGTTGCTCAAGAAGATGTAGAACATGTCATTTTTGGGATCGACCCAGAAACTGGTGCCGGTGAATCCGGTGTGTCCATAGGTCTCGGGGGTCGCCTCGGCGCATGTGTTGCTAGCATCGGGATTGCCGACGACGGGTTTGTCAAATCCTAATCCTCGGTGGCTGTTCGGGCTCTTTTGTGTGGTGAAGACGTCGACGGTCGACGGCTTGTAGAACCGCCGTCCGCCGTATGTGCCTCCGTTGAGCCACATCTGCAGCAGCTTGGCCAGGTCGTTGCCTGTCGAGAACAGTCCGGCGTTGCCCTGCACTCCGCCCGAGAAGGCCGCCAGCTCGTCGTGCACGTAACCGCGCATGTGCTGCCGCCGCAGGTAGGTGTCGACCTCGGTGTAGGCAATCTGCTCGCGGGGGAAGCGGGTGAGCGGCCTGTAGAGTGTGTGGTAGGCGCCGAGTGGCGCGAAGATTTGTGTGTTGACAAAGATGTTGAGCGGCGCGTGCTCCATGCGCTGTACGGCATCGGCCAGCAGACAGAAGTTGAGGCAACTGTACAGGTACTTCTTCTTGCCCAGACTGGCGTGATAGATGTGCTGCATGATGGAGTCGTAGGTGGCACGTCCGCCCCAGATGCCGTCGGCGATGGCGATGTTGAAACGGTCGGTCTGCGTGGTTGACAGGATGTCGGTGCGCAGTCGTGCGTTGTTGTGCCCGTAGGCGCCGTTCATGATTTTGATGGAGTGTGTGGCGTCGGGTGCTCCGACGATGAGCGGCCCTGTGTAGGTGGCCGTGTCCATCATCATCTGCCACATGCTGAGCGATGCCGGCATGCCAGTCTCGTGATAGAGCAGGTCGCGGAAGGTGATGTCCTGCTTGTCGCCGTCGCGCAGTCCGGGTATGACTCGGCTTGCCGGCTCGTCGAGTCGGAACTTGCCGTCGTCGTAGGCCTTCATGACCGCGCTGATTGCTCCTGTGGCTTTTGACACCGAAGCGAGGTCGTAGATGGTGTTGTCATCGACGGTGACGCCACTGCCGAAGTCAGTCTCGCCGTATGAGCGCTTGCAGATGACCTTGCCATGGCGGCCGACGATGACCTGGCAGCCGGGGAAGGCTTTCTCGCGCACGCCGAGGCGTGCCACCGAGTCGATCTGGTGCAGGAGTCGGTTGTCGACACCCACCTCGGCCGGGATGGTGTATCCGAGGCGTGTGGCGGCGTAGTGCAGTCCGTGTCCAGCGTGATAGGTCTTGCTGCCGCAGTGCAGCGATATGGGCAGGTTGCCTGTCGCGGCATTGCCTCCAAAGATGGTCTGCACGGCATAGTCCTCGGCCAGTTGTCCGGTCTGATAGGTGCATAGCACGGCTTTGACATGGCTGCTGGTGATAATGTTTCCCCAGTAGTGCAGGTCGTAAGGTTTGCTGAAAATTGACAACACCAGGTTGTCGCAATGCTTGACCAGAGTCTTGACTTGCGCGATGGTCGATGCGTCATCGGCCAGGGCGGCAACCAGAATGACATTAAAGCGTCCGTCGCGCAGTTGCTGTGCCAGGTCGGTGGCGCTCTGTCCGGGCTGCAGATGGAAGCTGGTGGTCTGGGCATAGTCGTCGCAACGGTCGTGGAACATGGCCTTGATCCCCTTGTCACCGCCCAGTGTGACTGCGGCGATGCGTCGGCTCTGCAAGTTGCGCACAGGCAGGATGTCCTTGTGGTTTTTGACCACGGTGATTGCGCTGGCCATGAGCTGTCGGATGAGCACTTGTGCCTGAGGCATGTTGATGTCGGCCTGTGCATGCGCTGCCGTGACCTGCTGCGGCTGGGTGAGCCCCAGGGCATATTTGTATCGCAGCACCTTGCGGCAGCGGTTGTCGATGTCGCTCTGGCTGAGGCGTCCGTCGTTGATTGCCTGCATGACCGCGTCGACCTCGGTGTCGGCGTCAGCCGGCATGAGCATGATGTCGTTACCGGCCATCAGCGCAGCCACGCATGCCGAGCCGTTGAGGTATTTTTGTGCCCCTTCCATGGTGAGCGCGTCGGTGAAGATAAGCCCGTTGAACCCCATTTTGCCCTTGAGCAGGTCGCTGACACACTTGTGGCTCATGGTTGTGGGCACCAGTTTGGGGTCGATGGCCGGCACGAAGAGGTGTGCCGTGAGCATGCCCGACAGTCCGGCGTCGATATATCGGCGGAATGGGACGAGCTCGCAGGTGTTGAGTTCGTGCATCTTCTTGTTGATGACAGGCAGTGTCTTGTGCGAGTCTTCCTCGCTCGAGCCGTGCCCCGGAAAGTGCTTGCCGACCGACAGCACCCCTCCGTCCTCGAGTCCCCGGGCATAGGCGATGCTGTGCCGTGCCACCTCCTCCGGGCTCTCGCCGAACGACCTTGAGCCGATGACTGGGTTGCGCGGATTGTCGTTGACATCTAGCACTGGCGCGAAGTTGACGTGCAGTCCCAGCCGCCGCATCTCTCGCGCCACCTCTCGCCCGTAGTCATAGAGCATCTTGTCGTTGTCGATTGCCCCGAGGATGAGGTTGCGCGGGAACAGCGGTGTGTCCTTGAGCCGCATCGACACGCCCCACTCGCCGTCGATGGTGAGCATGAGCGGCACCGTGGCCAGCGACTGCGCATAGTTGGTGATGGCGACCTGGTCGGCGACGGTGCTCTCGTGGTAGATGAATCCGCCGACCTTGTTTTGCTGCACATACTTCTTGACGATGGCGCGTGTGGCCTCGTTGTCGCGAGGCGAGACGGGCATGATAAAGAGCTGCGCGACTCTCTCGCGAGGCGACAGCTGCGCCATGGTTTGCTCGACCCACTGGTCCATGGCCTGCTGGTCGACCTTGGCCAACAGATTAGGTTGCACAGGCTCGTGTGCTGCTGCCGTGATGGCGACCATCGCCATCAGTCCAGCTATGAAATTGAGCAATCTCATTGGGTTTTGACTTTCGGATTAAGGGTTGCGAGTTGCGGGTTTTATTTTTTGACCATGCGCACCTCGTCGGTGGAGTTGATTTTCTTGCCGCTTTTTGACAAGTTGCGCACATAGTCGATGACGTGGTCGCCATACTTGACCTCGTCGACAAAGAGTCGTTTAGCCTGCTTGAACGGTGTCATGTAGTCACCGCCGTTGGCCAGGTAGTCGATGGTGACCATGCGATAGGTCTTCTTGGGGTCGACCTTCTTGCCTGCGACCTTGGCCGACGTGATCTCGCCGCGGTCGTTGTAGGTGACCTTGAGCTGCCGGCTGATGGCGTCACCGCCGCGCCCCGCCATGACCTTGAGCGCGTCGAGCAGCCCTTGTCCGGTGATCTCAAGCACGACAAAGCGGTTGTCGAAGGGGAACATCGCCATGAGCAGCCCCTCGGTGACGGTGCCCTGTGGCATGTCGGTGCGTATGCCTCCCTTGTTCATGATGGCAAACTGCACGTCGTCGATGCCCGACAGTGGCTTGATGATGTCCATGGTGATGTCGCAGACCCAGTTCTGCAGCGCCGGACTGGAGTTCTTCATCGCCTTGACCGACTCGGCCAGGGGGTTGTTCATGAGCGAGTCAACACCGTTGCGGTAGTGGTCCAGCCAGCGGTCCATCGCTGTGTATCGGCTGGCGACCTGGTCCCATGTGTTGTCGACGAGATATTGCTTGTAGTCCACCTTCCCGGTCTCGAGGTCTAGGTCGTAGGTCGCGACATATTTTCCGCTTTTGCCGTTCTGCCCCACGGGGATGAGTCGGCCCTCATCGTTCTTGACTGTGGCCATGTCGGTGCCGGGTTTGACGGTGGTGTGCGAGTGTCCGCCGATGACGAGGTCGATATACTCGCTCGACTTGATGATGTCGACATCGTTGGGCTCGTTTGGGTCGTAGGACGTGTAGCCGATGTGCGAAATCATGACCACGTAGTCGACCTTCTGCACCTGCTTGAGATACTTGGCCGTGGCGTCAGCCACGTCGATCGATGGCAGATAACGCATGCCATCGTAGTTCTTGAGGCTGATGAGTCCCTCGGGCTGCACGTTGATGCCCATGAATGCGACGTTCTTGTCGCCATAGCGCTTGATGACGTATGGCTCGAACATGCCGTCGAGGGGCGTCCCGCTCATCTGGTAGTTAGCGCTGAGTTTTTTTGCTTTGATGTTTCGGTAGTACTTAGCGATCTGCTCCATTCCGTTGTCAAACTCGTGGTTGCCGAGGATGATGATGTCGTAGCCCAGCGAGTCCATCAGCGCATACTCGACCTCTCCGCCGTAGAGCGAGAAGAATACGGTTCCCTGCACGGCATCGCCTGCATGCACAGTGACGGTGTTGGGGTTGTCGCGGCGTATCTGATCATAGATTGCGCGACGGCGCATCACTCCTCCCAGTCCGTCGCTGGCAGGCTCGATCTGACTGTGCGTGTCGTTGGCTGCGATGATGACGACATGTTCGGCTCGCATGGGTGCGAACACCGCTGCCGCGGCAATTGCGGCCAGCATGATTTGTTTGAATCTGTTCATATTGCTATCACGTTTTTGCATTGTGTTCTGGAATAACCGACAAATTTAGCGAAAACTATTGACATTGCGTTGAAAAATCGTCAAAAAACATGCCGGACGCGCAATTTTTGTTCGCGTCCGGCATGCTGAGGCGCTTGCGTGTCGCGTGTGCAGCTCCTCATCCGGCCGAAACAATGCTTTCGGCAAGTGTCAAGCCACCTTGCCCAACATGATGTTGATGATGGCGTTGACGTCGCCCACATCGATTGTTCCACTGCCGTCAAGGTCTGGGTCGCCGACATAGTTACCCACCTGTTTTCCCAGGAGCAAATTGACGATGATGTTGACATCTGACACGTCCACCTTGCCGTCACCAGTGAGGTCGCCTGTCAGCGCAGTTTGTCCGGGATAGGCAAATTGTTCGTCGAACAGGCGTATTGTGAAGGGTTCGCACTGTCCGAACCAATAGTCTCCCTCCTGCACCACAGCAGTCCAATCGGTCGACGAGGTGATCGATGTGAGTGTTCCTGTTCCGGCGAGTTGGAAAAACTCCTTGTCGTCGTTGGTGCCTTGCAGCCAATAATCACCATTGTTGCCGGTATAGAGTATGGTTCTGTCGGCAGTCCAGGTGTACCCCCTTTTCAGCCTGATGATGACAGGGTTTGTTCCGACATTGGCAAAGTTGCTGACTGTTGCCACATAGTTGCTCTGCGTGATATTCATTGCCGCGCCGAAGTCAAAGTCGTCGTAGTGGTAGGTCATCACACTGTTGTTCTGCTGGTTGGGCGTCATGATGCTGCCCGGTTTCCAGACATATCCCCACAGTGTGCTGGTGCCCGATGTGATGGCTTTGACATTGACAATCCAGATGTTGTCGACCAGCTCGATCTCATTGTCGTAGACCCATGCCCGGATTTGTGTGAAATAGAAACGGTCTTGCGCGGCGTAGTATCCCACGCCGCGTGTATAGTAGCCTCCGCCCTCATACTGGTTGTAGGTGGCTATGGGGTTGTTCTGAACCACAATCAGGGGCACGTTGTAGGTTGTGAAGTCGATGGTTGCGCTGACCGGCGCATCAAACAGTCCGGCAATCATGATCGACTTCTGGCTGTCGTTGGCGTCATAGATTCTCACCTTTTTTGTCCCGCTGATGACGGTTGCGATGCCGTCGGTAGTCTCGGCGATGTCTTCACACCACTGATAGGCGCAGTCATAACCGCCGACCAGGTCGCTGGCCTTGGTGGCAGGACTGTTGAGATGCCGTGGGACGCGCGCCGGAGCGTTGCTCAGCAGCTGTGCTTCAACCTCTGGTGTTGCCTCGGCGATGCTGTGAGTGCTGACCATCTCGCGAGCGACGGCCTGCGGCCTGTGGGTCTGCGCTGCCGTTGCGGTCATTACCATCGACAGCATGATTGCATTGAGTAAATACTTCTTCATACTTTGTAGATTTATCGTTAATAAAAAGGGGCTATATACCAGTTGTCCCTTGATGCAAAGTAGCATGGCCCCAACGGGGCCGCCGACTACAGACGGGGGCGGAAGCCCCCGTAACAAGAGCCATAAAGCCATTCACCG
>Ga0256404_1005077_pt1 | contig 23870 bp, 20 predicted proteins | sample RumenRJG_01DNA_FD_185990 | JGI IMG/M metagenome (GOLD analysis project Ga0256404, IMG submission 185990) | Bovine rumen microbial communities from Lethbridge, Alberta, Canada - RJG_01 | ecosystem: Host-associated > Mammals > Digestive system > Stomach > Rumen | place: Canada: Alberta | collected... | reverse complement strand
CTTGAAGCGGGGGACTATCCGGAGGCGGAGATCCCGTCGGAAATCGCGGATATTAAGCTGAGCGCCGAGGACCTGGCCCTGACGCCGGAACAGCAGAAGGCAAAGGCCCAGGAGCTGGTGTTCGACAACACCTACATGCATTACAAGGACCGTATCCGGGAAAATGTCAACCTCTGCACCCAGGAGCTGATCCGCTCCTCGAGTCTGGAGCTGGAGACTGCGTCCGCACAGATGGCGCTCTATGTCAATCTGCAGACGGCATTGACCGTCGTGTTCCTGGTGATCGTACTGATGATCGTCTGGTTCATCAACGATCAGGTGAGAAAGCCGCTCTCCCATATGGTGGAGCTGATGCACAGGCAGGAGCCGGTGGATCCCTCGGGCGCGGAGGAGCTGCAGTTTGTCACCCGCACCTATAATAAGATCCTCGACGAGAACCGCGAGGCCCGCGAACGCTTGAGTCATGAGGCCTCTCACGACCGCCTGACCGGGCTCTTCAACCGGGGCGCCTACGAGATGATGCTCGAGAGCGTGGACAAGGAACACATGGCGCTCATCCTTGTGGATGTGGACTATTTCAAGGCGGTCAATGACACCTACGGGCATGACGTGGGCGACCGGGTACTAAAGCGCGTCGCGGATGTGCTCCGGCACAGCTTCCGTTCGGTCGATGTGATCTGCCGTATCGGCGGCGACGAATTCGTCGTCATCATGACCCGTGCCGACAGTACCATGCGCGACCTCGTCATGGGCAAGATCAACCGCGCGAACTATCAGCTGCAGCATCCGACCGATGACCTGCCGCCGGTAAGTTTAAGCGTCGGCGTGGCATTTGCAGACCGTGACAACGCCAAGGGCGACATCTTTAAGGACGCCGACACCGCGCTCTACCGCGTAAAGGAAGCCGGCAGATGCGGGTGTGAGATCTTCTAGAATAAACTGGTATTAGTATGAAACAAGTATACTTTGATAACGCTGCGACGACCCGGGTCCGCCCCGAGGTCGTCGAGCTGATGAATAAGGTAATGCTCGAGGACTACGGCAACCCGTCCTCGCGCCACATTCTCGGCATGCATGCCGAGCAGTATCTGAAGACAGCTGCCGAACAGATCGCGGCCTGCCTCAAGGTCAGGCCTGCGGAGATCGTATTTAATTCCGGCGGCACCGAGGGCAACAATACCGCGCTCATCGGCACCGCGCTTGCAAGGAAGGCTTACGGCAGGCACATTATCAGCACCAATATCGAGCATGCGGCCGTATACAAGCCGCTCGAGTTCCTCGAATCCCTGGGATATGAGATCACGATCGTGGGTGTCGACCATCAGGGTATGATCGATCAGGAAGCGCTCCGGGCCGCGATCCGCCCCGATACGATCCTGGTGAGCACCATGTGGGTCAACAACGAGATGGGCGCCATTGAAGACATTGCCCATATCGGTGCCATGATCAAGGAGATCAACCCGAAGACCTATTTCCATACGGACGCGATCCAGGCATTCGGAAAGCTGACGCTCCGTCCGAAGGATGCGAAGGTCGATATGCTCACCGTGAGCTCCCACAAGATCCACGGGCCGAAGGGCGTCGGCTTCATGTATATCCGCGACGGGGTGCGCTTAAATCCTCTGATCTACGGGGGCGGGCAGCAGAAGGACCGCCGTTCCGGCACCCAGGATGTTCCGGGCATCGCCGGTATGGGGCTGGCTGCGGAAATGTACCGGAAGGAACACGCAGAGATCGAAGCAAAAATGCTCAGCGTGAAGGACCGCCTGATCGACCGCCTCGAAGCCATGGAAGGCGTCACGGTCAACTCGCAGCGGGGCGCGCTTTCCGCGCCGCATGTGGTGAGCGCCTCCTTTGCCGGAGTCCGCGCAGAGGTCCTGCTCCATGCATTGGAGGACAAGGGGATTTACGTCTCCTCAGGCTCCGCCTGCTCCTCCAACCATCCGGCCATCAGCGGCACCCTGCAGGCGATCGGCGTCCCGAAGGAGCTGCTCGACTCGACCTTACGCTTCTCGTTTGGTATTTACAACGAGCCGGAGGAGGCGGACTATACCGCGGACTGCATCGAGGAGCTTCTGCCGGAGCTTCGGAAGTTCCGGAGATATTAAGGAATCAAAAACGACTGCATTTTAAGAAAAAAGGAAAATGCAGTCGTTAAAAAGGAATGTAAACCAGAGCAAATACAAGGAGGATACGCTTGCAGTATCAGAGCTTTTTAATCAAATACGCCGAGATCGGCACCAAGGGCAAGAACCGCTACATTTTCGAGGATGCCCTCATGCACCAGATTCGCGAGCACCTGAAAAAGGTCGAGGGCGAGTTTGCGGTGCAGAAGGAACAGGGACGCATCTATGTCAATGCCAAGTCCGAGTATGATTATGACGAGGTCGTGGACGCGCTGCAGCATGTATTCGGCGTGACGGCGATCTGCCCCATGCTTCAGCTCGACAAATGCGGCTATGACGAGCTCCGTCAGGAGGTGCTGAAGTTCGTGCAGCTTGAGCATCCTGAGGAGGAGTTCAGCTTCAAATGCCGTGCGCGCCGCGCGGATAAGCATTATCCGGTGACTTCTGATACGATCAATGAAGACGTCGGATATGATATCCTGACCGCGTACCCGAAGTCGAAGGTCGACGTCCATAACCCGGATTTCATTGTTTACATCGAGATCCGCCAGAAGATCAATGTTTTCACCCGCGTGATCCCGGGTGCAGGCGGTATGCCCATCGGAACAAACGGCAAGGCCATGCTGCTGCTTTCGGGCGGCATTGACTCACCGGTCGCGGGCTACATGATCGGAAAGCGCGGCGTTCAGATCGAGGCGGTCTATTTCCATGCGCCGCCATATACTTCCGAGCGCGCAAAGCAGAAGGTCATCGACCTCGCAAAGCAGGTGGCATCCTACACCGGTGCCATCAAACTCCACATCATCAACTTTACCGACATCCAGCTCTATATCTATGAGGCCTGCCCGCATGACGAGCTGACCATCATCATGCGCCGCTATATGATGCGCATTGCGGAGCGTCTGGCCAATGCCAACGACTGCATCGGCCTTATTACCGGCGAGTCCATCGGGCAGGTGGCATCCCAGACCATGTTCTCGCTGCGCACGACCGACGAGGTCTGCGAGCTGCCGGTATACCGTCCGGTCATCGGCTTTGATAAGCAGGAGATCGTGGATCTCGCGGAGAAGATCGGCACCTTCGAGACCAGCATCCTTCCCTATGAGGACTGCTGCACGATCTTTGTCGCAAAGCATCCGGTCACCAAGCCCAATGTCAATGTGATCCGCAAGTCCGAGCGCCGTCTCGCCGAGAAGATCGACGAGATGGTGGAGACTGCCATCGCGACCGATGAGGTCGTGTGGTGCAGCTGAGAAAACTTTCAGTGCCTACGGAGCGAAACATGCGCCAGCGATTCCCCTCCCGCTTCCGTTTTCGCTCTTATGAAATCATCCAATGATTGGAAAGGAAGTCAATGAAGCGAAAACGCGCGCTGCGGGCCGACGACGGCCGCTGGCTGCATGTTTCGACTCCTTTGAGTATTTATGACACAATATTCCTTCGCAATTCATACCTTAGGCTGTAAGGTCAATACTTACGAGTCGGACGCCATGGCGGAAGCCCTCCGTAGCGCCGGCTTTGTTGAGCGTGCCTTTGAAGAGCCTGCGGATGTGTATATTATCAATACCTGTACGGTGACCAATGTGGCGGACCGCAAGTCCCGCCAGATGCTGCGCCGTGCCCGCAAGTTTAATCCTGATGCCCTGGTCGTGGCAGCGGGCTGTTACGTGGATGACGTCATCAAGAATGAACGCCTCGAGGAGCTGATCGCGTCTCATGTGATCGATGTGGCAGTTCCGAATAAGGATAAGCAAAAGATCGTTTCTGTTATAAAAGATGCTATCAAAAACCATGGATTTGCTTCTGTAAACGAAGAAAATAGCATGGATTTGTTAGATCGGACAGAAGACAGAGAGCAGGAAACTGACAACACAGCAGTAAATACAGGCTCGGATCAGGCTGCGGATGCTGATTCCTCCCGCCTCTTCCTGACCGAGCTCGACGGGCATACCCGCGCGTTTATCAAGGTGCAGGACGGCTGCAACATGTTCTGCTCCTACTGCGTGATCCCCTATGTCCGGGGACGTTTAAAGGCCCGTCCCGTGGAGGAGGTCCTCGAGGAGGTCCGGGCGCTCTCCGAAAAGGGCGTTGCGGAGACCGTGATCACGGGCATTCACTTAAGCTCACTTGGAGACGGGATCTTAAGGCTTATCGAAGGGATCGAAGCGGTCGACGGCATTAAAAGGATCCGTCTTGGGTCTCTGGAGCCGACACTTATCACGGATGCATTTACCGCGGAATTAAGGAAATCGGAGAAGCTGTGTCCGCATTTTCATCTTTCTCTTCAGTCCGGAAGCGATGCGGTCTTAAAGCGCATGAACCGGCACTACACCGCGGCGGATTTTGAAAGAAGCTGTGATGTGCTTCGGAAGTACTACGAGCATCCCGCGATCACGACGGATATCATCGTAGGCTTCCCCGGGGAGACGGAGGAAGAGTTCCGGACAAGCTGTGACTTTGCCGAAAGGATCGGGTTCTACGAGGCCCATGTATTCAAATATTCAAGGCGCCGCGGTACCGTCGCGGACCGCATGCCGGACCAGATCCCGGAGACATTGAAAGCGGAAAGAAGCGAGGAACTGATCCGGATCACCGACCGGCTGTCCCATGAATTCCGGTCATATTACCTCGGGAAAGAAGCGGCGTTCTTAAGCGAAGAACTCATCACGATCGGCGGAGAGCCTTACGAAACGGGCTTTACGCCGGAGTACGTCCGCTGTATAAAGAAGACGGAAACCTTACATTCCAATGACATCATCGTCGGAAAGGTTTCACAGATTGTTCAGCAAAATGTTATAGACGAGAGTCTGGTTTTGTTATAGAATCAAGGTATATTAAAAAAGGACGTGATGACATGAATAGCACAGGCAACACACAGGTTTTGGAACATATCAAGGACGTGGAGCAGCTCAATGTATCTGATGTGCTGGAACAGGTATATGGCGCTTTGATCGAAAAGGGGTATGATCCGATCAATCAGATCGTGGGCTACATCATGTCAGGTGACCCCACCTATATCACCAGCCATAAAAACGCGAGAAGTCTCATAATGAAAGTGGAACGTGACGAGATCATCGAGGAGCTGATGGCGGCCTATGTTGACTCAAGACTGAGCTAAAGGAGCCAGGCTTCAACAGCAGACCGCGGGGGAAACAAATTAGGACTTTTTTAGGGGTAATTATCCGGATACCGGATAGTTACCTTTTTGTGCGTGTATAAGCTCCTGGAAAATGGACGAAAAAAGAAAGTTCACTTTCTTTTTTCCGGACATTTGACAGGGCACGCAGCTTATACACGCTTAGCGCATGCTTTAGCTTTACGTGTCACTCGAAAGGAGCCTCCATGGGAAGACTGCTGGGACTGGATTACGGATCGAAGACAACGGGTGTGGCGATGACCGATCCGATGCAGCTGATCGCCTCCCCCTTAGAGACCATCAAGCGTGAGAAGGAAGGAAAGCTCCGGCCGACACTCCGCCGCATCACGGAGCTTGCTGCGGAAAACGATGTCGAGAGGATCATTCTCGGCTACCCTCTCAACATGGATGACACACGGGGAGAGCGCGCGGAAAAGACAGAAGCCTTCAAGGAGCTTCTCGAGCACCGGCTGGAAGCGGACGGTCTTTCGATCCCGGTCACGCTCTGGGATGAACGGCTGAGCACCGTAGACGCGGACGAAGTACTCGCCGAAGCAGAGGTCGCGGCAGCAGACCGCAAGCAGTACATTGACAAGATCGCCGCAGCATTGATATTGGAAGACTATCTAAAAAACGGAAAGAACCGGTCAGAGGGCTGACCGGCAGGAAATATTATTCGCATTTGAAGAAAGGTTAAGCACATGGAAGACAACAAGATTCTGATCACCATGGACGACGGTACAGAGGTGGAATATACCGTACTGGAAACAACTGTGTTCGGCGGCAGCAACTATCTGCTGGTCACCGACGCGCCCGATGATGAGGATGGAGAATGCTTCATCTGGAAGGAAGTTTCGGATCCGGATGACGAGGAGGCTGTCTATGAGAATCCGGACGATGATGAGGCAGATGCCGTGATGGCGATCTTTCAGCAGATGCTGGAAGGAGAAATTGATATCGAGAAATGAAGAAGAAACCAGAAGAAATTATTCATATTCAGGAAATAAGAAATAAAGACAGCCGGAAAAAAACCGGCAGGAAGAATAAAGAAACGAAGCCTGCAAGAGATAAGAAGACCATAAAGGCCTCAGGATCCGGAAAGCCCGGAAAGGACGAGCGGGCGGATCAGGACACGAGATCCGTAAAGCCCGCGAAGGCAGATAAGACTTCAAAGGCAGATAAGACTGCGGCTGATAAGTCCGGCAGCGCAAAAAAGGCTGAAAAGCCCGTAAAGCCTGCAAAGGGAGCCGCAGCGGAAAAGAAGAGCAAGGCCAAAAACGTTGGCACCATTGCCGCAGAGCTCCTTGCAAAAACGGAAAAGGCTGCAAAGAAGGCGAAGAAGGCCAAAAAGGCCGGTACGAATAAAAAGCTCAGCCGGAAGCTTGAAAACCGCGAGAAAAACAGGCCGTCACTGTTTACCCTTGAGGAAGCAGAGCGCGCAAAGCAGAACAAGCTGAATGACCTGAAGCATGTAAACAAAAACGAAGAGCTTGCAAAGAAAACCGCAGACAAAGAAAAGCTGGGCGCGTCTGGCATGAATGAGCTTTCGGGAAAAGCGGAGAATGCCGTGACCGGAAGCAACAGCGCTGCCTCCGCAGCCGATGTCTTTGTCAGGACCGAGGGCTTTGGCGGAAGCTCCATGGAAAACTCCGCCGCGGTCTCCGCAGCCTATATGATGGCGATCAAGGAGGACCGCCGTCAGAGAGAATTAAGCGAGCTTGCAAAGCGCAGGGCATCCTCTCTCATCCCGGACCGGGATAAAAAGATCAAGATCATTTTCCTCGGCGGTCTCGAGCAGATCGGCATGAATATCACCGCCTTCGAGTCGGAGAACAGCATCGTGGTCGTCGACTGCGGCATGGCGTTCCCAAGCGAGGATATGCTCGGAATCGATCTCGTGATCCCGGATATCAGCTACCTTAAGGAACGCGCAAACAAGGTCGAGGGCTTCTTTATCACCCACGGCCATGAGGACCATATCGGCGCTCTGCCCTATGTACTGAAGGAACTCAACGTCCCGGTCTACGCGACGAGGCTTACAAGGGCACTGATCGAAAACAAGCTCCGGGAAGCGGAGCTTTTAGACAGCGCGAAGCTTCGCACCGTGGAGTTCGGCGATTTTGTCGGTGCAGGTGATTTCACCGTCGAATTCATCAAGACCAACCATTCCATTCAGGATGCGGCCGCGCTTGCGATCCATTCGCCTGCCGGCGTGATCCTGCATACCGGAGACTTCAAGATCGACTATACGCCCGTTTTCGGCGATACGATCGATCTGCAGCGCTTCGCGGAGCTCGGAAAGAACGGCGTTCTGGCGCTTTTATGCGACTCCACCAACGCAGTCCGTCAGGGCTTTACCATGTCGGAGCGTACGGTCGGCAAGACCTTCGAGTCGATCTTTGCGGAGCATACGGACAAGCGCATCATCGTTGCCACCTTTGCGTCCAATGTCGACCGCGTACAGCAGGTCATCAACGCTGCGGAAAAGCACGACCGCAAGGTCGTGATCGACGGCCGTTCCATGGTCAATGTCATCGGCACAGCATCAGAGCTCGGCTACATCAAGCTCAAGGAAGGCACGCTCATCGACATTGCCCAGATCCGGAACTACCCGCCCGAAAAGATCGTGCTGGTGGTCACCGGCAGCCAGGGCGAATCCATGGCGGCTCTTTCCCGTATGGCGACCGGGCAGCACCGCAAGGTCTCCTTGAGCGAAAAGGATGTCATCATCATGAGCTCCACCCCGATCCCGGGCAATGAAAAGGCGGTATCGAGGGTCATCAACGAGCTTTCGCGCAGGCATACCAAGGTCATTTATCAGGATACCCATGTATCCGGACACGCGTGCGTGGAGGAGCTGAAGCTGATCTACGCCCTGGTCCATCCGAAGTTCGCGATCCCGGTGCACGGCGAGTTCCGTCACCGCCTCGCGCAGCGTGAGGTGGCACTGGCGATCGGCGTGCCGAAGCCCAACATCCTCATGGCGGAGACCGGCGATGTGGTCGAGATCTCCCCGGAAAGCTGCGAGATCAAGGAACATGTCCAGGCAGGGCCGATCCTTGTGGACGGACTGGGCGTCGGAGACGTCGGAAACATCGTCTTAAGAGACAGGCAGAGCCTTTCACAAAACGGCATCATCATCGTCGTGCTCGCATTGGAGCGCGGCTCCGGACAGCTGATGGCGGGCCCGGACATCGTGACCCGCGGATTTGTCTATGTCCGGGAAAATGAAGACCTCATTGAGGAATCCCGCAAGGTGGTCATGGAATCCGTAGAGCGCTGTGCATCGACCCATAACGGCGACTGGGCGCATATGAAGAACGTGATCCGGGATGACCTCAACAACTTTATCTGGCGCAGGATGAAGCGTACGCCGATGATCCTGCCCATCATTTCCGAGGTATAAGAGATGGCTGGAGAGTCCGGCATCAAAAAAACAGCAGATTTCTTAAGCGGCATGGCCGGAAGGGTCATCATGATCGCCATCATGATCCTGGTGATCTTTGTGGCCGTGCGCTTTTCCTTCCGCTTCGGGCATTCGATCTTTTATCAGAGCCCGGCGGAAGCGGCACCCGGACGGGATGTAGAGGTCACGATCGAAAAGGGCGCGTCCATCGACGAGCTTGCGGAGCAGCTCTATGAGGACGGGATCATTACCAACGAGCTGGCGTTCCGCATCCAGGGACGCCTCTACAAGGTGAACTATTACCCCGGGACCTACACCCTAAACACCTCCATGACCGTAAAGGAGATCCTGCAGGCACTCGACATGACCGAGGCCGAATACGAGGAGAGCAAGGCCGCGGCACAGGCTGCGGGCGAGGGCAAGGACGGTGTCGTAGGCGGAGGATCCGAAGGTGAGTGATTCTAAGTATCCCGAAGAAAATGCTGCCGGAAGAAGCGAAAGCCAGCCGGCAGAAACAAATATGATCACGGCAGCGCAGGCTACAAAAGCCTCCCGGGTCTCGGCCTATCTTAAATCCCTCGAACCCTTTGAAAATGAGGAGCTTAACCGCCTCAGGGAAGAGGCGGAACAAAACGGTGTACCCATCATCCGGCCGGAGACCGAGAGCTTCCTTCGGACGATGCTGAAGATCACAAAACCGAAGAGGATCCTCGAGATCGGGACCGCTGTCGGATACAGCAGCATCATGATGGCAAAGGCCTGTGACGCAGGGATCGAAACGATCGAAAACTACGAAAAGCGGATCCCGGTTGCGAGAAAAAACATCGGGGCGGCAGGACTTGCAGACCGCATCCGTCTTATCGAAGGAGACGCCGGCCAGGTCCTGAAAGAGCTTGCCGGAAAGCTTTCGAAAGAAAAACCGGCGAGAAAAGATCCGGTCCCGATGCAGGAAAGTGACCGTTGTGGATCAGAGGAAACAGAAAACCGGCAGCAAGGCGGTACTTACGACTTCATCTTCTTAGATGCCGCAAAGGGCCAGTACTTAAACTGGCTCCCGGACATCTTAAAGCTTATGCACCCCGGTTCCATCCTCGTTACGGACAACGTCCTGCAGGACGAGACCGTGATGGAGTCCCGCTACCTGATCCCCCGAAGAGAGCGCACCACCCATGCCCGCATGCGTGAGTATCTCTATGAGATCAAGCACCATCCGAAGCTTTCCACCTCGGTGCTGCCGGTCGGCGACGGCGTGAGCCTCAGCTGCTTTATTGAAAACTGAGCAAGGGGCCGTCTCTGCTGTATAAAGTCAAAGAATCTGATAAACTGTATGAAGAAACCAGAACTCCTGCTTCCCGCGGGCAACCTCGACACCCTGAAGACCGCCGTCATCTACGGCGCGGATGCGGTCTACATCGGCGGCGAGGCCTTCTCCCTTAGGGCGAAAGCAGACAATTTTGATAAGGAATCCATGACGGAAGCAATCGCTTTTGCGCACGAACGCGGCGTAAAGGTATATGTGACCGTCAATATTTTTGCGCATAATTATGATCTTCCGGGAGCGGAAAGCTATTTAAAGGAGCTCTCCGGGATCAGACCGGATGCCCTGATCGTTTCGGATCCGGGCCTCTTTATGATGGCAAAGCGCCTCGCCCCGGGGATCGATCTGCATGTTTCCACGCAGATGAATACGACCAATTACGAGAGCTATCTCTTCTGGCATGAGCTTGGCGCAAAGCGTGTGGTAAACGCCAGAGAGCTCTCCTTAAAGGAGCTTAAGGAGATCCGAGCGAGGATCCCGGAGGATATGGAGATGGAGTCCTTTGTTCACGGCGCCATGTGCATTTCCTACTCGGGACGCTGCCTTCTTTCCGCTTACATGACGGGTCGTTCCGCAAACCGCGGCGCTTGTACGCATCCCTGCCGCTGGAATTATTCCGTGGTGGAGGAGAAGCGCCCCGGCGAGTTTTTCCCGGTCGAGGAAAATGAGCGCGGCACCTATATCTTCAACTCGAAGGATCTGTGCATGATCGAGCATATTCCGGAGCTGATCGCCTCCGGCATTGACAGCTTCAAGGTCGAAGGCCGGATGAAGACGCAGCTCTATGTGGCAAGCGTCGCAAGAGCGTACCGCAAGGCCATTGATGATTACCTTGAAGATCCGGCGCTCTATGAGCAGAATCTCCCGCTTTACAGGGAGGAGATCCGCAAATGCACCTACCGGGAATACACAACGGGCTTTTACTTCGGAAAGCCCGATGAAACGGCGCAGATCTATGACAGCAACACCTATGTGAAGAACTATACCTTCCTCGGATCGGTTTCGGAGGTCCTTCCGGACGGCTCCTTCAGGATCGAACAGAAGAACAAATTCTCCGTGGGGGATGAGATCGAGATCCTGAAAGCCGACTGCAGCACGGTCTATGCAAAGGTACTGAAGATCCGGGACGCCGAAACGAAAGAGGAGCAGGAGAGCTGCCCGCACTCGAAGCAGCAGCTTCTCATCACACTCGACACGGTACCGGAGGTATATGATATACTAACAGAGGTAACTAAGCAGTTGCAGGAATAGAGACCGGTAAGCAACTGCTTAACTAAACGCGGCAACTAAGCAGCAAGAGGCGTAAAGGAGCGGCTTTTGAAAAAGGCACTGGTGACAACATTTTTCCTGCTGGCAGGTGCGTGCATCGCGTATTTCCTGGTGATCCTGGGATACAGCGGCATCAGCACCTCCTTTTGCGGTATCTGGCCGTGCTTCGCACTGCTCTTTGTTGTCATGGGCGTCTTTACAGGACGGAGCGAGCAGCACCCGGAGGAGATGCCGAAGCTCCTTCCGACCTTTATCTTCACGACCTTCGGCCTGGGCGTGACGGCCTTTCTGCTGATCATGGGCATGGTCGTCGCCGAGTCCCGCAGGACGACGGATACGATCCCGGACTACTGCATTGTCATGGGCGCGAGGGTCTACCCCGACGGCATTTCCAAGACGCTGATGTACCGGCTGGACCGGGCCTGCGATGCCTTTGAGGAAAACCGCAGCACGAGGCTGATCGTAGCGGGAGGCCAGGAACGGGGCGACGCGGTGCCGGAGGCCCTTGCCATGTATAATTATCTCATTATGAAGGGTGTGCCCGGCGAGCGGATCTTATTGCAGCCGCACGGAACGAGCACCGCGGATATCATTGCCCGCTCCTTAAGGCTCCTCTCTACGGATACGAAGATGCGCAAGACACCGAAGGGCCCCGGCGATACGGTCTGGGAGGAGGATTATGTTCCTTCTGTAGGCGTGGTCACGAGCGACTATCATCTGCTCCGCGCCTGCCAGGTAGCGCACCGGCAGGGTGTGACGGAGCCGGTCCCGATCCGGGCGGACTCCGACGCGGTCCTTTACATACACCAGTGCGTCCGGGAGAGCCTGGCATTTATCAAGGATCTGCTGATGGGCAATTTCTATATCGAACGGCCGGACTTTTATATCCGGGTCGAACGCGGCTGAAGGGAGTAAACCACAGATGAGCAATGCATATCGTCTGATCGAAGAAAGAAAGATCGGGGAATATTCGGGAACCGGATGCGTGTGGGAGCATGTGAAGACCGGCGCGAAGGTATTCGCCCTTAAGAATGACGACCCCAACAAGGTCTTCCTGATCGGCTTCCGCACGACGCCGACCGATTCCACCGGCGTGGCGCATATCATGGAGCACAGCGTTCTCTGCGGCTCCGCCAAGTATCCGATCAAGGATCCCTTTGTGGAGCTTGCCAAGGGATCTCTCAACACCTTCCTGAACGCCATGACCTATCCCGACAAGACGGTCTATCCGGTGGCTTCAGTCAATGACAAGGATTTCATGAATCTGATGGACGTCTATCTGGACTCCGTCTTCCATCCCAATGTCTATCTCGAGCCCAAGATCTTCCGCCAGGAGGGCTGGCATTACGAGCTGAATAATGCCGGGAAACCCGATGAAGAGCTCATCTTAAACGGCGTCGTCTATAACGAGATGAAGGGCGCATTTTCCAACCCGGATTCCGTTCTGGAGCGCTATACCTTCCGCGCGCTTTTCCCCGATACGACCTATGCCAATGAATCCGGCGGGCTTCCCTCGGACATCCCGGAATTAAGCTACGAGGAGTTCCTCGACTTCCACCGGCGCTACTACCATCCCTCCAATTCCTATATCTATCTCTACGGCGATATGGATATGGAGGAGAAGCTTGCCTGGATCGACGAGAATTACCTCGATGAATACGAGAAGATCTCGATCGATTCGCATATCGAGCCCCAGAAGCCCTATGACGAGCCGATCGAGGAGCGTGAGTACTACGCGGTGGGGACAAATGAGGAAACGGAGCATAAGAGCTATCTTTCCGAGAACTTTGTGATCAATGACGCCCAGGACCAGGTCACCTCCCTCGCATGGCAGGTGCTGGAGTTCGTGCTCTTAAGCTCCCCGGGCGCGGTGCTTCGGGAGGCTCTCATCAAGTCCGGCATCGGCGAGGATGTCTACGGCGGGTATAACGGCGAAATCCGTCAGCCGTATTTCTCCGTCATCGCCAAGAATACGGACGAGGAAAAGCTCGGACTCTTCAGAAGGATCATCCGCGATACCTTAGGCGAGCTCGTAAAGGACGGGATCAGCAAGAAGAGCCTGGTCGCCGCGGTCAATTATCTCGAATTCAAGTACCGCGAGGGAGACTTCGGGTCGATGCCGCAGGGGCTTTCACTTGGCCTTGGCATGTTCGCTTCCTGGCTCTATGATGAGGATCCCTACACCTACATCTTCTATGATGACGCGTTCAAAACGCTCCGGGAGAAGATCGACACGGATTACTTTGAGGAGCTGATCCGGACGCATATCCTGGAAAATAACTTCAGCGCGGTGGTCAATGTCCTTCCGAAGCAGGGCCTGACCGACGCGGAGGATGCGGCGCTTAAAAATAAGCTTGCCGCCTATAAGGAGAGCCTGAGCAAAGAGGAGAAGGAGACGCTTTCCCTCGAGACCCTTTCCTTAAAGGCCTACCAGCAGGAGCCGGATACGCCCTTCAACCTCGCGAAGCTCCCCGTACTGGAGCTTTCGGACATCGGCAAAAAGGCGGAAACGGTCAATGCAAAAGAAGACGGCGGGATCATTTACTCCGAGGCGGACACCCACGGCATCGCCTATATGCGCGTGCTCTTTGACACGAAGGACCTCGATGAGGAAGAGCTTAAGTATGCGTCCTTCTTAAAGGATATCTTCGGAGAGATCGATACGAAGCGGCACAGCTACCGCGATCTCTTCGATGAGCTGCTCTTAAATACCGGCGGCGTAAGCTTCTCGATCGACCCGTGGGCTGTACGGAGCGCAAATCCGGATCCGGGCGACTACCGCGGTCTTTTAAGCGCGGAGATCCGTACACTGAATGACAAGGTCGAAACAGGCCTGGAGCTTGCTGCGGAGATGATCAATGAGACCGTTCTCGATGATCCCGAAAGGATGATGGAGCTTATCCTCGAAGCAAAGAGCCGCATGCAGGTGAAGATCGACGGCAGCATGCACACCACGGCCGTGACGAGGGCCTCCTCCTATTTCAGCGCCGCGCAGCGCTACACAGAGCTTGCAGGCGGCATTGCCTACTATGATTTCATCAATGAGGCCAGTAAGCTTGCAAGGGATGAAAGCTATATGGAAAGCTTCATCGGGTCGCTGAAGGCAGTCTCTAAGAAGCTCTTTACCAGGGAAAATGTCTCCTTCGCCCTTTACGGAGACAGCACGGCCAGGGCTGCCATGGAAGCGGCGATCCCCGCATTTACCGAAAGCCTTCCGGAAGGACTTAAGGATGACGGAACGAAGGCCGGTCTGATCACGCCCGCGGGATATCTTAACGAGGGCTTCAAGTCAAGCTCCCAGGTCAACTATGTGGCACGCTGCGGAAGCTTTGCGGAAAACGGGCTTCCTTATCACGGCGCGCTGCAGGTCCTTCGGATGATGCTGAATTATGAGTATCTGTGGACCAATCTCCGCGTGCTCGGCGGCGCCTACGGCTGCATGTCCGGCTTTGTAAGGTCCGGAAGAGGATACCTTGTATCCTACCGCGATCCGAAGATCCCGGAGACCAACCGGATCTATGAGGCATTGCCCGAATACATCGAAAACTGGCAGGGCGACGAGCAGACGGTGCTGAAGTACATCATCGGCGCGATCTCCATCATGGACCGTCCGCTGCAGCCCTCCGCAAAGGCACTTAAGGAGCTGACCAATTACTTTTACCAGGTGACGGACGAAGAACTGCAGCAGGACCGTGACGAGGTGCTGAGCTGCACGCCGGAGACCATCCGGAGCTTCGCGCCCTACATCCGCGCGATCCTCGAAAAGGGCGGCATCTGTACCCTGGGAAATGCGTCCCAGATCGAGAAGAACAGTGAAATGTTCGGAACGGTAAGAGAACTTTATTAAACCTGAAAAATATCGGGATGGTGACCCCATTCGGAATCCGGCCCGTTGGGCCTTCTTCCTCATGGGGTCACCGTCTGCTGATCGCAGACATGCCCTTAGCGCCGCAGCAGACAAACAGGTTTGTCCTTACAGCGCCTGCGGGCAATCCCGATCAGTTAAGGAGAAAGCCATGAAGAGCGGCTATGTCGCGCTGGTGGGGCGCCCCAATGTGGGCAAGTCCACTCTGATGAACCGGCTGATCGGCCAGAAGATCGCCATCACCTCGGACCGGCCCCAGACCACGCGCAATAAAATTGAAACCGTATATACGGATGAACGGGGACAGATCATTTTCATGGATACCCCCGGCATTCACAAAGCCAAAAACAAGCTCGGCGAGTACATGGACGCGGTCGCGGAACGGACCTTTTCCGAGGCGGACCTGATCCTGTGGCTCGTGGAGCCGACCACCTACATCGGTGCAGGAGAGGAGCGGATCGCGGACCTGATCAACAGGATCAATAAGGGAAAGCGGCCGGTGATCCTCGTGATCAACAAGGTCGATACCCTGGAGACTGCGGAAAAGCTCGAGGAGGCCATCGAGGCCTACAAGGCAAAATGCCGCTTTGATGACATCATCGCGGTCTCCGCAGCGACCGGTAAAAACGAGGACCTGCTGATGGATACCATCTTCGGCTACCTCTCCGAGGGACCGATGTACTACGACGAGGAGACCGTGACGGAGATCCCCTTACGGTCCATCGCCGAGGAGCTGATCCGCGAGCAGATGCTGAAGCTCTTAAGCGACGAGATCCCCCACGGCGCCGCCGTCATGATTGAAAAATTCAAGGAGCGGCGTCCGGACCTCTATGACATCGAGGCGGACATCATCTGCGAGCGCGATTCCCACAAGGGCATCATCATCGGAAAGGGCGGATCGATGCTGAAAAAGATCGGCACTGCCTCCCGCGCAGAGATCGAGGACCAGCTCGGCTGCCAGGTCAACCTGAAGCTCTTCGTGAAGGTCCGCAAGAACTGGCGGGACAACGAGAACTTCGTGCGCAGCTTCGGGTACGATCTCAAGAAGATGTAGAAATACACGAAAACGCGGGCAGAGATGAATTCCGTGTACGGATTGAATCTAAGAATACACGAAAACGCGGACAGAAATGAATTCCGTGTACGGATTGAATCTAAGAATACACGGAATCGCAAATAGAGATGAATTCCGTGTACAGGTTATAAAAACAATACACGGAATAGAAGTCAAATCTTAAAATCGTGTATTGTGAAAAGACACCAGTATACGAAAATAAAGCTTAACAGCAATTTTGTGTAATTTTAAGAAAATGGGATATACGGATTTGGCATTTCACAAGTATTCCGTGTATTTCTCTTCCGGATAGGGACCCGTCTCAGCTCCGCTTACGCTTCGCATACATGGCAGCAACGCATCCCCATCGCACTGCGTGCCCGGCTCGCTGGCTGCCATTGTAATACAGTTGCTCCGGTCAGCCCCAGCTATGCTCGCATTTCCGGCGTCTCCGGCCTGGTAGCCTCAATCGGGCCCTTTTCTGCCATATCACGTTACATACCATGGAAGAACTCACTGTCAAAGGAATCATACTGGCGAGTGCCCCGCAGGGCGAGTACGGGCGGAGGCTTACGATCCTCACGGACCGTCTCGGGAAGGTGACCGTGTTTGCGAGCGGTGCCGCGAAGGCAGGCTCCCACATCATCGGCTCGACGAGGCCGCTGACGGCGGCGGAGTTTGACCTCGCAAAGGGCAGAGGTGCCTGGAACCTGCATTCGGTGCGGGTGATCGATGCCTTCGGCGAGCTTCCGATGGATATTGACGTGAGTTTCTATGCCTCGTATGTCCTCGAGCTCGGAGAGTACTTTTCTGAGGCCGGCATGCCGGAAGAGGACGCGAAGGCGCTCCTCAATCTGATGTTTGTAAGCTTAAGCGCTTTCAGGGATAAGCAGCTTTCTCCTTTGCTCATCCGAAGGCTCCTGGAGCTTCGTATCCTGAAGCTGCAGGGCGAGTATACGACGGAACCTGCAGGTATAAAAGACGGCGCTCCCGTTTCCGAGGGCGTGAGGGCGCTGTGGCGGCATGCATTGACCGCTCCTCTTTCGGGGCTTTTTGACAGGAAGCGGATCGAGACGGCAGGGGAGGCCCTGCCGGAGGTCACGCAAGGCTTTTCGGACAGTGTGGAGCAGCTTTTTTTTAGGCAGATCCCGCATCGTTTCAGGTCGACTGATATCTTGCGTGATATCTGAAAGTAGGGTATACTGTACAAGTTAAAAAAGGGAAACGAAGTTCACAGCATGCAGATGCTTTGGAACAAAAGCCGGGACCGTGCAGGCATGGCCCGGGGGATCAAAGCAGAGGCGTCGCAGTGAAAGCAAATATTAAAAAGAGGATCAGACTTATGGACAGAACAAAGATTAAGATGGATGACATTATCGCTCTCTGCAAAAGCCGCGGATTCATTTATCCGGGTTCTGAGATCTACGGCGGTCTTGCCAATACCTGGGACTACGGCAATCTCGGCGTTGAGCTGAAGAATAACGTCAAGAAGGCATGGTGGAAGAAGTTCGTTGAGGGCTCCAAGCTCAACGTCGGCGTGGACTGCGCGATCCTGATGAACCCGCAGACCTGGGTCGCTTCCGGACACCTTGCAGGCTTTTCGGATCCTCTGATGGACTGTAAGGAATGTAAGGAGCGTTTCAGAGCCGACAAGCTGATCGAGGATTTCTGCGCGGAGAATGATATCGCTCTCGATAACAATTCCGCAGACGGCATGAGCCAGGAGGAGATGCAGAAGTTTATCGCGGATCACAAGGTTCCCTGCCCGTCCTGTGGCAAGCACAACTGGACCGATATCCGCAGCTTCAACCTGATGTTCAAGACCTTCCAGGGCGTTACCGAGGATGCGAAGAACACGGTTTACCTTCGTCCGGAGACGGCACAGGGTATCTTCGTCAACTTCAAGAACGTACAGCGCACCTCCCGCAAGAAGCTTCCCTTCGGTATCGCACAGATCGGCAAGTCCTTCCGTAATGAGATCACCCCGGGCAACTTCACCTTCCGTACCCGTGAGTTCGAGCAGATGGAGCTGGAGTTCTTCTGCAAGCCGGATACCGATCTTGAATGGTTTGCCTACTGGAAAGATTTCTGCATTAACTGGCTGAAGAGCCTGGGCCTTAAGGATGACGAGCTGAGAGCGCGTGACCACAGCCCGGAGGAGCTTTCCTTCTATTCCAAGGCAACGACCGACCTTGAGTTCCTGTTCCCGTTCGGCTGGGGTGAGCTCTGGGGCATTGCCGACAGAACCGATTACGACTTAAGCCAGCATATGCAGCACAGCGGTGAGGACCTCACCTACAATGACGACGAGACCAACACCAAGTACGTGCCGTACGTTGTCGAGCCGTCACTGGGCGCAGACCGCGTAACCCTGGCCTTCCTCTGCGCGGCATACGACGAGGAGGAGCTCGAGGGCGGCGACAAGCGTACCGTGATGCACTTCCATCCGGCACTGGCACCGGTCAAGATCGCAGTGCTTCCGCTTTCCAAGAAGCTCAACGAGGGCGCGGAGAAAGTCTTCGACATGCTGCTTGACAAGTACTACTGCGAGTTCGACGACCGCGGATCCATCGGCAAGCGTTACCGCCGCCAGGATGAGATCGGTACGCCGTTCTGCATCACCTATGACTTCGACTCCGAGAACGACGGCTCCGTCACCATCCGTCACCGCGACAGCATGGAGCAGGAGCGCGTGAAGATCGACGAGCTTATGAAGTACTTCGAGGACAAGTTCACTTTCTAAACTTTTGAAAATGCCGTAAAACAGGAAAGCTTGCTTTCCTGTTTTCGTGCATTTGACAGACACCCATGCCCGGACAATGGCAGGAGAAACATAAGTGAAGCTTTTTAACAGGATCGCGATCGCCATCATCATATCGACTGTCGTTCCGATCCTGCTGCTGTATCTGACGGTCAGCGGCAGGGTCACTTTTCAGACGGATACGCTGATCCTGCTTATCACGGGACTTCTGCTTATGACCTGGCTGTATTCATCGATCTTAAGGCCGATCGAAGCGCTCAGAAAGGCGACGCATGAGATCAAGAACGGCAACCTGGACTTTACCCTGGATGTCGAGACCGACGATGAGATCGGTGAGCTGACCGCGGATTTTGAGGAGATGCGGATCCGGCTCAAGGAATCCCAGGAGGAAAAGCTCATTTCCGACCGGGAGTCGAAGGAGCTCGTCAGCAACATTGCCCACGATTTAAAGACGCCGATCACGACGATCCGCGGCTATGCGGAAGGAATCCTCGACGGGGTGGCGGCTACGCCGGAAATGAAGGACAAGTATGTCCGTACGATCTACAACAAATCCGTCGAGATGACCGGCCTGATCGAGGAACTGACCTTCTATTCCAAGATCGATACCAACCGGATCCCCTATAACTTCATCCGTTTAAGCGTGAGGGATTACTTCGACGACTGCGCGGACGAGATCCGCCTCGAGATGGAGGGCAAGGGCATCCGTTTCGATTATCACTGCGGCGTGAATGCCGGGGAGCAGGTCATCGCTGACCCGGAGCAGCTCCACAAGGTCTTAAACAACATCATCGGAAACTCGGTCAAGTACATGAACCGGGAGCCGAAGATCATCACGATGAATATCACGGATATCGGCGATTTTATCCAGTGTGATCTGAGCGATACCGGAAAGGGCGTGGCGAAGAAGGACCTGACCATGATCTTTGAACGTTTCTACCGGACGGATGCAAGCCGCAACTCGGCACAGGGCGGCAGCGGCATCGGTCTTTCGATCGTAAAGAAGATCGTGGAAGACCACGGCGGCAGGATCTGGGCTTCCTGCGAGGAGGGCGAAGGCCTGACAGTGCATTTCATCCTGAGAAAGTATGTGGCTCCGGTCGAGGAGGCTTAAGACGACGGCATTTTTGGATGACTGCCATCGAAAGGACCGCATTGCCCCCGTCTTCATAAGCGGAGCGAACAGGTATATATGACAGGCTGCACTCGGGCATCGGGTTTGATATGTTTTTGTTATCTTTTATGATAACAGCTGGAATGAGGTAAGATAATCATGGCAAAACGTATATTGATCATCGAAGACGAAGTCAGCATCGCGGAACTGGAAAAGGACTATCTGGAGCTTTCCGGTTTTGAAGTCGTGATGAAATATGACGGGACCGAAGGCCTTATGGAGGCTCTGGACAATGACTACAACCTGATCATTCTTGATATCATGCTTCCGGGAACCGACGGCTTCGAGATCCTCAAAAAGGTCCGCGAGGCGAAGGATACGCCGATCCTCATGGTGACCGCGAAGAAGGAAGATATCGACAAGATCCGGGGACTGGGTCTCGGTGCGGATGACTATATCACAAAGCCGTTCTCCCCGTCCGAGTTGGTGGCAAGAGTCAAGGCTCACTTAAGCCGTTATGAGCGTCTCACGGGTGCCGAGAACAAGGGAAATGAGATCGTGATCCGCGGACTCAAGATCGACAAGACGGCCCGCCGTGTCTGGGTCGACGGCGTGGAGAAGCAGTTCACTACGAAGGAGTTCGACCTGCTCACCTTCCTGGCGGAGCATCCCAACCATGTCTATACCAAGGAGGAGATCTTCCGGGAGGTATGGGATATGGATTCTGTGGGAGATATTGCAACCGTAACCGTACATATCAAGAAGATCAGAGAGAAAATCGAGTTTAATACTGCAAAGCCTCAGTATATCGAGACCATCTGGGGCGTAGGATACCGCTTCAAGGTCTGATCCTGCAGCGCTGATTTCTGTCAGGGAAGGCCGGTGAAGCCGGATGCAGGCTGTAAGGTCCTTATGGCAGACAGATGGCAGCGATCAGAAAGAAAGCCGTTGAGCATCATGAACGGAAATGACGGATGTGTCCTGCTGGCCGGCGGCGCCGGAAGGAGAATGGGGCATATCAATAAAGCAGAATTCAAATGGAAGGGCAGCACGTTTTCGGAAAGGATCCGTCGGGAGATGGAGAAAACGGGCTGCCGCTGTTATATTTCCACGGCGGAGTATGCGCTTTTTGTTCCGGAGGGCTGGACGTTGGTACGGGATCCGGAGTGGTTTCTTCAAGGCCGCAGGACTGTGCCGGATGGCAGCAGCTTTTCAGAAGACGGGAGTGAAGCGGTATCGGGGAGAGGGCAAAGCGCTTTTTCCGGTACAGATGAAAGCCGGGAGCATTCAAAGGAGTGTCGAGAAACGGCAAATGATGTACGTATCGGCCCTGTGGGAGGCATTTACGCCTGCCTCAAAAAGGCGGAGGAGGATGGGCTTCGCGGTCTGTTTTTTGTTCCCTGTGACGCGCCGCTTTACCGGGCGGAGCTTTCGCTGAAGCTTGCAAAGTACATCCATAAGGGTACGGAGGCAGTCTGCTGGAGGACCAAAGATAAAAAAATCCAGCCGGCATTCGGCTGGTATTCGGTGGGGTGCATCCCGATTTTCGAAGAGGAGATCCAAAACGGAAAATATAAGCTCATGAAGGTGCTGGAGCGCTTCAGGCGCAGGATCGTGGAAACAGAAGATGAGGACGTAGAGGAGAGCTGCTTTTTAAACATCAATTCTCCTGCTGACTACGAGCGGCTTTCTTCGCTTCCCGGATAGCGCGCTCTGTTCTGCGGATGGAGACTAAGGTGATGATGCCCGTGATGATCTGCATCGTGCCGAGGGCGAAATCCCAGATGAGAAATCCGTAAATGCTCCACAGAGCAATATTTAAGAGCAGGCTCCATTTGATCGCGAGGATGTCCCTGGTGTAGTAATTGCAGACAGTGAGCGATACCGTCGCAAAGATCGGGATCAGCCCGATGAGGCCGCGGTTATTGACCATAAGGCCTACGACGGTAAGTACAATACAGAAGAGGACCATCAGCCCGAAGGTAAAGCGGCCCATGGCGACCAGCGCGTTCTTCACGGCTGCGATCAGGAGCGTGGAGATCCCGGCATAGGAGCCAAGGACTGCTGAGGAAATGCTTAAGACGATGTTTTCAAAGGTCTGCAGCACAAAGACCTTCTTCGGTTCGCGGATGATGCAGCTCGCGATCAGAAAAAGGGATGCCGAAAACGATATCAGATTGCCGATAATGATCCGTAAGGGAATGTTGTGCCAGTCCATAGTTGTCCTGCCTGTGTTAATGAGGCGCTGAAGAAATCAGTCCTTTTTAAAAAAGCACTGCATGGGTAATTGCCGTGCATTTTCAGTGCCCGAAGCTTAGCAGCGGCATCGATATGGTATTGTACGATAAAGAAGGTATTTCGGCAAGACTGCATTGAACGAAAGACGGTATAACTTTCCGTTATAGTTTCGGCGCGGGAAAACCGCCTGAGCTCGCTCAGGTGGATGAAAGCGCCTTTTTTGTAAGCATTTCGTAAGCGCGAGATTCTTTTCATAAAGGTAGATTTCTGGTATAATAACTACTATGAAAAAGGATCTTGCAAGGCCGTACCACCACGGCGATCACATCGTTTACAGCTGCCAGTACCACATCATCTTCTGCCCCAAATACCGGAGAAAGGTCCTTGTGGACGGCATCGACAAAAGGCTTAAGGAGCTCTTCCCGCAGGTAGCCGCAGAACTCGGCGGCTCCATCCTCGAGATGGAGGTCATGCCGGACCATGTGCATCTCCTGGCGGACGTCGACCCGCGCATCGGCGTGGATGATTTCACCGGCTCCCTGAAGCGCCGCACATCGCACATCATCCGAAAAGAATTCCCGTACATGAAGAAGAAGCTCCCGTCCCTCTGGACGAGGGGCAAGTTCATCGCTACCGTAGGCAGTGTCTCCCTTGAGACAGTAAAGCGCTACATCGAGTCGCAGAAGGGCGTCTGATGGCCAAAAGCACTACCGACAGCTTCATGCTCGAGCTTAAGCTCCTCGCCTCCGAAAGGGACGAGGCTGTTTTGACACAGCGTTTTGAGTACCTCTGGCATATACGCATCCAGCTCATCAAGTACGCCCGCAGGCAGCTCTCAAAGCTCGAAGCGGATAAGCACTATCGGGAGCTGCTCTCGGAGCGTGTTTCCTGCCCGGATAAGCGCCGCGTTGCGGCCATCGGGCGCGAGCTCGGGGCCATCCGGCTCTCGTTCGGACTGAGCCTCTATGGATTCAAGAAGTACGTGAAGCCTATGCAGCACCGTTTCAAAAAGCACATCGACAGCAGAACTGCCCAGGCGGAGGCCGACAAGGTATGGAAAGCCGTCGACAGGTACCTCTTTGGCGACGGGAATACCCTGCGCCTCCCGCGCCTCGACGATATACGCTCTGCAGAGTCCAACGATAACGCTACGGGGATAAAGTTCCGCAAGGGGCGCATCGTATGGAACGGGCTCTGCATCCAGCTTAAGCGTGACAGCTCCGATACTTACGCCGCTGAGGCCTTAAGGCGCCGCGTCAAGTACTGCCGCATCGTGCGCAGACCCATAGGCACGCGCTTCCATTACTACGTGCAGCTCGTACTCGAGGGGCCGCCTCCGTGGAAGCATACCACAGGCTCCGGTCGTGTCGGCATCGACCCTGGCACCATGAGCGCCGCCGTATGCTCCGAGGGGGAGTGCATCCTCACCGCCCTCGACGAGGGCGTCGTGGCGCACGAAAGGGATATATCCCGCATCCAGAGGGCCATGGACCGCTCACGGAGGGCGATGAATCCAGGCAACTACAATGCGGACGGCACGGTCAGGAAGGGGCGTAAGCGCTGGAAGTATTCTGGGACCTACA
>Ga0256404_1005074_pt1 | contig 23880 bp, 18 predicted proteins | sample RumenRJG_01DNA_FD_185990 | JGI IMG/M metagenome (GOLD analysis project Ga0256404, IMG submission 185990) | Bovine rumen microbial communities from Lethbridge, Alberta, Canada - RJG_01 | ecosystem: Host-associated > Mammals > Digestive system > Stomach > Rumen | place: Canada: Alberta | collected... | reverse complement strand
CTGTTTTTTGTAATATTTTTAAAGTTTTTAGGCATAAAAAACAGTGGCTCTCTATGACAGAAAACCACTGAAATGATGCTTAACTGAATGGCATTGATATAATTCCGGATTATTAACATAATCTATATGGCAGAAATATGGGTTACTTAATACAAGATTAACTCTTTGATTTATCTCCCTATTAGCACGTTCCACATCCGGTTCAATAGTATCTGAATGTACAAATCCCCATTTATCAATATATTCTCGCTTTGTAGGGACATACTGTTTCATCACTTCTTTTTTTACTTGATCACGGTAATAACCTTTTATCTGTTTTTCACATTTTTTAAAAAAGGCTGCTTCAAGCGCATTTTCTTTTGCATCAAATTTTCCTGATTTTTCCTGATTACGTCTGCTTTCTTCTAATGTTCCCGTCTTGTCATAACCATTTATATCATAACCTTGTTTATCATAACCGTCTCTGTCATACCCCTCTCGATCATACCCCCTTATGTCATAGCCCTCAATATCATAACCGTCTCGGTCATATCCTTCTCGATTATAGCCTTTTCTATCATAACCTTCAGCATTGTAACCAGAACTTCTATACCCTTCTCGGTCATATCCTTCTCGGTTAAATCCAGTTTGGCAATGAAATCCTTCTCGGTCATATCCTTCTTTATCTACTCCATTTATATTATAACCATCACGATCAAAACCTTTTAGGTTAAAACCTGTATAAATATGGTATCCCTCTTCATCAAATTTTTCTTTTGAGAACCCGTCTATTGATTTTCCATCTACGTCAAATCCATCTTTTGAATATCCTAAAATATCTATACCATCTTCTGATCGTCCATTTATATCATAACCGTTTTTATTTATACCATCTTGATTGAATCCGTATGTATCAAAACCATCTACATCGTAACCATTCTCATCTAATCCATTTATATTATAGCCATCTTTATCATAGCCATTTTTATCATAACCATTTTTATCATAGCCTTGTCGATCATAACCATCCGAATTATACCCCATAATATCAAAGCCTTTTTTATCATAACCATTTCGGTCATAGCCTGCCAGATTATATCCTTCAATATTAAAGCCTTGTTTATCATAGCCTTCTCGATTATATCCATTCCGATTGTATCCTTCACAATCATAACCATCTGAATCATAGCCTTCCTTGTCATAACCTGTAAGTTTATTTATTCCGAGCTTATTAACGCCATTTTTATCATAGCCTTCTCTATCTAAACCTTCACGGTTATATCCCATACGGTCAAAACCTTCTCTATTATAACCATCTTTATCAAAACCAAATCTATCATATATATTTGCCATGGCGCTGTACTCCTATCTTTATCCAAAATCAGATTATACACACGCCGTTTCAATACAACATGTGTACATTTTTCTATACAAGCAAATGCTTTCCGTGCTTTACTTACTGCAACAAACTATAAGAATTATAACAACTATTACAACTGCAATAATCAATAAAGCTGGATTTATCATTATATAACCCACTATCAAAAATAATGCTATAAAGCCTATGAATTTTGCTATTGCACCTATACCCGACCAATCACCTTTACACGCTGCGGCTATTGAACCGATTATAAATAATAATATAAATGCTAGTATGTGCATATTATCTCCTTTCTGCTATTTGTAGTGGCTCATGCTATCATTAAACCGTACAACGCAAATGGATTTAATATAGGCTTCTGGACGCTGTGACCAGAAGTGTCCTATTCCACTCCCAATGCCTTAAATACCGCATCTTCCGCACTGGAATACGGTATAATCTGAAATGAACTCATAAGCTCCGGTGGTACAGTTGCCATATCTGCAAATGATGTAGCAGGAAGCAGCACTTTCTTTGCACCACTATCCAAGCACACCTGCAGAGTGTTTGCCAGTTCTTCCACCTTGATCATTGTTCCGCTGATACTGATTTCTCCAAGTACCACAAGACTGCTGAGAACAGGTTTTCCAAGGGCGATTGAGCATAATGCCACCAGTGTCGGTAATGCCAGCTTTCCGGTCATGCCAATGCCCTGTAAATCCTGATAATTGATGATGTAATCTTTATTATCAACGCTGATTGTTCCGCTGATACGTTTTCCATTTGCTTTCAGATAACTGAATGCAGTGTTGGACGCTTCTTTTGCTTCCCTGTCAGTTCCGATACCAGTTCTCTCAAACTCACCACTGCCCTGCAGCATCTGTGATTCCAGTCGGAATACACCGATCATGCCGGATTTTCCATTTGAAACTGTATATACCTGCCCCGGATTACACATTCCTTCCGGAATGAGCTTGCCACCACTCTGCTCCGGTACCGATACATAATGTTCCTCGAAGGTTTCGTTATCTATGTAAGAGAAATTTACATCATAGAACTCCATGCCGCCCAGCTTTTTGAGCTGTTCCTTTACCCTGCGACGCATTTCAAGAGCAATCTGTAAAATTTCTTCGATTTCTTCCTTTGTATATTCTCCATCCGGATATAACAGTTTGATATATCCGCCTACCATTTTACGGACTGCAATCGTATCTCGCTGATTCAGATTCTTCCCAAGACGGAAATATTTGTCCAGGGCATCTCCAAACTGCTCTTTGCGTAGTTCACGGATAAACTCTGCCAGATAATCTGTAATAAAACCATAATCATCTGTAAAATGTTCCGGTCTGAATTTTGGTACTTCCCATCCCGGCAGATAGCAATGAATACGATCAAGAAAAGCAGTATCCGTTCCCATTTCAGCAGGAAATGGATCAAATAAACTTGATGTTTTCAGAAGTGAATCCACGCTTTGATTGATATTTCCGACAAATACCATGGACGCAGATGCAGCCTTTTCCTCTTTGCCACGAGCAAACGAACCAGACGCCATGTAATCCTTCATAATCTGGATGCCATCCTTGTCCTTAAAATTGATACCTGCAACCTCATCAAATGCCACACAATCCCACAATCCGACAAGACCAACTGTCTTTCTCCCCATGTTATAAAAAAGATTGGCAACCGTTGTCTGTCCCCCAGATACCAGAATGGAATTAGGCGAGATTTCCTTGTATAAATGGCTTTTTCCGGTGCTCCTCGGTCCTAATTCGCAGAGATTGAAGTTGTTCTCTACCAGCGGAAGCATACGGGTAAGAAGCAGCCACTTTTCACGAGTATCCAACATATCAGGCTCCATTCCAATAGAACGGAGCAGTACGTCCATCCATTCCTCTTTGGTGAACTGTTTTCTGCCCTCTTTCAGTTCATTGATATCTACATGGGGCATCTGTATCGGGTTCAAATTGATAATTTTGATTGGCGTATCATTCTGATTTTTCTTTTTGGAACGCAGATGATCTCCATCGGCTGATATAATCCCACTATCATAGTCTGAATTACTGTCATATTCCAGACGGATAATGCACCAGATGCCGCCACACAAAAGTCTATCGAATTTTGTCGGGTATTCTTCATCAATCGGCACACCACTCAAGCCAAGGTTAGAAAACTCTGCTTCATATCTGTCTCTCTTAATATTAAGGGATACGGTTATCTTATCAATGACCGTATGGCTTCCCTTCTGTCTAAGCAGAGAAAGTATCTTCTGTGCTTCATCCGGACGTACAAAATTATCTGCAAGTATCTTCTTTACGCTTTCTACACCCTGCTCGATAATCTCAGGATCATCCAAACTGCAATACTGTCCCAGAAGAAACTCCAATACATATACAGGCACATTTGCGCCCTCTTTTATCTTCTTTGTCAAATCTTTCCGGACAATCTTTCCATCAAAATATTTACGCAATTTCTGTTTAATGGCTGTCCGCCTATCCTCTGCTTCTATATCAAAAGGCATCGTTCTCTACCTCATTTCCACATAATCTTATAAATCAAATCCAAAGTTATCCGAGAAAGCCAAGTCCATGATCACCTCATGCCGGAATACTTCTACATCATTGCTCTCGTCATAGGCAACCAGATAATACTTTCTGTCCTTGTCATATTTTTTGTTCTTAAATGTGAAGCGCATACGGAACAAACGCTTCTGCACATCTTCATCACGCTTGTCTGCAATGTAGATATTCTCGTTAGAAATCTTCTCATTGCTATCCGAGATAAAGTACAGCTTATAATCGGCTTTCTTTACCACATCACTGACCGGATCAGACTGGATGAAATCAAGGCTTGTAATCAGATTGGTAATCTTCTGAACCAAGCTCACAAGCATAATTTGTGCAGGTCTTGTCTCTACCGCACCCTTGTCCATCTTAATATCCAGTACCGGAACAAGCATTTCCTGTGGCGAAGAACCGCCATGCACATAGTTCAGTCCTGCTCCACCCGGAACAGAGAAAACATTGGTGCTGCAGGAATAACAAATAATCTTATCATCATCACTTCCGAGCATATATCCTAAACCAATATTGCAGACACCCTGTTCATTGATCGGCTCTTTCGATACAATATATCTTCTTTTCACAAGTCGGCTTGCATCACTCATACCGCCAATCTTATCACTGGCTGTCACTTTATCCCTCTTGTAGATAAAGCCATGGTCTGCAGTCACGATAAAACGGTATGTATTCGCACTGCCAGAAATCTTCTGAATCAGCTTTGCAATCTCATCAACCGCTTTCTCACAGGCTGTAAATACTTCATCTTCTTCATGTTCTCCGGTATTATCAATCTGATCATGATACACATAAATGACAGACTGTGCGGTGAATACATCACGAAGTTCCAGACCTTTTAAGTTCTTTATATCATCAAACTGTACACATTTGCTCTCTGGTTCATAGGATTGCAATACTGCCTGTCTGGTAGCCAGATCAATCGCATATTTGCCATCTACTACCTCTCTGAAATCATCAGTCAGCTCCAGTGTCTTGTGTGGAAGCAACGCTTCCATGCCAAGCCTTGTGTAAGAAGGTAATACACTGAGCATAGGCTGCAATGTGGCGCTACACTTCGGATTGTCCATCATTCTTTCATATAGCTGTCTTCCTACCTCATATCGCATCGCATCAGATATGATGACAACCGTTCTCACATTGGTACTCCTTACAAATTTGCTGAAGAAATTACGCTGTAACGGTATCTGTTTCAGTGCATCGTCCTCTAACAGTCCCTCATTCCACTTCGGAAGCAGTTTTCCAAGGTATTCATTCGTGTAAATATTCTCTACAAGGTCACGAAGTTCCTCAAATTCTGAGGTATTCTCCAATTTATCATAATTCAGATAGAACACTCTGTAATGGTTGTCTATCAGACAATCCCTTGACACATACGCATCAATAATCTTCTGAAATCCATTCGGTGCTTCATATCTTGCATTGTTTACAAGCCAGTATGCACTATCCAGCATCTCATAAATAAAAGAAAACTTACTGCCAAAGTGCATTTTGGCACGGATACCACACAAATCATAGATACTGTGTCCGTCCAGTTTTGCCAGACAGTCCTCTGCACGAAGCCTGCCGACAATCCAGCGTATCAGAAGTACATCTACGCAAGCAAAAGAATCACAGTCTACCAGAGTATCTACTTCATACTTACTCAATTCTTCCGACGCATTCAAACAATCTGCGACATATTGCGACAACTCATCATATTTCTCACGATACAAAATATTGTTCATGAGGTTGTCAAGAAATGCGATAATGTTTCCGGATTTATAGGAAATAAATTTCTTCCAGCTTTTTGGCATTTCCGCATCTATATAGCGGTCTGCATAGGTCACAAACATGGTAATGACCAGCTTCTCCAAGTTTGGTGCGTCCATAGAAAAGCCAAATTGCTGCTCACACAGCTTCCAGAAATCGCCCTCTATATCATACTTTGCAAATTCTGCCAGATATTTGTTGTCTGTCAGGCTGTCCTCTGTAATCAGTACACGTATCACTTCATCAAAAGAATTGGTTCTCGTCCTGCATACTGCACTCATAATACCTGTCAGAATATTTTCTTCATTAAAATTCTCTATCTCAAGGTCATAGAAACGCTTCAATCGGTCTTTGTGACCAAAGAACTTGATGTGCTTTTCAATCACCGGCTTGTATTTCTCGTCAATACCTAAATCCACAGATAAAAGCGATGCTCTATCCGCATAAAAACGCTTGGAATAAAGCATTATGTCCTCCAGATGATTTTCTGTGACCGGCGGTTTTGGAAACGGAGCATAAATCAGATAATTGGTTGCTGTATCCTCTTTTTCAAGGAAATATTTTGTGTAAAACTGGTTATCCTTCGTCAGCTTGTAGACCTTGGCATTTTCCAGTTCCATGCTGTCAATATCCTCAGCAAAATCTGCCGCATCGTCATACCAGAATACCAGTTTTCGATGTTCGCCGGTAAATTTCGTATTCAGTTTATCTACAATCTGCTTTAAGTTTAATTCTGCCATTGATTCACCTCTGCCAACACTTCCCAATGACCGCTGTGGCTGTTACCCACACGCTTAATCAGTTCTTGTGTTTTCATTTTTCTTAAATAATACTTCACACGATCTAAATTCCATCCCAATTCATTTGCATACTCTCTTTGAGACATGGACGGATAATTATGGACTAATTCCAATATCTTTTTATCATCATCTGATAGTGTTGATTCCTTGCTTTGGGTAGTTTGGTGTGTTTGGGTAGTTTGGGTAGTCACACCATTGACACCAAACTCACCTTTTACCTTACGGTACATATTTACTCTGAAATCGCCATCAAAATCAATCAGCTCCGGCTTTGGTAATCCGTATTCCTCACAGGCTTCAAATAACCTCGGTATTCCGGTTCCCCATTTTTCAATAATTTTCATGTATGCAAATGCACTTGCGATTGCAGGATTTCTCGGTCTTGAATATCCTTCCATCATTTTTGCAATCGTAACATTATTCAGAAGCATTCCCGGAGAAGTAATCTCTAATCTATCATCAAATAATGCCACCTGTATATTTCCCGGCTCAAGGTAGCTACGGTGAGCCACGGCATTTGCGATCAGCTCACGGATACTGTCCGTAGGCAGTTCATACACATCCTGTCTGTACATACCCTTTATTGTCATTCCCATGTTGATTTTTTCAAGGACATACTGATATGCAGCTTCCATCTGTTCCTGAATGGAGCCTTCAAATTCCCTACGGTCAACAAAGTGAGCACGATTCGTTCCCTTGAATACGCCACACTGAATAACTGGCTGCTGAAACATTCGTCCGGTCAAAAGTGCATACGCATTGGTCGGATATACTTCTCCGCCTTCTTCTTTCAGAATGCCCCATGAAATCAGTACATTCTTGGTAACATCCTTAACCTTTGCCTTTTCGCTGTCCTGCCATGTATTTCGCAGGGCAGTTTCCTTCATACTTTTGCAAAGTTCCTCAATCTCATCATCTGTTATTTTCATATTCTGGCATATTTCACTGTCATAATAGCGGTTCTTGCCTTCCAGCATCAGCTCTCTTAGCATGTAATCTTCTACATGTCTGGTTGTGCCTGCTACACGCACATAAGTACCCTCAAACATGCCCTGTGATTTGATATAATACGGACGTTCCGCACCCGGAAATACCTCAACCACAATCACAGTCTTATCCTTGACCGTCTGCATTGCTACATCCGGTCTGATTGCAGGCTCACAGGAATCAGAGATTGCATTGGTAATGGCATCCATCGTCTTATAGATGTTATCTACATCCATTCCCACAATCTCCAATGTCTTATCATCTATTCCGAAAACAATCCTGCCACCTCTGCCATTGGCAAAAGCTACCACCGTTTTCATATATTTTTCGCTTTTGTCTGGTACAGTCACTTTGTACTCAACATTCTTTGATTCGCCGGAAAACAGCGTATCTTCTGCCATACTAGTACCTCCTAATCCGAAATCTGACATATTTCTTTGTTAAGATCAACATATTTTTTATTATGCTCTAACTTATCAAAAAACTGTAACATTAAAACAATTATGCAGAATCTTTCCATACCCATATTCCGTTTAAAATATGCAAGATTGCCCATTTCTACTTTTATATTCTCATAAAATTCTGCAAAATAGTATTTTTCAAAATATGAATCCATATTTTCCATTTCTGTGACTATTTTATTTATTTCATAGGCACATGAATATGAAAATGAAGATGACGAATCATACGAATAAAGTGGAAGCAAAACAAGATCCAAATAAATCTCATCAGTTCTCTCTTTTGTTAAATTTTCATAGTAATCATCCAGCGCAATATTCAGTGCCTGCATATATCTATCATATAGTTTCTTATTAACGCCATAAAATTTCATTTTGGAGATTTTCTCGCATCTACGCAAAAGCATAATATCTGATGAAACTTCATTTTTATCGTCTAAATCACCATATTTTTTTGTTAAATCAATCAAAAAAATGCTCTTATTCAAGACAGAATCTTGTTTATTATATTTTGCATTCTTTATATTTACATTTCTTCTTTCATTCAATTTTTTCTTTTTATTTTTTACGCTTACGCATAGATTATCTATTTGATCATATATGTCTACTATAAACTTTTGAAGATCACATAATTGCAACGTATACTGATGCAAATCATCATGCAGAGAATTTATATAATAAACAATCCTGACACTTCCTTTTGCGTCCCATACTGTAAACGGGCAAAATGCCTTTTTCCCTTGCGTGAATACTTTTTGTTTATCTAAGCTCAATGCATGCGGTAATACAATTGCTCGTATAAATCTAAAAAATTCTTTATCTGTTTTCCCGCTAATCCTGTGATATTTTTGAAGTGTATTTCCATATTGAACTATATAATCAAATGCTTTTGCAACATTTTCAATGCATTGAATCAATAGATCTGCATAATTTACCCAAATTACAAATTCCGTTGCGTCATTATTATACTTTCCTTCAAGTTTGATATGATTGAGAATATTTGCACATTCTTTAAGTCTATCTAATGCGGCAACAAGTGGATAATATGTGTCACCTGACGATGAAAAACCATATGAATCCTTAGCGATTTCATAATATAGTTTTTCAGCTTTTTGCACATCTAAATTCATATGGTTTAACCTCTCTCTTATTTTTCCTTTGCCATAATATTCTTTGAATCAGCCAATATCTCATAAAACTTGCCGTCTGCGGCAGTCTGTACCTTACGGTAATTGACCTTGACACCATCATCCAAATCAAGCTCTATTCTTGCCAGTGCCAGATGTCCGATTTTCTCATCATATTCCCGGCACTCTTTTAACTGCTTCTGTAATTTTTCTTTTCGCTTCGTTGCAAGTGATACTTCTCTGCTGTTCTTGCTGTTATCAATCGTATCCTGCATACGCCCAATCTCCGATTCATATACACGCTGCATTCGATACAGATAGTCTACACGAACATTACCGATTGTATCCGCATTGTAACGGTGCAGATACACCAGCGCCTTGAATCCATTCTGCTTACCGCTGTCAAAAAGCCAGTAAATCGGACGCTTGCCGGAACCTGTGACAGAATAAGTATTACAATGATCTTTGAAGAAATCGTTCAAGAAATAGTTGCGGATAATCTCCCTGCTTGTATCTCCCTTATTTCCAAGTGCCTTTGCAATGAAATCCAGATTTGTCTCCAATGACTTTGCACCAAATGCTGTTTTTAACCAAGTACAGAAGCATGACACAATATCGTCCTCTAAGTACTCCTCGTCTGTGATTGGAATAATATTGTCATCATCCGGTATGAATGTGGTGTACTTACTATCGTCCCACTCTCCGCCTGCATATACCAGTCCTTCCTCATTCAAGGAATAACGACCAAACATACAGCCAACCGCATAGGAAATCAAGCTCTTAATATCTCTCTGCAAGTCTGCTTTGCGGACAGTCACATCCTTGTCCTCAACTTCTGGTGTCATTTCATCCTGCAATCCATAAATGTCTATGAAAATACGGTTTAATTCTTCCTCATTGGCTTTGAGCTGATTGAAACGCTCATTGCACTCATTCTCCCAACAGGTGTAACACTCTGCTAGGTCAATATCATCTGTATTGTCAAATACTGCAGAATTTCGTGGTATTACAGAAAGCAATGGGTGGCGTTTGAAATCCCATGAAGTTTCAAAGGAATCCCAATCTTTCTTAGATTTGTCTATATTGCTATCTACCAAATGATTTATTCTACCTTTTTCACTTACTAATATTACTGGAATTTTTCCCATAGCCCCTTGATTAAAATCAAGCGTTGGAGATAAAAAATTCATGTAATAAGATGCCACTTTACTATTTAATAGAGCTTCAAAAAAATCCAGATTTTCTTTTTCTTTTACAAAACACATTGAGCCTTTTGTGTCAAACACAAAACCTGTCGGACTTTTTCTAACTGATAATGAATTAGAAAGCGTTGACCAAGTTAATCCCTCTCTAAAATAATAATCCGTATCTCCTCTTCGTACATTCTCTTTAGTTTTCTCCGGTTCCCATATGTCATGTAAATTCATAATATAATCATGTAATCCGTAATGTTTTCTATATCCTCCGCCTTTATGCATTGGCACCCATTGTATATTTGAATTATCCACGAACTTCAAATGATTAAATCCTATTTTTTTTAATGGTAGTTCAAACCATACTTTCAAGAAATAATCATTATTACCTGTAACAATTCCTGATTTTATCACAGCATAATCAGTTAACTTCTTTTCATCAAATAATTCTACCGCTTTCTGAGCCATATGATATGCATACACATTCCCCGGTATTTTTTTATAACTTTCTTGTTTACATATTTGAATATGTTTCTCGAAAAATAATTGTTCTTTCGTTTTTTCTGAGGTGGGTGCTGTTAGATCCATGTAAGTTCCATAATAATTATCTATGTGACTAGAAAAATAAGTAAACGTTACTGTTTGCACCACCTCCCCACCAATTTCATCAAATCCATGCGCTCCTAATTGTAATAAATTGACAATACTACAGTTATTCAGATCATTACGAAATTTTTCAAAACTAGATAAGAACATCCATGCTTGTTGTGTAATCATTGATAAAATACCTTTTTGTTTCAAAAACATTCTACATTTTTTTACAAAAACCGCATATAAATCATATTTTTCGATTGAGTAATTCTTTTGAACATACTTTGTAGTTTTAGTTGTCATATTCCCCATATACGGAGGATTCGTAGCCACTACCTCATACTTCTGCGCCATAATCGCACCAATCTCTATCAGCTCATTCAGCTTTTCTGCTGTCTCATCCAGACCATAAGTATCAAACGATATCTGACTACCAATATCTGCGCTGTTTACGAATCTGCGTAGTAAATCCCAGTCATATTCATCCACATTCAGGATGGAACCATACTCTTTTGCATCAATCAATGTATCCAGAAGTCCCTCTATCTGCAGGATCGCAGTATTTTTCTCCATTTCATCCAGTTCTGCACCTAAATATTTAAGCTGTTCCCGGTTAATTCCATTGCTCTCCTGAATTGCATAGACGTTTGGACGTACTCTACGAGTAAAAATGCGTCTGTCGTACTGTCTTGCTTTCATCATAACCGCAAAATAACTAAGCTGTGCGGCACGATCATCGATATCCAGTCCATAGATGTTATGCTCCACGATGCTCTGTGCTGCTTCTCTTGCTGACCAACCTGCATTTTCATAGATCTGCATAAATACATCAAACGCATACACAAGGATATGACCAGAACCCATGCACGGATCAATGAGCTTTATATCTTCCGGTTTCAGTTTTGCATACTCTTCACGAATCTTAGCAAGCTCTGCCTGTACTTCCGACTCCTGCTCTGCTTCTTCCAGATAATACTTCCACCTGCCCTGCAGGTCAGCATCCGGATGTCCCTCTACCCACAATCTGCCTAAGCTGTTCTCTACCATATAGCGTACAATCCAGTCCGGTGTAAAAAGCTGTGTAACAGCAGGTACTTCCTCTTTTGTGATTTTTCCTTTTTTCGCGAAAGCATCATTTTTCGGCTCTGTATTGTAATACTGATACATCCAGCCGATAATTTCTACCTGTCCGCCCTCGCTGACATTGAAATCTTCCTCTGGAATATCATGTACCAGGTGATAGACTACACCATCCTGATCAATCACAGACAGATTAAGCAAAAGTTCTGTATAGTCACTGGTCTTTTCAAACAAGGCAGGGAGTATCTCGTTTAAGGCATTGCACTGTTTGATAAAAAGCATACGGAATGCTTCATCCAGCTTATTATCTCTTTTCAATGCGATAATCTTTTCTTCCTCTGCACTGGACAAATTTAATTCTGCATCAAAAGGATTGGTTACGATGTCCGGCTCTGTCTTGCCACTCTCTGAGGATAATGCTCTCATGTGGGAAGGCAGATAATCATTTACCTCCATGAAACGCACTGCAATCAAGCGATTGAACCATGTATAGGCAACTTCCTCAATGATATATTTGTATGCTACTGCATAATCGGAATCCTTTTCTTTTGCCCGGATTACTTCTACTAATGCTCTACGCTGTTTGATTTCCTCACCATTAATCGCATAAGGCTCTGCGGTTCCAATATCATAAAATTCCGTTGCAGAACCAGACTGTGGCAGCGCATTTGCAATGCCATTTTCGGTAATGCCCATCAGTCCGGCACGATATTTTATATCTGCAATGAGTCTATTTCTTGCCCATATCGCAAAATTCTTGATTGCAGTCTTATTCATAAGTTCTCTCCATTCCTAAAATTCAATGTTGACAATCGTATCGGTATCCAATTCGCTTATCAGTTTCAACCGAAGCTCATTCAGATATTTATCAATATCCTCTGTATTTTCCAGTCTCCATGAAGCAGTTTTCGTGATACTCTTGATAGATACATTCTTGGTCTTTTTCACTTTTTCGACCTTTTTCTGTACCTCTGCTTCAATCTGTGCCTGATCCACATTTCCGACCTCTTTTGCCTGTGCTTCCAGTCTCTTACGGACTTCTTCCGCTTTCTTCACTGCGATTGCCTGATCCATCTGTGTCATTTCATTTAACAGACGAATTTTTAATGCTTCTGCCCTGTCAGCATAGCTTCTAAGAACGGATACATTCGTACAGCCTTTGGCTGCATCAATGATTTCATCAAACATTGTTGAGTATTTGCTTCGTTTGGTTTCTGCATACACTTTGGTATTCAATACATCAAATACTCGTTTCTGAGAATCATAAACCGAATCAAGCACCGGCTTTAGCTGTTCATCCAATATGTCAGAATATACATCACTGAACTTTTTCAGAAGTTCCGGCAGTTTCGGGATATCACTGTACGGCACCTGCTTTTTCACAATCATACTAATTTCATCAACAATATTTTCCAGATTCTCATCTACAATATAAGTCTTACTATCATCATATTTACTCAGATATAATACCGCTTTATCAAAGATTGTTTTCTGCTCACTATTAAAAAATGCTTTTACTGGTTCATAATCCTCAGCAAAATCCAGCAGATCATCCTGTTTCTTTGCAATCGTCTGGAAAAATTCTGTTGGTGCCTGTATCTGTATCAGACCCAAAAGGAGTTTTCTTCCATACTCTACGATATGTTTTCCCGGATACCTTGTACTTTCATAGCGTACTTCCAGTTCTCCAAGTGTAGATGTCAGCTTATTCGCATATCCTATAAAGCTGTTCATCATCACATCTTCATCATCAGAACTTCCGGTTGCGCCAAATAATTCCTTCATTATGTCTTTGGTAATTTTCATTTCCTTCTCTGATACACGAACCTTCTGCTCGATCATCAACTTATCTACGAAACTCTTTTTCGTAATATAATTGATAAGCTCCTCTGCTTCCTTGTTGTGTGTCGATACCGAAGAACCATTCACATAAAATGCTAAATCACCTCTACGGAACAGTTTTGCTACAAGCCAATGTACATCATCTTCTACAAAGCCATAAGGTGCTTTCATAAATCTATCCTTAATACTCTTCATGGAGGTTTTCATGTGCATACGGGTATTGTCCGCAACATAACTTAATACATCATCCAATGCATGAACATTTGGCTCTGTACCGCCCTCAAGATTAAGTGAAATCTGGTTTGAGGTCTTGAACATCTTGCGAATATCATCCTCGCTGTATGCTGCATCTATATAAGACAGCTTATGATATACAGTCGATACCAATCTGCCAAGTGCTTCATTGATACGAGTAGATACTTCCTTTGCATTGATTTGTGCCTTATCACCATTCACATAAATATCTGCATCTTTCAGACTTTCTGATAAATATAATCTGGCATTGGCATTGCGCTCACGCATCTCCAGACGCTTACCCTCTTTGATTGTCTCATACTGTGGCAATGCAGAAGATGTGTTTAAACGCAGGAATTTCTCTATCTTCAAGTATCTCTGTATTTCATCCATAAACGCTCTGTCATCCGGCAGAACAACAAGAACCTCTCTGCCCTGTCCGGATACCATGCGAAGTGTGGTATCATCAGTTCCCATATCCGCTGCAGGTGTTAAGATATGTACTCCAATATCATAATTCTGATTTGCCTTGTATGGTCTGTCATCCACAATCGAATTAAAACCAAACGCATATCTGCCATTGAATGCCGGATAACGGTACTTCTTATCCATGAAAATATCTTCAAAAATCATTTCTGATGCTTTATTGATGACTTCTGCCATTTCCACATTCTGACTTTCAATCTCACGGTTAATTTCCTGCTCTTCATCGGTCAAGAATACATAAATTTCGCCATTTCTCTGCACAAGCATCTGACATTGCAATACTTTCAAAGCATCTTCTACCTTTGCTTTCAATTCGATACGATCATCCTCAATATCAGAAATCATAAGGCTTGTAATGTTATCTATATTAGCTTCTACATCATTGACATATTTGATCATGAATAATGTCTTTAATACATTGATTGCAAATACATCTTTTGTCTTATGATCCGGATTGATAAAGCTGTTATCGTACGCCTTAATAATTACTCCTCTATGGCTGTGATCAAGAAAATTCTCCAACGCATCATAAAACGCATGAAATGGAATCAGCGTTCCTTCTTCATGCTCCTTATAATCCATTGCAGACTCTTTGAACATGGCAAGCATGGAACGCTCACCCTCTGACAAATGCTTTCCGGATGCACCGTGGGTACGGATAGAGGTCAATACACTTGCAAGGAGATTGAACTGATATGGCACAAACGGATAAACCAGTGCAAAGTCATTTTCATCTGCATATAATTTTTTCTCTACGCCATCATTGAACACAATCTTATTCTTGATTGTGGTTGCTTTCTGCCCATAGAGCAGACGCAGCATCTGTGCTGCAGTGTCCTTTTTATCCAGAATACGCTTTTTGATAACTTCATCTACGTTTGCGGAAGAAAGAGAAATTCTTGTATCAAATCGTCCCTGAATCTTAGAGAAATCATTTCCTTTTACCTTGGTAATGGAATCAATATCCTGCTGGCTTGTTACGATCACCCACGCCTTACCGTTACACTCTTTGCCCAGTTCCTCACGAACAGTCTGGAGATTTAACATAAGGTTGGAATCGTCTCCGATATACTGTCCCACTTCATCCACAAGAAATGCCACATGATGATTGTTGCCCTTGCGGTCAATATATGCTTTTACACGCTTTGCAAAATCCTCAATACTGATCTTGTATGGCTCGGCAGCTTTCTCGCACCAGTTTCTTGCGGCAGCTTCACTCATAAAATCCATATCTATCAAAGTATCTACAATGTCATCCTGTATAAAATCGAAGTCCTGTCTGGAATCTACCCACGCATCTCCATAGTTTTCCTCGAACTTCTGCTTAAATTCCACATATCTGCCTTCTTCATTCAGCCTGCGCTCCAAATCAGCCAGAAAAGGCATAGCACCACAATATCCCTGCATTTCGTTGAATACTTTCAGGAATACGTTCACTATGGCATCTTTATTCTGTTTGCTGTTGGAATCGCTCTTAGAATCAATGTTGAAAAGAACAACATCGGTCGGTGTGTTTGCGGCAAGCTGCATATCCGCAAGTACCATCGGATCAGCTATTTTATTATCGTCCACAAAATAGTCGATTGCTTTCTTGCCTGCAATCTCCTTATTCTCCAAAAGGTAAGATAGGATTTTTAAGAAATGAGATTTACCACTTCCAAAGAAACCGGAAATCCATACACCTGTTTTTGATGTATTCCCTGTAATTCCGGTCTTATATGCCGCAAAGAAATCTGCAAAATGCTTCTGTAATTCTCTTGTAACAACGTATTCTTCTAACTCCTGCTTGACATTGGCAGTCTCGTCCTGCCCTACAATGATAACCCCCTGTAAATCACGATCTATCGGTTTTGCAAACATTTCTCTTATCTGCATTTATCGTACCTCCTATCGTACCAGCCGGAATGCCCGGTAATAATTATCTTCGTGAACTTCGTTGAATATGATGAGTTCCTGTTCGGTATAGGTTCCCGGATAGAACAGCACCATAGGCACCTTTGCGAAATGCTGTGGCATATTGTAAAGAATCTTGTTGAATACCTCTGGTGATTGCAGTAACGGATAGCATTTTCCCACTCCGGTCAGAAATACTACGGAATTTTCCGGTGTATGCTCTGCAATATATTCCACAATCATGTTATCCTTATCAGTGATTTTAAGAGAACGCTGTATTGCGGATGCAACCTTTACAATGCCTCTTTTTTCTTCCATCTGATAACATTTCTCCATGAAATTCTTATCCTGCAAATGTGCTATGAGCAGATCATATAAATCATATACAACCAGTTCAAAGCCATCGGTTCCTCTGGAATTTTTATTTTTCAAATATTCTATTCTGTCACGGACAATCAGCTCATGCTCCGGAGCATAATCAAATACCCAGTAATTGACCTCATTTGCCTTTCCTGTGGTATCACGGAACTTTGGTTCCTTGATTTTTGCTTCCATTATGTCCAGTCTTTCTTCTATGCTTGCCATTATCGTACCCCCGTAAGTGCTTTTGCGATTGGTTCCATGTCGTGATCAAAAAGCCAGTGTTCCATAACCGGATCAAGGATTGGCTTTAAGATAATACGGGGAGTTCCCTTATCTGTCATACCGGATTCAAAAAGCATGGTCTTATATGTTTTTCCCAGACGATTCAATGTCGCATCCGTCCACTTTGCAACCTTTCCGTCCTGCAACTGTTTATTCTTAAAAAATATACTTATATCACTGTCAGAAAACTCATTGTTTCCAATGATCATTTTCTCTCTTACGACCTCATACACAAAATCAAAGAAAAGTGTGTCATGAGCCATTGCACCTACTAATGCAAACAACTTCTGTGTCGCTAAGTCACTTTCCATAAATACCGGATAAAAAGACGCATCAAGTGCCTTTATTCTTGCCGATACTGTAGAAAATATCTGACCTGCACGAAGTGTAGTCGGTGCGCCAAAGAGATTTTCATTCTGGTTCTTTTCCTTAATTTCATCCAGCGACATGCCCTCTGACAAGAGCTTAACCACTGTCTTAAATTCCATGAACCAAAACGAAAACTTCACTGCTCCTGCGCTATATTCTCGTCTATTCATTTTTTCGCACCTTTCCAATATTATTCCTCGTTCTCTGCCGGGAGTACATCTAAGATGTCATCCATCGTACAATCAAGTGCTCGGCATATCCTGACCAGAACATCCAAGGATACGTTTTCATCCTTTGCCATTTTTGCCATAGTACTTGTTCCAATCCCTGCCAGCTCGCAAATGTCTTTTTTCTTCATTTTGCGGTCAATCAGTATCTTAAAAAACTTGTTATATGATACGTCCATCTATTTCTCCTTTGCGAATCCTACAATAAATCCACATAACAGAAATATTATACCATAGCCGTCTTTCAATTACTATGAGAAGTCGTAATTTTTTTTGGAAAGTAGCAAATATTATATCTTTATGCCATTACCACTAAAAATGCTCTGTATTGAAAATTTAAGTTCTTCTAACATAAGCACCTCCACGCATAAAAATAGGAACCAATCAAGGGACTATCCCTATCATGGTTCCCCTTTCTGCTTTCATTATAGATTTCATGGTGTCCCATAAAAACACCTATGAAAAAAGCTCACAGAAAGGCGTACAATACACCTACCTGCGAGCCTTCCCTTATTCTGCCGCTTCCAGTACCAATCCGGCATATTCCTCATCGCTCATATACTACTGAACCTTTACCATTTAAGGATTGGTCTATGTCCTTTTCTGGAAGAATCGTTTCTTCACATTTACCAAACACATCTTCAAATCCTTTTTGAAATGCACACTGTACATTTTTCTTAAATTCAGCAATGTCATTTTCGGACATTAGAATAAGTTCTAAGTTCATTTCTGTCCACTCCGTAAAATTCAAATAAACGCGTGCTTTTATAGCTCGCCTCTCAAACGTGCTTCTATATCAGATGCCGTGTAAACACATCCGTTACAATTACCCTTTCGTCACGGATTGTGTAAAACACTGAATAATTATCGACGAGCATTCTACGCAACTCCATTCTCTTTTCCGGCTCAGAATCCATAATCCTAAATCGTTCTGGGAAAGTGTCTAATGTAAGTATTTCATCAGCAATGCGATTATATTGCTTCATTAATGCCTCTCTCTAAATGCCACAAACGCACTAGCTGCATCCTCAACATTTCCTTTCTCTATATCGGCATATCCTTTTTCTAACTTTTGATGAATCTGTGTAACAGACATCATATCTGCATTCACTGAATTAGCTGCTTTTGGTAATACAATAGAGCTAAGAAAATAGCAGAGAAAATAGGTATTTCTGGACGAACTGTTGAAAATAATATTAAAAAAATGAAAACGTCAGAGATTTTGGTTCGTCATGGATCGCCGAAATCTGGTTATTGGGAGATTATGAAATAAGTTATGACTTATGGTGCAGAGGTCAGATGATAATTATGCAAGAATAAAACCGCACGACCTGTACATACTATCAGAAAAACAAAGTAAGGAGAGACAGTATGGATCAGCAGGTTGGATCAGGGAGTCTTTGCTTTGCAAAGGCTCCTTTTATTATTGGAACAGCATCTGTGGTTGGAACCAAAGAGGGGGAAGGTCCCCTGGCAGATGCCTTTGACTGTATCGGACCGGATGATAAATTTGGTCAGCAGACATGGGAGGCCGCAGAGAGCAGTCTGCAGAAAGAAGCATTGACGCTTGCCCTCGGGAAAGCAGATCAAAAGCCGGAAGATATGAGGTACCTGTTTGCCGGAGATCTGCTTGGACAGCTGATTGCCTCATCATTTGGATTAAAAACGTTTGAAATTCCACTGTTTGGACTGTACGGGGCATGTTCCACGTGTGGAGAAGCACTGGCACTTTCTGCAATGACGGTAGCGGCCGGATATGCGGATCGCGTGGCGGCAGTCACTTCAAGCCATTTTGCCAGCGCGGAAAAACAGTTCCGTTTTCCGCTGGAATACGCAAACCAGCGTCCGGTAAGTGCCACATGGACAGTGACCGGAGGCGGTGCATTTATTCTGTCAAAAGAGGCGAAGCAGCCTCTGGCAAAGGTGGCGGGGGTCACAACCGGAAAGATTGTAGATTACGGAATCAAAGATTCCATGAATATGGGAGCCGTGATGGCACCTGCCATTGCTAGAATAGAACCATATCAAGGAAATGGCGTATTTGCTAGGCTGATGGTTCTACACAGAGCCCGTGAAATAATCTCTGTAAATTCAACACTATAAAGGTCTTCTATGATAAAATATTAAAATCATAGGAGGCCTTTTATTATGGCAAACAGAAAAAAAGAAGTTTACAAACCAAAACCAATGACCGAAGGAAAAAGAAATCTTATCCAGGGTCTGCTTCAGGAGTACGATATCCAATCTGCTGAGGATATTCAGGATGCTTTAAAAGATCTGCTTTCCGGAACAATTCAAGATATGCTTGAAACGGAAATGGATGATCATCTAGGCTATGACCGTTATGAAAGATCCGGTGAGCCTAACTACCGTAATGGTATGAAATCCAAAACTGTCCGCAGTAAATATGGTGAATTTCAGGTAGATGTCCCTCAGGATCGCCAGAGTTCTTTTGAGCCACAAATACTTCCAAAGCGTCAAAAAGATATTTCTTCGATTGATGACAAGATTATCTCAATGTATGCAAAGGGAATGACTACTCGACAGATTTCAGAAACCATAGAGGATATTTACGGCTTTGAAGTAAGTGAAGGAATGGTATCGGATATCACAGATAAACTCCTTCCACGAATCGAGGAATGGCAGAATCGTCCTTTGTCCCCTGTGTATCCTATCGTTTTTATTGATGCGGTACACTTTTCTGTACGTGATGATGGTGTGATCAGGAAACTTGCAGCATATGTCGTGCTTGGTATGAATGAAGATGGCATGAAAGAAGTCCTAAGCATTGTTGTGGGCGAAAATGAAAGCAGTAAATACTGGCTGTCTGTCCTGAACAGCTTAAAGAATCGTGGAGTTCAGGACATTCTCATTCTCTGCTCTGATGGTTTGACCGGTATCAAGGATGCAATCTCTACGGCATTTCCAAAAGCGGAGCAGCAACGTTGTATTGTACATATGGTGAGAAACACGCTTAAATACGTTGCAAACAAGGATATGAAAGCATTTGCAAAAGATTTAAAGACAATCTATACCGCTGCAGATGAAGAAACCGCAAGAAAGCAGTTAGAGTCTGTAACAGAAAAATGGTCTGCCCAGTATCCAAGTGCGATGAATCGCTGGCACGAAAACTGGGATGCAATATCCCCAATCTTCAAGTTTTCCAAGGAGGTTCGTACCGCATTTTACACTACAAATGCCATAGAATCGCTGAATTCCTGCTATCGTAGATTGAATAAGCAACGCAGTGTATTTCCAAGCTCTCAGGCACTTATGAAAGCCCTATATCTGGGAACTTTCGAGATCGCAAAAAAGTGGACAATGCCAATCAGGAACTGGGGAAAAGTTCGTGGCGAGCTGGAAATCATGTACCCTGACCGGATGCTGATATAGCAACAAAAGCTGGAATATCAAGAGTAAATATACGCCCAGATTTTCTGGGCGCTCTTGACATACCAGCTTATTTTTGCTATTAAATAAACAACGGCTTAACAGCAGAAACCGCTGTCAAGCCGCATCAATTATCATAGAAGATCTAAATTTACAGAAAAAATTTCACACCGTCTCTACACACAACTATTGGCGTCCGTTGTTTTCCCATTTTTCTTCACAGACTATCCCATCTCGAATGAAACGTTTATACCCATTGTTTCGGTGTTTCTCCTCCCAAGCGTCCATTAAAATTTTTATATCCCTCCTTCTTTTGCCAATTCTATAATTAAATGTGCCTTAGATTTTATAATCTCAACAAATTTTTCAACCTGTTTGTCAGAATATCCATTGACATCTTTTACTTCATAAGTCGGCAAATAATAAGTCATATTATGAAATCCATCTTTTTCATCCGGAGTTTCAATATAAACTTTTACAGTTCCATCTTCTTTCATATCAGAATGCACTATTTCAGTTTCATCATTCAATTTCATAAACAAATACATCATAGAATTATAATAACAAATTACCTTTTTATTTACAATCAAATATTAGAAAGCCCCCCACAACCACAGGACACACCATCGTGTGCCCCATAGCGCGAAGGGTTTTTATCCATTCTTTTATTTCTTTTACGCCTGTCTCAAACCAGGTTTTATTTTCCCTCGAACTGTACAACAGAGTCCACGTCATAGTCCTTTAAGACTTCCCGTCCGTTAAGATCGCTTAACTCTATGAGAAACAGCATCTTTACCACTTCACCGCCAAGTTCCTCTACCAGTTCTGCAGCAGCTTTCATGGTTCCGCCGGTTGCAATCAGATCATCCAAAAGTACAACCTTTTCTCCTTTTTTAACGGCATCTTTATGCATTTCAATCGTTGCCGTACCATACTCCAGATCATATGTTTTTTCAACTGTCTCACACGGCAGTTTTCCCTTTTTACGAATCGGTACAAACGGCTTATGCATGACATAAGCAAGTGGTGCCCCAAAGATAAAACCTCTGGATTCTGCTCCGGCGATCACATCAAAATCAACGCCCTCTAAGCGTTTTGCCAGTTCATCAATGGAAAGCTTCAGTGCATCTGCATCCTGCAGTACACTTGTGACATCACGGAAAATAATTCCCTTCTCCGGGAAATCCGGGATACTGCGAATGTACTCTTTTAACTCTTTCATCCTCTTACCTCACTACTACACGAATTTCTTCGCGTTTTTGACTTTTGATGTTTCTATTATAAGACTTTCCACACGCAAGCGCAACTCTCACTTGACTTTTTTCCATTCCTGCGTGCGCCTTGTGATCTCTTTTACCGTCAGGATTCCCTCTGCCACCATAAACCGGATGTCATAATCATCAAATGCCATCCCGTAGATATAATCCGGCTTTTTGTTGTATGCTGCCCTTGGATCCTGTGCCAGAACCTCAAGAAGCGGTCCCCGCAGATGTTCCGGAATCTGTGCCTGCAATTCCTCTGGAAATACTACCGGTATCTGAAACTCCCGGAATTTTTCCGCAAAGCCGTTTTCTGCCTCCGGATGGGCATCCACGTACGGCAGATACGGTTTGATATCGAAAAGCGGCGTGTGATCGAGCAGATCCAGCCCGGAAACCGTAAGAACCGGTCCAAGCTTCTGATCGATGCGTACCTTTTCAAGTTTCACGCATGAAAGTCCGATCGAATTCGGGCGAAAGGGGGAACGTGTGGCAAACACGCCCCGTTTTTCTTTTCCTCCCAGGCGTGGGGGCGCTACGGTTGCATGAAAAATATCCTGCTTTGCCCTGGAAAACTCCCAGAGAAGCCACAGATGAGAAAACTCCTCGATTCCACGCACCGCATCCGGATTCCGGAATTTCGGTGTAAAGATGATCTCTCCACAGGTGCTCTCCGCCAGCCCGCTCTGTCTGGGAATTCCAAATTTTTCTTTATACGGGGTCTCTACATAAGCTATATATTCCATATCTGTTCCTACATCTGATAAAACCGCAGATTTTCTTTCAGTTCCGGTGTGATCTCTCCGCCAGCAGCCTCATATTTATCGTAAACAGAACGGAACCGCTGCAGTTTCTTTCTGTTTTCCGCATCAAGTCTGTGAAATGCATTCTGATACTGTGGATTGGTGGCCAGTCCCTGGCGGATATCCTTTGCAAACGGACAATACCTTACCAGAATATCCCTTGCCACCTTATTCAGTCGGAAACTTCCCTGTGACTCATACTTCATCCACGCCTGATAATCCTTGACAAATACCTCACGGTAACTGTTGCGCGCACGGGACAATGCAGTCTTGATCTTTTCCTTTGCATCTGCAGAAAGATCTGAATTTTTGCGATAATACTGAATAAAATCACAGTACTCCGCCGTAAGCGATTTCTCCCGGATATCGTTCCAGTATACACCCTGCACACGTCTGCAGATCTCCCAGCGGTATCGGCCGATACATTCCACCATCTGATCATCGAGATCCACTGCGGAAAAGATCGGAAACAGAAAACGCGCTGGTGTATCAATCTTGGCACCGGATGTCTCCTGCCACATCAGGGTACGGGTTCCGGCATTTGGCATCAGAATCACATCCGGCAGAATCTCCTTTTTGATCCATTCCTGATTGATTCCGCGATCCGGATCGGAAAACATGACATCATGATAGAGTGCAGAATAATCCACACAGCGCACCTTATTGATGGCATCGGCAATTTTTTCTGCGGTAACTGCCATCTTTTCCACGGTGTTGATGAAATCCTCTTCCATCAGAACCGGACAGAATGTAGTCACACGGCCATAGGTCACACGGTTTCCGGAGGTAAACATATTGCGGATCTCAAACTGTACTTTCTGCCTGCTGTCAT
>Ga0256404_1005073_pt1 | contig 23882 bp, 21 predicted proteins | sample RumenRJG_01DNA_FD_185990 | JGI IMG/M metagenome (GOLD analysis project Ga0256404, IMG submission 185990) | Bovine rumen microbial communities from Lethbridge, Alberta, Canada - RJG_01 | ecosystem: Host-associated > Mammals > Digestive system > Stomach > Rumen | place: Canada: Alberta | collected... | reverse complement strand
GGATATTTCCACCTACATTTTGGCTGAGAACGATAAGGGTGAGATTATAGGCTATATTGGAATATGGACTGTGGCGGACGAATGCCAAATTAATAACGTGGCTGTTCGCCCGGATTATAGAAATCAGGGGATAGGTGCTCTTCTTGTGGGGACGGTTCTTACAGCATCGGAGGATGCAGGAATCAAATATTGGACCCTTGAGGTTAGAGAGACAAACGAGGCAGCAATCACCCTGTATAAACACATGGGGTTTAAGGAGATTGCAAGACGCCCCAAGTATTATGATGACGGAGAAGCCTGCCTGGTAATGGCAAAGGGCAAAAGAAATGAAGGATAGATTTATTACTCTTGCAATTGAATCGAGTTGTGACGAGACCGCTGCAGCAGTTAATCTTAACGGTAGAACGGTTCTCTCAAGCGTTATTAGTTCCCAGATTGCCATCCATGAAGCATATGGCGGGGTTGTTCCCGAAATAGCTTCGAGAAATCATCTGGAAAAGGTGAATGCCGTGGTGGATGAGGCTATGGAGAAGGCCGGTATCACATGGGATGACGTTGACCTGATTGGAGTTACCAATGGGCCCGGGCTTATCGGTGCTCTTGTTGTGGGCGTTGCAGCAGCCAAGGGTTATTCGCTAGCAAGAAATATTCCCTTGGTTGGCGTCAATCACATGCATGGACATGTTGCAAGCAATCTTATTACGTATCCGGACCTTGAGCCTCCTTTTGTTTCCCTGGTGGTTTCAGGAGGTCATACCAATATCGTTAGGATGGAGGATTATTCCAAGTTTACGGTTCTCGGCGGGACGAGGGACGATGCAGTAGGCGAGGCATATGACAAGGTTGCAAGGGTGATTGGACTTGGATATCCGGGAGGCCCCAAGATAGATGCGCTTGCCAAAGAAGGCGATCCAAAGGCTATTCATTTCAAAAGAGTTTATCTGGAAAAGGACAGTTATGATTTCAGCTTCAGCGGAATCAAGACCGCGGTCCTTAACTATGTGAATTCCGAGAAACAAAAAGGGAGAGATATTGTTCCGGCTGATGTGGCAGCAGGCTTTCAAGAAGCTGTGGTAGAGGTTCTTGTTAACAAAGCCGTTGAGGCTGTTCATAATCTTGGCGAGGATAGACTCGTTCTTTCAGGAGGCGTTGCCGCAAACAGCAGACTTAGAGAAGCAATGCAAGAGGCATGCCAGAGAGAAGGAATAAAGCTTTATCTTCCTGAGCTGGCTCTTTGTACGGACAATGCAGCCATGATTGGTTGTGCAGCCTATTATAAATACAAAGAGTTCGGGCAGGATAAGTTGACAATAGATGCTTATGCCGGAATGAAATTCTAAAGGAGCAAAAAATGATAGTATTATCCGCCTCGGACCTTGGAAAATCCTATGGTTCCGAGGTAATACTTGAAAACATATCCTTCCATATCAATGCCGGAGACAGGGTAGGTGTGGTAGGTGTAAACGGTGCGGGGAAGACGACTCTCCTCAATATGCTCACCGGGGAAATAACTCCCGAGGTAGGCAATTTTTTTGTTGCCAAGGATACCACCCTCGGATATCTAAAACAAAGAGATAACTTTAGATTTGGTGAGAAAGTTATAGACGAGGTGAGCAGCATTTTCTCCGGGCTCGATCAAATGGAGAAGGAGATATCGGAGCTCACAGAGGAGATTGCCTCAAGAGGCGAAGAGTCCGGAGCATTATGGGAGAAGCTCACGCGACTTCAGAATGACTTTGATAGGCTTGGTGGATATACATATAAGAGCGAAATAGTGGGCGTTATGAGCTCCATGGGCTTTGGTGAAGACTCATACAACATGCTTACGGATAGTCTTTCGGGAGGCGAAAGAACCAGACTTGCCCTTGCCTGCCTGCTTCTCAAGAAGCCGGACATTCTAATACTGGACGAGCCAACCAACCATTTGGACATAGGTACGCTTAAGTGGCTGGAGCAGTATCTAAGAACCTATAAAGGCACCATAATTCTTGTATCCCACGATAGGTATTTCTTAGACAGCATAGCAACGCATATCTTTGATGTCGAGAACAAAGGCCTCACGGTTTATGCGGGGAACTATACCGAGTATGCCGAAAAGAAGAGGAGAGCCTTGGAAGCAGATCTAAAGGCCTATGCTAAGCAGCAAGCCGAAATAAGAAAGCAAGAGGATCTGATTAGAAGCTATAAAGAAAGAGGAACCGAGAAACTTGCCAAGAGGGCAGCATCCAGGGAGAAACGCCTCGCCCATGTTGAAGTTTTGGATAAACCCAAGACGGGAAAGTCATCGATGAAGATAGATTTCCATCCGAAATTCCAAAGCGGAAACGATGTAATTATTGGAGAGAATCTTAGCTTCGGATACGGAACCAATATCCTTTCAACCGGTGTTTCCTTTGATATCAAGAGGGGAGAGAAGGTCTGCATAGTAGGAGATAACGGCATAGGCAAAACCACTCTTCTTAAGGTGATGATGGGAGACTATGCGCCTCGTGAGGGTTATGTTAAGACGGGTCATAACGTGGAGCTTGGATATTATGACCAGGGGCAACTCCTTTTGGACGATAACGAGACAGTCATAGAGGAGATTCACAATCAGTATAGGCTCTACACCGATGGTGAGATAAGAAATATCCTGGGGAGATTTCTCTTTAGAGGAGATATGGTATTCAATAGAGTGGGGGATCTTTCCGGAGGAGAGAAGGCAAGGCTTTCTTTGCTTAAGCTTATGATGAGCGGAGCCAATCTTTTGATTTTGGATGAGCCGACAAACCATCTGGATATCGATTCCAAGGAGGCCTTTGAAGCGGCGCTTATTGATTATCCGGGGACTGTGATTGCAGTATCTCACGACAGGTATTTTCTGAATAGAATTCCCGATAGAATTCTTGAGCTTACAGAAAATGGACTTGTGGAATTCCTCGGTAATTATGACTATTACATAGAAAAGAAGACCGGATCGGAGACAGCAAAGGAGCATGTGAGGGGATTCGCGCAGGATAAAGAAGCTTCAGAGGAGCCTTTGATGGATAGTCCGATTGCTTCATCAAAAGAAGAGAGGGAGCTTAAGAAAACCGCCGCAAGGGAGGCAAAGAAGAAGGAACGAGAGGTTCAGGAGCTCATGGATAGGATCGATGAACTCGAGAGTCTCATTGCTCAAGGCGAAGCGGAAATGTGCCTTCCGGAAACCCTGGAGGATATGGATAAGCTCCGAAGAATAGCTAGGGAAGTTGATGATTGGAAGGTGGATCTGGGACATTTATATGACAAATGGATGGATATTTCGGAGGAATAAAATAATAGTTGCACTTATATCCTCAGTTGTCTATAATATCTTTGTAAATTGGGGGCAAGATAGTGGAATTACACTTTCTAATCATTTTTAGGAGGAAGAAATATGGTATTTGACAAGATTAAAGAGATTATTATGGAACAGCTTAGCGTAGATGAATCCATGGTTACTCCGGAAACAAACCTGATGAAGGATCTCGAGGCAGATTCACTGGATGCTGTTGAAATAATCATGGCTATTGAAGAAGAATTCGATATCGAGATTCCTGATGAAGAAGCTGAGAAATTCCAGCTTGTAGGGGATTTGGTTAAGTACGTTGAGAGCCAGACTGAATAAGTCGGGAACTACCCGCCGGTAAGGCGGGTATTTTTTACAGAATGAAAATCGGCCTAGGTTCCGAATTTGGGACCTAAGGACTCCGAAGCTTATAGTTTAGTATTAGGAGATGGAAACCATGAAAAGTGCCAAAATATCCAATGCGGTCATCAAGAGACTGCCAAGATACAGAAGGTATCTTAAGGAACTCGAGAAAAAGGGTGTAGAGAAAATATCATCTAAGGAATTCAGCGATCTCATAGGTTATACTGCATCCCAGATTAGACAGGATTTGAACAATTTCGGAGGCTTTGGTCAGCAGGGTTATGGTTACAGTGTAACAGGACTTTGTGACGAGATAGATGCCATTTTAGGTCTGAACAAAGAATACCGCATGGTTATTATGGGGGCGGGCAATTTGGGTCACGCTATTACCAAGTACACCATGACCATCAACGGAGGTTTTAAGATCTGCGGCGTGTTCGAGAAGAACCCGGAGCTCATAGGAACCATGCTGGAGGGTATCGAGATAATGGACTATGAAAACATAGTCGAATTTGTCGAAAGAGAAAAGATAGACATAGGAATTATATGCGTAGATAGAGAAAGTGCCCAGGAAGTTGCGGACATGCTTTGCTTTGCGGGAGTTAAGGGCATTTGGAGCTTTGCGAGAGTGGATATAGAGGTTCCCAAGCATGTAGCGCTTGAGGTAGTCCACCTTTCCGATAGTCTCCATACGTTGGCATATCACATGAACGATAAGAAGAAGCCGAGCAAAAAGAAAAAAGAGGTCACCTGATGGTAACCTCTTTCTCGTTGCTTCTTAATTAACCTGCTGATGGAGCATCTACTGGGCAGGAATCTGCGCAGGCTCCGCAATCTATGCACTTGCTAGCATCGATTACGTACTGGCTGCCGCCTTCTGTAATTGCTTCAACAGGACAATCAGCAGCGCATGCACCACAACTGATGCAAGCATCAGAAATTACATATGCCATAACTAATCCTCCTTCTACTAAGACATTTCTAAATATTTCGTGAACATTATAACAAAGCGATTTTAGGTTGTAAAGATGAAAATTTATTCTTTGACAGGGGTCAGTGGAACCGGGAAATCCTATCAAGCTCCCAGTTTCATGGCAGAAAAAGGAATAGATGCGCTCATTGATGACGGGCTCCTCATATATAAGGACGGTGTAGAGGCCGGGGTGTCCGCAAAGAGGCAGAAAACCAAGATAGGGGCCGTAAAAACGGCTTTGTTTACTGATGACGAAATGGCCAGAAGTGTGAAGGAGAAGCTACGCGAACTTGATCCCGAGGCGCTTCTTATTATAGGAACCTCCGACAAGATGGTGGATAGAATAGTCGAGAGGCTGGAGCTTCATCCCGTGGATGAGAGAGTATATATAGAAGATATAACGACGTATAGCGAGAGGGCCTCTGCGGAAAGATCCAGGGAGAGAGAAGGAAAGCATGTTATTCCGGTTCCAACGCTTCAGTTAAAGCGTGACTTTGCCGGATATTTCATGAACCCGGAGAATCTGATGCGTAAGGCCAAGGACGTTACGGGACTTGCCCAAGAGGCTATTAAGCACCCGTCAATGCTTCTTCATAGACCAAAGAGTGGAGAGAATGCCAAAACAGTGGTGAGACCCACATACAGTTATCTTGGGGATTTTCTAATCCACGACAAGGTAATAAAGGATATTGCAGGCTGCGTAGGTGCTGAAATAAGAGGGATTCACAGAGTTGTCAGCGTGTTCGAGAACACCGAACCTGACAACCTAAAGATTATCGTAGTGGTTGACTTGGAAGGCGAGGCCAAAATCTGGGAGGTCGCCGAGGCTTTTCAGAAACGACTTACGGAAGTGGTGGAGGACATGACTGCATTCAACGTTGTGTCCACGGATATAGAGGTTAGACGATTGGTGTAGAAGAACCTGGGTTATTGTATTAAATCATGAAAAATTTGTTTGTAACATACAGAAGGGATTCTGAGAAGAATCCGGTATATAACATTGGACCGGTTCGCGATTTTAACGCGGACCATGTCTTTGATTGCGGACAATGCTTTAGGTGGAGGCGGCTTGATGATGGATCCTATACGGGTATTGCATCGGGAAAAATCGCCAATGTGGCATATGGCGATGGACAGGTGAGAATCACCGGGCTCTTTGGAACCACCGAGAAAACCGATGTCCGGGACTTCTGGATAGATTATTTGGATCTAAATCGAGACTATGGGAAGATCAAAAGGCGCCTTAAGAAGGATGATCCTGTTATGACTTCAGCTATTAAAGAAGGAAAAGGAATAAGAATTCTTAATCAGGATTTATGGGAAACCATAGTGTCCTTCATAATATCTCAGAACAATAATATCCCCAGGATCAAAGGATGCATTGAAGGCCTTGCGCGACTTGCGGGAGATCCAATAGTGGGAGATAAGGATGAGGCCTATCTGGTACCCAAGGGCAACGGAAGGATGGGAGAGTCGGTTCATGGCCTCTATACGTTGGAGGGCTTGCAGCCATACACAATACCGAGCCCGGAGAAATTGGCGAGCATGACAGTTGAGGATCTTGCTCCAGTTAAACTCGGGTATAGAGCAAAATATCTGATAGAAACAGCGAAAACTGTTTGTGAGAAGGGCCTTCCGGGTAATATGGAAGAACTGAATGCCTTGACAGGTGTCGGCCCCAAGGTGGCAAACTGCATTGGTCTATTTGGACTTGGGCTTACGGACAGTTTCCCTATAGATGTATGGGTGGCTCGGGTTATGAGCAAGTATTACGGATTCAAAGAAGATGACTTTGATGGAATGCGAGCATACGCAGAGGAGCATTTCGGAGAATACAGCGGATTCGCCCAGCAATACCTTTTCTATCATATTAGACAAAACCAATAGGGAGTGCGGAATTCTTCGAATAATGTTGACAATATTTGGGGAAAGCGATACAATAATTTTCGGGTTAGCACTCTTGTTAATAGAGTGCTAAATTATCGAGATATCCATATTAGTATAAGTAGACTGAGTATTAGTATGTATAGATATCAGAATTAACATATTTTTGGAGGTAAAGAAATGGCAAAAGCAGTTGGAATCAAACCATTAGGCGCAAGAGTTCTAATTAAGAAATTAGAAGCTGAGGAAAAGTCCAAGGGCGGAATCATCCTCACAAGTTCTGCCAAGGAACAACCACAGATTGCAGAGGTTGTTGCTGTTGGACCCGGAACCAAGGACGAGCCAATGGAGGTTAAGGTTGGAGATAAGGTTGTCTTCTCCAAATATGCAGGAACAGACATCAAGTTCGACGGAACAGAATATACACTCATGAGCCAGTCAGACATTCTGGCAACAGTGAAATAAAGTTGGAGGTAGATAGAAATGGCAAAAGAAATTTTCTACGGAGAAGAAGCAAGAGCTAAACTCCTGGCAGGAGTAGATCAGCTTGCTAATACAGTTAAGATTACATTGGGTCCAAAGGGAAGAAACGTTCTCATTAACAAGACATACGGTTCTCCTCTTATCACCAATGATGGTGTAACCATTGCTCGTGAGATTGAGCTGGAGGACGGAACTGAGAACATGGGTGCTCAGCTGGTCAAGGAAGTTGCAACCAAGACAAACGACGTTGCAGGTGACGGAACCACAACAGCTACACTCCTTGCTCAGATCATCATAAAAGAAGGATTTAAGAACGTTGCAGCAGGCGCAAACCCAATGATCCTTAAGAAGGGTATTGAGGGCGCTGTAGAAGTTGCGGTTTCCGAGATTAAGAAGAATTCCCGTAAGGTGGCAGACAAGGCCAGCATCGCTCAGGTTGCTGCAGTATCCGCATCAGATCCACAGATTGGTGAGCTAATTGCAGAGGCAATGGAGAAGGTTGGACGCGACGGAGTTATCACAGTTGAAGAATCCAAGTCCCTCGGAACCAATCTCGACGTTGTTGAGGGTATGCAGTTCGACAGAGGATACCTCTCCGCATACATGGTAAGCGATCCTGATAAGATGGAAGCAAACATGGAGAATCCGCTTATCCTTTTGACAGACAAGAAGATTTCCAATATTGCAGATATGATTCCTCTTCTTGAGCAGGTTGCCAAGGCTGGACGTAAGCTTGTGATTATTGCAGAAGACGTTGAAGGAGAAGCGCTTGCAACTCTCGTTATAAACAAGCTTCGTGGAATTTTGGATGTAGTTGCCGTAAAGGCTCCAGGATTTGGCGACAGAAGAAAAGCTATGATGGAGGATATCGCAATTCTTACCGGCGGTACAGTAATCAGCGAGGAAGTTGGTTATGACCTTAAGGAAGCAACCATCGATTTACTTGGATCCGCCTCGACAGTCAAGGTAACCAAGGACAACACAGTAATCGTAAGTGGCGCAGGAAGCAAGAATGAAATCAAAGGCCGCATTGCAGGCATCAAGAAGCAGATTGAAGAAAGCGACTCCGAATACGATAGAGAAAAACTCCAGGAAAGACTTGCCAAGCTTTCCGGTGGTGTTGCAGTAATCAAGGTTGGTGCAGCTACAGAGACTGAACTCAAGGAAAGAAAGCTCCGCATAGAAGATGCTCTTAACGCAACAAAGGCTGCAGTAGAAGAAGGTATCGTTGCAGGTGGTGGTACAGCTCTTGCAAACGCTATCCCTGCTGTTTCCAAATTTGCAGAGAAGCTAGAAGGAGACGAAAAGACAGGTGCAAGAATCATCGTTAGAGCTCTGGAAGAGCCGGTTCGTCAGATTGCAGAGAATGCCGGATTCGAAGGAAGCGTAGTAGTTGATGCAGTTAAGAACCAGAAAGTTGGTGTAGGCTTCAACGCAGCAACAGAGAAGTATGTAGATATGATCAAGGACGGAATCGTGGATCCTGCCAAGGTTACACGTTCCGCACTTCAGAATGCTGCATCCGCATCCGCAATGCTCCTCACAACAGAGGCAGGAATCGTCGACATCAAAGACGAGAATGCAGCAGCCGCTGCAGCAGCTATGGCAGGCGGCATGGGCGGCATGATGTAAGGCTAACATTGCACTTTAAAGCATACTGTTAACGAACTTGAGGACGGTGGCAACGCCGTCCTCTTCTATGTTATAATCACTGGATGGAGGTAATAACAATGACTATAGAAGAAAAGAAAGCATTGGCGCAGGCGGTTTTGGATGCAGACAGTGCATGCCCGGAGTTTAAGGAAGTGGCTCAAAAGTATATTGATGCCATAGGAACAGAAAATGAACAAGCAGCAGGCAAGGCTTTGGTAGAAGAAGCTGCAGAGGATATTCAACCCATTGGAAATTCGCTGGCATTCTTCAGTTCCGAAATGGGCAAGGAGTTCTTTGGTGAAGAACTGCAGGCTCAGATGATACAAAAGGCAACAGAAGTTATTGCATCGGGTGGACAATATTGCTTCTGCCCCGGATGCACAGCAGCAAAGGCGATTATTGACGCTAGAGAGGAACTATTATAACTAACAGAAATGGACAGAAATCCGGAGAAGGAAGTTAATAGAAAGGTAAAGTCTTCTAAAGAAACGCTCTGGACCAAGAACTTTACTATTATTACCATAGGGACAGCAGTGTCCCTATTTGGTAGTGCAATCGCGGGCTTTGCCACGGGACTTCTTATCCTGGATTATACGGGGTCAGTATTTAAGTTCGCCATCTACATGATCTTATATGAAGCCCCTAGGATATTTATGCCAACCTTGGTAGGGCCATTTCTGGATAAGTTCTCAAGGCGGCGAGCAATATTCACATTGGACTTTATTTCCGCGGGCATTTATGGAATCTTCGGTTTTATCTTGATTCGAGGAGAGATAGGCTTTGTTCCTCTCGTAATAGGTGCTTGCACATTGGGTGCAGTTGGGTCTATATATCAGGTAGCCTATGACAGCTTCTATCCCATGCTTATCTCGGAAGGAAATATGGGAAAGGCTTATTCCATATCCAGCACCATGGAATCCATGATGATGGTGGTTACTCCTATCTCGGTATTCCTCTATCATCAGATAGGAATCGCACCGCTATTCTTTGTTAACATGGTGAGCTATCTGGTGGCAGCCGTGTTTGAGACACAGATTGACGCAGAGGAAAGCTATGTGCTTAAGAAAGAAGACCACTTTGGAATTAAGCAATATAGGAGCACATACAAGGAAGGAATAGAATATCTGAAGTCGGAGAGAGGACTCTTTGCTATAGCGTTCTTCTTTATGTTCTCTGCCTTTAGCGGTGGGGGGCATATGATTATCGGCCTTCCGTACTTTAGAGATATATATGGAACCAGGGGCGAATACCTCTTTATATTCATCATGGCATTTGAAATGATTGGACGTGTAATTGCAGGGGGCTTTCATTATATTCACAGGATTAAACCTAACCATAAATTTATCATTGCCTTTGTGGTTTATACATATATTGCATTTGTGGGAGGAACCTATCTTTATGCTCCGATTCCACTCATGATTATTATGTGCTTCAGCATGGGCCTTATGTCCATGACTTCATATAATATAAGAATTTCAACAACTCAGAAATACATCCCCCATGACAAGAAGGGTAGGTATAACGGAACGTTCCAGATGATGAATACCTTTGGAATGATGGCTGGCGAGTTCATAGCAGGTGGACTGGCGGATCACTTCGACAAAAGGCTTGTTGTAGTGGGGTTCTCAATCATTGAATTTATAGCAGCATGGCTTATCGTATTTAGAAATAGAGTTCATGTAAGCAAGATATACAATCAGGAAACATAATGGATTTAAGGAAGAATTATCTAAGAGATGTGCCTTTGGAACATTGCATCAAGAGGGGAACGGCAGTGGTGTTGGAGGAAAGCGACACCGGTCTTTTTCTGTGGGACAATCTTGGCTGGGTTTATATGCTTGTAAACGATAACTATGATGAAGCTGTCTCTTGGCTAAAGAAGCACGAAGAGCGAGAGTACGACCTTATGACCATTTATCGGGACGATCTTGCCCGGTTTATCAATGAAAGATACGGCCTTAACATCGGCATGGAATGCTATCAGGGAGCGTGGCTTCACGACAAGGCTCCCGCAATGAAGGGGCTATTGGATATAAAGCATGCAGACATGAACGACCTTTCATTTATACTTGAAAACTATGCCCATGGCCATGAGGAATGGATGAGGGAAGTAATTAAAGAAAAACTCCTTTATATAGCTTGCGACGAATCCGGAAACAGAGTTGGTTTCGGAGGGCAGCACCTAGAGGGGAGCATAGGAATGATTCAAATTCTTCCGGAATTCAGGAACAAAGGCTACGCTGCCGAAATGGAAAGCTTTATGATAGACAAGATAATGAAAGAGGGCTTCACGCCCTATGGCCAAGTATTCAGTGATAATGAAGCATCCATGGCGCTCCAGAGAAAGATGGGATTTGAATTCTGGGAGGGAACGCTTTGCTGGATGTATAAGCATGAGGATGAAAGTGATTATTCCTAAAGAAGTTGAATATGTGATGAAATCATTAATGGATGCAGGATACGAAGCCTATTTGGTAGGTGGCTGCGTCCGAGATTTTTTGATGGGACTTGATCCCAAGGATTTTGATGTGACCACCAATGCAGAGCCCAAGGAGGTTCACGAGGTATTTGGGGCTTCAGAAGAGCGAGGAACTCCGACTAATAAAGAGCGAGGAATTCCGGCTGATAATGAGCAAGAAGCCGATGCTCATATTATCGACACGGGTCTTAAGCATGGCACTGTTACAGTAGTGAGGAATCATATTCCTGTGGAGGTTACCACCTATAGAACAGAAACAACCTATAGCGATGGCAGGCATCCTGATGAGGTCAAGTTCAGCAAATCCTTGGAAGAAGACCTGGCCCGTAGAGACTTTACCATGAATGCTGTCGCATATAATCCCTTCCAAGAAAGCACTGATAACAAGGGGCTTGGGTTTGTTGTCGACCCATATAACGGACAGGTTGACATAGAAAACAGACTTATAAGGTGCGTAGGTAATCCGAAGGAGAGATTCGCAGAAGATGGACTCAGAATTATGAGGGCTCTCAGGTTTTCTTCTGTCCTCGGATTTGAAGTAGAAGAAGCAACATCGGAGGCTTTGTTTTCGGAGAAGGATAGGCTTGATGTAGTCAGTAGAGAAAGAATTCAAAAGGAGCTTGAGGGGATACTCTGTGGTGATGATGTAGAGAGGGTTCTAAGGGATTATGCCGAAGTGATAGAGAAGGTGATTCCTGAGATCAGGCCAATGATTGGCTTTAATCAAAAGAATAAATATCACATCTATGATGTTTGGGAGCATACGCTTAGGGTTGTTTCCGGAATTCCCGGAAAGCCGGAATTGAGGCTGGCGGCTTTGTTCCATGATATAGGAAAGCCGGAGTGCTTTACGTTGGATGAGAATGGTGTGGGGCATTTCTATGGCCATCCGGGGGTCAGCCGTAAGATGGCAGATTCTATAATGAGGCGGCTTAAATTCGATAATAAAACCAGGGAGAAGGTTCTTACGCTGGTTGAATGGCACGATCTCAGACCTTCTTCCACGGATAGGTCTGTCCGCAAGACGCTGGCAAGAGTGGGAGAGGAACTGTTTCTTGATTGGCTTGCGCTAAAGAGGGCGGATAACGGAGCCCAATCTCATCTGGCGTTTGATAGAAGAAGTCAGTTCGATGAGGTGGAGGAGATTGGTAGAAGGCTGATTGAAACCGAAGGCGTTATATCTGTTAAAACCCTCGAGATTTCGGGAGAAGACTTGATGAACCTGGGATATGAAAGTGGCCCCGAGTTAGGGGGCGTACTCCAAAGGCTTCTCCAGGATGTTCTGGATGGAGAAATATCAAATAACAGGGAAGAGCTGCTTAAGAGGGCGGAGAGTTTTTTGGCCCGATGATTTACAAAGGCAGCTTGCCGTGATAGAATTGTTGGTGTCGCGAGATAGCGATTTTGACCTTGGGGCATTGGCGCAGTTGGGAGCGCGTTTGACTGGCAGTCAAAAGGTCAGGGGTTCGAATCCCCTATGCTCCACCATCAATGGCTTGTTACACCTTTTATCGGTAAAAGAATTTGAGGTTGAGCAAGATGTAGAAAGACCGTTCCTCACTATACCGAGGATACGGTCTTTTATGTTGTGTAATTCCACACAGTTGCGGCTTTCTCCATATCGACTAGGAACAAGGCATAGCCTTCACGGTAAATTGGATCACATTCCGCGTGTGTGCGGAAGAACTCCTCCCAGGCAGCAAGCATGGTATTATAACACTCGTGTGTGCGGAATTGTGATCCGAACAGCTTAGTTCTTAAAACTGCTCCGTAATCGAAAAGCGCATGAAAGGCCAAGGTCCTTTCTGACAAAGGCCACGGAGAAAGTGGTTGTAGGATTCTTTGATATTCGCGTATATAGGGATGAAGCTTTTTGTCCGAAAGCCCTAGGGCGCGCTGTCGGTTCACTTCAAGCAAAGAATAGTGGACTGTTTGGATGATATCATCGTTCTTAATTTGGGGGTCGGATACCATTGACTGAAATCTACACGCTATATTCTTCAGTACAGCCTCACCTTCAGATTCTACGTAATTCGGGGAATGCTTGATATTAGAAAGTTTCTGTCTCAGTACAGGATTAGTAGCCAAAGCCCGCTTCCATATAGTGAATTCTGTTTCGCCCATTCTAAGTGCACGGGACTCCGTGTGTTTTAAGGCTTTCGTTTGTGCTTCTTGAATCTGCTGCGATTTCGACGAACTTCCCACCAAAACGACAGGGATATCAAGTAACAATGCGTGGATTTTAATCCAAGTATCATTGAAGAATACGGTTTTCTCGAATGTACAATTGCTTTTGATTTGATCAATATCAAACAAGGTCTTATCAAACAGTTTGGGTGGATATAAGATGCCTCGTGAGCCAATGGGCATTAATGCATGCGAAGGAGTATCCGTTAGAGCTTCGTAGGGAAGGATCCACCGAGAACAGGGAAGCAATTCCTCTTTATCATCAAAAAGCATGAGTGAGCATCGGTGTGCGGATATCGCATTTGGATATTTTATATAGGAGGCGTATAGCTTTTCCAGCGTATCCGGTGCATATACGATGTCGTCATCCACGGTCACGATGATATCATTTGGATATTCCTGCATTGCATAGAAGTATTTTTTGTGTGAACCAATATCATCGCACCAACGCAATTCGATTCTTCCTGCTTTAGCATCCATCGCCAATGTATTCGGTAAATCGTGTTCTTTATTGGGGAATTGCTCTTTTGCAAGCCATAATAGGATCGTATCTGCTTTTAGCGACTGATTGTAGAGACTGTTTAGACAAAGATGGATGCTGCTCATTCTTTCGGGAAACGAAGTAAGTGAAATGATTATTCTTTTATTGGTTTCTTCGGTAAGTCTCATTTTCTATTCTTTTCTTTCCTGAGGGAATATTTTACAGCTCGAATTGTATCAAATAGCGTGTTGTTACGCAATGGTTCGATTTTTATACCTAAATAATGTGATATAATAATAAAATAGATGCGGTAAACTATTATATCTCAAACAAACTACTTTTTAGCCATAAACAGCATGAGGTTCTAACACTAATGTACGATGATACAACTAAATCTAGGCTGATAGATGACCCTAAAGTTTCTATAATAATTCCGATGTATAAATGCGAGAGCTTTGTAGACGGGCTTCTCGATATGATTTGCGGACAGAGCCTCGAGGAAATCGAGGTTATTTGCGTGCTTGATGGACCGGATGATGGTATTAGGAGCAAGGTTGAAACTCGGGCGAAGGAAGATTGTCGTATCACATGTTTGGTGAGGGAACATGAAGGTGCAGGTCCTGCAAGAAATGCCGGCCTTGATATAGCGAGGGGAGAATATCTTTTATTCCTCGATGCAGATGACCTCTTCAAACCGAATATGGTCGAAAGACTATATGCAGAGGCTGTAAAATACGACGCGGATATAGTCCTCTGCAGTTATGTTCACCAGGACATGCTTACCAAGGTAACTACAGGGGGACCGGGTATGGACTATTCCACATTTCCTGAGAACACGGTCATTGATTGCACTAAGGTGAAAAGCTTATATACAGCGTTTTGGGGCGCAGCATGGAATAAGTTATTACGAAGGGAATTGATAGAGACTCAAGGATTAAAGTTTATGAATACAAGGGTCAGCAATGATGAGTTCTTTGTTACTGCTGCAATGACATCGGCCAAACGCCTTGTGGCTGTAAAGGACGAACTGCTTACCATTAGACGATTCGTGAACCCCGATTCCGTTACATCCGGCCGATCCAAATGCAATGAAGATATTGTAAAAGTTATGGACCGGTTATATCGTTGGTTGAAGGAAAATGGGTATTGGAAAGCACGGGAAGAAGACTATTATTACAAAGTCGCAAGTTTTCTCGAATATAATTCCGAATTCGATTATAATGAAAAGTTTGTTGAAGAGATGGCCTGCACGCTTGGTACAGAGAAACCCTGGAAAAACTTAAGTAATACAAAACTGAAGCAAGTCCTAAATATGAAAATTGCAGATATTGAAACAATAAGGGATGATACTGCAGATGAGATAAGCGCCCTTCGATCTTCGGTGGATGTTTCTGGCCGCGAGGAACTTCTCAGAATGAGAGAAAACAGGCTGAGCAATATTAAAAAGATTCGTAAGTTGATGAAAACGAAATATGGTAGGGATCTTGGAAAGAGGGACAATCCTGTTGCATGGCTCAAATGGTCGGTTGGCTATAGAGGTTGGAAAGGGACATTTCGTAGGTTGAAAGATAAGATCGATGGTGAAAAGGTCATCAATCTCTCGAATGTCATATGTTCAGGGCACATAACCACGGCGAGACATTATCTGGTAATGTTTATACCCATTGAAACCTATAGGGAGAAGGTTTCTATAGAGGATCTTTCCATAGTAGTACGATGTAACGGATACTATCCCATGGCTGTCTCAGGTGAGAATGGCTCGGTAATCACCCCATTAGGTCCGGCCAGAACTCCCATAATCAATGGAGGAATACCTACAAGACACAATGAAATAATTCGAGTTTACGGAGAAGTATCTCCGGGCCTGGGGATTTTTGTTCAGGTAAGATTCAAAGAGGATTTGCTAAAGAACCGAAAGGGCGATAAGGTGGATAATAATTATCCGGTATCAGTCCAAATAGTAGAAGGGAAAATCATCCTTAAATAAAGAGGGCAATATACCTTGTGAATGTGCATAATTGAAATGTTTAGGAGAGCAAAATGACTAATGAAGAAATCAAAGTGTCGGTTATAGTTCCGGTCTATAATGTGGAACTGTATATTGAGAAATGCTTAAACTCCTTGCAGTCCCAAACATTAAAAGAGTTGGAGTTCATCTTTGTTGACGATCAATCTCCGGATAGATCAATATCAATTATTGAAGAGGCATCCAAAAACGATGATAGGATTATTATTCTCCGCAACGAAGAAAATATGGGCCCGGGTCCATCGCGAAACCGCGGAATTGAAATAGCTAGGGGAGAATACCTAAACTTTATGGATCCCGATGACTATGTTGATTTAGACTTCTACGAGGTTCTTTACGATTATGCCAAGGAGAAGGATGCAGATGTGGTAAAGGGACACGTTACAGCTGTGGACATGGATGGCAACAAAGTAGATACCTGGAATGATGCAAGCGCTGCTTACTTAAAGCTTGCTAACGAATCGAAACCACTTTTTGCCTGTAATAAATCGGAGCATTTCTCTCAATTGTTTAGGCGTAGTTTTATTCTGAGCGATGATAAGGTGAGGTATGCTGATACTATGGTGGGAGAGGACTCTGTCTTCTTGGCCAGAGTCAATCTCAAGGAACCAACATTCTATTTATGTAACGACACGGAATACTATCATCTGATAAGAGGGGACTCGCTTGAAGGTAATATTAGTTTTGAAAACTGCAAGGAAGGAATCAGGGCACTGAAGAATAGAATCGAAGTGCTTGAGGACCATTCATTTCCTGCTTGTTCAGATGAGTATCTCAGAGGTACGCTTAACTACTATATTGCACGGTTTAACAAGGTTGATGAAGCGCAGAAAGATGAAAGTCTTAGAAGGGAGCAAAGAACACTTTTTAAGGAGACGCTGGATGCAGCGCTCTCCAGACTTCCGGAGTCGGTGAAGGTGACGGATGGACTAAAGTCGTATGAAGGATTAACGGATATGGTAACAAGTTGTATAGATGATGTTTTAATCAGTATTATTATTCCGGTTTATAATGTTAAACCTTATTTGGTGGAAGCTCTTGATTCAGTTAGAGATGCCCTAAGAGGGATAGCGTCCGAGGTTATCTGTGTGGATGACGGATCAGACGATGGAACATCAGAGTTGTTAGATAAGTATGTAAACAAGTATCCGCATTTTGTAGCATACCATACAGAAAACGGTGGAGCCGCTGCAGCCAGAAACTATGGCTTGGAACGAGCTTCCGGTAAATATATTGCCTTCATAGATGCTGATGATAGAGTTACAAGCAACATGTATAAGGATATGTTGTATGTTTGTGAAGCCAACGCGCTGGATCTTTGTATATGCAATGTAACAAGATTTGAAGGTAATAATAAAGGGGTGGTATCTGGTCAATATCAGAGGGCTTTTAGTGACAGCCCAAAACTAATCACATCATTGGAAGAATCATTGAATTATGTCTATGACGGGGCACCGTGGAATAAGCTGATTAGAAAAGAGTTTTGGGACAAGCATAGACTTGAATACCCAAGGATAAAGTATTGTCAGGATATGCCTGTGGCTCTGCAGTTGTTCTGCACGGCAGAACGGTTCGGCGTACTTCAGAGCTTCGATTATTATTGGCGCGTTACTCCCGGAGCCAACTCTCTTTCGCAGCAGGTGAAAAATGAGAGAAGGCTAGAAGACAGAATTACGGTTTGTAAGATTCTTCTTAAAATTGTTGAGGAGAAGTTTGGAGTGGGGTCGCCTGCTACCAAGGCAATGATAGAAAGATTTCTGTGTTGGGAGTTTGACAGCACGCTCTGGCATATTGAACAGCTGAGCGACGAAGACAAGGTGAGATTCTGCGACAAAATACGTGAATTCTATAGAGAGGTTGTACCTGAGGGATCTGTGGAAACTCTTCCGATATTCCATAGAAAGCGTTATGACTTTATTATGTCCGGTGACGTTGATCAACTGGTTCGCTTAATGAACCACAGGCGTATTGCGTGGAGGTCTGCACCAATCATCGAAAAAGACGGAAAACATTATCTTAAACTGCCCGAGGATATATATGGGCAGGAGCTTACGGATGCATCCGTGGAATTGCAGGATGATTTACCGCTAACCAGAATGTCGGTGTTCACACAGAATGGTTCCCAAGTAAAGGCAAATATTGTTGTGTACCAGCCCAGAGTAAATGTGCCAACGTCGGATAGCCAGGAGATTAAATACTTCCTCTACAATGAACATACGGGTCAACGAATATATATAAATAGTCAACCCCTCAAGGTGGAGCCGTGGACCAAAACCTACGGAACCATGATTTGCAACGATGACTATAGAGTATATAACTACAATTATGATTGGGCAGGTACCATCATAAACATAAACTTTGATGAAATCCTAAAGCAGGATGAGGTTAGTAGAGAAATATTGGACGGTGATAGCGGCGTTAAACCGAGATGGCTATTATTCATAGAATACAAGACACCGGTTCTTCAGGGATACAGACCGGTTAGGGGCCTTCTCCCCAAAGCCAGAAAATCCATCCCAACTTTGGATGTAACACTCGAGCATGAAGGCAAGAAATATAAATACGACTTTGTTCATGATATGAGGGAGACTCTTTATATTGAACTGAACAAGCTTTAGCAGTCGGACCGGTTGTATGTGAGCAAACGTGTTTAAGCTATTGGTTATTCCAAAGACGCTAGAATTCTCACAGATGCAACGGAGGCAGACGAATAGGCGAACTGAAGATTATAGCCTCCTGAAATTCCGTCCACATCCAATGCTTCTCCTATAACAAAGGCACCTCGGTGCCTTTTTAATTCCATTCCGGTTAAATCAACCTCGGAAAGAGACACTCCTCCTCGGGTTACCATGGCGTTGCTGAAGGAACCTGTATCCGAGACTGTGAGTCTGTCCTCGGTCAGGATTCTTGCTGCTTTCTTGGTCGAGTTTTCCGATTGGCTTGCCACAATCTGGCTGAAGCTCTTGGGCAAGGAAAAAGCTTTGGCAATCAATGTGCCGAGATTTGCCTTACTTCCTTGGGCTAGATCCTGAAGAGTCCGGAAGACTTCTTCGAAATTGCTAGCAGGTAGATAGTTTATTGTAATCTCATCTCCAATTATAATATCGCCGGATATATTGATAATTGCAGGGCCGCTCAGTCCTTTGTGGGTGAATAGAAGAGGGCCCCTTGATGATTTCTTTCCGTATTTCACTCTGGCATCAAAAGAGAGTCCCGCAAGTTCGGAGTATGGATTGTTCATAATCTCTATAGGAGCAAGTGCAGGGGAAAGGGGGGTGATTGCAATATCCAAATCTCTTCTTAACACATCAAACATACTCCCGTCTGAACCGGTCTTGGGATATGAACATCCACCTGTTGCGATCACAATATTACGAGCTATGTATTCGCCACCTATATTCCACATCCCATCCGGGGTCTTGGATATTGTGCTTACCTTGGTTTCTGCTTTTATATCAAAGCCATTTTCCTTGGCCTTCCTCATAAGCATTGCCTGTACATCCATGGCTTTCTTGGATTTTGGGAAAACCCTTCCGTCCTCCTCGGCCTCACAGGGAACCCCATTAGACTCCAGGAACTCAATCAATTCAAGATTGCTGTGGCTATATAGAATTTTTCGGATAGCCTTGCCTGATTCTCCATAACAGGGCACAAAATCCTTGATAGCACCAGCATGAGTGATATTGCAATGTCCGCCTCCACTCATGATTAGCTTCATGCCAATTCGCGGAGTGGCCTCGAGAATAAGTCCCTTCCGCGTTCCCAGGTTGGTCTTGGAGGCAAAGAATAGTCCTGAAGCGCCTCCGCCTATAACAATGCAATCATAAATCTTCATGTAAATCATTCTACTATAATCGGAGCTCGTCTCCAAGTAAGTGACATTCCCTTTGAAATGGTGTAAAATACCTTGTTATGAATATTAAGAGTTTGTTTGGCGCTGTCGATATGACAGAAGGCAGCCCGATTAAGAAAATAATACAGTTTTCCATTCCGATGATAATAGGAAATTTCTTTCAGCAGATGTACAATGCTGCTGATGCTGTTATCGTGGGAGAATTCGTTGGTGACAATGCCCTCGCGGCAGTAGGAAGCGCAGGGCCGGTATTCAATTTGATGCTTGCATTATTTATTGGTATTGCAACGGGTGCAGGCATAATGGTATCGCAGTATTTTGGAGCAAGAAAAAGAGACGATCTTTCTCGTTCGATAGGAAGCATCATCACCATGACCGGAATGGCGTCACTAGCCATCATGATTATAGGGAGCCTACTGGCTAAGCCGCTCTTGATACTTCTTAAGACACCTCCTGAAATATTCACCTGGTGTCAGGGGTATCTAACCATAATATTTCTGGGCTTTGCAGGAATGGCGTATTATAACATTCTCGGTGGAATCCTTAGAGGTCTTGGGGATGCCGTGTCTGCACTTGTTTACCTAATAATCGCAACCGTTCTTAACATCGTGCTGGATCTATTCTTTGTTGGAGTGGTGGGGATAGGTGTATACGGTGCCGCCATTGCTACAATAATAGCCCAGTTCATATCGGCATACCTCACATACAGAAAACTGAAGAAGATGGATGATGTCTTTGATCTTAAGAGAGAGTACATGAAACCGGAAAAGGTGTATTCAAGAAAAATGATCACCCTGGGACTTCCCTCCGGAATCACACAGGCCATCTTCTCCCTTTCTCTTTTGGCAGTACAAAGGCTTACCAATTCATTCGGACCAATGTATGTGGCGGCCAATGTAATCGTAATGAGGGTGGACGGGTTTGTAATGATGCCTGCCATGTCCTTTGGTGTAGCAATGACTACATTTGCGGGACAGAACATCGGCGCAGGCAAAATGGATAGAGTTCAGCAGGGAGCCAAGTCGGGGACTGTATTTGCCATGAGTGTAAGTGCGGTGATATCTCTTCTGATAGTTTTGTTCGGCAAAAACCTGATGGCCATATTTACAAAGACTCAGGATCTGATAGACATAAGCTATCATGTGATGCTAATCCTGGTAGCGGGCTACATAGTGTTTGAGATAACCCAATGTCTATGCGGAACCATGCGTGGAGCAGGGGACACTGTGGCACCCATGTGGATATCCATAGGAGCCAGCGTACTCTTTAGAGTGCCTGCCGCCTATCTCATGGTGCATCTATCCAAGACACCCCAATTGCCTCAAGGGAACTTCTTTATGCTTTCCACGTCACTTCTATGCACGTGGATTCTAGGAGCCACGCTGAGCCTCATAGTCTATAGATCCGGACGCTGGAAGAACAAAGCCCTCGTCAAAGCCGGAGAATAATCTATGCTTAAGGAACTGTTTGAAATCTACTTAACATCTATGCGTGTCGGCGCTCTCACATTTGGGGGCGGCTATGCCATGATTCCCATTCTCCAGCGCGAAGTGGTGGAGAATAAGAAGTGGAATACGGAAGAAGAAGTGCTGGACTATTATTCGCTGGCGCAATGCCTTCCGGGAATTATCATGGCCAACACTCTTGGTTTTGTTGGATATAAAAGAAAGGGAAGGGCAGGGGCAATAGCCGCAAGCCTAGGTGCCATAACACCTTCTATTATTATCATCGCGATTATTGCAAGTCTCCTAACGACCTTTGCGGATGTACCGTTAGTACAGCATGCTTTTGCTGGAATTAGAGCTTGCGTCTGCGTCCTCATTTTTAATTCCATCCTTAAACTTTGGAAGAATTCAGTCGTTGATTTTATAACGCTTGGGATTTTCGTTCTCGTGGCCTTGGGTTCTTTGTTTTTGGATTTGAGCCCTGTGGTCTTTGTTGTGGCTGCAGCTATTGTTGGAATTCTTGTTACAGCCATGCGAGGCTCCAAGATGAGGGGAGGTAGGAATAAATGATCTATCTTAGACTCATCTGGGAATATCTTAAGATTGGAATGTTTTCCGTTGGAGGCGGGATGGCAACCCTTCCATTCCTTTACGATCTTTCGGATAAAACAGGCTGGTTTACTCCTGCTCAGATTGCAGACATGCTGGCGGTTTCAGAATCAACACCGGGCCCTATGGGAATCAACATGGCAACCTATGTTGGCTACACGGTGGGCGGAATTCCGGGTGCAATTCTGGCATCCCTGGCGCTAATAACTCCCGGAGTGATTTTGGTCCTCCTGATTCTGAGAGTGCTGGATAAATTCAGAAGCAACAAGTATGTGGATGGGGCCTTCTACGGACTCAGGGCAGCATCCATCGGTCTAATTACGGCTGTAGGTCTTATGGTCATGAAGCTTACGTTCATCCTGGAAGGCAAGGAACTATCAGGAGCCTTGGCGTTCTTCTCAGCCATCAACTACAAGGCAATTATTCTTGCCGCAGTTCTCATTTACCTAACAAGGTTCTTTAAGCCAACAAAAAAACTACACCCCATCGTGTTCATAGCCTTTTCGGCTTTGGTGGGTATAGTTTTTGGTTTCTGATTGTGTCTTCCAAGGAAGGGTGATGAGCCTATCTATTTGTTACAGTATGTAATTCAGGTCTTCTCGCTTGAACTCCTGAAGCCTTTGTTTGTATGCCTCCATAGCCGCATCGATTGCGGGAGGTTTGATGCTCGTTTCTCCCATCTCACCAAGAAGCTTCATCATGAATAGAGGATTAAGCTGCATAAGCGGTCCTGTGAGGGAGGTGGCCATGAAGTTATTGTAGTGAATACCTTCTCCTTTAGGAGTTCCGTGGAATGAGGGGCCTTTGGTGGTATCGAAGAGCCATGGGTACTCATGGTCGTCGTCCGGATATGCGAACAAGCTTTTGAACCCAACCACCTCGAGATCCCCATATGTTCCGAGGTAAAGGGAGTTTAGCCTGTGCATCATTTCTCGCTTAAAGGTTATATCGAGAATCCCCAGGCATCTTGTTGTCTTGGTCTCTGAGTCGTATCTCTCAGGAAGGACCTCATATGGAGAATCATCAAGGTCAATTATCTCTTTGGCCAGAATCTCCACCGCATTTCCGGTGAACAAAAACCTCACGCCCGATTCGATTGCAGCTTTAACCTTGTCCTTATATGGTTCCAGGTGATTCATGGCGACAATCTGGGAATTCTCGCTCATTGTTCCCATGTAAACAAGATCTATATCATCCTCATCAAGAAATGCAGGTCTTGATTTAAGATCCGTTTCGATAATCGCGCAGCTCGGAATTGAGCTACGCATATATTCTATGTTTGCCAAGTCTCCGTATAGGTTGGCTATTTCAGGGTAGAGGATTTCTATCTTCATTCGGTTTCTCTCTTAAGTCTCTCAATTAGTTTCTTGGCCTGCTGGTTTCCGAGTTTGAATGAACCGGGGTCTGCCCCGTAGAGCACATAGTAGTTCATTCCCGGGATGACATCCACAGCCTCTATTGCGTCATCAACGCCCATTACATGGATGATTTTCTCGTCGGGAATTCCGGCAAGCAGCATTCGTAATTTATAATCCAGGCCTCTATCGCCAAAGACCACGATTCTTTTGATGGAATCGTCATTAAGAGTCTCAAAGTCGGTGTCGTAGATCCAACTCACGTTCTCAGACCAGCTCTTGGCAAGTGACAGGTCGTTGATATAAAGTATTAGTTCCTTTTCACCCGGCTGGGCAACAATGGTTTCATAGACACGAGACTCCGCATAGGCATTGAGACCCTTTCCCAAAACATTATAGACCTTCATATCTCCGACATCTTCATGATTGAATCTGGTCTTGATGACCTCAAGCCCTGAGATGACAGTTTTTAATTCCTCCACGTTATATCCCAGTGTAATGAACAAAGCCAGCATAGCAACTTCGTTATAGAGGTTAACAAGCCTATCGCTTATTAGTGGCATTTCCAGGACTTTGTTCTTTCCAAAGAAGCGGAATTTCATGGCATTGAAATCAACGTTTTCGGCATGGAAATCGTAGTCCGGAGACTTGTAATCACAGCTTGGGCAGTGGGCGTGTCCCACGTTGCTATACCTTCTGTAATCGTATTCAAGCTTGCTGCTGCACTTGGGGCATATTCTAAGATCGTCAATCAGATTGACACATTCCTTGGTGTCGGTGTCCATGGGACCGATTCCGTAATAGA
>Ga0256404_1005072_pt1 | contig 23887 bp, 21 predicted proteins | sample RumenRJG_01DNA_FD_185990 | JGI IMG/M metagenome (GOLD analysis project Ga0256404, IMG submission 185990) | Bovine rumen microbial communities from Lethbridge, Alberta, Canada - RJG_01 | ecosystem: Host-associated > Mammals > Digestive system > Stomach > Rumen | place: Canada: Alberta | collected... | reverse complement strand
TTATTAAAGCTTGTGATTGCACAGGTGATGAGAAAGGCGGTCCGCTGCCGTGTATTCGCTCCGGTATGAACGTCTATAGTGAAAGGATTGGATTATGGATCTGGTCAAAATTCTCAGCGAGCGGTACATGAAGCCCGAGCTTCCCGAAATGAACGTCGGTGATACCGTCCGTGTCCTCGTCCGCGTGAAGGAAGGTAACCGTGAGCGTACCCAGGCTTTCGAAGGCACCATCATTGCCAAGAAGCATGGCGGCATCAACGAGACCATCACAGTCCGCCGCATCTCCTACGGTGTCGGTTGCGAGAAGGTCTTCCCGGTTCACTCTCCCTCGATTGTCTCCGTTACCACTGTCCGCAAGGGTAAGGTTCGCCGTGCGAAGCTGTACTATCTGCGTGACCGTGTCGGCAAGAAGGCAAAGGTCAAGGAGCGCCTGTAAGGGTGCATGTCAAATGGCGTCTTCGAAGAGAAGGCGCCATTTCCATTCTTGGGAGAGGGGGATGAAGATGCTGACGGAAACCAAGGATCGGATCCGGCGGCCCGGTTTCTGGCTGATGCTGCTGTTTGCGGCGCAGTCCTGTCTGGACGTGCTGGCCTACTGGACGCGGAATGAGTCTGCCACACCCGCCGGAATCATAAGGCTGGTGCTGCTGGTGGCGCTGCCGGCGGCGGTGCTCCTCACCACCCGGCGGAAGAAGGCCTTCTTCTGCTTCCTGCTGGCGGCGGGCGGATTCTGCCTGCTGCATATTCTCAATTCCTGGAAGCACGGCTATATCAGCCCCGTTACGGACATCCGCTATCTTGCCGGCGTGATGCAGATGCCGGTTTTCGCGGTTTGCTTCCTGCTCCTGATCCGGGAGGAAGAGACATGGCGGGACGCCCTTCGCGGCGTGTGGATCGGCGCCGTGCTGACGCTTCTGTTCCTGATTGCTGCGCGGCTGACGCGCACCGGGAATGTGACTTACGGAGAAGGCCTTGGCTACAGCGGCTGGGTCATCGACGAAAACCGCAACGCCAACAGCACGAATCTCGTGATCTATGCCTGCTTCTGCCTGTTTCTTGCGCTGGCCGGGAATCGCCGCTGGCTGAGTCTTCTGGTACCCGTGGCGGTCGATGCGGTGTTCCTTATGAATGGAACGAAGGGCTGTTACTTTTCGATCTTTGGGATTTTTCTTTCCTTTGCGGCCTTTCTGCTGATCGACCGGGTCTGGCTGAAGCATGATTCGCGAAGGACGGCCGCCGTGCTTTTGCTGGTGCTGAGCATTTTTTCCGCGGCGGTCTATCACTGGACACCGCGCTATAAGGTAACCCAGGCCCAGCAGGCCACGGCCCGCGGCACCCAGGGGGAAATCGAGGCGACTCTTCTCGAGAAGGGAATCGACATCACCGGAATGAGCCCGGAGGAGCGCTTTGAAAACCCGACGGTGAAGGAAGTCTTTGTTCACTATTACTGGAAGTATCTTGGGGTGAAGCCGGACCTGATCGACCGCTTCACCATGGACCGGGTGCTGATGCAGTACCGTATGAGCACCGATGTCGCCATGCTCATCGACGCCCGGGTGATGGAGCGTAACTACGCCGATCTTGTCTTTCAGGACAGCGATCTGCCCACGAAGCTCCTGGGCTTTGAGGTCTCCGAGATGGGGCCGGACGGCTATGACGGCTCCTATGACATGGAAAACGACTGGCACGCCATCTTCTATTATTACGGATATCTCGGCTTCGCTCTGTATGTCTGCTTCGTGCTGTACTTCCTGCTGCGCGTGGGGAAGAAGCTTCGCGCATCGGGCCTGAAAAGCTGCCTGACGCTCGAGAACTTTTTCCTGCTGCTGACCCTGGGGCTGATCATCGGCCTGGCGCATTTTTCCGGCGCGACCCTGCGCCGGCCGAATGTGTCCATCTGGCTCTCTCTGGTGCTGGCGCTGATCTATTATGCCACGCGGATCCCTGAATCGGAGGTACAGAAGAATGAAGCTTAGTGTGATTGTTCCGGCCTACAACGCAGAAAAAACCATCCGGCAGAGCCTGGATTCGATTCTTCATCAGACCAGAGCGGTGGATGAGCTCATTGTTATCAACGACGGGTCCACGGACGGCACGGAGAAGATCCTGCAGGAATACCGTGAGGCGTATACGGCCTGTTTCCGCTTCCGGACGGTCGAAAACGGCGGGCAGGGGAGAGCGCGCAACATCGGCTTTGATCTCTCCACCGGCGGCTGGATCGGCTACGTGGACAGCGACGACTGGATCGACCCGGAGATGTATGAGCGCCTGATTGACGCGGCGGAGCGTGAACATGCCGACCTCGCCCTCTGCGAGGTTCTGGCCCATTTCCCGGACGGCAGTACTGCCCGGGAGTATATCTACCGAGAGGCCCGGGCAATGGCTGCCGCCGGCTTTGCCAACAACAAGCTCTTCCGGCGCAGCCTGATCGAGAATGTCCGCTTCCCGGAGGAAAAGCTCTGGTACGAGGATGCCGAGTTTACCGCCGTCGCGATCCACCGCGCCGGGAAGATCGCCCATCTTGCGGACCCGCTCTATCACTACCGCCGCGGTCTGCCCTCCACGATGAACAACAACAACGCCCGGAAGAATCTCGACCTGCTTGAGGTGATGCGGCACCTGGAGGAGGAGCTTCTGCCGGACGACAGGGACGATTTTGAGTTCCTGGTCCTGAACCATGTTCTGCTGGATGCCATGAACCGGGTCCAGGCCATGACGGCGGAGGACAAAAAGGACGTGCTCTGGCTGCTGCGGCAGTATGTGCGGGAGAAGATTCCGCGTCTGAACGCCTCCCGCAGCTTCCGCGAAGAGAGCCGAAACCGCCGGATCATCATGCGCCTGCATTATCTCGGCCTCTCCGGCCTTGCGGAGAGTATCCTGAAATTAAAGCGATAAAAAAGCACAGCTTCCCGTCTCGGCGTGGAGCTGTGCTTTTTAAGAAGCCCGGATTCACATGAATCTGGGTTTTTCGTTTCCGGTGGGTTTGAAGCCAATCTCGATCTCCGGACGGATCTCCTTCAGGCGCTCGAGAACCATGTCGGCCACGTCCTCCTCGTTGATGATGAGGTTGGCAAACTCCCGCTCCCCGTGCATGAGGATGACGCGGTAATAGTAATAGGCCGGGCTGTCGTCGGGCTGGCATTCGCTGATGCGGACGAAGCCGCGGTCGATGTAGTCGTAGGGAACGTAATAGTCCTTGCCGAGGTCACGGTAATAGAGCGCGAGCTTCCCGAGCCGGATGCGGGGGAGCTTCCGCAAGCCCTGATGGCCGTACTGCTCCGCCTCGGCGTGGTCGGGAATCATGGGCCCGTCGGTGACGAGGGATTTATCCGGCCCGCGCAGACGGAGCTTTCTGCTGCCGAAGATCATTCGTGGGCTCCTTTCCTGCGCTGCTTCCGAAGGTCCCAGCCGTACCACTTTGAGTCTTCCGGAATCCGAAGCGCGATCAGCGTTCCGATAATGCCCGCAATCGTTCCGGTGACGGCGCCGCAGAGCACGTCGCTGGGATAGTGGACCATGAGGTGGATGCGGGAGATGCCCATCAGAACGGCGAAGACCAGGGCCAGCCAGGACCAGCGCTTGTTCCCGAGCCAGAAGACCGGGACCATAGCCGCGAAGGCGGCGTTGGTGTGCCCGCTGGGGAAGCTGAAGTCGCTCTCCGTGTGGCTGCCGTGGGCGAGCCAGATGGGATAGAAGATGCTCTGGGGATCGGCATAGGGCCGGGGCCTTGCGATCACGACCTTCAGCCAGAGGTTGACGACGACGGCGCCGATGGCGAGACCCAGACACATGGCCGTGCCGAAGCGCCTGGTGGGACGGCAGATCAGAAGAACCAGCGACAGGATGATCAGGGCGATCCCTCCCTTGCCGAGCAGTGAAATAAATTCCCCGAACGGCTGGGTCCAGTCCCCGGCACAGTCATGGAGCTTGTGAACGGCGTTCACGACGCCTTCGTCGAAGCCTGCGAAAAACGAGTTGAGCCAGGCGGCTCCTGCGGTCATGGTCATGGGTGATTGCCTCCTTGATGATTTGGTGGACGTTTACAGATTTCCTGAGCCGAAGCGGAAGAGAAGCTTCTTCCCGCGCGTGAGGTCTTCTGCAACACCTCGGGTCAGCTCCTCCAGCTGCGCCGCGCACTGCTGCAGTTCCTCTTCGCCGATCTCGTGCTGACTGAAGCGGGCCTTTTCGGCGCACTGTTGCAGCTCCTGCGGCATTTCCCCGCCGTAGCGGAGGATGCGCTCGGCCTGGCGATAGAGATTCACGGCGCGCTTTTTCCCGTCCGGATCGTTCAGGCGCGTCTGTAGCAGCTTCCGCAGAATCAGGTAGCGCCCGAAAATCAGCGCTGCGACCGCGGCGAGAACCGCAAGGCCCGTCAGCACGCCTCTCAGGACCGGCGGCATCGGCTGCGGCGCGGTCGATGAGGTGCCGGGACCGGTTTCGCCGGGGCGGTTGGCCGGAACAGCCGGTGTGCTGCCCGGCTCGTCCGGACTGTGCTCTGTGGAGCTTTCGTCTTCTCCCTGTTCCGGGGGAGGCGTCTGTTCGAGCGGGTCTGAGGGGAGGGCTTCGGGCGTCGGGGCCACGCTGCCTTCCGAGGGCTGATACTCGCCCTCGGCGGCCGAGGCGGTCACTTCTACCGGAACCCAGCCGAGTCCGTCGACATAGACCTCCACCCAGGCGTGGGCGTCCGCGCCCGTGACTTTGACCGAGCTGCCGGGGGCCGTGTTGTTCACGAGGTACCCTTCACAGACGCGGGCGGGAATGCCGAGCGTCCGATACAGCGCCACCGCGGCCGTCGCAAAATGGATGCAGTATCCGGTGTGGGACTGGGTGAGAAAGTAGACGGCGTAATCGTCGCTGGGATAGGGAGCTACATTGACGTCATAGCTGCCCTGGGCGCGGACGTATTCCGCCACGCGCCAGAGGATTCCGCTCTGACCGGCGCTCCAGTCCATGCTGCTGCAGATCTGCTGCAGCGCGCTGCGGGTGCTGTCGGGCAGCCTGGTGTAGTAGGAATGGGCATAGTCCCGGTAGCGGAGCTCTTCCGCCCGCTGCTCTTCCGAAAACACGACAGAGGGGGCGAGGGCGTCGGCGCCGATGGAGCTGAGGTAATAGACGCCGCCGTAGCTGCTGTAGCTCCCGGCGGGGACGCGGACGTCGCTCTCCGCCGCCGAGATGGAATAGTAGGGAAGATACAGCACGTCATAGGCCTTCGGACTCTTCATCTGGAATTCCCCGGCCGTGGTCTCCGGCATCGGGGCGATCCCCCGGGCGACAAAGCTCAGGGCCTGCCCGTGGGAGTTCTCCACCGCCGCGGACCAGGACGTACCGTTATAGTCGCCGTAGCTGCGGCCCCGGAAGTAGAGGCTGCCGTCCGTGCTGGCCGTGACGCGGAAGGCCTCATCGTCCAGGGCGGAGGCATCAAAGCTTGCCGTCAGGTCGAGATCGTCCTTCCCCTGATCCCAGCCGCTGGGGGCGCGCTGCTGTACCGGTTCCCGGGTCGGAACGGGGGTGAAGCTGAGGCCGGGGGATTCCCGGCGCTCTCCCTCCTCGTCGCTCATCCAGTCGGCAAGGGCGTTTCCGAGCTTGTCGAAGCGCTGGGAGAGATTGATGTCCCGCTCGGTGGGCTCATAGTTGTCGGGATTATAGAGCAGAAGCAGCGCGCACAGAACCATCAGGCAGGGGATGATTCCCAGAAACAGCGATTTCCCGGCCCCGTCCTCAAAGCGGAACACGTCTCCGCCCAGCTGCAGGCCGGCCAGCGAGAGCAGAAAGCCCAATACCGGAAGAATCTTCGGTGTCCCGTTGACCGCGATGCAGAGTGCAAAAAGCGGCACGGTCGCCAGCATCACCAGAGAGACCCGGAAGCTGCCGGAACAGAGGGCCGTGGAGACAAAAGCCGCCAGAATGAAAAACACGAACAGCAGAACCACCATGTGGTTCCCGCTGAATCCCTCCACGGAAGCGGCCGCGCTGGACGCGGAATAGTGGCCGTAATACACGGCGCTGATGCGCTCCAGCAGATCCTGGGCTTCGGCGATCAGATCGACGCTGCGGCTCTGATACAGATACCAGAGCACCGCGGCGGAAAACGGCAGACCGATCAGAGCGCCGTAACGGAAGGATTCGGCAATCCACAGCAGCCCGCACAGAAGCCCCAGCCACAGAAAGGCCTCGGAAGGGAGCACGAGGGCGAAACTGTCGCGTACCAGGGCGCAGAGGCTGAGCATGCTCAGCTCCAGAATCAGGAGATTGGCAAAACGGTTGAGGTGTCGGTTCATTGCCAGCGCACCTCCCCGGCGGAGATCGTAAAGATACAGCGGGCGCCGTTCGCGTCAAAGCCGCAGGGCTCCCGCAGAGGCCAGGAGAGGATCGACGCGACGGCATCGTCCGTCTCTTCTTCGTTGCCGACCGGATAGAGGCTGTCCGCGACGATCACATGCGGCTCGTCCAGCTCCGTCAGCTTCCTGGAAAGCCAGCGCAGAACCTCAAGCCCCCGGTCTCCTTCGCCGACGCGGGAGAGAACAATGAAAATGGTGCTGTTCTCGGGAATCAGCGGTTCACGGACGATCGGCTCATCCATCTTGGAGCTGAGCTTCCAGTGGATGCTGTTGGCGGTGTCGCCCGGCCGGTACTGGCGCAGGTCATGATCCTCGGCGAAACCGCCGCCGTATTTCGGCTTGAGAATGGTGCCCGCCTTCAGGGCCGCTTCAAAATTCACCGGTTCGTCCCCCTCCGCGGCCTGGGGCATCACGGTACAGGAGGCCACAGAGGTCCCTTTTCTGCGGATGGCGAAAATGCCGAGGGCGTCTCGGCACTCAAAGCGCAGCACGCGGCACTCAAGCTCGCCGCAGAGCGACGTGTTCAGCGGAAGCTCACTCTGACTGCTCTCCAGGTTCCGAAAGATATAGTTCAGACGGGAACGGTCCCCGGTATAGCGGTTGTAGATCTCCAGATGCAGCGTAATGGAATGGACCGGGAGCAGGCGGCGGTTTACAAAGTCGACGGTCAGCTTCGCGGAGCTGCCGCGAATGACCCGCTTCGGCGCCAGCAGCGTGATCTTCAGGCCCATCATCGACGGCAGTGAGATCAGCAGTACGACAAGCGGCAGCAGCACCGCCGTGGCGAACACATAGGGCCCCAGCCAGCCGACATAGCTGGCCCGGAAGAGCCAGGCGCCGCCGACGAGCATCAGATACCCGATCAGATGCAGAATCGGCATTATGAAATCCGCGGCGCCTGCACCGAGGTGAAGAGCTCCTGAAGCGCGGCCTTCTTGGCGGCGGCATCGGGCATCTCCTGCGACCAGATCAGACGGTGCTCGATACAGTCGAAGAAAACAAAGCGGATGTCCTTCGGCAGGACATAGTCCCGGCCCTGAATCCAGGCCGTGGCCTTGCTCAGCGCGGTCAGCGCCAGCGAGGCGCGGGGGCTTGCGCCCTGGATGATCCGGCCGTCGTTGCGGGTGATGTCGCAAAGACGCACGATGTAGTCGATGATCTCGTCCTTCACATAGACCTGATCAGCTTCCCTGCGGATCCGCATGAGCTCATCGCGGCTCACAACCTCCTGAACCGTCTCGGTGCTGACGCCCTTCTGCTTGCGGCGGATCATCTCGATCTCGTCGTCATGGGACGGATACCCCATGGACAGGCGCAGCATGAAGCGGTCCATCTGTGAATCGGGCAGCATCTGGGTCCCCTTGGCGCCGGTGGGGTTCTGGGTCGCGATGACGATGAAGGGCTTCGGAACCGGATAGGTGTGGTTGTCGACGGTGACGATGCCCTCTTCCATGGCCTGCAGCAGGGCGGACTGGGTCCTGCTGGTGGCGCGGTTGAGCTCGTCGGCGAGGAAGAGGTTGCAGAGAACGGCGCCCTTCTGATAGTTCATCTTGCCGCTTTCCTTGTCGTAGATCGAGAACCCCGTGATATCCGAGGGCAGCACGTCCGGCGTAAACTGCACGCGGTTATAGTCCAGCCCCAGCGCCTTGGAGACGGAGATCGCCATGGTGGTCTTTCCCACGCCGGGAATGTCCTCCATGAGGATATGTCCGCCTGCGATGACGGCGAGCAGAATCTTGATCAGAGACTCGTCCTTTCCGACGATGACCTTGCTGACCTCGCGGATAATCAGCCGTGCGTTGCCGATGGAATTGATATCGTTCATGAACTTGCTCCTGAATAATGCAGATATGCAGATATACTTTATAAAAAAGCATATCATTATACCATGCTTTTGCCGGACGGGCAAGGGGTATTTCGGACGCGAAGATTTTTCCCTCTTGTGTTCCGCCTGAATTGATGATAAAATACATTGTTTTTAAGATGATGCGGGGGAGGCGGGTTTTATGGACGAGCCGGGGCGCGAATCTGTTCAGAATGAAGCCATGGACTATGATGCGATTCAGGAAAAGCGCAGCGATGAGCTGACCGCTCTTCTGGACAGCCGCAGCATGCGCACACTCAAGCAGCGCATGGAAGAGATGAACGAGTTTGACGTGGCGGAGTTCCTCTCCGGGATTGAAGACAACCGCATGCCGATGGTGTTCCGCCTGCTCTCCAAGGAGACTGCGGCGGATGTCTTCGCGAACTTCGACGTGCCGGACCAGGAGCGCATCATCAACTCCATGACCGACTCGGAACTGGCCGGGATCATTGAGGAACTCTACGTGGACGACGCGGTCGACATGATGGAGGAGCTTCCCGCCAACGTGGTCAAGCGTGTCATGCGCACCGCCACGCCGCAGACCCGGGCTCTGATCAACCAGTATCTCCACTATCCGGAGGATTCGGCCGGAAGCATCATGACCTCCGAGTTTGTGGATCTGAAGAAGTACATGAGCGTGAAGGAATCCTTTGCCCGGATCCGGAGAATCGGGGAAGACAAGGAGACCATCTACATCTGTTTCGTCATCTCCGCCCACCGGAAGCTGGAGGGGATCGTCACGGTGAAGGACCTGCTCCTGGCCGACGACGACGCCATTGTCGAGGACCTGATGGACCGCAATGTCATCTTCGCCACGACGACCGAGGACCAGGAGAGCGTCTCGGAAAAGTTCTCGGACTATGACCTGATGGCGCTGCCGGTGGTGGATACCGAGGGACGCCTGGTGGGCATCGTTACCGTCGATGACATCATCGACGTCATGGAACAGGAGACCACCGAGGACTTCGAACTCATGGCCGCCATGACGCCTTCGGACAAGCCCTATTCCCGAAGCAGCATCCTGGAGATCTGGAAAAACCGCATCCCCTGGCTCATGTTTCTGATGCTCTCGGCCACCTTTACCAGCATGATCCTGACGCATTTTGAGGATATGCTGGCGGTACAGGCGGCCCTGATCGCCTTCATTCCCACCCTGATGGGAACCGGCGGGAACAGCGGCGCCCAGGCCAGCACCGCGGTGATCCGTTCGCTGTCCCTGGGGGATACCGAGCCGAAGGACGCCTTCAGCGTCATGTGGAAGGAGTTCCGTGTGGCTTTCCTCTGCGGCGTGACCCTCTGCGCGGTCAACTTCGTCAAGATGCTGGTCCTCGACGGCATGATCATGCACAACGACGGCATCACGGTCTCGGTGGCCCTGACCGTGAGCCTCGCGATCCTCTTCATCGTCATCTTCGCAAAGGTGGTCGGCAGCATGCTGCCCATCGGAGCAGAAAAGATCGGCGTCGACCCCGCCGTCATGGCAAACCCCCTGATCTCCACCGTCACCGACACGGTGTCGCTGCTGATCTACATCTACATGGCCAAGCTGATTCTGCATATTTGAGGTGCTTTATGGAATTGTCTACGCTGCTGGGTAAAATGCTCGTCTTCGTCGTGCTCATGCTCATCGGCTACCTGCTGGCGCGGCGCGGTGTCATCACCCCGGCCTTTACCCGCACGGCCAGCAGCCTGGTCCTGAACGTGTTCATGGTCGGTACGATCCTGAACTCCATGGTCTCCACCGGGGCCGAGCGGGATCTCTCCAATCTTCCGGAGATCATCCTCCTGACCTTTGTGATGACGCTGATCGGCTATGTGACGGCCTGGGCGGTGACACGGCTGGTCCGGGTGGAGGCCGCCGACGCGCCCTCGTATGAGATCCTGATGGGCGTCGGCAATTCCATGTTCATCGCGCTGCCCATTGCAGGGGCCCTCTACGGCGCCTACGCGGTGTTCATCGTCTCGCTCTCCTGCATCCCCTTCAACGTCTTTCTCTACTCCTACGGGGTGTGGCGGATTCGGGGGACGGAGTCCGGGAAACTGCGGATCAAAGACATGTTCAGCATTCCGCTGATGGCGACCCTGCTGGGGCTTCTGATCCTGCTGACGGATCTCACGGTGCCGAAGGTCGTTACGGATCTCTTCAGCTCCCTCTCCGGGGCCACGATGCCCATGTCGATGATGGTGATCGGCGCGTCGCTGGGCTCGGTGAGTCTGCTGGATGCTTTCCGCAAGCCGAAGCTCGCGGTTCTGAGCGCGGTGCGCCTGATCCTGATCCCGGTGCTCACCTGGGTGATCTGCCGCTTCCTGACGGACGATCCGGTCCTGCTCATGACCTGCATGATCATCGCGGCAGCCCCAAGCGCGGTCATCGTCTCGGTCATCGCCATCCAGTACGGTCGGGACGGGGTCTTTGCCTCCGAGGCGGTGCAGCACAGCACGATCTGCTCGATCGTGACCATTCCGCTTCTGATCCAGGTCTTTTCCAGACTCGGCTGAGGAGAAGCGCGTATGTTAGTTCGCATGGGAGGGAGTCTGTGATGAAAATTGTGATTGCCGGTACCGGCAAGGTCGGCCGTACGGTCGCGGCGGTTCTCTCCGAAGAGGATAACGACGTCACAATCATCGACCTGGACCCGGAAACCGTCTCCCTGGTCTCAAACGACCTCGATGTCATCTGTGTCGAGGGAAACGCCGCCGATCCGGAGGCGCTCCGGGGCGCCGGCGTCGCTTCGGCCGACCTTGTGGTGGCCGCGACGGAGAAGGACGAGGTGAACATGGTCTGCGGCATCGCCTCCCGGAAACTGGGGGCGAAACATGTGATTGCCCGGATCAGGGATCCCCTGTATCTGCATCAGGTGGCCTTCCTGCGCGATGCCATGGGCCTTTCCCAGATCATCAACCCGGAGTATGAGTGCGCCAAGGAAATCTCGCGGATTCTGCGCTTTCCCGGCGCCTCCCGGGTGGACGCTTTCTCCAAAGGCAGCGTCGAGATCGTGGAGCATCGAATCCCGGAAAAAGGCGCCCTGGACGGCGTCGCGCTGCGGGATCTCGGCACGCGTTTCGGGGCCAGGGTCCTGGTCGCCCTGGTGGAGCGGGAAGGAAACGCCCTGATTCCGAACGGCAGTACGGTCCTGCGCTGCGGCGACCGTCTCAGCATCACGGGCTCCTCCGGAGAGCTGAGAAGGTTTTTTGTCGCGATCGGGGAGTATAAGCGCCCGGTCCGGCGGGTGATGATCATGGGCGGCGGCCGCACGGCGGTTTATCTCACGCGCCTGCTGGAAGAGAGCGGCATTGACGTCACGATCGTGGAACGCAGCCGGGAGCGCTGCGATCTGCTCTGCGACCTGGTGCCGCAGGCCCACATCGTTTGCGGCGATGCCACCTTCAGCGATGTGCTGCAGGAGGACGGCATCGCGACGGCTGACGGCTTTGTGGCCCTGACGGGCGACGACGGGGACAACATCATTACCTCCCTCTATGCCCGCAGCTGCAGGGTCGAGAAGGTCGTCACCAAAGTCAATCATGAGCACTTTGCCGACATCCTGAACGACTCCGGCCTGGACAGCATCGTCTCGCCCAAGGAGATCGTCGCACTGCAGCTGGCGCGTTATGTCCGCGGCCTGAGCGATTCCGCCGGCAGCAGCGTGGAAACGCTCTACCGCCTGGTGGACGGCAAGGTCGAGGTACTGGAGTTTCAGGTACTGGAGGAATCCGCCTGCGTCCGTGTTCCGCTGCGGGAGCTGCGCATGCGGGATAACATCCTGATCAGCGCCCTGATCCGCGGTTCCAGGACCATTCTCCCGAACGGAAGCACCGTGATCATGCCGGGGGACCACGCCATCGTGGTGACGGCGGCTGGCCGGCTGCGCAGCCTGGACGAAATTCTGGAGAGCGCCCGATGAACTACCGCATGATCGGCCGGGTTCTGGGCCTCATTCTCATGATCTACGCGGCGCTGCTCCTCCTGCCGCTCATCGCGGGGCTGTGCTTTCGGGAATCGCCGGCGCCTTTTCTGGTGACCATGGCCGCGGCGGCGGTGCCCGGAGGACTTCTGCTGCTTGTGTCGAAGCCGAAAAAGAACAGCCTTGTTGCCCGCGACGGCTTTGTCATCGTCGGGCTGGGCTGGATTCTGATTTCCCTGACCGGTGCGCTGCCCTTTGTCCTGTCGGGCAGCATGCCGCATTACATCGACGCGCTGTTTGAGACCGTTTCCGGACTCACGACGACCGGCGCCACGGTGCTCTCCAACTTCGACGGCATGCCCCGCGGCGTGATGTTCTGGCGCGTGTTCACCCACTGGATCGGCGGCATGGGCGTGCTGGTCTTCCTGATGGCGGTGCTTCCCATGAGCGGGGAACACTCCATGCACATCATGCGCGCCGAGGTTCCCGGACCGACGGTGGGAAAGCTCGTGCCGCGTGTGCGCCACACGGCCAGGATCCTCTACATGATCTACATCGCCCTCACGCTGGTGGAGGCGCTGGTTCTTCTGCTGATGGGCATGAGCTTCTATGACGCGCTGCTCCACGCCTTCTCGACGGCGGGGACCGGAGGGTTTTCCACCATGTCCAACAGCATCTCCGGCTTTCACAGTCAGGCGGTCGAGACGGTGCTGGGGGTGTTCATGATTCTCTTCGGTCTGAACTTCAACCTCTACTATCTCATCCTGATCGGCTCTGCCGGCAAAGCGCTGAAGAACGAGGAACTGCGGGATTTCCTTCTGCTGATTGTCTCTTCCGTGCTCCTGATCGCCTGCTCCCTTCGGCGTGAGGCCGGGTATTCCTTCCGCTATGCCCTGCATGATGCGTTCTTTAACGTGGCCTCCGTGATCAGCACGACTGGCTTCGGCACGGCGGACTTCACCCGCTGGCCGGAAATCTGCAAGTGGATTCTGATGATGCTGATGTTCTGCGGGGGCTGCGCGGGCAGCACGGGCGGCGGCATCAAGCTCTCCCGGCTCATGATCCTCTTCAAGTCCGTGATTGCGGATCTCCGGCATATCAGCCGGCCGCGCAATGTGGTCCGGGTTCAATTGGACGGACAGCGTGTGGAGAGTGAGACCATCCGGGCGACCTATACCTTCGTCTCGCTTTATCTCGTGCTGCTTCTGCTGTTTTCGCTGCTCCTCTCCCTGGACGGGAAAGACATTGCGACCTGCTTCACGGCGACGCTGTCCTGCCTGTCCAACGTGGGACCGGGTATGACCCCGATCATCGGGCCGGCGGGGAACTTCGCGTTCTTCTCGGTCCAAAGCAAGCTTCTGCTGTCGCTGGCGATGCTGCTGGGACGGCTGGAGATCTATCCGATCCTGGTGCTTCTGATGCCTCGTACCTGGCGGCGTTGAGCACCGGCCGGAAGCAATTCTATCCTATTTAATTGAAAGGTTTTGTATTGTTTTTATGATTTATCTGATTGATTTTGAAAATGTTCACGAAGAGGGCTTCAGCGCCCTGGGACGTCTCGGTGACAAGGATGCGGTTTACTGCTTCTTTACCCGCAACGTCGCCAAGATCAGCATGTCGGCCCTCGCCGGCATGCGCAGCGGACAGCTCCACTTCATTGAAGCCGAGAGCGGCAAGCAGAGTCTGGACCTGGCGTTGGTCAGCTTCCTCGGCTACCTAATCGGCACGCGTCCGCAGGAACTGTACTATGACATCGTGAGCAACGATAACGGCTTTGCCAAAGTGGCCGAGTTCTGGAACAAGCGCGGCAGCGGTCTGCGCGTCCGGATCCGGAAAACGACCGACCTCAAGCCGAAAGCAGAGCCGGTGAAGCCCCAGCCCACGGTGAATCCGCAGCGTCGTGCCCTGCCGCAGAAGACCGCTGCGGAGCAGCCTGTGCCCGCAACCGAAACCGCTGAACTGGCACCCGCGCCCACGGCAGCGGAAGAGACCGCGACAAAAACCGAACAGGCTCCTGTCGCGGCCGCAGCTGCCGAACCGAAGCAGGAGAGCGGCAGATCCGCCCAGAACCGGACCAGAGGCCGTCAGCGCTCGCAGCGTCAGCGCGGCGCCAGGCAGGAGCAGCAGGCGAGCGCCGCAGCTGCCGCAGCTCCCGCATCCGAAGCGGGAACGGCACCGGCGGCTGAAGCGGCGCCCGTCGTGGAAGCGGTACCCCTTCAGGTGACTCCCGTTCCCGCAGAAAAGGTGAGTGAAGAGAAGTCAGCGGAACCGGCACCTGCCGAGAAGCAGGCGGAAAAGAGTGCAGAGGCAAAATCCGCGCAAAAACAGACCGAAGCAAAGCCTTCCGAGTCCGCCAAGCCGAAAGCAGAGACCAAACCGCTGGACGCGGCCACCCTGGCCGCCCTGGAGACTGCGGGCATCAACGCCGCAGCAACAGAGTTTATTCAGGCCCAGGCAGAGAAATATCATTCCGATAAGAATATGAAGCAGCTGGTCTATCGTGCCGTGGTGAAAAAATACGGCCAGAAGACCGGAACCCAGATCTACAACAGCGCGAAGAAGCTGCTTCTGAAATAAGAAAAAGGGGATTATAACAGGAAGATACTTGCACTGTGAGGCAAAATCTGTTATAATCCCCTTGCTCATGGAGGGTTACCGAAGCGGTCACAACGGGGCGGTCTTGAAAACCGTTAGGGCGAAAGTCCACAGGGGTTCGAATCCCTTACCCTCCGCCATAATTCATTTCACGAGCGATGCCACAGACCAAAAACCTGTGGCATCGCTTCCTTTCTGCAGGAGGTGAGTCGATAAGAAAACCTTTTCCGCTTTCTTAATTCCTATTAAGCTGCTTGCATTCAATTCGTTCTGAGTCTATAATTTCTCATGAAAGAAACACCAAGAAAGGAAACAACTTTTGGAAGCCATGAAAAAGATATTTCTTCTGTTTGCTTTCTCTGCGGCACTGATGCTTTTGTCGGCCGGCTGCGGGAGGGCTCCGGCTGCTGTCACTGAATCAGGCGCCGCGGAATCCGCCGCGCCTGCTGCCGAGCCGCAGAGTGCCGTGATCGAGACTTCGGAACCCGCGCCTTCGTCCGGCCGGCAGGACGGCGAACGCTTTGAAGACGTTATCATGCTGGAAGGCGTGGAAGAAACCGTGAAATATGAGCATGTCGTAAACAAGACGCTTGGGATTGAGATGGACTACGACTATGAATTCTTTGTGCGGCGCAGCGAGGCCGATCGGGAGCGTTTTATTTGCACCTGGGACAATGAGGCAAATCCCGAAAACTGGCTGGAGCTGACATACAGCGCAGAGAGCGCCGAGGCCGCCGAAGCGTCCATCAGTGAGACGCTTTCACAGGAGTATGAACTCCTGAAAGAAACGCGCACGCTCGATCGGGCAGGCGACTGCGTACGGATCGAAGCCTCTGTGATCAAGGGCACCAATAACATGGCGCCTCAGATTCAGACAGTGTATATCATTCCTGCGCCCGATGGCTGCCGCATTGCCACGGCCCATTGCGCGATTGAAGCCTCGGAAGGATTTGGAAGACGTTTTGCCTATATGTTGAATACGCTGTCCGTCATAAGCAGATAACGGACGGAAAAGCCGCAGCCACGAAAAAACGACCGCTCGATTGGGCGGTCGTTTCTGTTTCAGGTTTTGTGCTTCGTCAGACGGCGGAACATGTTGTCATGGGCGGTCTGCTCCGCGCTGTCATCCAGCGGCTCCAGCTTGACAGCGCCGTAATGCCGCGACAGCGCGGTCTCCAGCAGATAATCGCAGAAGGCCGGATTTTTGGGCAGCATCGGCCCGTGGCTGTAGCTGCCGAACACGTTTTTATAGTGTGCCCCCTCGGTCCTGTCTTCTCCGTTGTTGCCGAAGCCCACTTCCACCTTCGCAAGCGGCGCCACCGAGCTTCCGAGCCAGGTCTTGCCGCTGTGGTTTTCAAAACCGATCACGGTGCTGCCGCCGCAGTCGGGCGTACAGTGAAAGACGGTGTTGCCGATCATGCGGGTCCGGGACCCGACGGTATACAGGTCCAGCGCGCCGACAAAGTCACAGCGGACCCCGTCATAGGTCTCATAATACTGCCCCAGCATCTGGTATCCGCCGCAGATGGTGAGGGCGGTGAGACCGTCCTCGACGGCGGCACGGATTTCGCGGTCCTTGCCGCTCTGCAGGTCCGGCAAAAGCACTTCCTGTTCAAAGTCCTGTCCGCCGCCGATAAACAGCAGGTCATACTCGCTGAGTTTCAGGCGGTCGCCGATCATGACGCGCGTAACGTCCGAGTCGATCCCGCGCCACTTCAGGCGCTGCTGCATGCAGATGATGTTGCCACCGTCGCCGTAGAGGTTCAGGACGTCGGGGTAGAGGTGACAGATTCTCAGTTTCATGTTCCGCTTTGCTCCCTTCTCATGCTTATTCCCAGAACTCGGTACCGCCGCAGCGGTGGACAATCACGTTCCTCAGGTCGAGCATGGCGGTGTAGGTCGGCAGAATATAGACCGGAAGCGTCTCCACGGCGAGTGCGTCGGTGAGCTTCTCGGGGCTGTATTCCACCGTGATGCGCTCATCCGGCACGCCGGCGTACTTCAGGCGAAGACGCATGTCGTCGGCGCGGTCGCCGGAGACATAGATCTTCCGGATCCGGTCGGCAAAGGAGGAGAGCAGTTCAAAGTTCGCGTCCCAGATCCACGAAATGTCCGTTCCGTCCGCGCCGCGGTCGTTCAGACAGCAGACCAGAATGATGTCCGTCTGCACGCCGGAGAGAAACTCCAGAGCCTGGGAACATCCGGCGGGATTCTTTACCAGGATCATCCGGGTGCCGCCGGCGAGAGGAAAGGTTTCCATTCGCCCGAAGCCGCAGGAAAAGCGCCCAAGGGACTGGATACAGGTCGCGATGGGAATCCCCATGGCCGAAGAGGCACAGACGGCGGCGGCCGCGTTATACAGGTTGTAGCTGGCCGGAAGGTTGATCGCCAGGTTTTGCTCCCCCTCGGGGGTGCGCAGCGTAACCTCGCTGTGACGGTCATCCATGCAGAGAATCTCCGTTACGGCAAAGTCGGGCTCATGCCGGTGATAACCGCACTTCGGACAGCGGAAGCCGCCCAGGTGCGCATAGGTATGATAGTCATACTCATATTCCGCCTTGCAGTGGATGCAGTGGCTGGCATCCGAGAGGGCAGAGGGAACAGCCTTGAGCCCGGCAGAGGCGTTTACGCCATACCAGAGAATCGGGTTGGGCAGACCGTCGTCGGCCAGGGAAGCGGTCAGCGAGCAGTCCGCGTTCAGGCACAGGACCGCCTCCGGCGCGTCGCCGATTCCCTGACGGATGTTCGAGAGCGTGTGGGTGATTTCACCGTAGCGGTCAAGCTGATCGCGAAACAGGTTCGTCACCACGATCACCTTCGGCTTCAGCTGCTGGAAGACCTTGGTCGCGGCGGCTTCGTCGCACTCGATGACGGCGTATTCCTTCTTCATCCGTCCCGAGAGCGTGCAGTTCATGACAAACTCCGTGGTGATGCCGCTCATCAGATTGGCGCCGGAGCGATTGGCAAAAAAGTTGAGCCCGGCCTCTGCAAACGCTTCTTCCATCATCCGCGAGCAGGTGGTTTTCCCGTTGGTACCGGTGACGGCCACGGTCTTCACACCGCCGGAGAGCCGGGAGAGAAGATCCGGGCAGACCTTCATCGCGAAGCGGCCCGGCATGGCGGTCCCGCCGCGGTGGAGCAGGCGGGAAACGGCCCGAAGAAGTTTACATAATATCAAAGCCAGAAAGGCACGAAATGACAGTTTCATGAAGAATCTCCGTTCAGTAGTTTTCAAGGCGCAGAGAAAGCGCCGATACAGTTGCGGATAAAGCGCAGGTATTATAGCATGCGTGCTGCCCGATGGCAAGAAAAAGCGGTGCGGGCAAAAAGAAAACGAAGCGGGAAATCCCGCTTCGTTTCCTATATGGGTTGAGGACAAAATGAAAAAGATGAAAAACTGTTACTTGCATATTTAATATACCCCGGGAATGTTACAGAAATAAGGAAGATATTGTTTCGTGTTTGTAAAATACAACAGAAAACAAAATTTTCCAACATTTCGTTTCCGCTCTTTTCCAGTACAGTGATTTGTGGTATACTGTCACGCAGTATACTGTTTATTATTCGGACAATCTGTTTCGTGCAAAACTACATACTGTTATCATCATGTCAAAGTCGGCTCGGGGCATCCGGTGCCGCGGGAAGGAGCAGGAAAGGAAATGAAACCACATGTTTCCGGCTATGAGCGGGGGAGAAATATCGTCAGGGTTCTCGTGGTGCTGGCGATCGTTCTGGGTGTTGCGGCCCTGATGTTTACGCAGGAGAATTCACGGGAGCAGATGCTTCTCGTGATCGGCTCGGCGGCCTGCGTGGTCGGTGTGATCGTGGTAGCGCGGCTTCTCTGCGTCTGCCCGCACTGCGGTAAGCGGATCGTAAGCGGCGTGCTGGTCCTGCGGGTCTGCCCAAAGTGCAAGCATGATCTGCTCACCGGTGCAAAGGTGAAAAACAGACGCTGAATCGGCCTGAATCAGCCGGAACTCCCGTCTGAATTTTCATTGTGCAGCCTTTCGTACATCCCGCCGGAGTTCCCGCGGTGTTTCCCGCCGGGAAAGCACCACAAAACCTTGACTTTTTTTTAAATATCGGTACAATATATACCATCTGAAACGCGGAATATAAAAGCGGAAAGGAATCGGAACGCATGAAGTACATTATGGCCCTTGACCAGGGAACAACCAGTTCCCGCTGCATTCTCTTTGACCACAACGGGAATATCTGCAGTTCGGTGCAGAAAGAGTTCCGCCAGATCTATCCTCAGCCCGGCTGGGTGGAGCATGACGCGAATGAAATCTGGGACGTCACGCTGGAGGTCTCCCGCGCCGCGCTGGACAAGATGGATGCGACGGCGGCCGACGTGGCTGCCATCGGCATCACAAACCAGCGTGAAACCACGATCATCTGGGACAAGGAAACCGGTGAGCCCATCGCCAATGCCATTGTCTGGCAGTGCCGCCGCACCACCGATACCATTGATGAGCTGGTAAAAGCGGGTTACGGTGACACCATCCGGAAGAAAACCGGGCTGATCCCCGACGCTTATTTTTCCGGCTCGAAAATCAAGTGGCTGCTGGACCATGTGCCCGGCGCCCGTCGGCGTGCCGAAGCGGGGAAACTGCTCTTCGGTACGGTCGATACCTGGCTGATCTGGAAGCTGACAGGAGGCCGCGTTCACGTGACCGACTATACCAATGCCAGCCGCACGATGCTTTTCAACATCCATGAGCTGAAGTGGGATGAGGAGCTTCTGAAGATCCTGAACATTCCGGCCTGCATTCTCCCGGAAGTCCGGCCTTCCAGCGCCGTCTACGGCAAGACGGATTTCGAGCTCTACGGCGGCGAGATCCCCATTGCCGGCGCGGCCGGGGATCAGCAGTGCGCCCTCTTCGGCCAGTGTTGCTTTGAGCCGGGAAGCATGAAGAACACCTACGGTACCGGCTGCTTCCTGCTGATGAATACCGGGAGGGAGATTGTCGAGAGCAAGAACGGCCTTGTGACAAGCATCGCCGTCGGTTTTGAGGATCACGTGGAATACGCCCTTGAGGGCTCTGTGTTTATTGCCGGTGCCGCCATCCAGTGGCTCCGCGACGAGCTCGGCATCATCTCCACCGCGGCCGAGAGCTCCCAGTATGCCGCGAAGGTGGCCGACTCCAACGGCGGTTACGTAGTGCCGGCCTTCACGGGCCTCGGCGCTCCCTACTGGAACCAGCGCGCCCGCGGGGCGATCGTCGGCCTGACGCGCGGCTTTAACCGTGCCCATCTGGTCCGCGCCACGCTGGAGTCCCTGGCCTACCAGACCTATGATGTGGTCCGCGCCATGGAGCGTGACGCCGGCATCCACATCGGCGAGCTGAAGGTGGACGGCGGCGCCTGCGCCAACGACTTCCTGATGCAGTTTCAGTCCGACCTCATCGGCAGCGACGTGGTGCGCCCCCGCTGCATCGAGACCACGGCTCTGGGCGCGGCATACCTGGCAGGTCTGGCGGTGAAGTACTGGGACAGCCTGGACGATGTGAAGAACAACTGGGCCGTCGACCGGGTCTTTACCTCCGAGCTGGAGGAAGAAAAGCGCGTGAAGCTTCTGAACGGCTGGCACAAAGCCGTCAAATGCGCACTGCTGTGGTCTGAGGAGGAATAAGAACCATGGATCTGACCAAACTGAAATCCTGTGAGCTCTTCCTTTTTGACATGGACGGAACCCTGTACCTGGGAGACAACGTCTACCCCGGCGCACATGAGCTGATGGAGGCCCTGCCCTCCCTCGGCAAGCGCTATATCTATCTGACGAACAACTCCTCCCGTGCGGGAACGGATTATATTACGCGGCTGCGCCGTCTGGGCTTCCCCTGCGAGGCGGAGAATGTCTTTACCTCCGGCATGGCAACCGGACTGTATCTGAATCAGAACTACCCCGGCGCCCGCGTGTATCTTGCCGGCACAAAGGCCTTTTACCGTGAGCTGCAGAGCTATCACATCAACCTGGTAAACGACGAATTCGGCCATACCAATGAGACCACCGTCGACGTCGTGGTCCAGGGCTTCGATACCGAGCTGGTGTATGAAAAGCTGAACCTGGCCTGTCACTTTCTGCGGCGCGGCGCGGCCTTTATTGCCGCGAATCCCGACTGGGTCTGCCCGATGCCCGCGGACGAGGTTCTTCCGGACTGCGGAAGCATCTGTGCGCTGCTCACCGCGTCCAGCGGTGTGAAGCCAACCTACATCGGCAAGCCGAACCGGAACATGATCGATGTGATCTCGAAGCAGACCGGAATCCCCAATGAGAAGATCTGCGCGGTGGGGGACCGTCTGTACACCGACATCGCGGTGGCACAGAATGCCGGTTCCGTGTCGGTTCTGGTCCTTTCCGGTGAGACCACGCCGGAAATGGCCTCCGCTGCCGAGCGGCAGCCGGATTATATCCTGCCTTCGGTCAAGGAACTTCTGGACGCTTTATGCTGACCCCTTCCTTCGCATTTGCAGTTCTCACTTTTGCGCTGCTGCTCCTGTTCTTCTCGGGGCTTCCGAACCTGAAGACCTGTGAGCTGCCGCGGACGCTCATGAAAAGCGAGCCGGATCGTCTGAACCGGCTCGCTGTCATGCTGATTACCGTGCTCTATGCTGTCTGCGCCTTCTGGAACCTGGGCAACACCCGCTCACCCCAGACCTTTGTGCCGATGGAAGGCCGCGATGTGATTCTCCGGCTCCCGGAGGACACCGTACCCGACCGGCTGGTTCTGTTTCCCGGGGTGGGGCAGGGGAGCTACAGCATTGAATACTCCAACGACGCGGAAGGCTGGCGCCCGCAGACAAGCTTCGACCAGGACCATGTCGCGGTGCTGAAGTGGCAGATTCTGCCCCTGAACCTGACCGCGCCGGTGAACTATCTCCGCATCCACTGTACCTCCGGCTCTCCGTGGCTGGGCGAGCTCGCGCTCTGGGACGTGGACGGGAACGCCATCCTGGCTGCCTCATCCATTCCGGAGCTGACGGATGAAGGCGGGCTTGTTCCTCCTGTCTCGAACTTCCTGAACTCCTCTTACTTCGACGAGATCTATCATGCCCGGACGGCCTGGGAACATCTGCACGGCATCTGGCCGTATGAGATCTCCCATCCGCCTCTCGGCAAGGAGCTTCTGTCCCTCGGCATTCTGCTTTTCGGTATGACCCCCTTCGGCTGGCGCTTCTCCGGCACGGTGGTCGGGGTCCTGATGCTGCCGGCGATGTACCGCTTCCTGAAACGCCTGTTCGGGACAGGGCGTGCCCCTGTTCTGGGCACGACGCTTCTGGCCTCCGGTTTCCTGCATTATGTTCAGACCCGCATTGCCACCGTCGACAGCTATGCCGTCTTCTTTATTCTGCTGATGTATGACGAGATGTACGCCTGGCTCACGGAGGGGAAGACGAGGAATCTGGCCATGTGCGGCATCCTGTTCGGCCTCGGCGCCGCCTGCAAGTGGACCTGCCTCTACGCGGGCGCCGGCCTGGCCGTCCTCTGGCTGGGCCACTGGCTTCTGGAGCTGCTTTCTGCCAGACACGCACAGGGGACGGTTCTCCCGACTCGTCCTGCCGGATCCGCCGCCGACACTCCCGAAGCTTTGGCCGCAGAAGCCCGGATCACCGGAAGCTCTGAACCGCAGCCCCGCCACGCGGCAGGTCGGGGGACCGACACCGCCGGAACCCTTCTCTGCGCTTTCCTGAAGAACGCGTCCCTCTGCGTGCTGTTCTTCGTTCTGATCCCCGGCCTGATCTATTATCTCAGCTATCTGCCCTACGGCGTCTCCCAGAACGCCCCGCTCTTCAGCCGGGCGTATACGAAGCTGGTTCTGGATAACCAGTCCTTCATGTTCTCCTACCATGCCCACATCAAGGCGGAGCATCCTTATTCCTCCCGCTGGTACCAGTGGGTGCTGGACATCCGCCCGATCCTGTACTACCTTGAATACCTGCCGGACGGGAAGCGGGTGAGTTTCGGCGCGTTTGTGAACCCGATGATCTGCTGGGGCGGGCTGCTGAGCCTCCTGGTCCTGGGATGGACTGCGCTGTTCCGGCGCGACCGTACGGCGGCCTTTCTGCTGGTGGGCTATGCCTCGGGGCTGGTCCCCTGGATGTTCATCTCCCGTCTGACCTTTGCGTATCACTACTTTGCCTCGGCGCTGTTCCTGGTGCCGTCGCTGTGCTATGTCTTCGCGCTGTTTGAGGACGGCCCGCGCCGCCTCCGCCGGTACCCGATCTGGTTCACGGCGGTTTCGGTGCTGCTCTTCGCCTGGTTCTTCCCTGCCCTGAACGGCATCGCGGTCCAAAACGACCTCGCGACCAGACTCCTGGGCTGGCTTCCCACCTGGCCCTTCTGAACCCCGCCGCTCTTTACCCGCGGGAGGACGGCGCTCTCCGCCGTGGGCGGGGAAGGGCGGAACACCCCCCCCCGCTTCAGCGGATCCTTCCCCCCTGAACATTTCTCATTGTACCGGAGGTACTCATGAACCTGCAAACCCTGGACTGGAGCACGATTCTCATTGACGTCGGCATGCTGGCCTTTCTGGTCCTGGCCGTCGTTGTCGTGGTACGGCTTCTGGCAAAGCCCATCAAGGCGCTGCTGAAATTCCTCGTCCATGCCGCCACGGGCATCCTGGTCTTCTACGCGGTGAACTACGTGGGCGGCCGCTTCTTCGGCTTCACCATGGAGCCGACGAACCTGCGCCTCGTGATCGCCGGCCTCGGCGGCGTCCCCGGCGTGGCCCTCATGGTCCTCTACCAGCTCCTGTTCTGAAGCCGGACCCTGTCCGAAAAACGGGACAGGTCAGGTGGTATCATAATTCCACATTTATCATTTCACATTTACCATTGTAATAAAAGGGTGTTTTATGGCAAAAGCAAACGCATCAAAACCGGCGTCTCCCGCCGCCTACGGCAATGACAGCATCTCTCAGCTCCAAGGCGCGGACCGGGTCCGGCTTCGTCCGGGCGTGATCTTCGGCTCGGACGGGCTGGACGGCTGCGAGCACGCGGTCTTCGAGATCCTCTCCAACTCCATCGACGAAGCGCGTGAGGGCTACGGCGACCTGATCATCCTGACCTATTACCAGGACAAAAGCATCGAGGTCGAGGACTTCGGCCGCGGCTGCCCGCTGGACTGGAACAGCCGGGAGCAGCGCTGGAACTGGGAGCTTGTCTACTGCGAGCTCTACGCC
>Ga0256404_1005071_pt1 | contig 23889 bp, 21 predicted proteins | sample RumenRJG_01DNA_FD_185990 | JGI IMG/M metagenome (GOLD analysis project Ga0256404, IMG submission 185990) | Bovine rumen microbial communities from Lethbridge, Alberta, Canada - RJG_01 | ecosystem: Host-associated > Mammals > Digestive system > Stomach > Rumen | place: Canada: Alberta | collected... | reverse complement strand
TAAGAAACAATAAATATTTTCCAATTATTTAGATAGCAACATAGAAGAGTAGTACAAGGGAGGGGAGCGGCTACGCATTGATTTTTACTCAAATTTCGGCATGTTTGGACTTTTTCAAGTGGACTCAGTTATCTTTATGGTGGCCATTCGTCAAGCCGAAAGGCCGCAGAGGAAACTGCTACCACGACGGACGGCCTATAAACTATAATAAAGTGGAAAAATTCGTTGAAGTTTTGTTATTCTGCGAAATTATCACTAACTTTGCACACAAAAGCGTGCGAGAACGGACGAAGCAGCGAGAGCTAACATGCTTGCATGATTGGCCGAGTCGCGCCGGACGAGGGCAAAGCCAACGGGCTACGCCTCAGCAATTCTTGCGTCCCCTTGATAGCAAGCGACCAGAGGTCGAGCGCGGCTTGCACCGCCCTTGCGCCATAATTCAAAAACGCAAAACGACTATGGCAAAATACTTAGACCCGAAAGCCGACCTGACTTTCAAGAAGATATTCGGCGAGCATCCCCATTTGGTGATGAGTTTGCTTAATGCTCTTTTGCCTCTTCCTAAGGGACAGGAGATAAAAGACATTGAATACATGTCTCCCGAGCGCGTGCCCCGCACATCCATCGGCAAGAACAGTATCGTTGACGTGTTCTGTAAGACGAAGGACGGTCGCCGCTTCATTGTAGAAATGCAGATGTACTGGTCGACGAACTTCAAAGACCGTGGGTTGTTCAATTCTGCAAAGGTATATGTTGACCAACTGGAGCATGCGGAGGAATTTTCCGAACTTCAGCCAGTCTATTCGCTCAACCTCGTAGACGAGAATTTCGAGAAGGACGTGCCAGAGTTCATCCATTATTATCGGATGGTTCATGAGAAATACACGGAGAAAGTCATCGATGGCTTCCACCTTGTCTTCGTCGAACTGAAAAAATTCAAGCCCCAGAGCATCGCCGAGCGCAAGATGGCAGTGCTGTGGCTCCGTTTCCTTACCGAGATTAACAAGAGCACGGTGGAAGTGCCGCAGGAATTGTTGGAGAACGAGGATATTCGAGAGGCCGTCGAACTTGTACAAGAGTCGGCTTATACCCGTGAGCAGTTGATGGACTATGACCTGTTTTGGGATCAGGTGCGACTCGACAAGGAAAAGGCCACCGAGGCTGAGCGCCGCTACAAGGTTGGACTGAAAGAAGGTGCTGAAGAAAACAAACGAGAGAATGCCCGCAAGATGAAGGCCAAGGGCTATGCTGTCGAGGACATTGCCGAAATTACCGGCCTGACAGCGGAGGAAATCGAGGGGCTGTAAGTTATAATATATGTAGCAAACACAAGGGCGGGAAAGGCTACGGGTAGGCGAGTTTGCTCGGGAATGGCCAAGGCTGAGGATGTCGGCGCGGCTTCCCGCCCTTGTATAGTTTATGGGGCAGAAGATTATTATCTGGTCTACAAGGATTATCAACTTACGACAACCTTTTTCCTTCCGACGATGTTAAATCATCAGTTTTCTGCGCAACCAAGGCTGGGAGGAGCCCGTCAACTTCGACCGGTACTCGGAGGCCTATTTGTGGTAACGGCCTGTGGCGGTTAGTCTTCTTTCTCTATGGCTTCGCGCAACATGTCTTTGTCGAAGGTGAACACATGGCCCAGCACGCCAACCGACAAGATTCTGTCCTGACCGCCAATCTTCGCGTGTGTGGTGTTGAACAGATAGTAGTCGTTCATTTTCAGCTTTGTCGAAATCACCACTCCAATCGTCTTGATAATGGCACCTTTGCCTAATCGGGTGAGTCCATTGTCGGCAAAACCTTTGTTCCCAGCCTCTTCGTCAATATATTCCTTCACCGCCTCCATCATGGCTTCTTTATGGGCCTTCTTATCGGGACGGGTGAGCGTCATCAGTACGGCAACCAGCAGTATGATGACGAGTGCAATCAGTTTCTTCATTTTCTATGGTGTCAGGCTAAACAGAAATCAAGTAGGCGAGTAATCAGCTCCTTGTCGAGATGCTGCCCGATGAATACGATTTTTTGCATGCGGTCGCCATATTGAGCATCCCAGTCGCGGCGCAGATCGGGGTTTTGCATCATAAACTGCTGGAGCTCGTCCTGCGGCATGGTGGCGTACCATTGACCGGCATTACGCAGGCTGACCTGCTTGCCGGCCTGCTCAAAGACATAACAGATGTCCTGCTCGTCCTTGAACCAACAGATGCCCTTGGCGCGGATAATGCCCTTCGGCCACTTGCGAGCTACGAACTCATCGAACAGACCTAACGAGAAGGGGCGGCGTGCATAGTAGACGTATGTACCGATGCCATATTCCTCAGCTTCTCCCTCATCGTGGTGGTGATGATGTTGGTGATGATGATGATGTTCGTGGTCGTGCTCTTCGTGGTCGTCATCATGGTCGTCATCATGGTCGTCATCTTCATCGTGGTCGTCATCTTCGTGATGTCCCTCAATCTCCTGTATCCAGGCGGCGCTGGTAGCCACCTTATCAAAGTCGAACAGACCAGTGTTGATAATCTTTTCAAGCTCTACGTCGCCGTAGTTCGTGTCGATAATCTCGGCCTTGGGCTGCAGGGTGCGCACGATTTGCCGGATGCGTCCCAGTTCATCGGCACTTACCTCATCGGCCTTGTTGAGCAACACGATGTTGCAGAACTCTATCTGCTGGATAACCAGGTTCTCGATGTCCTCCTCGTCAATGTTCGGGCGCGTCAGGTTCAGGCCGCTACCGAACTCGTCGCGCATGCGCAGTGCGTCGACCACGGTGACAATGGCATCGAGGCGCGGCACGACCGTCATGTCGGGGGCCATCGATGGGATGGAGCAGATGGTCTGGGCGATAGGACCAGGCTCACAGATGCCGCTGGCCTCAATGACAATGTAGTCGAAGCGTTGCATCGCGATGATGTCCTGGAGCTGTTTCACCAAGTCCATCTTCAACGTACAGCAGATGCAGCCGTTCTGCAGGGCCACGAGCGAGTCGTCCTGCTGGTTCACGATGCCACCCTGTTGAATGAGCGTCGCATCAATGTTCACCTCACCGATGTCGTTTACGATGACGGCAAACTTAATGCCCCGCTCGTTGCTCAGTATCCTATTTAATAAAGTTGTTTTGCCGCTGCCTAAGTAGCCGGTCAGCAGCAGTACAGGTATTTCATTCATAACTCTTAACTCTTAATTCTTAACTCTTAACTTAGCAAAGTTCCACTTTGCTGATGTCTTGTTCTTTCTCGCAATAATGGCACGTCAGGATGCCGTCGGCCACATGGAAGTGCGTGGGCATAGGCTCGTTATTGGTGATACACTTCGGATTATTACAGCGCACAATGCCGCGTATCTCCTCGGGCGTTTCCACAGTCTTCTTCTCCACCACCTCGTAGTCGCGGATGATGTTCAGGATGACCTTCGGAGCTACTACGGACAGGCGTGATATCTCGTCGTCGGTAAAGAACTTGTCGGACACCTTGATGATGCCCTTGTTGCCCACCTTCTGCGACGGGTAGTTAATGCCGATGGTGACGGGTGTCTTCAGGTCGAAAAGTCCTAACAACTGTGCCACCTGATAGGTTTTGGCAGCAGGTATGTGGTCGATCACGGTGCCGTGCTCAATGGCGGCGACCAGGCGTTCTTTCTTGTTCATGTTAATTGTTTCTTAACTCTTAACTCTTAATTCTTAACTCTTAACTCAGCCTATGATGGTTTTGTCGTTCTTTACTTCTTCAAGGCTGATGCCAAGGACATCGCAGAAAATGGCCTCGCGGGCAAACAGTCCGTTGCCTGCCTGTTGGATGTAGTAGGCATGCGGATTGTCGTCAACCTCGTAGGCAATCTCGTTCACACGGGGAAGGGGATGTAGGATCTTCATGTTGGGCTTAGCCGAGCGGAGCATGTCGTTGTTCAGAACATACACGTTCTTCACGCGCTCGTACTCCATCAGGTCGGAGAAGCGTTCCTTTTGCACGCGGGTCATATAGACGATGTCGGCATCCTGTATCACCTTTTCGTTGAAAGCTGTGTGTTCCTGATACTTGATGCCGTGCTCGTCGCAGTAGAGCTTGTACTCCTTGGGCATGGCCAGCTCCTTCGGTGCCACGAAATGGAACGTGGGATTGAAGTGGCGCATGGCCATCAGCAGCGAGTGGACGGTGCGTCCGTACTTCAGGTCGCCCACCATATATATATTAAGGTTGTCGAGCGTGCCCTGTGTCTTATAAATTGAATAGAGGTCGAGCATGCACTGCGACGGGTGCTGATGGGCACCGTCGCCCGCATTGACGATGGGCACGGGCGACACCTCAGAGGCATACACGGCGGCACCCTCGATGTAGTGGCGCATCACGATTACGTCGGCATAGTTGGCCACCATCAGGATGGTGTCCTTCAGCGTCTCGCCCTTCGTGCCGCTTGTTACCTTCGGGTCGGCAAAGCCGATGACGCGGGCACCAAGGCGGTTGGCGGCGGTTTCAAACGACAGACGGGTGCGAGTGGAAGGTTCGAAGAACAGCGTGGCTACCACCTTGCCCTTGAGCAGTTCGCGGTTAGGATGCCGTTCAAATTCTTCAGCCATCTTGATCATGTAAAGAATCTTCTCGCGGGTCAAGTCGGCAATAGTGACGAAGTTGTGCTTGTCCATATAATAAAATTGGTATATTGTTTCTGTCACTTAGTCAGGAAACGAGTCTGCTCGTTTCGCGCTGCGAAGGTACGCATATTTTTCGAAATAGCCAAAAAATGAGGATGCAATTGTTGGTCATATCAAAAAAAAGATATACCTTTGCAGCAGTTTTTGAAGCATGTGCTTCGGACGTGATTGTGAATGCATAGAAAAGATGAAAAAGTGGATTGCTGCTTTGCTCCTAATGGCCTTGACGGCTACGGGATGCACCAATAGCAAGACTGGCACGACGTCCTCGGATACTCCTGCCGACACGACAATGACGACTGACACCATTGCCAGCGACCCGCTGGACGAGTCGGAAATGCTGATTGCCGAAGAACCCATGTCGGCTGCCGTCGACGAACTTTTTGACGACTTCATCTTTAATTTTGCTGCAAACAGAAAACTACAGCTCGAACGCATACATTTCCCATTGCTGGTCAATTCGGGCGAGGAGAAAGAGTACATAGAGCGCAAGGATTGGAAGCACGAACACTTTTTCATGCGACAAGATTCCTACACCCTTATCTTCGATAAACCCGAGCAGATGGAATTGGTAAAGGACACCGCTCTGAACCAAGCCGTCGTTGAGAAGATCTTCCTCAGCGACCACTTCGTACGACAGTACATCTTTAATCGTGAGAGTGGACGCTGGATGCTGACTGAGATACGCAACCAGACGCTGCCACGCAATCCCAACGCACAGTTCCTTGCTTTCTACGAGCAGTTCGTCACCGACTCAGTTTTCCAACGTGAAAGCCTTGACGAACAGATTGACTTCGTAGGACCAGACCCCGACGATGACTTTGCCCAAATGGAAGGGGTGATCACACCCGACTTCTGGGATGCCTTTTGCCCTGAATTGCCCACGGGAATGATTTTCAATATTGTCTACGGACAGCAAAACCCTGCCGCTACTGAGAAGGTATTCATCATACGGGGCATTGCCAACGGACTGGAAGTGGAGCTCACGTTTAAACTGCATAACGGGCACTGGAAGCTTACAAAGATGTCTACTTGAAACACATGGACTTTCTACACAACTACAACCTCAGGGCTCATAACACCTTCGGCATCGATGTCCGGTGCAGAATGTTTGCCGACTACGCAACAGCAGACGAGGCTCGGCAACTGGCACTTTGGCTAAAGGAGGATGATAGGGCCGATATGCCACTGCTCATCATAGGCGGTGGCAGCAATCTTCTGTTGACCCACGACTTTCCGGGAATAGTCATCCATTCCGTGATTCATGGCCTACAGGTCAGTATACAAGGCGACGAGGTCTTCGTAAAAGCCGGAAGCGGCATGGAATGGGACACGCTCGTCGCACGCTGTGTGAGCAACGGTTGGCACGGTTTGGAGAACCTCTCACTCATCCCTGGCGACGTAGGCGCCTCGGCCGTACAGAATATCGGAGCGTATGGTGCCGAGGCCTGCGACACGATCTGTCGTATTGATGCTGTGGACTTGGAGAGCGGGCAGACGGTCACAATCAATGCTAGCGACTGCGCATACGGCTATCGCGACAGCCGCTTCAAGCATGAGTGGCACAACAGGTTCCTCATCACGCATGTCACCTACAAGCTATCACGCAGATTAACTCCCCTACTCGACTATGGCAACATCCTTTCATGTCTTAAGGAAAAAGGTATAGAGCATCCCACAGCCCAACAACTACGCGACGTGATTATTGACATTCGTCGTAACAAGCTGCCCGACCCGAAGATTCAAGGCAATGCAGGAAGTTTCTTTATGAACCCCGTGGTGGAACGCAGTAAGTTTGACACCCTGCAACAGCAATACCCACAGATACCCCACTACACCATAGACTCACAACATGAAAAAATTCCTGCTGCATGGCTCATTGACCAGTGCGGATGGAAGGGGCGCTCACTGGGCAATGCAGGTGTGCACGACCGTCAGCCACTGGTGCTCGTCAACCGAGGTGAGGCACGCGGAGAAGAAATTGTGCAGCTATGCGAAGCCATCCGCAACGATGTGCGCCAGCGGTTCGACATCGAAATCACACCCGAAGTAAACATCGTCTGAAATGAAGATAACCATTCTGGGAACAGGCACCTCGTGTGGCGTACCCGTCATTGGCTGCCAGTGCGACACTTGTCGCAGCAACGACCCGCGCGACAAGCGTCTGCGTTGTTCGCTACTTGTGGAGGATGAAGACACGCGCGTGCTCATCGATTGCGGCCCCGATTTCCGTCAGCAGATTCTACCACAGCCATTCCGGCGTATCGACGGTATCTTGATAACACATGCCCACTATGACCACATGGGAGGTCTGGACGATATTCGCCCGTATTGCAAGTTTGGCGATATCCATGTCTATGCCGACCCTATAGCCCGCAAAGGCCTGTTGCAGATGCTACCCTATTGTTTTGAAGACAACCGCTATCCGGGAGTGCCTGCCATCAACCTGCATGAAATTCATCACGGACAACCGCTCACCATCGGTAGTCTGGACATCATGCCAGTTGAGGTGATGCACGGAAAGCTGCCCATACTCGGCTTCCGCATAGGCACATTTGCCTATATCACCGATATGAAAACCATCCACGACGATCAACTTCCTTTCTTGCAAGGAGTAGAGACGCTGTTGGTGAATGCCCTGCGCTTCGACCGACCACATCACTCGCACCAGCTTGTCGACGACGCTATCAACTTTGCACGTTCCATTGGTGCCCGACGCACACTACTTACCCATCTCTGTCACGACACAGGACCTCACGCAGAAGCCTCAAAACGACTGCCAGACGGTGTGGAACTGGCATTCGACGGGCAAATCCTAAACATGTAAAAAAGGACTGAATGCGTTTGTGCATCCAGTCCTTCACCATCATCGAACCAACATCAACATTATTGTTGTTTCGATATATTATCCAACGTTTCCTTCCAACGGGCGTAGGCCTCAAGGTAGGCGGCACGGTCGGTAGCCTTCGGTTCGATGACCTGCAGACGCTCCAGTGTGGCAAAGGCCTCGTTATGGTCGGCATAGATGCCAGCGCCCATACCGGCACCCTTAGCAGCACCAACTGAACCGTCGGTTTCAAACAGCTCAATAGTGGCTCCGCTGACACCAGCTAAGGTGTCGCGGAATAATGGGGAGAGGAACATGTTGGCCTTGCCGGCATGAATCTTCTTGACGTCCATACCCATCTGCTGCATGATCTCCATACCATAGCAGAAGGAGAATACGATACCTTCCTGCGCTGCACGTACGAGGTGGGCGCGGCTGTGCTTGTTGAAGTTCACACCTTGGATGCTGCAACCCAATTCCTTATTCTGAAGTACACGCTCGGCGCCGTTACCAAAGGGCATAATGCAAACGCCATCGCTACCAATGGGAGCCTGTGCGGCCAAATCATTCATCTCGGCATAGCCCATATCGAAAGTAATGTTGCGATGCATCCAAGCATTGAGAATACCCGTTCCGTTGAAGCAGAGGAGCACTCCAAGACGTGTCATGTCTACTTGGTGATTCACGTGTGCGAAAGTATTCACACGGCTCTTCGGGTCATAATTCACCTCACCAAGGACACCATATACCACACCACTGGTACCTGCCGTAGCAGCAATTTCGCCAGGCTCAAAAACATTTAACGATAGTGCGTTATTAGGCTGATCACCACCGCGATACGTAATAGGAGTTCCTGCCTTCAGTCCTAACTCGGCAGCAGCGGCTTCGCTGACCACGCTCTGCTCGGAGAACGTAGGTACGATGTTGGGGATGAACGAAGAGGGAATGCCATAGTAATCGAGCAGGAACTGAGCCACCTGATTCTCTTTAAAGTCCCAGAACATGCCCTCGGAGAGTCCGCTGACAGTAGTGTTGGCCACCCCACTGAGACGCATTGCTAAATAGTCGCCAGGCAGCATCACCTTAAAGATCTTGCCGAACAACTCGGGTTCGTTCTCCTTCACCCATGCCAGTTTGGCTGCGGTGAAGTTACCGGGAGAATTGAGCAGATGACTAAGACACCTGTCGGCACCCAAATCGTTGAAAGCTTTCTCACCATAAGGCACTGCACGCGAGTCACACCAGATGATGGCAGGACGTAGGGGGTTGAGATCCTTGTCGACACATACCAGACCATGCATCTGGTAGGAGATGCCAATTGCTACGATTTCCTCGCCCTTAACACCGCTGTCAACCATAATCTTCTGAAGCGACTGCTTGGCATACTGCCACCAGGAGTCGGGCTCTTGCTCTGCCCAACCGGCCTTTACCGCCTTGATAGGAGCCTCCTTCTCAGGGAAGAATGCGGATGATACACACTTGCCGTTATCGGCGTTAACCAATGATGCCTTGACAGACGAGCTGCCCACATCGAAACCTAAAAGATATCTTGCTTGCATAATAATAATGGTTTTGCTTTCATATTATAATACGTTTAGGGAGACAAATTCCCAAAAATATTTCATCTATCAACTAAAAAAAAGACAAAAAGGTTTTTTTTTACATTTATTTGTGCTCATTTCATTTTTTTTTCTTACCTTTGCAAGTCGTAATGTGCAAACCAAAACATAATATAATTGTAATTCTCACAATAATGAAGAAAAAAATCCTTATTCTCGATGACAAAGAGACCATCGCAAAGGTACTCTCTATCTATTTAATGAGTGACTACGACGTCCAGTGGCTTCCCGATGGACTGCAAGGTGTGAAATGGCTCCAGTCGGGCAACACGCCAGACCTGATTATTTCTGACATTCGTATGCCAGGCATGCGAGGTGATGACTTCTTGGAGTGGATTAAGCAGAACGAACTGTTCCGTCACATTCCTGTCATCATGCTTTCGAGCGAAGACTCTACCAGTGAGCGCATACGCTTGTTGGAGATAGGTGCCGAGGATTATATCGTAAAGCCCTTTAATCCAATGGAGTTGAAAATCAGAGTAAAAAAGATCCTACCAAACTGAGGTGTTTCCGTAAGTGAAAAGGGGCGATGATTGGTGTTGTCTATTTAGGTAATAATCCACAAACGGAAGAACGTTTAAGATACCTGCCAGGAAGACAGGTGAAAATTACGAATAGCTATAAGGAAGCTGCTGCTGCATGTGAACCTAAGGTAAAAAACGAACATTTCATTGTTTTTTACGAGAAGAACGTACAAGCAGAAGACCTTACAGCTATTACCTATTTACGTAAAAATTGCAAGAACATCTACCTGATACTGCTCACAGAGCATCTGCCCCAAGAAGAAAGAAACATCTACCAGCACTGCGGAATCAACGACACACTTGACGTCAATGTCTCTGTCACCGAACTGAATAAGAAATTGCAATTCATCAGTGACAGAGAAAGCATTCTCTTTGACGACAAAGTAAGCAAGCAAAAGATTCTCAAGTTCAAGATTCCTGTATGGAAGCGTACTTTTGACATCATCTTTTCCTTGGTAGCAATCGTTTTGCTCTCTCCTGTCATGATTATCACGGCATTGGCCATCAAATTAGAAAGCCACGGCCCCGTTTTGTTCAAATCGAAACGAGTGGGTACCAACTACACTATTTTCGAGTTCTTGAAATTCCGTTCCATGTACATCAATGCAGAGAAGCGACTGAAAGAACTTAGCAAGACGGAGAATCAATATTCCGACTATGGTGGTGAAGGATTATCAAAAAGCAGTATTACATCACCTCTTGGAGAAGAGGCCGAACAGGAAATGTTTGACAAAGGCATGGAGTCGGAGATGATGATCAGCGACGACGAGGTAATGCTTGTCGGTGATGATTTCGTAGTTGCCGAAAGCGACTTCAACAAACAAAAAGAAGTCAACAACAATAATGCTTTTATAAAAATTGAAAACGACCCACGCGTAACAAAAGTTGGACGTTTCATCAGAAAATACAGCATTGACGAGCTTCCACAGCTATTCAACATACTAAAAGGAGACATGTCGATTGTGGGAAACAGGCCATTGCCGCTTTACGAGGCAGAGAAGCTCACATCCGACTCAAGCATAGACCGTTTCATGGCACCAGCCGGTCTTACAGGACTTTGGCAGGTAGAAGAGCGCGGTAAAGGAGGAGCCATGTCGGCCGAAGAGCGCAAGCAACTAGATATTCTCTACGGACAGACCTACAATTTCTTGCTGGATTTGAAGATCATATTCCGTACCCTCTTCCATTTCGTACAGAAAGAAAACGTATAGCATTACAACATAAGTCAGAAAAAGATTCAATACACACAATGAGCATATTGAAAAAATTTATATTTGCAGTGAGTCTTACAGCCGTTTGTTTAGGTGCCGACGCTCAAGAAGCTAACGACGAAAGCGGGATACTTGCTGGTTTCTTCGACACCAGTAAAGAGAAGTCCATCAATTTTTCAAAATTCCACCTTCCGCCCCTTGCAGTGCTGTTCGAAAACGCAAAACAGAATCCCAACATTCTGTCGATGGGAAAGCAACAGGAAATTGCACAGGCAGAAGTGACCAAGCAGAAGAAACACATTTTCTCCTACGTATACGGTCATGCAAGCTATAGTTACGGCAAGACTGACATGTGGGGAAATGGCTCGTCATCCTATAGTCCGATGATTTATCAGTTCCAAGGGGCAGAGCAAAGCTATTGGAACGTTGGTGTCAACGTCAGTGTGCCACTTGAAGACTTGCTCGACCTCAACTCTTCAGTAAAGCGCAAGAAACTGCTCGTCGAGAATGCTCAAATACAAAAGGATCTTGCCTACGACCAGCTCAAGCAGGAAATTGTAGTCTTATACGTGCGAATCACCAACAATCTAACTGCGTTAAAGACAGCAGGTGAGAATGCAGCCATCTATCAGGGTGCCAGTGCGCTGAACGAACTGGACTTCCTTCACGGAAATTTAAACATTGAAGACTATGCCTATACCGGTCTGCGTGGACAGGGTGCCGTATCAACCTATCAGACGCTTCTCACTACCATCACCACCGACATACTGACCTTAGAGATTCTTACCCACACACCTATCATTACCAACACAACGACCGAAATCACCCTTGACAGTACCGTTGAACGTAGTGAGAAAGAGATAGCCAAAGCCAACAAGGCTGTGGAGAAAAAGATCAAAGAAGAGGCAGAGAAAGAACTGAAAGCCGAGGCAGCCCTGAAGAAACAGGAAAGCAAGAAAAGCCAGACTAAATCAGACGGGAAGAAACAAGCAGCTGCCTCCCAGAAAAAATAATTCATTAGTTACAATGACAGATTAATTTGTTAGAATAAAATAAGTAGAAGAATATGGATATTTTCAGATACATTGTCAGATTCCTATATAAGATACGTTGGTATCTGGTTATTCTACCACTCATAGCCCTTGTCGTTGCATGGTTCCTAACACGCAACCTTGAGAGAGTATATTCCACTGAGACGACCATCTACACTGGAATGATTACAGGCTATAACATTGAGGGCGGTTCTGGTTCGTTCGGAGGTAACCCACAAACCAACATCCAGAACCTGCTGCACATTATCACCACCCATGCCACCGTACACGAAGTTTCACTTCGTCTCTTTGCACGTTGCATGATGTACGGCGACCGTAACCGTAACACCAACTACATCACTGCTGAACACTATAATGAGTTGCTGAAGACCGTTCCCATAGAGGTGAAGAACCTTATCAACGACAAAAGCGAAGAAATAACTTTCAGAAACCTGAAGGGATATGAGAAAGGATTCAGCACCAACTATCTGTTTGGCTTGCTTAACAACCATCAATACTTTGGCATTGAGAATATCTCAGCCCATCTGAAACCTCATCAGATTCCTGGAACAGACATTATCCATATCGAGTATTCGGCTAACGACCCGGGTATCTGCTTCAACACTCTTGATATTCTTAACAAGGTTTTTGCCGAGCAATATCAGGAACTGCGCTACGGCGAAACCCACAATGTCATCAAGTTTTTTGAGCGCGAGGCAAAGAAGTTGCACAATATTCTGAAAGACGCCGAGGATGACCTGATAATTTACAACACCAAAAAGGGTATCATCAACTATGGCGAGCAGACCAAGCAGCTCACCATTCTTGAAATGCAGCAGCAGAACGTGCACCATGATATTGAGAAAGAAGAAGCTACGACAAGAGCACTGATTGACTATCTTGAAAACCAGATGGGTAACCGAGTTGCCGTCTTAAAGGCAAATGAACAGTTTACGCAGCTATTTACTGAGATATCCCGTCTACAATCACGTATTGCCAACTTACGACTGATGAACAGCGAAGACGGTGGTAATAATGTGGAAGCACAGGAAGAACTGCACAAGGCACAAACGAAACTTGATGAATACACTGCAGAAGTAAAAAAACTGACCACCGAAATTGAAGAACAAAACTATGTTTCCAAGTCCAACATCAAGGCCAACGATTTGAGTTCCAGATGGCTTGATCAAATGCTGCTTCTTGAGAAGACAAAGGCTGAGAAGATGGTAGAAGACCTGATGAAGCAACGTCTGGACGCTCAGTATAAGACCTATTCACCAATAGGTGCCACCCTCGAGCGAAAGGTGCGTCACATTACATTCATCGAAGGAAACTATATGGAGATGATGCGCTCACTGAACACCGCCCGTCTACGTCAGAAGAACCTTCAGATGACTACGGCAACGCTACGTGTGCTCAATCCACCCATTTTCCCGCTGAATGCCCAGCCCACCAATCGTATGATGTATCTGTTGGGTGCATTCATGATTACCTTTATCCTCACCTCGCTCTATTTCTTCGTTATCGAGATGCTCGACCGTACTCTGCGCGACCGCATGCGTTCAGAGCGTATCACCAAGATTCCTGTGATGGGCTGTTATCCGCGAGAAAGCTCACTGCGCTATCGCCGCTTCAACAAGACCATCAGCGACATGGCTTTGCGACAGCTAAGCAAAGCATTGCTACCCTACTTCAAAGACAACCAGCAGAACGTGCTCAACCTGCTTTCTACCGATGCAGGTAACGGCAAGAGCTATCTTGCACAGGAATTAGAGAACTACTGGGTATCCATAGGCTTGCGGGTTCGTCGGTTGACATACGACGAAGACTTCCTGGCTGAAGACAGCCGGTATATCATGGCGAAGGACATCAAGGATCTGTGTCCCGACATCCTGCCCGACGAGATTGCCATCGTTGAATATCCTAATCTGGATGATAATACCATATCGTCAGCCTTGCTCAATATGGGAACCATCAACCTGATGGTCACTCGTGCTAACCGTACGTGGAAGGATGTCGACCAGAAAGCACTGAAAGAACTTGAAGCACGACTGACAAACAAGAACTCATTGTTCATGTATCTGACCGAAGCCAGTCGATATGCCGTCGAAGAGTTTGTCGGACAGCTGCCGCCATACACGAAGTTCAACAACTTTGTCTATCGCATCTCACAGCTTGGACTGACAGCAACAGAAAACAGCCATGCAAAATAACAAGCCATGAGCTTAAGCACAGGTTCTGATAATCCTTACGCAGGAGGAGGAAGAATAGCCATACTCTTTCTCCTGTTTTTGCTTTCGCTCTATTCCCTTTATACTCAAGGGCTTAATGGTTTTGCCATCACCTTTGCTGCGGTTCCGGTCGCAGTGATTGCTTTTTCTATTTTGTTTCACTGGAAGCTATCGGCTTTCTGGCTCTTGTTCGTAGTCAACTATTTCATCTTTTTCATTGGACGAATGGGCTATTACTATGGTCCGTTGTCGTTGCCCAACGAAGTAATAGAAATGCTGCTCATCGGCTTAGCTGTCATCGATGCAGGCATCATGCGTTTCGAGAAAGTAGCCAACTGGATGGGATTCGCGCTCCTAATTTGGTGCGCCTATTGTACTTTGGAAGCCTTGAACGACACTTGTGGGCTGGGGTTCAATATGGCTGTTTGGTATTCTGGCATGCGCTTGATAGCACTCCAACTACTCTACGGTTTCATTGTCTATGCCATCTATATCGACAATTACAAACGGCTAAAGACCCTGCTCTACCTGTGGGCAGGCCTGGCTATTTTCGCATCACTTTGGACATGGAAGCAGGCTCACATCGGCTTTACAGCTATGGAGGAAGTATGGTTCGAGTCAGCGAAGACCACCCACTTCGTCAACGGTATCACTCGCTATCCCTCGATTTTCAATGATGCCGCTACCCACGGTGTGGGCATTGCCTCAACGGCAGTACTTTATATTGTCCTGGCTCTGACCAGCAAGCTGAAACGAGACAAGATTCTCTTCCTTGTCACAGCACTACTCTGCAGTTACTCTATGTCCCTGTCTGGTACTCGAACTGGTATGATCTGTCTCCTGGCCGGTCTTTTTGTCTACATATTCCTGTCGAAGTCCATGAAACTGGGTGTAACGGTGTCAATAATTGGATTGTTCCTTGTATGTTTCCTGAAATTTACAACCATCGGAAACGGCAACTCTGTCATACGCCGTATGCGTTCTGCCTTCAACCCAGAGGATGCATCGTCAAACGTGCGAAAACAGAATCAAGCTGTGATGGCAAAATATCTGAAAGACGCGCCCTGGGGCATTGGCATAGGCGTAGACTATTCCAATGTGCCGGCAAACAATAAATTCAGGACGCTTTCCACTATTCCCCCTGACTCTGAGTATGTCTACATCTGGGTACATACGGGTCCCATTGGCATCAGTGTTTTCGTGTTCACAACGCTGATGATGTGGTTAGGTGCATGCTCGGTTGTGTTGTTCCGACTTCGAAACCGGTCTATGCAAGGAGTAGGTGCCGGCATTTGTTGTGCCTTCTTCTCCATGCAGCTCGGAGGATATGCCAACCAAGTGCTGATGCAGTTCCCCAACATGCTGCTGTTCTATGGCAGTCTTGCCATAGTCTACAACCTCCCAAGAATTGAGGAAGAGTATGTTGTAGAAGAGGAAAAGCGATATCAGCAGCAGTTGGAACGCGAACGGTTGAAGGAAGAGAAGAAGCGAGCAAGTAGAGTATAGCAGAAAGTGTGTGCCTATGGATATTGTGCTGTCAATAATCACTGTCAATTACAATGGGCTTGCCTATACCTGCGCATTGATTGATACCATCCCGTTAGGTTCGCTCCCTATGGAGGTGATTGTGGTGGACAATGGCTCAGCACAAGACGAGGCGTCTCAACTTGCAGCCAAATACCCCAATATACGCACCATCAGAAGTGAAAAGAATCTCGGATTTGCCGGAGGCAACAACCTGGGTATCCAAGCAGCTAAGGGGCGCTATCTCTATCTAGTCAACAACGACACCGAGTTTGCGTCGCCTTGGAATGTCGAAGCCATGATCGAACGATTGGAGTCATCGGCTGCCATCGGTGTCGTATGTCCAAAAATCAGGTTTGCCTGGGCCACGAATCCCATACAGTTTGCAGGTTATACCCGTCTATCGGCTATCACGCTAAGGAACCATGCTTTAGGCTATGGCGAAGAAGACCACGGACAACATGACGTCCCCCACCCGACCCCATACGCCCACGGAGCCGCCATGATGCTCAAGCGCGAAGTAATCACAAAAGCTGGTCTCATGCCCGAATGCTACTTCTTATATTATGAAGAGCTCGATTGGTCCTTGCAAATCCGTCATGCTGGGTTCGACATCTGGTATGATCCATGCAGTACCATCTACCATAAGGAGAGCAAGACAACCGGCCAAGACAGTGCCCTGCGCACCTATTACGTCTGCCGCAACCGTCTGCTATTTGCCCGCAGGAACATCAGCGGCATTCACCTTATCCTCTGCTATATATATATTATAGGTATAGTATCCATACGCGATATGCTAAAGTACCTTCTGAAGGGGCGGATTGACCTGCTGAAAGCTATTCTCCGAGGCATTCGCGACTTTATAAAAATGAGATAATATGAACTATCTGTGGTACATCTTCTTCATCATAGACTGGATATTGTTCATCCCGGTTTTCCTGACAGTACTCTATCTGTTGGTATTTGCTGTTGCGTCACTCTTCACCCACAAGCAACATGTGGTGAAATCAAAGCATTTCAACCGCTTCATCGTATTGATTCCTGCCTATAAGGCCGACAAGACCATCATGCAATCGGTCAATGCTATTCTGGGGCAGAACTATCCGCAACGCGTCTTCGACATTGTCGTCATCTCCGACCATCAGGACGAGATGACAAATATGAGGCTGGCCCAGCTACCCATCACCCTTCTGACACCAAACTTTGAGAGCAGTTCTAAGGCTAAGTCACTTCAGTATGCCATACTAAACCTGCCTCAATTCAAAATCTACGACGCCGTCATCATACTTGATGCCGACAACATTGTTGAACCCGAATTTCTCGAACAGATGAACGATGCATACGAGTCAGCAGGTACGAAGGCCATTCAGGCTCACCGCATGTCACGCAATCGCGACACGGCAACAGCACGACTTGATGCCATCTTCGAAGAAATCAATAATTCCATCTTCCGCAAGGGTCACATTGCACTTGGACTTTCAGCAGCCATTAGTGGTTCTGGCATGCTGTTCGAGTTCGAGTGGTTCAAGCGCAACATTATGAAGTCGCACAACACCGTAGGCGAAGACAAAGAACTCGAAATACTTCTCATGCGTGAAGGTATCTATGTAGACTATTTCGAAGATATCCATGTCTACGACGAAAAGACACGCCAAACCACCGACTTCAATAATCAGCGTAGCCGGTGGGCATACACCCAGTTACATACCCTCATTAATAATCTTCGATTCTTCCCCAAGGCCCTCTTGGGGCGGCACTACGACCTTTTGGACAAACTCATCCAATGGATGCTCGTGCCACGCACCATTATGATGAGCATCATTCTCATCATGAGCCTCATGGGTGTCCTGGGACTCGTATTACCTTTCATCAACACTTCCAGTGCTATCAAATGGTGGATTATCTGTTCCATTGCGCTTTTCGCTTTTTCCTTGGCCACGCCCGACTATCTTGTCGACAAGAACTGGGACACAGATTTCCTGCGTGCCCCGTTGGTCATCATCTGGGGACTGTTTAATATTGCCCGCGTAGGAAAAACCGAAGCTGACACACGTATTGGCGCCGTAGGCAGAAACATCAAGAAAATAAAGTCCACGGCAATCGTAAAATCCAGAAGATGACGACCTTCCTCCTACATACAGCCGATGTTCTGCTATGGATTATCATGGCAGTCTCGGTAGCCTATGTAGTGTTCTTTGCCACAGTGTCACTGTTCAGGAGAAAAGACAGGCTCCCAACCGTTGCTACTGTACAGTCGCGCTTCCTTGTGCTCTTCCCCGCCTATCACGAAGACCTTGTCATACGTAACTCTGTAACCAGCTTTCTGCAGCAGGATTATCCCGACGGCCTTTTTCAGCTAACCGTAATCTCCGACCACATGCAACCTGAGACCAACAAGTGGCTCGGCGAACAACCCGTGAGACTCCTCCTGCCCGACTTCCAGAACAGTTCCAAGGCTAAAGCCCTGCAATATGCCATCGCCCAGTCACATGACGATTTCGACTATGTGGTCATCCTCGATGCCGACAATACGGTGTCACCAGACTTTCTCTCTCGTCTGAATATCCTTTGCGCCCAAGGCCACAAGGCCATTCAGTGCCATCGAACAGCCAAGAATGCCAATAACGACATTGCTGCACTCGACGGAGTCAGCGAAGAAATCAACAACACCCTGTTCCGACTTGCGCACAACCGCATAGGCCTCTCCTCGGCTCTTATTGGCTCTGGTATGTGCTTCGACTTCACTTGGTTCAAGCATCAAGTCGACAGCCTTTCTACTGCAGGCGAAGACCGCGAGCTCGAAGGTCTGCTGCTTCGTCAGGACATATACATCCACTATGCTGCTGATATCATTGTACGGGACGAGAAAGTAAGTACCTCTGCCAACTTCCAGCGACAACGACTGCGCTGGATGACGGCTCAGATCCAATGTCTTCTCTCCATGATGCCTTACCTTCCTCACGCCATTCGTACGGGCAACATCAACTACATCGACAAGACCCTGCAACAGGCACTCATCCCACGTTCCATGCTGCTTGTGCTGATCACTGTGATGGCACTGGCAACGTTTTTCGTCATGCCGTCTTGGTCGATGAAGTGGTGGGGCTTGCTGTTATTGCTTGCCCTGTCGCTGATCATTGCCATCCCGTCCCAACTTCGTACCTTCAAGTTGCTGAAGGGCTTGTTACGCATGCCTCAACTGGTATGGCGTATGCTTTGCAACGTCATACACATTGACACCAAGAACACCGACTTCATCCATACTACCCACGACAAATGAAAATAGCGATACTGACTTCGGGATTCCTGCCATTGCCTGCCGTGAAGGGCGGAGCTGTGGAAAACCTCATCGATATGTATCTGGCCTACAACGACCAACACAGACTTCACGACATCACGGTCTATAGCGTTGAAGACCCTGATACCCACAGGCATCCGGCACTTGTCTCGACAGTCAACCACTACCGCTATGTCAATGTAAACAGTCTTTTGGCAAAACTGCTCAAAAGCCTACAAAAGCTTATTGGAAGTAAAGGATACTATCACTATTCCATCGAGTACTACCTAAAAAGAGCTATCGGCCACATCAAGAAGCAGCACTACGACATGATTGTCATCGAGAATCGTCCCGGTTACGCCCTCAAACTGAAAGGCCTTCCCAACGCCCTGGTCATCTGTCATCTGCACAACGACGTGCTCAACGACGAGACGCCTTACGCTCAGGAGATATGTGCCAATGTCTCATGCATTGTCACCGTTTCCGATTTCCTGTCACAGCGTGTCAGGACCATCACCAATACTTCGCCCAACAACCTGCTGCCGACATGTATCACCGTTCATAATGGCATCGACCTGACCCTATTCTCACCACATGGCTCGACCTCGGCCAAACGCTCCGACTATTCCATGACAACAGACGATTTCGTACTTGTGTTCTCTGGCCGCGTCATTCCCGAAAAAGGTATCGGCGAACTTATCGAGGCTATGCTACAACTGGTTGACTATCCACAAATCAAGCTGCTTGTCGTTGGCAGTTCGTTTTATGCCAACAATAAAAAAGACAGCGTCTTTATGACGAGCCTGAAAGAAAAATCCAAGCAATTAGGCTCCCGACTCGTCTTCACGGGTTACCTGCCCTATCATAACGTACCATCCGTACTCTCGCTGGCCGACATAGCCGTACTGCCATCGGTATGGAACGAGCCTTTGGGCATGACGTGTATCGAGGCTATGGCCATGGGACTTCCCATCATCACCACCCAACAGGGCGGCATCCCGGAAACCGTCAGCGAGTCGTGTGCCATACTACTGTCTGCCGACGAGCATCTGGCTGAGAGGCTTGTACAGGCCATACTCGAACTGTACCACCATCCGGAAAAACGAAGGAAAATGCATGATGCCGCACTGCAACAAGCTCAGCATTTCTCAAAGGAGACCTTTGCCCGCAACTTCTTCAATGCCATCGGAACGGCGAGCCAAACCGACTAAGCTCTTGATTTCAGAAAATCTGATACGATGTAATTACTACCACCAACGAAAATGAAATCATCGCTCGATGCACCGGAGATCGCTGCCTGATAAGCTTCTTTCACCCCAGAATAGCATTCGCCCTGAAGGCCGAACTGATCACCGAACACCTTCAGCGACATCTCTGGGAAAGCACGTTTCGTTGAACCTTTGGTATAATAATAGGTGGCATTCTTTGGTAACAAAGCCATCACACCATAGACATCCTTGTCCCCAACCATTCCAAAGACAATTCTCAGATGCTTACATTTCACCGATTCTATTTGCTTGCTCAGATATTTCCATGCACCAATGTTATGACCAGTATCGCAAACCACAAGGGGTGAACGCCTGACGACTTGCCAACGCCCCATCAGTCCTGTTATCGTAGACACATTCTGAAGTGCCTCACACATTTCCAGTTGTATCTTACGGTTGTTATCCGGATCAATGCAGTCACACATATAGCCCAAATTGACCAACTGATGCATAGCCACAACAACAGTATTCATGTTCTTCTCCTGGTAGTCTCCCTGCAACTCGCCCTTGAACTCACCAAGATGCTTGGCCTTATAGATTCTACCCTCGGGGGCAACTGTTGAAGAGACAATCTCCTGCTCGTCCTCGGCATATACAATGGGAGCCTTAGCCTCTTGTGCCAGCGCGTCAAAAACCATACGGGTCTCGGGAGTAGCCTCTCCAATGACCACAGGGACGCCAGGCTTGATAATGCCACCCTTCTCCATCGCAATCTGCTCGATGCTTGTACCCAGCAGCTGGGTGTGATCAAGCGAAATGTTGGTAATGATGGAAAGTACAGGCGAGATGATGTTGGTGGAATCGAGACGGCCTCCAAGTCCCACTTCAATGACGGCAATATCTATGTTGACATCCTTAAAGTATTTGAAAGCCATCGCCGTGGTAATTTCAAAGAACGAAGCATTGACCGACTCGAAGAAATCCTTCCCCTTGTCAACGAAGTCTGCCACATAGTCATGCGGAACAGGCTGCCCGTTCACCCGGATACGCTCGGAGAAGTCAAGAAGGTGGGGCGAAGTGTACAGTCCTACCCTATAGCCGAATACCTGAAGCAGGGCGGCAATAGAGTGTGACACTGAGCCCTTGCCGTTTGTCCCCGCTATGTGTATGCAGCGGAAGTGTTCGTGAGGATGGCCGTAATGTTCGTCCAAAGCCAGCGAGTTACCGAGACCTTCCTTATAGCCTGCTACTCCTTGAAGCTCGAAATTGGCCGTCCTGTTAAAAAGAAAATCAATCGCCTCTTCGTATTTCATCATTCAATTGTTTTTACTGAATTTGCTGAAGTCAGACTCCCCGACTCCACCTATCCTCAATCATGAGAAGTAGTTCTTGAAACGCTGGAAGATAGAGTCCTTGGTTTCCTTGTCGCCCTTGAAGTTATCGCTGTTACGGAATTCCTCAAGCGCCTTGCGCTCATCTCTTGACAATGTCTTCGGTACATACACGCTGATGTTGACCACCAGATCGCCTCGGCCTGAACCATAACCCTGAACAACGGGCAGGCCCTTGCCTCTCAGGCGAAGTGTTTTACCAGGCTGAGTACCGTTGTCTATCTTCACCTTCAGCTTCGAGCCTTCAATGGTAGGTATCTCCACATCGCCTCCAAGTGCTGCTGTAGGGAAGTCGAGCAATAGATTATAGACCAAGTCATTCCCGTCACGCACAAACAGGCTGTGGCCTTCTTCCTCGATGAAAACCTGAATGTCTCCGGCTATGCCGCCATGTTGTCCGGCGTTACCCTTCCCTGGCACATTGACCACCATGCCTTCAGCCACACCGGCAGGAATATTGATTTCTACAACTTCCTCTCCCTTCACCACACCGGTACCGCCACACTCATGGCATTTGTTCTTGATGACCTGACCTTCACCGCGGCAGGTAGGACACACACCTTGCGTCTGCATCATGCCAAAGATACTCTGAGTGGTATGGGTGATAACACCAGAACCATGACACGTAGGACATGTTTCCCTACTACTGCCGTCCTCGGCACCAGTTCCATGACAATGAGAACAGGCTACGTCCTTACGTAGCTTGAATTTCTTGGTTACTCCCTGATTGATCTCTTCAAGTGTGAGCCTGACCTTCAGCCGGAGGTCGCTACCACGATGCTGCTGGGCGCGTCCACGTCCACCGCCTCCAAAGCCACCGAAGCCATGTCCACCGAATATGTCACCAAACATGGAGAATATGTCGTCCATGTTCATCGATGCACCACCGAAACCTCCGAAGCCGCCCTGACCACCAAACGGAGCTTCAAAGCCAAACTGGTCGTACTGCTGTCGCTTCTGGGGATCGTGCAGCACGTTGTAGGCCTCTGCTGCTTCTTTGAATTTCTCTTCTGCCTCCTTGTCACCAGGATTCCTATCAGGATGATACTTGATAGCTATCTTTCGGTATGCTTTCTTGATATCATCCTCCGATGCCTGCTTGCTGACGCCAAGCACTTCATAATAATCACGCTTTTGAGCCATGATTTCGAACTTCGATTATTTGATTTTTGATTTGAATTCAATTACTGTCCGACAGCCACCTTGGCATGTCGTATCACTTTATTATTGAGCTTATAACCAGTTGTCAGGCAGTCGATTACCTTACCTTTCTTGTCATCGCCCATTCCTGGCACCATAGCCACGGCCTCATGCACGTCAGTGTCGAAGTCAGCATCCTCGGTGTCAATCTTCTCGACGCCTAAGCCTTCCAGTACTTTAAGCATTTTGTGGTAAATGAGTTCCATGCCTTCGCGCAATACCTGCGGGTCATCGGTCTTCTCGCCGTTCTGCAGGGCACGTTCCATGTCATCGATGACAGGCAGAAGAGCCGTAATGGTTTTCTCGCCGCCATTAAGAATCAATTCGGCACGTTCTTTCAATGTACGCTTCCTATAGTTGTCAAACTCTGCCACCTGGCGCAGATACTTATCCTTAAGGTCAGCAATCTGATCTAAGGCCACATCTAAAGGGTCGCGGTCGTCGGAAGCCTCAGTTGTCTCTTGCTGAGACACCTCTTCCTGCTGTTCAACCGTCTCATTATCAGCATCCTCAATGTTCCGCTGTTCACTTTCCATTGACTTGCCTTCTTCTTCCATATTCATTTTATCTTCCTCCATAATTTATAGTATTTGTTCTTTATCCATGAAACAAGCAAAAACCATGCCAAGCTACAGTTTTCTGTTCATCTATGTCCAATGCAGACATATGGACTGCAAAGGTACAAAGATTAATTGACACAAACGAATTTTTGAGGAAAAAGATGCCACACTGCCGCTCGATGCTGAAAGTCAGCAAAATATGCGTGCAGATGGTGTGGCAGTTGTGGCTGCTACATCTTTTTTAACGCTGAAAAGCTTGCAATCGCCAACAAAATGTATGGACAGGCCCTGTGCCAGCCCCTACACCACAAGAAGCCCTGCTATCATTGCTGACAACAGGGCTTCTTCTTTGCCTTGCGGCTTCTTTAAAAGACGGCGGCTTCCTACTCTCCCGCATTGCATTGCAGTACCATCGGCGCAGGCGGGCTTAACTTCTCTGTTCGGAATGGGAAGAGGTGGAACCCCGCTGCAATAACCACCTGAAATTTCGCTTCGCTAGTGAATAGTGGACAGTGTATAGTTTGCTACAGCACTCACCATCACCGCGTATAAGGTGACATATTCCACACAAGAACTGCTCGCTCCAACCATCGAAGCCCAACTGCTTACAGTTGAAAGTAAAAGCCTTCATGCGA
>Ga0256404_1005070_pt1 | contig 23893 bp, 20 predicted proteins | sample RumenRJG_01DNA_FD_185990 | JGI IMG/M metagenome (GOLD analysis project Ga0256404, IMG submission 185990) | Bovine rumen microbial communities from Lethbridge, Alberta, Canada - RJG_01 | ecosystem: Host-associated > Mammals > Digestive system > Stomach > Rumen | place: Canada: Alberta | collected... | reverse complement strand
AGAAAAATGGCTACTTCCTCATGTTTGGCGGGACCCATGAACAGAAATTTGCAAGTACACTCGCAAATTTTGTTCATTTGTCCCTTAGCTCATATCATTATATCCGCAGAATAGGAATCACACAATTCCGCCTTTGATAACGATAGCTCAAACCGCATTCCCGTAACGGCGCTTCCTGCTTCCATGCCGTATGAGCTCCTCATAATACTCCAACTCATAGTCGTGATGCGTCTTCTGCCGCAGCACCGGCACCGGATCCGGCGCACCCGGTTTATTGATGACAGCCCGCGGCTTAGCCTTGCTCGCTGCAGATGAGCAGTTTCCGGCATGCGCCTCCGCCTCCGTCTTCGTACCAAATATCCTGCTCTGCCTCACCCTGAAACCCGAAGGACGGCTGCCCCAATAGTCGTCCGCAAGACAGACCAGCGCGAACTCATCGTCCTCCTGCAGGACATATATTTCCTTCACAAACGTGTTCGACACCACCATGTATGCCATCTGAATGCCCTTCCTTTTCCTTTCTGACCGGTCTCCTTATAAGTTTACATAACCTCCAAAGAGTTTCCTGATCCTCTTTCTGACTCTCTCTCCCTGATCCTCTTTTTGATCCTCTCTCCCTGATCCTCTTCCTGACTCTTCCTGACTACATTAGACCATTTTTCGAGTACTAAAAAACGCCCTCGGCGAGGACGTTTTATGTAAACTTATCTTTTGTTCCCAAAGAATGGCCTTTTAGATTCGCAGAGTCAGTCTTTCTCTTTATCTGCCGCTTTGCGGTGCACACTCCGCACAGTCCGGCGCTCACTATCATCGTGACGGCTTCCTGCGAAGACCGTCGGCCTGACCTTGCTTATAATGGCTTTGCGAAGTTTATATCTCTGCTGCTTTTTCATGGCCCTATATCTGGCCATGAGATACAGGACTCCCAGGGCGAAAGCGCCATGCAGCAAAGTCCGGGCTGCTTTCCGGACCAGGAACCCCCGCACGGGTTTGCTTCTGACCGCAGCCTTCAGAACCGTCTTCCCGGAAGGCTTTGCAAGTACCTTCGTGGCAGGCTTTGCCAATGCCTTCGCCGCCGGTTTTGCTGCGTGTTGTGAAAGCGGAATTACCGCGCTGCCTGCCGCTGGAATGACCGCAGCCTTCACAGCAGTTTTTCCGGCAGCCTTCACAGCTGCTTTACCGCTCTTCTTTATGGCGGCTTTCATGCGGGATCTCATGCGGGCCTTCACAACATGTCTGATAATCTTTTTAACAGTGCGGATCATGACTTCCTCCCGGGTCCGGCATCTGAAACTTCAGCTTCACTAAAAGTCTCCGGACCACATCCATGCCATCATTGTATCACGTTATTATAAAAAAGACAGCACCTCATCCTGCAGGAGTCGAAGCTTAAAGAAAAGCCGCCCATCGTTGAAGTGATGTATTCCTTCAGGGCAGCAATAACATGGGCACGCTCCTCCTCGACCACAGCTATATTCGGCTGAAATCAGACTGGATCGAATCCCACTGCCATTCCAGTCTGACAGATCCTGTTGTGAATGCAGACTGAACCGAACCCCACCCTTTTTTCAGTCTGACGATATTCAAGGCGAAAGCAGACTGAATCGGGACTCTCCGCCATTCCAGTCTGACAAGTTTTTACGGCAAATGCAGACTGAATCGGTCGAAACCCTAAAACCAGTCTGACATCTTTCCTTTCGGAGGCAGACTACACTTCGCAGAGCCACTGATTCAGTCTGACTGCTTCCTCTTCAGTGGCAGACTGAACAAAGCATTTCCTCCGCTTCAGTCTGCTTTTCTCCCAACCGTTTTTATTTCCTCCGCTTGCTGTTTTATAAATGAAAACAGTTTGGGTGGTTTCTCAGTCCATAGCTTTGAAATATCAAATTTATGTCTTTTCAAGGTCTGGCGGAAGTCATCCTCTTTCATTCTGTTCACCGCTCTCTTCATATCCGAGACGGTCTTGCTCTTTGTAAGCTCTTCAGCCTTATTGATATTGGTGCATCGAACCATCTCGTCTTCAAAATTCAGCACCTGCGCCACTGTCAGTACATCCACCTTTGAACATACTTTCTTTAGCATCTCAATGTTCTTTTTCAAATGTTCCGTCACTTCTGTGTCGGTATCAAAGACAAGCACAACTCTGCTTCCGGGATCAAATGACATCAACCTGGAAGTTGGTATTTCATTCTGAACAGCATTAAACTTTTTAACCGTCCCAGGATTAATAAGCGCCGGCTGCCCCTTTAAAGCTTTAAGAAGTTTCTCTTCGCATTCACCTTCTACAAGATAAAAGCATTTCCTATTCTCCATCTGCCAGTCCCTCCAGTTCATCAAGCATTGAATCATCGGGGATTGAGCCAAAGACATCATTCTCCATGGCGCATTTTACAGAGTCAGTATTTCTTTTTAATATATCTGAAGCGAAAGTAACCGAAACAGTATATTTATTATCGTCTATCTCTTTTTTCATAAAAGCAAAAGAATGCTTAGGGAGGTTCAGGTTGAGCATGTCTGTATTATGAGTAGTAAATATCAGCTGTTCATTTTTGCCCAGATTTTCTACCATTAGACCAAATATTCTCTTTTCGATATCACTCTGAATATATGAGAAATGCTCATCACAGTAATAAAAGCAATTCTTCTCTGAAAGCATGGATGCCAAAAAGATTGCAATGTCAATGCCTTCTGTCGTACCACTTGATAGAAGCTCACGGTTCAGAAGCTTACCTTCTTGAATTATGATCTCTTTTCCTCTGCGCCTTATGATAAAGGAGTCTTTAAGATCCTTAGCAATAGATACGTCAATTAATGTTGGATCCAATGTTCCTATCACAGCACGCAAGGTTTTAAGAAGTACCGATTGTTTAACATCATTAAGTCGAATGGAGCTTTCAATTTCAGGATAAGCAAATCTATACTCTAATGCGCCCACTGCCTTTTTTAAAGCTTTAAAACTTCCCCCTATCTCAGAAGAACGATCTGTAAGCTTTTCTACAGCCATCTCATAAGAGTCCATTTCGCCAATCTCTGCAGTATAATATCTGAGTGACACATTTTCGCCATCGATAGTGCCCGCCACACGGTGCAAAACATACCCCTGATTAACGAAGTCAACCTGAAATTCCGATATAAAACCCCCTTCGTTCAGATCTCTTAGAACAGCTTCATTTGCATCTTTAATTGAACTGAATATCTTAAGCAGTGCTCTTCCAAAGCTGGTCTTGCCTGTTGCATTTGTTCCCATCAGAATAACAGCCTTTTTGAATCGAAAGCGATCTCTTCCATCAAGCGATTCACTTCCAAGCAAGGAAACATTTAATTTTCTCGGATAAGTGAAGTTGATATGAAAATCATCAAAACCATAAACATGATTCAGCTTTACATCCATAATAATCATTTGGGTCACCTCGCCTCACGCTTTCATATATTCGCATTTTACGAATTTATGATACACAATTCCCTGCTCTTTGTCAAGCTTCATGCTATCCCTCCGGCTCTCATTCTTGCACACGCTTTCATTGTTATGCTATTATCAACATATACTTTTGAAACAGGAAATGTGCCATGATCATCCGTGAAATACGCGAACAAAGAAACATAACCCAAAGCGAGCTCGCTGAGGCGCTGGGTGTGAGTAAGTCCGTCATATCAAAGTACGAGACCGGACGGCTGGAGCCATCCATTTCCCGGCTTCAGAAGATTGCGGAAGTCCTTGGTGTGTCCGTTGAGACACTTCTCCGCGACAAGACTGATTATATTTCATTAGCATCTGATGACAGATACGGCGCCCTTAAAAAGCGCATGATTAAATATATGGAGCTTTTTTCACCGGATAAAATGGTCGCGGCGGAGGATAAGCATCATCTCAGAGACCGATTGGCTGCTCTTACAGGCGGCCGCTGTGAGCTTTGCGGCAAGCCCGGTCCCTTTATCTACGAAGATGGCTTGCCCTATCTGGAGCTCCATTACATAGACTGGCTGTCAGAGGGCGGGGAGCAGACTGCGGAAAATGCTGTTGTTTTATGTCCCAACTGCAACCGGAAGATCTGCTATACGAATGATCCTGAAATAAATTCCCGACTGAAACAGACTGCGAAAAAACACGCTAAACTGCTCTGATTACACCCCGGAATATCCGGGGTGCTTTTTTGTTCTCAGTATCCCAGCTTTTCAAACCGCATGGTTTTGTTATTGAGAAGCGCAAACAGCGCCGCTAAATCCGCCTTTACAAAATACTCATCAACGGCACACCGCTCAAGCAGTCCCACAGCCTTCGCATATCCGGGTTCATCAAATCTGTCAAAGTGGTCTTCAAACGCGTCTTCATAAAAAAGTACTGATCCGTATTTTTTCTGAATATCTGCAATCGCCTTAATAAATCGCCGTCTGCATTCTTTCGCGGGAACAGATTCGGACGCTGCGTCATACATTGCTCTGATTTTTTGGTAATACGGATCATAAAACCTTTTTTCTTTCTCATTAGGTGCTTCATACCGCGCTCCGTGAAGCTTCAGATACTCTTTGGATAATGAGAAATACTCCTCTGTGGTAACCGGATTCAGAAACTTAGTCAGGTCATTCCCGGCATATTTCTGCAGCGCTTCCTCATGCAGGCCTTTCCAGAGATCACCCTCCCTGACTCGATCCCAAAGCTCCCAGAAATCCTTGTGATAGATTTCGGACAGCATCTTAGTGCTGATTCTCAAATCGCCACGTATGCAAAGCCCCGCTATAATCGTGATTAAATCCAGAAACTCTTTATTACCTCCTTCTGGCGGAACTCGGTCCGTAATCATTTTCAGAATCGCTTCCAGCTGTTCTTCTTCAGTGATGCCAATTGACCGCAGGCGCGCCGTAACCTCTTCTAGTTCAGGGCACTCCTGTTCTATATCACCCAGCGCTTTCAGCGCTTCCTTCCAGCTTGGAATTCCCATCAGGCATGCGGCTGTCTGCATGCTGCCCTCGCCATATCCATAAAACTCGATGATCTCATTTAGGCGTTTCTCCGGCTCGTAACGCTCTCCGAGGTCTCCGGGTATTTCGCATCCGTACTTCCGGCATTCTTTGCTCAAGGTTTCAAAGAGTGTCCACACATCTTTTCGCCAGTCTTTCACAAAATCCTTTCCGAACAGATATGCAAGCCATTCCACCGATGACTTTCCACTCAGCACCCAAGCCATATAAGGCGTATCCGAATAGATTTCAGCAAGTGAATAGAGAGCTGAGAGGGTTCCCTCAAAAGCTTTATAGCCGACCTTGTTGCTCCAAATGCCTGTCTCCGGCTCTATGCCTGCAGTTTCCCACTGATCCATCTCATATGCGCTGTAATCAATAATAACGGTGTCTTTGGTGAAATCCGGTATTTTTGCGACCCGTATCGTGGACCCATACATAGATACAATTCCCCCATCATATATTCCAGCTTCCCTGCAGACTATTTTTGCCTTCTCCATAAAATCCGCCTGCTTTTCCGCAGGAATATGACAGTGCCCCGATTCGCTAAAAAAAACTCCCATGTTTAGACCCTCCTCATTATGTTGATTTATTTCCAATTAACTCCGCATTTAACGGTTATCCTTAAGACAATCCGTCATAAATAAAACCGAATCACAGCAAGGCTCCTTAGAATTCCAATGCATTCCACAGCAAGGCAGTGCATGCAGAATCACATATCAGGAATCTTATTTCCATTTTGGAAACTTCTGGATACAAATCAAGACAGATGTAAATATCCTATATTCTTATTTGTGCTGCTTAAGGATGCTGAGATGGTGTTCTGATGTGTGCTGTGAATATAGTCCAGGTATTCTGCCGATTTGGAAAACAACCAGCAGGAATTGTCAGGAATTATATCAGATTTCCCGTGACTTTATATCATCATATATAAATGTAGCACTGCCCCGAATACTAATCAATACTTAAAAACAGAGAGAGGCTTTAGTTCATAATGCCAATGCACTTGTTATTGCACATAATCCAAAATATGTTTCACATATTTCAGATTGGTGATTTTTTCCGCTGTTCAGCTGCCGGTGATATCGATCCTTACCGGATGCCGAAAGCCGATCTGCTCGCTCCACTGCACCTTATCCTGACAGCGCTCTTCGTCAGACAGGCCTTACCCGATTTTTTTTACATCGACGAATTCAAAGCCGGAATGCCTGCCAAGCGCATAGGTAACAACGCCGCAGGTCACATTGGCAAGAAGAGCATCACACCGTATAACCGCTTCCAGCACGCAGATATAATCCAGGGTCCTCTTGTACGGATCCTTTTTCTCCCTTCCATAGATCTCGATCAGCAGCTTATCCTTGTTCTCTTCTCTGGTATAGTCGACCCTCTCCTGATCAACATAAAGAAGCCGGTCCTTCAGTTCGCTGTTCCGGAAAAGCTCCAGATAGGACTGATCCTCCGTTGCCAGGAAACAATAGTCAAATCCCTTTTCTTTTGAATAGCTGATCGCTTTCTCCAATGTCTCTTCCGCCGTAATTCCATGCGGCACATATTTCGCCACAGACGGCGCCAGATAATCGCTTCCCCGTACGACGACCGCCAGGATCTTCTTCTTTTCCTTCGGAAATACGCGGCTTAAGGTCTGATCGACATAGGACTGCACCTCATCCGTATACTGAAGCTCATCCCCGTACTTAAGCTCCGCGCGCTGATTGGAAAAGAGGAATTCCGTCAGGTAGGGATTCATGTTCAGATTGGAATTCTGATCCAGCACCACGTGCTGCGAATTATAGACTTCCTGCAGACTGTAAGGAGAGACCTGCTTAAAGAACATTCCCCAGACATCCTCTCCGCTTGTGCCCGAAAACTGGTTCGGATCATTGTCCACCCCAAGATCCACAACAGGAATAAAATCCGGCCTTTTCTGATGCAGCATCCCGATGATTCCCATCACATTGGATACCAGAGCCGTAATTCCGTTCTCCTTTACGGGCTGCTTGATCAGATAAAAGGTTTTATCCGGATTTTCCGGCCCGTAGGAGAACTCGCGCTTCAGCCAGTACATGCTGGTCATGATCTCAATGCTGGAGACATTTCCGGTGAACACGCCCTGCACATCCCAGCGGATCTCGCTTTTAGCTCGCAGGATCCGAAGGCTTTCAAGTTCCGGATGCGCTTTAAACAGCTCTTCTTCATTGGCCGCGATCAGAAGTCTGTCGGATTCCTCAAAGAAGCAGCGCGCGTTCGGATCTGTAAAAGCAATTATCATTTCCGGATCATGCTTTCTGATCAGCCGCGCAGTATGGTAACTGTACTCCTCCAGAGAGTCAAACAGAATCATCTGGTATCTGTCCACGTACGAATAGTCGATCCCCTCGTCCTCCGTGCTGTAATTCCAGAAGTGGGAAAGCTTCATCTGAACCCTCGGACTATCCGGGTCCACATTGACAGCACGGTTTTTGACATAGCCGAGACAAAACACCGGCTGCCCGTCCTTAAAGATCACCGCCTTGTGGTGACGCATATCTCTGTTGATCTTATAGAAATCCCTGACCTTCAGAAAAACATCAGGCTCAAGCTCATATGCCTTCCTGATCACTTTTGGCATCTCACTGAGCGGAAAAATACGAATCATGCCGACCTCCTTTGCTGCTGCCGGAATTTGGATTTGCCTCTAAAACAACTCCACAGTCTGAAACTTATATCTTGTGATGCAGACTGAATGAAGAAATCCGTCTGCGTTGGTTGAAACCGCCGGGCCCTGACATTGGCGTCATCCCGGCATTTACGGCCTCAGATTTCCTTTTCGAACATGCTCCTTTATAATCCCGTCCGTGATCTCAAAGATCTGCTGCGATCCTTCTTTTGTTTTGGACTGCCTGCCGTAAACAGTTTTGGCATCAACATCATGTTCTCTCCAGTCCCCTCCGTCGTTGCTGTTATTCAGGATCAGCGGCTGAAAATTATCCATGCTGTGCGCAAACTTTGCTTCGGGGGTTTCATTTGCCTCAAATTCATCAAAGATCGCAATAAACTCTTCTTTCTGATCATCCGGAAGCAGGGAAAAGATCCTCTCCTTGGCAGCATCCTCACGTGCCTTTTGCGTTGCCAGGCCTGCCGCATCATAAGCGTACGTATCGCCGGCATCGATCTCAACAACATCATGGATCAGGCACATGATCATGACCCTGGCAATGTCAACCGGCTCATTGGCGTACTCCTTCAGAAGATAGGCCATCACCGCCATATGCCACGCATGCTCCGCGTCATTCTCGCGCCTTCCATGCCCGGAAAGATGCGTCTGCCGGAAAATGCTTTTCTCCTTGTCCAGCTCCAGGGCAAATGCCAGCTGCTTTGCAATTCTTTCATCCATTTTGAATTCCATATCTTTATCGTTCTCGCGCGCTCTCACGGACTGGTTGTTTTCCGTTTCAGCACTTCTTCTTGTTCATGTCGGTTTAGCATTTACTATATCCTTTGCACTGCTACATTTTACTGCTCAGAGGGATGTCTGCTCTGCGATAGCCGGCTGAAGGCAGACTGGATGGAGGTATTAGAAGCATTCAGTCTGCCAGCAGATGCAGAATAGGCAGACTGGATCGGGTTCCGCTGCCATTTCAGTCTGACTTCTTCCTCTTCGTAGGCAGACTAAACTGCGCAAGGCCCCTGATTCAGTCTGACGAAATTCAAGGCAAATGCAGACTGGATCGAGCCCCGCTGCCATTTCAGTCTGACGATCTTGCTGCAAAATGCAGACTGGATCTATCTCTATCATTTTTTCAGTCTGATGCCGCCCGCTGTAAAATCAGACTGAATCGGGCTAAACCCCTAAACCAGTCTGACTTCTTTCCTTTCGGAGGCAGACTACACTTCGCAGAGCCACTGATTCAGTCTGACTGCTTCCTCTTCAGTGGCAGACTGGATGAAGAGTTTCCTCTGCTTTAGTCTGCATTCCCTCCAATTGCCGTCAGATAAAGTCTCCGCCGTTCTCCAGGATCGTCAGCATTTCCCTCGGTGTTACAATATAAGGCTTCAGCGGGAAATGTCTGATGTTGCCGGTTACAAGGCGAGCATCGCTGCCCTTTCTGGCTTCCATCGTAACTGCATAGAAAATCACATCTTTCGGATCCGGCAGATTTGCCTCCACCATTTCCGGATCCAGAAAAACGCCGCGCATCCTGATGCCTTCCATCACAGCCTTAATATCTTCTTCCTTAAACGAAAATTTCTTTCGGTGTAAAACTTCTTCATATTCTTCCATGATCTCTTCGCTAAGAAGCGGAATGATGCTTCCGACAAGTGCGTGTTCCAGTACTGCCCCGGGAACGGAATCCCATCGAAGCAGCGCAGAAACGAGCACGTTAGTATCTATCACCGCATACAGCTTCATTTCTTATTTTCCATCCCTTACAGCAGCGATCTCAGCATTAATTTCCTCCAACGTCATATCAGCCACGCCTGCCTTTTCCGCATCAATGCTCATACGCCTCATTGCAGCAATGGCAGCAGTAGCTTTATAATCCTCCTCCGGCAGAATCATACTGAATGGGATTCCGCGCACCTGTACGGATCGCACAAGGAACATCCGGATCGCTGTGGGAAGATCAAGGCCCAGCTGGGAATATATACTGGAAGCCTCCTTCCGAAGGTTATCGTCTATGCGCATTTGAAATAATCCATTTGCCATGGTAACGCCTCCATCATAATTGCATTTGTTTGTAATGTAATTATAATGCATTTGCAGAAAGAAATCAAATGCATAAAGTCCCTTTCCTCATTTATGGTGGCTGAGAGTTCTAAAAAAACGCCCATCTTTTAAGATGAGCATTTTGTCAGCTTTGATTCTTTTTTCATCAGGATGCTGCTCCGGGAAGGGTCAGGACCTGGCGCTGTTTGTCATCCGTCCCCTACAAGCTTTAAGCCAGCACCGGCCCGTGATATATTTAAGGTTAATGGGGGATAGTTCCTATGGTTGATATTATTTAGTTTGTAGACGAAATATCCAAAGATTTCGAGCAATTCTCCGGGGACCTTAAAAAGAATCAGATGCTTCCGGATAAGGATGCCCTGATTGAGGTCTGCACCAGGTCAGAATGTGAGGTCGTGGTCTACCAGAATACAGCCTTCCTGATCATCTGACCAGCACGTATTCTGCAGCCGATAACATCCGTAGAAAAGGATTTTATGCGCATACATTTTGCGAATGCGGCAGCTCCATGGGTTGATTTCCGGTCAGTTTCTCACAGCTTTTCGTACCTCTCCTCGCACCCGCGCCTCTTTTTGGCGCCGAACCAGGTGAACCAGCGGCAGAAGATACAGATAACACGCCGCCAGGACAGCGGCTGAGGGAGCACCGACGGTAGCGAGCGGCACAGCACAGGCAATGTTCCAGGGGATCTGTGCAGCGATCACAGCGGTGGAATTCTCCATGTCCACAGCAAAGCGCTGCGTGTCCGGCTCCAGTTCATGGCAGAGCTGCTCCGTCAGGACAACTGCCAGCGTCTGATTGCATGCGACCGCAGTCGTAACGATGGAGGTCAGCACTGTTGCAAAGAAGGGGCTGGTCCTCGCGGCTACTGCTGCGATCCTGCTCTTCAGTTTTTGCAGAAGGCCGGTCTCCTCGAACATTCCGGCGTAGGAGGAGGAAAGGCTGACAATGATGCCCGGGCCCAGCATGGACCAAAGTCCGCCTCCGCTGATCATCGGGGAAAGCTCCGGTATCACCGCACGGTAACCCAAAACCATATCGCGAAGCACCTGCATCAGCGGCGCACCCTGATAGAAAATACTGATGAAAAATCCTGCCAGGACGCTTGCTGCCATGGAATACAGCATCTTCACACGAAACGATGCGAAGATCAGAATCAGGATTGCCGGAATCAAGGGCAAAAAGCCCAGGCGGAACTCTTCGGCGAACAGCTCACGGATCCCGGCAGCGCTTCCGGTCTGTACTCCCGTGCCGATGGCCAGTCCCAGAATACTGTAAATGATACAGCTTAAAACAAACGGGATCACTGCCGTCTTCATGCATTCCCTGATGTTATCAAAGATATCCGTACCGGTGACTGTTGCGATGAGCAGCGCGCTCGACGACACAGGGGAGCTCCTGTCCCCGAAATAAACGCCGGAAAGGATCGCACCGCCTGCGATCAGCGGAGAGATTCCCGCCATCCTTGCCATGGACATGGTGATCACGCCCATGGTGGCGGAAGAAGCAAACGAAGAACCCGTCAGAAACGAGATCAGGCAGTTGAGCAGAAAACACATCAGCACCATGACCCCGGGCTTTGCAAAAGCAGAGGCATAGTAGGTGATCGCGGGGATCGTTCCCGCCTCTCTCCAGAGAGCGGTCAGCAGACCGATCAGAACAAAGATCTGCAGGATCATCCTGATCTTCAGGACACCGGACAATGCAGCGCGCGCCATTTTCGAGGGTGCATGGCCGGTCAGGATTCCATAGCCGAAAAACAGAAAAAACCCTGCTGCAAGCGCACAGATCACGGGAAGCCCGGAAAACAGGCACACGATAAGGAATGCGATAAATATTAAAATAACCAGTGTTTCCATAAACTCTCCTTATGCTCCTGCAGCCTGAAAATGCTGCCCATGCGGCTATGCCCCTGACGCAGGGCGCAGTTTCATCAGATATCCCGTAAAATGAGAAAACGCTGAAATCATCAGCGTTTTCCATAAATCTGCCATTTCATTAAGGCAGCGAAGACAAATCACCCGAATCAGACAAGTCATCCGAATCAGATACCTTTCCCGGATCAGACGATTCCCTCACTGCTCAGAGCCTCATACTCCTCCTCAGAGATATTCAGATACTCTTCAAGGAGCTCTTTTGTATGCTGACCGATCATCGGTGCCGGCATCATCGGAGCATCCTCGCACCCATGCATCTTGATCGGAGTTCCGGGAACGGTCACCTTCTCGCCAAGGAACGGATCATCGATCTCCCAAAGCATGTTGCGCTCCCTGATGATATCCATCTCACAGAGGTCCTTCACATTCTGGATCCTGCCAAAGGGGATCCCTGCGCCGACGATGGCTTCCTCGAGCTCATCGAGAGTTCTTGCAGAAGACCACTCATTGATGATAGGCTTCAGCTCCGGCGTATTCTGTACTCTTCCGGAGTTGGTGGAAAAGCGGGGATCTTCGACAAGTTCAGGCTTTCCCATCAGTTCACAGAAGCTGTTGAAGAACTTATCGGAACCGCAGGCCAGCATGTACTGACCATCTTTCGCCTGGAATGATCCGAAGGGTGCGATCGAAAGATCATCATTTCCGTTGGGTTTGGAAATATTGCCTTTGTACGTATACTCCGGAACTGCGCTGTCGAGAATTGAAAAAATCGTATCCAGCATAGAAACATCGATCCGTCTTCCCATCCCGGTCACGGCTCTCTGATAAAGTGCCATCCCGATCGCGGCAGCCATATAGGTGCCGGAGAAGCTGTCTGCAATCGCCGGTCCGATCTTGGTGGGCTGACCGTCAAAGCCGGTAATACTCATAATGCCGCCCATCGCCTGCGCAATGGGGTCATAGCACGGACGGTCGGAAAGACGGTTGTTCAGTCCGAAACCGGTGATCTGCGCATAAATGATGCCCGGATTGATCTCCTTCAGCACATCGTAGCCGACACCCAGCTTTTCCATGGTTCCTACACGGAAATTCTCGATAACGACGTCTGCCTTTGCAACCAGCTTCTTAAAGATTTCCTTGCCCTGTTCTGATTTCAGGTTCAGGCTGAGTCCGTATTTATTACGGTTAATATAGCTGAAATATGCGCTTTTGCCATCCTTGACCGGCTCCCATGTACGGGACTGGTCGCCTCTTCCGGGAACCTCGATCTTGATAACCTTTGCTCCCTGGTCAGCCATATGCATGGTGCAGAAGGGGCCTGCATAAGCCTGGCTTAAATCCAGTACCACTACGCCTGTCAGCGGCTTAACGCTGATGTCATTATGATTTGAAAGATTCATCTGCATGTCTCCAGTCGTCATTGATCAGAACCGCATGTTTTCCACCAGCATGGCAATACCCTGACCGCCGCCGATGCACATGGTCACAAGTCCGTTTTTCTTTCCTTCATCCCTGAGCTGATCCAGAGCCTTGATCGTGAGGATCGCGCCGGTACCGCCCATCGGGTGTCCGAGTGCGATCGCTCCGCCGTTGACATTGACCTTATTCATGTCAAAGCCAAGCTCTCTGCAGCAGGGAACTGCCTGCGCGGCAAATGCCTCATTGATCTCAATCACATCAATGTCATCCAGAGAAAGGCCCGTCTTCTTCAGAAGCTTCGGGGTCGCTTCCATCGGTCCCATGCCCATGTAATGCGGATGTACGCCTGCAACGGCATATCCGCTTACCTTTCCGATAGGCTTCAGACCCAGCTTCTCCGCGAGAGTTCTTTCCATCAGGACCAGGGCAGCTGCACCGTCACATAAAGGAGAGCTGTTTCCGGCAGTGACCAGATCGCCCCTGTAGGCAACCGGCTTCAGCTTTGCCAGGGATTCCATGGTGGTCTGCGGACGGATCGTTTCATCCTTCTTTACCTTGATCGGATCGCCTTTTCTCTGCGGCACCTCGATCTCCATCACGCTTTCATCGAAAAAGCCTCTTGCCCATGCGGCATCGGCAAGCTCATGAGAACGGAGTGCGAACTCATCGCATTCCTCTCTGGTCATATTGAACTTTTCACCGACATTCTGGGCAGTGTCTACCATGGGGCACTCACCGATCTCTTCTGTGACTGAGGGCGGATCATAGAACATGTCAGGGCAGGGAACCTGAAAAGCCCTCTTCGGCTTGGTCATGATCCAAGGTCTGGTGGAGTCGCTCTCCACGCCGCCGCATACGACGATGTCATAAAAACCGGTCTGCACCGCCATAGCACCGAAAGCAACCGCATTTGCGCCGGAACCGCACTCGCGGTCGACCTTGATTGCCGGAACAGACATGGGCAGTCCTGCTGCCAGCGCGGATGCGCGGGCAATATTCTGCCAGTCATTGTTCAGGATATTGCCGAAGATCACGTCATCGATCGTGACCGGGTCGATCCCGGATCTTCTGACCGCTTCCCTGATGGCGATCGCACCCAGATCAGCCGCGGAAATAGATGAAAGTCCTCCGCCGACTCTTCCGACCGGTGTTCTGACCATCGAAACAATTACACATTCTCTCATGATTTGTCCTCTCTCATACGAAGTGCTGCCGCAGCGCGCCGCGCCGCAACAGCACCCGTTTATAGAATTACCTGTCCGAAAAATGCAGGCGATGCATCGATCCGGAACTTTCTTTCATTCCTGAAGCTCTATCAGATCGCCTTGATGTGATTCTTCATCGTGCCGATATGCTCGATGTAGGACTCCAGGATCTTTCCGTCATAGGAACGAAGGTCCGCATTGTCGAATTCCTTCTCGTTGAAGGAGATGACAGTGCCGCAGGAGCACATATCGCCGGGCTTTAAGTGATGAGCTGCGCTGAGGTAAGGAATCATATAGTCAACTCTGAACAGCATCTCGTCCGTAGTGCCGTCCTGCATCTTTCTGCCGTCAAGATATGCTTCCATCTTCTGGTTGAATGCAGTGTCGATATCAAGCTCATCCACAGTAACAAGCCACGGTCCCATCGGGGAGAAGGTATCGAAGCACTTATAACGGCCGGGATACATGACCTTCTCTTCCTTGCCTTCGCCATTGACCATCAGCAGCCACTCTCTGTCCATTCTGAGAGTGAAAGCGGTGATGTCGTTATGCATGGTGAAGCCGTAGATGTAGCTGCGGGCGTCCTTCTCATCAACAAACTTGCCTTCCTTGCCGATAACGAAGACCATCTCGACCTCGGTTCCGACGATACCGATGTCCGGGATCTCAATGTCATCATACGGTCCGCAGAGGCAGGAATTGTACTTGGAGAAATAAAGCGGATGATGCGGGCCTTCCGGCTTGATGCAGCGCTCAAACTCAAACTTGTTGTTGATCGCCATGGAGAAGATCTTCTCGGGATCCGGCACCGGAGCCTGGAAATGGATCTCATCGCAGTTGTAAAGGATCTTCTGATCCAGCGGTCCGAGAACGTCCGGATTTGCCTCAACATATGCCATTGCCTTGCGAAGCTCTTCTTTGCCTCTCTCACCGCATTCGATGAAGGAGATCATATGTGCCGGAACCATGACATCCGCAAGTCCCTGCGCATTGATAAAACCGGTGGATGCTGCATATGCTGCATATGCGTAGTTACAGTCCGCAACCTGTCCGTTAGGCATAAGAACGCCAATACGATTGATCTTTCCAACGTTAAAGCTGCATAATTTCATGATTATTCCTCCTGAATCTGTACACGTTTTATCTGTAATTGCTGCTCCGGGTCCCCGGAGCTGCGGAAAATGATGCTGATTTAAAGTGAAACTCTGTCTGATCTGCTGCTGCGCGCGTTGCAGAAAACCAGATGCAGATTTTACTTTTCGTTTAATCCAAGCAGCCAGCCGGGATTGGTGACCGCCATTTTTCTGACCTGATCCTCGGAAGCTCCGAATCTGGTCTGCAGATATTCGGTAAAGTGGATCAGACCCTCTACCGGCTCAATATTGCCGTTCTGGCCGTAATCGGAATCGATCACAAGCTGTTCTGCTGGAATATTGTCGATCATCCACTGAACGACTTCGGGATCACCGTCGCCGAAAGACGATACCTCGTCAATATCGCAGGCATTCAGTTCAAGATATGCGCCAAGCTTTGCCCACTCGGTCATCTGCTCCTTCGATGCCTCGATCATGCAGAAGGGATGGTTGACCAGGATACGCTTCACGCCGCGTTTTACGGCTTCCTTCACCAGCACGTCGATCTCTGCAGGTGAGCCATGTCCGGTAGCGAGGATCACATCCGGCTTCTTTGCAAGATAATCCAGGACCTCGATCACTTCGGGCTTCAGCTGTCCGGCATCGTCCAGATAGTAGATCGGGACTTCCCGGATGCTCTCTTTGCCGCCGCCGACAAAGACCTTGCCTTCATACTGTTTCTGATGGTGATAAGCGGACACGGTCGGCATGCATACGATCTTCACGCCCATTCCGCAGGCAACATCCACGGCCTTCAAGTTGATGCCGCCGACAGAATTGTTGAGGCAAAGCTCTCCGTATACCGTGCAGCCCTCCGTCTCTCCGACATGCTGCATCGTGATCTCCGCCTCCATCATCGTCGGATAGTAATGATCCTTGATCACGACTGCACGATAACCGGCGGCTTTTGCATTTTTATATACATCCCAGGCGTCAATGGCGCGCTTGGAGATGGATGGACCCGCATGAATATGAAGATCACACATTCCTGCGAATTTATTGTCATATTTCATTTCATTTCCTCCTTGTATCCATCAGCCCGGCCCGTACAGCAGTGTCGGCACCAATGTTGTGATGATCGGCACATAGGCAAGAATGATCGTTCCTATAATTCCGGCTGCCACGAACGGCCAGATCGCCTTATCCAGTTTCACCAGGTCTATTCGGGCCACCTTTGACGTTGTAAACAGCAGCATTCCAACAGGCGGCGTAGCAAGGGCGATCGTAAGCATGATGATGACGATCATTCCGAAATGGATCGCGTCGTATCCGATCGCCTGGGCAAGCGGTGCAAGCACCGGTACCAGGATCAGCTCAGCAGCAAAGGCCTCCATGACGCAGCCAATGGCGAAAAGCATCAGGATGATGATCATCATGATCAGATATTTGTTGGTGGTCGCCGCTGTGATGGCATTTACGAGACGCACCGGAACATTGTCATAGGACAGGGACCAGGAAAGGATGTTGCCGGTCGAAATGATCAGCATGATGCCCGCAGTGACAAGACCGCTGCTGGCAAGGATCTTCGGGAAATCCCTGAAATGGAGCTTCCTGTTGGCAAAGCCCAGGATCGTTGCTGCCGCACAGGCAATGGCACCGGACTCGGTCGGGGTGAAGATACCGCCCATAACGCCGCCGACGATGATGACCGGGACCATCAGCGAAGGAATTCCGCGGAGCAGAGCCTTAAATGCGTCCTTGGGTGAGAACTTCTCACGGTATTTCGGATACTGCCGCTTTTTTGCCGTAAAGAACACGACGACCATGAAGCAGAGTCCGAGGAAGATGCCCGGAAGGATTCCTGCCACGAACATTCTTCTGACGGAAACGCCTGCCAGGACCGAGTAGATTACGAAGTCAATACTCGGAGGGATGATGCAGCCCAGGATACCCGAGCTGGCCACGACGCTTCCCGCGAATTCCTTGTCATATCCGCTGGAGACCATGGCCGGGATCATGACGGAGCAGAGAATAACGGCAACCGCATTTGCGGAACCGAGGATCGCTGCAAGGACCATGCCGACAAGAATAACGGCATAGGCCAGGCCACCCCGTTTGAATCCGATGAACTCCTGCGCAACCTCCACGATTTTGTCCGTGACGCCGCCGGCGTTCATCAGCTGGCCTGCAGTAATAAAGAAAGCAATACAGGTGTAACTGAAGGTATCAATGCCGTAGAACATCTTCTGGGTCAGGATATCTGCGATTCCCGTGTAGTTGAAGGAAATCATATGGCTGACGCCGGTAAAGGCCATGACGAAAGCAATCGGGAAGCCTGCGACCAGAGAGACTATAAATACTAATACAGGTAAAAATGTCATGTTAATCCTCCCTCGCGTTGATCAGCTTTCCGCCCTCGCGGATCCGCCTCAGCATGTCCGGGATGTTTTCAAGAGAGAAAAGGAACATCAGGGCAAATCCGACCGGAATACTCGAAAACGGTACAAACATGGAAAACCGCAGCGTGGTCGATTTTCTCTTAAACAGTGAAGGTGAAAGACCGTATTTCAATGCCGTAACCGCGATGTAGGCGATCAGTACCATGCAGATCAGATGCGTGATCAGCTCCAGGGTATTCCGGTGCTTTTCCGGAAGCATTCCCGTGAACAGATTCAGAAGCACCAGATCATAGTGACGATAGCAGACTGCAGCGCCCAGGAAAGTCACCCAGATCAGCGTGTAACTGGACAGCTCTTCGCACCAGCTGAAGGAATGTCCGATGATGTATCTCTGGACAACGGCGAATACCGTTACCGTGATCATGGTTCCCATCAGGATTGCGATCAGGACCAATATGATCTTCTCTATAGTGTCTCCAATTTTCTTTACCATACCTGTTTTCCTTCCCTGACCCTGAGTTTTTACTGCCGGCTGCCGGATTCATAAAAATGCCCGGCAGCCTGCATGTTCTTTTTTACGGGTGACAGTTCTAAGGTTTTACTCAGAGATCAAAGTCCATTGACATATTCAACAAATTCCTTGATATCTTCGCTCTGTCCGCAGTAATTATCATAAACGCTCTGGCAGGCATCGATGAACTCCTGCTTCTCGGCATCGCCGATGGTGTTGATCTCAAGACCAGCCTCTTCGCAAGCCTTCAGGCAGTCCTGCTCGATCTGCTCGCACTGATCCATTGCATAATCCATAGCCTCTGCAGAGCACTCGCGGATCAGGGCCTGATCCTCTTCGCTTAAGGACTCGAACCACTTCTGGTTGAAGGTAAGAGCTGACGGGAAGGAATAGAATCCGATCAGGGAAACATACTTCAGAACTTCGTCGTGGCTGTTGGAGATGATGGAGATCAGGTTGATCTCTTCGCCGTCAATAACGCCGGACTGCAGTGCGGAATAGATCTCGGAGTAAGCGACCGGGGTGCTCTCCATCTTGATAGCGCCGGCAACATCCTTCAGAAGTGCGGAAGGAACTATTCTCATCTTGATGCCTGCAAGATCTGCCATGGAGGTGATGGGCTTCTTGTTGTTGGCGAAGTGTCTCATACCGATCTCAACAACGTCGGTGATGACCAGGCCGAACTCTTCCATATCCTTGTAGATCTTACGTGCGACATCGCTCTTCAGAGCTGTGCGCTCAGTCTCATAATCCGGATACAGGAACGGAAGCTGAAGTGCGTCCATGATATTGGTGTAGTTGGAGAATGTGGAGGTGGATACCGGGGTAGCCTGGATGGAGCCGTTCATGACCTGCTGAACCAGCTCATCCTCATCACCGAGGGTACCGTTGCTCTTGTAGTCGACCTTGATGCGGCCGTTGGACTTCTCCTCGATCAGCTCATTAAACTTCAGTGCCATGATGCCGTCAGGAAGGTCATCATTGCCCTCATGACCCATAATGATCGTAATGGTGTCACCGGATGCTGCAGGTGCTGCAGCCTCTGCTGCCTTGGTCTCCTGTGCTGCCGGAGCTGCCGGAGCCGCAGTGGTGGATGCGGTAGAAGAGCCGCCGCAGCCGGCAAGCATCGCTGCCATCATGGATGCGGTAAGAACAAGGCTGATAATTCTTTTCATAATTGCTCCTTTCGTAACTGAATCATAAAACTTATATGATTAAATTTCTTTTCGCTTACAATACAAGCAATTTTTGTTCCCATTTTTACAGATTCCTGTTTCTTTCTTTCCCGCAGGCCGGATTCCATGAGCAATTTTCATACTTATACCTGCGCTATCGGCATCGTGAAAAAATATTAAAATTTTTTCAGAGACCATTTTTACCACGGCCTGTCCCCTCTTTTGATTCAGCATTTTCTGAAAATTTGAGTCAGTTTTCTGAGTCTGATTCAGATTCTTGCAAAATGTGAATCAAATTGAATCAGGATTCACTTCTCTTTCTCAGGACTTTTTCTGCGCAAAGAACAGGGCGGCAAGTACGATCGCGATCCCCAGAAACTGTAGTGCCGTCAGACGCTCCCCGATCAGGATCATGGCGAGTATGATCCCCGATACAGGTTCAAAAATACTCGGAATACTTGCCTTTTCCGGACCGATCAGTCTCACCGCGGACCAGAAAAAGCACATGGGCAAAAGCGTGAACACCAGTGCGATCAGCACTACACCTGCCATGGACGGAGCCGCCTCGGCAAGCTTCAGAGAACCGGTAAGGAGTCCGAAGATCAGGAAGGAGGTTCCGGAGCCTGCCATGACACACATGGTCTTATCCATCGCATCCAGTCTTTCTCCTTCTTTTTCCAGACGGCTGCCGATCACCACATAGACCGCAAATCCGAAGGTTGCCAGAATGCCGCATACCGTTCCGTAGACGCTGAAGCCCTCCATCTTCATGTCCAGGACCAGCGCCAGTCCGAGGATTGCCAGACACATGGGCGGCAGGGCTTTGAGCTCCGGCCGTTTCCTGTCGGCGGCACCTACAAGGAAGGGCACAAAGATCGGATACAGGCTGTAGATCACCGTCGTCAGGGAAGCCGGATTATTCCGTACAGCAGTAAAATAGATGGCTGACTGTGTTGCATAAACCAAAGCACCGAGAAGCATCATCCGCAGATAGGATTTCCACGGCCGCTGATCCTTCCTCTTTACGATCAGATTGACCGCGGCCAGAGTGAGGGCACATATCGCCGCCCTCAGAAACAGAAAGGTCGTATTGTTTACGGGGCCTCTCATGACAAGGCTTGCGACCGTCGTGCAGCCGCCATACAAAACAGCTGTCGCGTAAGCAAAAGCATACCCTTTCAGTTCGATTCGATTTTTCATTTCTGCGTCCATACTTCCACCTGCTTAATATGTAAAAAGGATTATCTGATAAATCTAGCAATTTTTATTCCTGAAATGTTCATCCCCGGTTCCGGCTATATAAAAAAAGCAGGTGTCAGGGCCGGATGCTCTGACATCTGCACTTTATGAAGCTAAGTGTTTATTTTTTCCATTTTCTACGGCATTTCGATTCCGTATTTCTTCAGGCGCCGCACGACCGTCGACTGACTGGTGTTGAGTGCCCTGGCGATTTCCCGGGTCGTACGGTATTTCAAGGCCGCTTCCCGATACAGTTCTTCTTCCGTCGGCATGGCACTGCTCTTTTGTTCGGCAGCACGGTTCTCCTTATGTGCGTTTCCTTTTTGCACCGGATCCGCATCCATCCCTACGATCTCAGGCGGAAGATCCGAGACGCCGAGCACTTCCCCGTCCGAGGTCAGGACCAGCCGCTGGACCATGTTTTCAAGTTCACGGACATTTCCCGGCCATCTGTAGCGCTTCAGGCATTCCATCGCTTCCCTGCTGATCGATTTCCGCAGCTTGTACATCTGGTTATAGGACTGCACAAAGTTGTCAATAAACGCGGGAATGTCGGCCTGCCTTTCCCTCAACGCCGGAATATAGATATTGATCACATTCAGACGGTAATACAGGTCCTCACGAAATTCGCCCTTTTCCACCATCTGCTTAAGATTCCTGTTGGTTGCCGCAATCAGACGCACATCCACCGGTTTTGCCTCGGATGAACCGACTCTCACGACCTCCTTAGACTGCAGCACCCGAAGGAGCTTCACCTGATTCTGAAGGGACAGCTCTCCCACCTCATCGAGGAACAGCGTACCCTTGTCCGCTTTTTCAAAGTGGCCTGCTCTGCCGCCTTTAAGAGCTCCCGTAAAGGCGCCTGCCTCATATCCGAAGAATTCAGATTCAAACAGGTTTTCCGCAATGGCTGCGCAGTTGATCTTGATGAACGGCCTGTTTCTGCGGTCGCTGAACTGCTGGATAATGTCCGCCACCACTTCCTTACCGGTTCCGGACTCACCTTCGATCAGGACGGTCGTATCATAATTGGCGATTCGCTTGGATATCTTCAAGACCTGTTCCATTTCAGGTCCGCTGATCACGACCCCGCCCATGCCGAGCGCGTTCGTCAGTTCCTGCCCCGTAGTGCCGTCCGCGATCGTATATATGCCGCTTCGGTCCTCAGAACAGTACCGTTTCCGGAACCATTCCTTCAGGCCCGGATACTTTTCCGCAAGACTGATGCAGTACTCCACATGCCCCTTGATATAGCCGCGGTAGAAAACGAGGCTGATCTCTTTTCCTATTCCCTCCGCGCCCAGACTGGCCTCGGAATAAGATGTGGCAGGGCTCGCAAAGTAAACCGTCCCGTTTTCTTTCGTCAGGAGGACTCCCAGCATTTCATGCCCGGAAGAACTCGAACAGTTGACCGTATAATCGATAACCGTACCCTCGGGCAGAGCATCCCTGATCGTCCTGTAGGCTTCCATCGGCTTCCTGAAATCCGCGATGATCACCTGGTCGGCTGTATGCAGTGCGCAAAGCTCCTCATACTGCTCCGGCTTCCTGGTCACAATGATCAGCCTGCCCGTATTTCCAAGCTTATTGCGGACCGCAAACATGCTCATCATACCGACCTTTTCGGAAGGAGCGATCAGAAGGACCGTATCTCCGGGATGACAGTGCAGCGCGCTTTCATAGCAGGAGCCTGCCTCTCCGACAAGCGCCAGATACATACGGGGATCCCATTGCTCCGGAACCTCCGCAAAAAAGCTGTCGCGAAACAGGATCGCGTATCCGTCCACGATGATCTGCCGCGTATCCATATTGACCCGGATGATGGAATTGATCACCAGAGGATTCATACTGGTGGAGGCCAGCGTGCAGATCCTGGTGCCTTTTTTCACTTTCCCGAAAAACGGATGCTTCGGGCCGACCTCTTCCACCTCTCCCATCATCGTGCCGCCGGTGCCGGTGATGGGATTATGCAGCTTTCCGCGAATGCTGACGATGCTGGTGATCTTTCTGGCAATTTCCAGCGGGTCTCCGTTTGCCACACCGGAGATCTGGTCAAAGCTTGCAGCATTGACATTGATCAGCCTGATTCTGACCAGCATCTCATCCTCCCGGATCGGAAGAGAGGTATCCAGCTTCCATGCCAGGTTCGGAAGCGTATCTTCCGGCTCCAGCGTCCTGTAAGGTCCGTATTCTGTTTTTGATAAATATCCGTCTTTCATATATCCATAAGCCGGGCAGCCATTCGCTGCACATCAGGGTTTTCGCTTCCGGTACGCGCTTTTCCTCATCCGGTAATCCGGGATCGACAGCGCATTCCTGTATTTCGTCACAGTCCTCTTTTCCAGGATGTAGCCAAGGTCTTTCAGACCTTCACAGATACGGGCATCGCTTAAGGGATGCTCCCGGTCCTCAGCCTCGACCATTTTCACGATCTCCGCTCTGGCTCCCTGCGCTGATTTTTCATCCCCTCCCGGTGAAGCCGCCGTGATCCTTTTGGAGAAAAAGTATTTCGCAGGAAAGAGTCCTTTCGGACACTGTACATATTTATTCATCAGGGCTCTGCTCACAGTCGATGCGTTGACCCCGAGCGTTTTTGCCATTTCCGCCATTGTAAAAGGTTTCAGGGCATCCGTCCCGCCTGAAAAGAAATCCCTCTGACTCTCTATCAGGCTTTCAAAGCATCTTTGGAGTGTGGACTTTCTCCGGTCGACAGAACTGATCAGACTGTAGGTCTCTTTCAGCCTGGCACCGAGATATTCCTTCAGGGAAGCATCATCCGTCGTCTTGTACATTTCAAGGTATTTCTGGTTCACGGTAATGCCGGGATGGTCATATTCATTGACCAGAGCCGCCGGTCTGCCATCCCCATCCATATAAACATACACGTCCGGCCGGATAAATACGGGCTCCTCTTTTGCAGTACTTTCCTGTAAAACGGCCGCATTCAGGCTGCTGATCCGTTCTGCTGCCTGCCGGATGTCCTGCTCCGAAGCACGAAGCTTCAGGGCAATGGCTTTATACTGTCCTTTTGCCAGCTGATCAAGGAGCTTTGTATCCGCTATTTCGTATGCGAGCTTATCCCCGGGGTAATATCTTTCCAGCTGGAGGCGTATAAACTCTGACGCATCAGACGCACCGACGCCCGCAGGCTCCAGACTCCTGATCGTCCGTACCGCCTCATCGACGAGATCCTCTGGTATGCCGAGCTTTCGCACGGAATCTATGGATTCTCTGAGCAGCCAGCCGTTATCCTCCAGGAGGTCCGCAAGATATTTGCAGACCGCGTCAAGCCTTTGGTCGAGGTGGAGCGCTTCGAGCTGGGATTTGACCG
>Ga0256404_1005069_pt1 | contig 23893 bp, 19 predicted proteins | sample RumenRJG_01DNA_FD_185990 | JGI IMG/M metagenome (GOLD analysis project Ga0256404, IMG submission 185990) | Bovine rumen microbial communities from Lethbridge, Alberta, Canada - RJG_01 | ecosystem: Host-associated > Mammals > Digestive system > Stomach > Rumen | place: Canada: Alberta | collected... | reverse complement strand
AGCATAGTTGAAGCGGAACAGTTTATATTTTTAATAAAATCTGAGGATTTTGATTATACAGAATGGCAGAAAAAGTACTTTGGGAATAAATCAAAAGACCAGCTGGATAAAGAAATGGATGTTTATTTTGCTGAACATCCCTATAAAAATAACCCTGAAAAAATACTTTAAAGAACAAAGGAACATGCTGTAGCTTTATTAAGCAACAGAACAGAAATATTTTAAAATAATATATCGGAATAATTGCTTTTCAAAATATTTCGCACACCGGCGCGGCTTGCAGAAATGCAGGCCGTTTTTTTGAATACACGAATCCCCAATCCCTGTCGCCCGGCAGGCGACCACAAAATTTCATAATATGCTACAATAATATTGACGGGAAAAGTAATCGCCCGTTGACCCTTTCTGGGGCGGACTGACGCCCCCACACATTTACGGAGTACCCATCCAGGGTACTCCGGTTTTGTATGAATAGGAGGCAATTAACATGGTCCGGAATAGTAACGATAATACACATTTTCCCATCAGCGAGGAAGATTTTTTACGCAAAATAGAAAAAATGTACAGCGAACACACTGTGGTAAATATAGATCAACATATGGAGCCCGACTTTCGTTATAGTTCCTTTTGGGTTTTGGATGAAATGACTTCCGCCAGAGAATATGTTGATTACATCACCGGAAAAGTGGAAACGCTTAAGGAAAACAAAGTTGTGATCAAGACCCGGATGATGCACATCCGTGATTCGGGGAAGCCTTGTCTGGTGCTTGGACTAAAACCGGATGCGGAGACGCCAGGCCTGTTTGTAGAACGTTCCGCAAACGGATTGATTGCAAGAATGGATATGATGCCGGCAGGGTTTTATAAGCTGGTTTAATAAAATATAAAAATTAGTTGTAGCTTGTTTTAATTAAATGGCGCGGTCTGCAGAAATGCAGGCCGTTTTTTTGATGAATTTGAATATATAAAAACAGTATAGAACTTTTTATCCAAAATAAAACTTAAAAACGAAAATTAAAAGAGAAGAAAAAAAGAAATTTCAGCAAAGCAGAGCATAAATTTCAATAAATTTAATTCCTATAAATTACTATGAATTTGTATAAGCCCCGTACAGCTCGTTAAATTAAAAATAGGATATAATTGTTGCACAAAAGCAAAAATGGCTGTACGAGGCTATACGAGCGTTTTAAGGGCATATGCCAAAAAATGGGGATTTGAAAAGCGAAAAATAGCGAAATTTTATGGAAATAAAATTTTAAATTTGCATAAAAACAGAAGAAAAATAGAGATAATTAAAGAATGATAGATATAAATGAACATAATAATAGCATAAGACTATATTTAGCTAAAAATAACCAAATTTAAAACTTTGAAAAAGCCCAATCCGTCCAAAACTGCGATTTTTTTGTAAAAAATGTCAAAAAGTCAGGGGCGAGGGGCGCCAACTTTGTCGCCCGGAAGGCGACCATTTTTGCGAAGATTTTTGATAAAATGATAATGGGGAACTATACTGTGGAAGAAACGTTTTGCTATTTTAAAACCGCATAAAAAAACCGGAGCACCCATGCAAGGTGCTCCGTAAAAATGTGTGTAGGAGCGCGATGGCCCCAGAAAGGAGTAAAATGACTACCAACTTTTAACGCTAACCATATTATAGAATAGGTTTAAAAATGCGATTTTTATTTTATTGCCTGCTGTTGGTAAACCATGCCCAACGATAGTTTGCAGCAAAGCTATTGTTAGTAAAAAAGCCTTGGTTGTTTTTATAGATCGGGTTTCTCATAACGAAGTTAATGATGTTACCAATCTCAGATTGTTTACCTATCACCCACAGCGCACCGCCATTCTGTCTTTTATCTATTACTTCTAAGCTAAATGCTTTAAATGCAGCTTTTAAACTATTCGCAGTTCGGTACTCTTGCCAAACTTTATTTCCCAAAACAGTGCTATGTTGATTTATATTAAAAACGATTGTTCCATCTTGTTTCAGGTAAGGACTATATTGGATTAAATCACTTTTGGTTGGTAACCATGCTGGTGGTTCTGTCGGTTGTTGTTGTGATGGCGCATCCAATAATTTGGTTAAAGCATCAATTCTTTTTCGCAAAAGGCCAACGTGTCCGATTATTGTACGTGCGTAGTTAGAAGTATTGGCATTAGGATAATTGAATGGGGAAGCGATGTCATTAGCTAATCGAAAAACATCAAAAACGCAAAACAAAATACATCAAAAACACAAAATACATGTTGACCTTACTTCTGGACAGCTATCTAAATGCATTGGAAAGATTCACTAACTTCTTTATTTCTTACAGCTTCATCAACCGCATACATTAACGTGCTTGCAAACATAAGACGCCGCAAGGATTCTTCTGCTGAAATGATTTCTTCATTAGAATGTGCTTTTGGATTTCGTAAAGCGGACATTGCACCTGCAAACATAAAACGGAAACCTTCTTGAATATTCTTTGCTGTATCTGAATTGTCATTCCGGAAAAGTAACAAAGGAGGATTACCAGTAAAGATTTTATGCATCAAATCTGTGCCGTCTGGAACATTAGTTTCTTTTGGCTTGAGAGTTTTATAAATATTTTTAAGTCTTGAATTAATTTCTATTAAGGCATCTTCTGCCGCATTTGTGTAATGACCATCTACATATAAATTTTTCGATGATTTTATGATTAAAGGATGTATATAATCCCATATACATTCTAGGTTTTCTGTTTTTGCTTTTAACAAGAAAGAAAGACTCTCCAAAATCATACCGGATCTAAATGCATTAAAAGTTATAAAGAAGTTTCCGAAAACATCGCGTTGGTTGATAAAAAGCAACTCTCTGTTATTTTTAAGACGGCTGGAAATTCCTGGGTATTCGTTTTTTATATCTTCTGCTATTAACAGAAGAGGATCTTTTATACTTGCAACAACGGTGGGAGGAATAGGCTGTGAATATGTTTCAGCTCTGTTACATAAATTATTAAGCTGGTCGTATACATTTTTGATTTTGTCGATATCCATTTTGCGTACCTGCTATATATTTATAAATATGTTTGAACGGTAAAAGAATTATATATTATATTTATTATACCATAAAGAAATTTAAAAGAGAGCATATTCAATATTGTTATAATAAATTGAGCAGCTTTTGTAGGCAAAGCTCAAATGTTGCGGGGCAAAAAAGAAAAAGGCGACATACTTGGCAATGGTAAAGAAAAATTTATGGCGCGGCTTGCGATTAGCGAGGCTGCATAAAATTTTCGTGAAGAAAGAACAGGTAATTTTATTGGGAAAGACTGCATGATTTTACCCTGTGGTGCCCGCTGCGAAGGCGGGCATTATTTGTTTGCGTTTTAAAACTTTTCCTCAAAAACCTGTCACATGAAAGGCGACGCCTTATTTTATCATAAGTAGAAATGTGATATAATTTAAAGATACAATAGGGGAAGTTTGCCCTAAAATAAGGCAACTTTAGTTATGCTATGCAGGAATATTATAAAAGCTGTTCGTCATTAACATATAACAAAATAGGAAGTGCGACGTGAGTGAAATGTTAGAAAACATGGAAAATAAATTTTTCGTATGGTTGAAAAGCAACCTTACGCCTTTTGCTTTGGAAGAAATGAAAGCTTCTTATAAAATCATAAACACTATTTTGTTACAAAGAAAAATCCTTCCAGCATCTTTGTTCGTACTGAAAGATGTACAACGAATTGTAAAGGCAAAACAACAGCTTGATAAAGTTTTTGCAAACAAAAAATTACGTGTAAGCGCAACAAAATTATTAAATGCCTATGCAAAATTTCTTAAAGAAAAAAATACCAACGAAAGTGAAGTTGTTGAAATACAAAAAGATTGGATTCGGTACAATTACTATAATGCTCCATCCTTTGCACGCACGTATCCCGTTTATTGCAGTATTGACGGTGTGAAGTTTGAAGGAAAAAACTGGGCAAGAATTCTGGTTGCGATAGTTGAACATGAAATTGCAAAAAATGCTATGAAGTTACAGCCTTTGTGTGTGAAGCCATTGGCTGATTCTAAAAATGGACAGCCATTCTTTTTGAAAGAAAAGATGGAAAAAATTAATTGCGCAGAACTATCCAATGGATATTGGATAAACATTAACTACGGTATACCAGCTTTGATTAAATTGATTGAGAGTTTTTGCCTTTATTGTGGTTATAAACGTAACCAAATCATACTTTATGGGATTCCCAAAGCAATTGTAAGAGAAGCGCATGAAGCGGACAAAACTATTAAGGCGACAGCCAAGGAAAGCATGGAAGCAGAAATTATAGATAGCCAGTCTTCTAGATATCTTACGTCTATTAATCGTATTCTGACGGAGAAGTTCCCAAAAGGCTACCGTATCGGTTCTGCTATTGATATGATGAAGATGCGCAGATACTATAAAGAGGAGACTGGTAATGAACTAACCGTAAAAAAGGAAATTCTTGAAACCAAAATCAAGAGCTGTGGTATTGAATACGATGGTAAAATATATGTTCCCAAAACCATGCTCAAAGAGGAAGCTAAAGGGAAACTCTTTGCTTATATTACCGATTGTTTCGCAAAAGGAAAAAGCACCATTTATTATCAGGCGCTTTACCAAGAGTTTTATGAAGATCTGTTAGATTCTAATCTTTATAATCCAGATATGCTAAAAACATATCTTGCATATTTTCTGGGAGACTGTTACTACTTTGGCAGAAGCTATCTGGCGCCCAGCATGCAGGCGGTAATAGAGCCAATTGAAGAAATCAGGCAGGTACTGTTAGATAGTGATGCCCCTGTAGCCGTGGAAGATTTATGTAGTATACTTTCCCACATAAGCAGAAACCGTATTTTAACTATTTTAAGTACAAACGGTGAGTTTGTAAGAAATAGCAAGGGTGAATATTTTCACGCAGATTGTTTAAAGCTTACTGATGATGAGTTGGCCGGTATTACAGAAATCATAAAAACAACTATTACAGAACAAAAATTTATAAGTGGCAACGAACTGTACGATGCTATCCGGCAAAAATACCCGGATGCGTATGACAAAAACAATGCATACTCTTTAATTGGCTGGCGTGATGCATTGAAGTACAGATTAAGCAGATATTTTTCTTTTACAGGGAACATAATCAGTCGGCGTAAAGCGGCGCTGTCTATGAGTGATGTATTCGCCGGTTTTGCCAAAACGCGTAAGCGTTTTACGCTGGATGAACTTGATAAGTTTGCAGAAAGCCTGAGTACAAATAGTACAGGCAGCTATATCGGTGCAGTTTATCCGTATGTTGTACGGGTCAGCTATCAAGATTTTGTTCCTAAAAATGAAGTTCATTTTCAGGTAAAGAAAACAGATGCTGTTCTTGCAAAACTTTGTCAGGGGAATTATATGCCATTATACGAAGTTTCTGAATCCGGATTATTGCCGGAGGCTTCTCATCCTTGGACAGTGTTTTTGTTACAGCAATACGTAGCTTTTTACAGTAAAGTTTTTTACCTGCAGCATGGGGGCTTTGGCAAAAACAATGCAACCGGTGCGATGGTGAAGCGCACTTTTTGGCTGGAAAATTTTGATGATTTCATAACGGAAGTACTGGCAGAAAGTGGTTTGCCACTTGAAAAGCAAGCGGCATTGAACTACCTTGCAGAACAAGGCTATATTGCAAGACGGTCTTATACCAATATGGAAACATTGCTTCTTAATGCAAGAGCAAAGAGAAACCAGAAAAAGGAGAATGATTAATGTACTCGTATACATGGGATGCGGAAACTGGCGGATTGTTATTGAACAGTTCGCCCCTTGGTTTCAGTAAGGAGCCACGTCCTGTTTATTACAAAGAATTGGATTTGCTCGGCTTTGATCATTATTGGCAGTATGATAAGAATGACACCTATCCCTATATGTGGGCGGAAGCTAATAATTATTTTTACAGAGGCCGGAATGTAGCAAAAACTAAAGGCGGCGCCTTATTTACTGCCCCAGAACTTATAATTTTAGAGGAACCTGAACCGAATGGCACACCATTGCGGTTTGTTGATGTTCCGGCAATGGTGGATAAGAACCGGGATATCTTGGAAAGTTTGGTACAGGACACAATCAAAAAAATCTATAATACGTACGTTGAATACCAAAATAAAGTTGATGTTTTTTATGTTGCTTTTAGCGGCGGCAAAGATAGTGTCGTAGCTTTTGATCTTGTGCAGAAGGCATTACCCCATAATAAATTTAAAGTATTGTTTGGTAATACAGGAATGGAATTTCCAGATACATACAAAATTATAGAAAAAATGAAAGTTGTATGTGCAGAAAAGGATATTGATTTTTTAGAAGCGCGTTCAAGTTTTACTCCTGATCAAACTTGGAATTTATTTGGGCCACCAGCAGTTTCGAACAGGTGGTGTTGTAGTGTTCACAAGACATCACCTCAAATTATGCTATTGCAAAGTCTGACAGAAAAACATGGATTTACAGGGATGGCATTTACGGGTATACGCGGAGATGAAAGCGTCAACAGAAGTGAATATGACGATATAAGTCTTGGTAGAAAACATCGTGGGCAGTACAGCTGTCATCCAATTTTAGAATGGAACACTGCCGAACTTTTTGATTATATATTTCAGGAAAATTTGCTTTTCAACGAAGCGTACTTAAAAGGAAATAGCAGAGCTGGTTGTCTCGTTTGTCCAATGTCCTCAGGTAAGCATGAATATTTAAAGGCCATATGCTACCCAAATGAAGTTAATCATTTAGTCAATAAAATTAAAGAAACAAGTGGAAAAGTGAATTTTACGGACAGAGAACTTGAAAATTTTATAAATGAAGGTCATTGGAAAACGAGAAGAACAGGAAGAGAATTAAATTTAGGGCAAGATCAACACGAAATAGAAAATGATCAAGGAAAAACAATTATAACTATTTTTAATAAAATGAATGAACGGTGGAAAGAATGGGCAAAAACCATCGGTAAGTTCATTAAAATTTCTGACTCTGACTATACGATTGATTTTCGCGAAAAGGCATATTTAGTTCATCTTGAGAATAATCAGTTAGGTACTATGATAACATTTCCTAATTGTGGAACGTCAAAAGATGACATAAAGTTTGTTTCATTGTTTAGAAGTGTTGTAATCAAAAGCATTTATTGTGTTAATTGTGGCGTTTGTGCCGCAAATTGTTCAATTGGCTGCATTGATATGAGAAAAGGGTTGTCAATAGCGGATAATTGTATTCATTGTTATCAATGTCATGATATAGCGGAGCATTGTTTGCGTTACGCATCAATTCGTAACAAAATAGGAGGAGAAAAGAAAGTGAAAGGCCTTGATAGATATTTTAGTTTTGGAATAAGGAAAAATTGGCTGGATTTATTTTTCGAGGAAAAAGGAGCGGCTCAATTTTGGCTAAATGATGGTCAAGGGATTGTGGCAAATAAAAAGAAAGACGCTTTTCTTAATTTTGTAAAAGATGCAGGGCTTGTTTATTATGATAAAAAGACGGTTGGAGATAAATATACTAAAAATTTACCCAGTGTTTTTGCGGAAAAGTTGTTTGAAATAGGAAGCAATGCTGTTGAAACATGGGCGCTGATGCTTTGTAATTTAGTTTATACGCCTGAGTTTAATTGGTTTATAAAAAACATTACTTTACATCAAAATTTCACCCAAGATCAAATTAAGTACATGTTGAACGATATTATGGAAGGTGATGTAAAGGGGCTTGGCAAAAGAAATATTTCTGATGCTCTCAAGATTTTTATAATCAAGACACCTTTTGGTAATGAGATTGGTCTCGGTCACGCTGATTATGATGAGAAGGTTAATGCGGTTGGTAATGAAACGATAACGATGCGGTCATTTTATCGTGACTCTTGGAAAAATCCTAATCAGGAAGTAATTCTATATTCACTTTATAAGTTCGCGGAGGCTTGTGGCGGTTATTATCAGTTTACGTTAAACCGGTTACTGGATTTTGACGTAGAAAGTGATGGCATTAGTCCTGCTGAGATTTTTGGCTTGGACAGGGGAACCATGGAAAAAATTTTAAATGGTTTAAGCATTAATCATCCGGATTTTATTACAGCACAGTTTAATTTGGATTTGGATACTATAACACTTAATGTAAATAAAAAATCAACAGATGTACTTGCGTTGTTCTAAGGAGGAAAGAACATTATGTCAATTTTGTCTGTTTATCGTGATTATTTTGATATTGACCCAGAATATTTTCCAGCGGTTAATCAGGCTGTTATCAATAAAAATCCAGAGATGTGGAAGAAATTCTTTCCTCATGAAACCTTTATTAAATTGCTTAAGAATACTGTTGATGTCCTGAACCGGAAACAGAAGGTCTCTATTTGGGTAGAAGGCGCGTATGGTACTGGTAAGTCACATTCCGTGCTTACCTTGAAAAAATTGCTGGATGCCACGGAAGAAGATACCAATGAATATTTTAGTAAGCATAATCTTGATAAAGATTTGTTTAACAAACTGCAAGGAATCAAAAACAGTGGAAAAATTTTAACAGTACACCGTTATGGTTCATCCAATATCCGTGACGATAACGATCTGGTCATTGCCATTCAGGAAAGTGTAGAGAAGGCACTGGAAGATGCCGGTATTGAAAACCAAGGGAAAGAGTCTCTGCGTGAAGCTGTTGTCCGCTACCTCTCAGATTCGGAAAACAAACAAAGCTTTAATGTTTATTTAAAAGGCAGTTATTCAAATCTGTTCGGCGGAGATGATGCAGATTCGATTATTAAAAAGTTGGGAGAATATAAAGGCGAATCATATCGCGAGTTGATGGATAAGATTTTTAAATTAGCACGCGAACGGCAGATTCGTGCTTTTTCCATGTCTGCAAACGATCTTTGTCAGTGGCTTATTGAAGTTATACAGGCAAACAATCTTAAGGCAATAGTTTTTATTTGGGACGAGTTTACCGAGTATTTTTATAATAATTCCCGAAACCTTACAGGATTCCAGGAGCTTTGTGAGTTAAGCGAAACGCAACCTTTTTACTTTGTGTTGGTAACGCATGTGAGTTCCGGCCTTTTCCATGAAGGCGATAAAGATTTTATAAAAATCAATGGCCGTTTTATCAACCCGCATTGTCTTATAAGTTTGCCTGAGAATATCGCATTCCAGCTGATGGACGCTGCAATGGAAAAGAATAAGGACGAACAGATTAGTAAGGATTGGGAAGAAATCGCTGGTGATCTGGCAGACAGGACAAAAGAAGCCAGAAAGATTGTTCAAGGCATTGCCAAGATTGGCGATAAAGAGATGACCGGTATTTTACCAATTCATCCTTATACTGCGCTTTTGTTAAAACATATCTCCGCTGCCTTTGATTCCAATCAACGCAGTATGTTTGATTTTATAAAAAATGATAGGGGCGATGAAATTAAAGGTTTCCAGTGGTTTATTGATAATTATGGCCCTGGGGATGACAATCCATTACTGACAGTTGATATGTTATGGGAGTTTTTCTATGATAAAGGCAGGGATTTATTAACACAGGATATTCGTAGTATTTTGGATTATTACAGAAATTTCAATCAAAAACTGGGGCCGGAAGAAAAACGGATACTTAAAACAGTGTTGCTACTGCAGGCTATTTCACAGCATGCCGGCGATGCAGTAGAATTATTTGTACCTAATGATAAGAATATTGAATCTGCATTTGAGGGAAGCGATCTTGAAAATGGTGCAGTAACCTTAGCAATGCGGCTTGTGAATGACAAGGTGTTGTTTAAAAAGCAACTTGGCGAAAAAAAATTCCAGTATGCTGCTTACGTTAATGAAGCAAGTGGAGAGGAACTGGAAAAATTTAAGGAAGAAGTAGATAAAAAAACAACGGCTTCACTTATTACAGAAACACTGAAAAATAAAACTGCCGCCGTGGCAGAATCAATTACCCTTAGCGGAGCGTTGAAGCTGCGTTATGAATTACGGCATGTAACTGTTACGGATTTTGATCAGAGTATACGCCTGTTTAGGAACCGTGAAGCTGAGTTAGAAAATAAAATACCTGCAGTTGTTTGTTTTGCAAAAGATGATACGGAAAGCGTGTTAATTGGTAAAAAAATTAAAGAAGCGTTAAATGATGAGAATGGCGGCTATCGCAATATTGTCTTTATTGATGCAACAACAACACCTTTTGGCCAGGATGGTTATGAGCAGTATCGCAATGAAATGGCGCAGGCTTTGCATCAGCAGGGGAAGGACAACACGCTCTCAGGACAATACGTTGAAAATGCAAAAGATGCGCTCAAAAAATGGAAAGACAGGATTATTGCAGGGGAATTTAAAGTATATACAGACCAGAAAAGGGATGGAGAAAGAGCAACGACAATGGAGATGCTTTTTTCTATCTTGGCGAATATTAATAAACAAAGATTCCCGTTGTGCTTGGAGGCTGCGTATAATGTAATAGGTGATATGTATTTGTCGAAGTTTTTAAAGTTAGGCGTAGAATGTGGTGCAACAAGGAAAACACGTAATGTTTACTCGTCCAGTAATACTAAAACCAAATTGGAAGAAGCACTGAAAGAGGCGTGGAACGAAACAGCTTATTGGCAATCTCACCCCAGTCTTTTAATTTCCAAAATTAAAATTGCAGTAGATGGGGCAATTAATACAGCCTTTACCAATGGAACAGGAAGGATTTCTATTAGAAGTATTTATGATCTGTTGAAAGCTGCGCCGTATGGTTTTATGCCTTGTAACCTTACTGCATTTGTTCTTGGCTTTGTGCTAAAAGAATATGTGAATGGAGAATATTCTTATAGTGATGGCCTGACAAATGATGTCCTTAATCTGGAAAAATTGAAAGAGATGGTAAGTGATATCATCCAGCTTCAGATTACGCCTAATCCACGGTATAAGGATAAATATATTGTTGCTATGACTGAGGAGGAAAAGGCATTTAATGCAACTACTTCCTATGCCTTCGGGATTCTTGAAAAGTATTGCACGTCTGTTGAGCAGACCCGGGAACGTGTGCGAAATGAAATGAAGAAATATGGTTTCCCAATCTGGACGCTTAAATCCGTACTGCCGACAGTAGATGTTAAAACAGACCACGGTATCTTAGAGAATTTGATTGACTGTTATTGCGGAATCGCAAACAGCAATAATATCAGTAAAACAAAAACAGATAATGATTTTGCTAATACAATTGGAGAACTGTGCATAAAGAACCCTGATGCAAAAGAGGATTTAAAAACACTATTAACAAAAGAGAACTGCACTGCTGGTATGCAGACGTATTTAACGGAGTTTGAAGATGGCGAGCTGATTAAGCTTGCAGCAAAAGTGGGCGATGGTGGACAGTACATTAATGTATTACGGCATAAGTTTGATGCGGACGCTGCCAACTGGGTGTGGAATATTGAAACGGCAGAGCAAAAAATCCGTGAGACTATACTGGAATACAAGATCATAGCTGAAAGTAACAACATTATTTCCAAGTGCACATCGTTTACAGATACTGTGCGCGAATGGTGTGAAAAATGTAGCCTCATTCGTATTTCTTATGCTGCCGCAAAAAATTATTTGGGTGATATAGCACCGTTTATAGAAATGCTACATGATGTTAAAAAAGCAGGTACGTTGCTTGATTCACAGAAACAAAAGTTTTTAACGCTTTTGGTAGCACATGGGAACGGTTTTAAACAGTTTTATTCTAACCAGCTGGATGTATTTAAGCAGGCCTGTGATTTTTATCTGAATGGTTTTACGGAAGAAGAGGTAAAAGGTCTTTTTGCAACAATACCAAGCGGCGTTTTCACTTATGAAAAGAGTACCTACCTGAATCTTATAGATACGAAAGCAAAAGAGTATCGTAACTCGTTAGGCAATGTGAAGCTAAAGAAGCTATGGAAGGATAAAACTAACAGCATTTCACCCAGAGCCTGGTCAAAAGAACATAAGATGCCTATTCTGGCTTTAATCAGTGATAAAGATATGCAGGCAGCAAAAGATGCATTTTATGCTGTAAATGCAAAACATCCCGAGGCAGCAACGGTTGAGAAAGCGATTAAATTCCTTGAAAAAGCTACGTTCTATGTACAGATGCAAAATCCACAGGAACTGGATCGTGTTTTCCGGGAGAATATTATCAAATCGTATACGGTGATGCTGTCTGATATTGATGAGGTTAAGGACTATCTGTTTACCCATATTAATTCAGAACCGTATGACTGGTATGGCCTGAAAGAAGTTGATAATAGATTAAAGCAGTTGGCTGAAGATAAATATTTCAGGGAAGGCTGTGACAAAGCGCTAGCCAAGATTGATGATATGGAACTGGATGATGTGAGGCGTTACCTTAAAGAGCTTATCAAAGACAACATGATTGTTGGAATGGAGATTATCAAAAAGAATTAAGGGGAAGCACCATGGCTATAGAACAACAACATTTTAAAACAATAGACAGATATCTGGAAAGAGATGAGGGACTGCCCTTTATTGTTGATGTGCAGAACGATGAAGATTTTACTGAACTTGTTCAACATTACAATGTAGGTAAGGCTAAGGTTGTCCATGCGTCAGATTATTGTGCGAAAGATGAGTTGCCGCAACTTGATAAACTTTTACATGATTTGGCGGTCTGGAATTCTGTTACCATTGTTGTTGATGTAACCTGGTTTCTTAAGTTGCAAGGTGAAGATGCATTAAGTAATTTCCTATTGACGCTGTTAAACTTAAATATTTCTGGGCATGTTATTTTTGTTACTTATCAATGTTCCCGTTATTTAAAAATGCGTGACCCGCGGCTCGGCCGTCGCATTTTGATAGTAAAAGGTTATGAAACAGGAATCCCTGAAGTTGTTTTTACAGAACCCTCCTTGCTTTTACCGGAGGAAAGTACGAAGATACGGGGGATTGAGAAATTTGCTGGAATCGCGGAAGAACAAGAAAGTCAAGCAGTTTATATGATTACAAAAAAGCAATGTGAATTTTTTCCACATTCGCTTTATAAACTTTCAAACCTGCGTGATGCCTATGAAGCTATTTTGTTGAAAGATGGACTGACTAGTGTTTTACCGCGTGAAATTGGTACAGCCATGCAGTGGCAATATGCTTTAAAACTCTTTGCGAAAGAAAATAGTTGGGAGGCAGTGATTGACAATATATTTGGGGATCACAAGCATCTGGATCAAGCATTTGTCAATTATATGTATTATGATACAAATGAACAGTGGTTGTTTTTTGTTGCATTAAAGCTATTTGGAGCAAAAACTAATTGGTGTCTGACTACTGCTGCAAGTAATGCAGAGGCTGTTACGGATTTCGTCAATCAGATTTACCGTTGCCTATTAGAAAAATCTGTACAGGATAAGGACTTTTGGGATTGCTATAAAATACGTAAAGTTGCACTGCAACAATTAGGGAACCCTACAAACGAGACGACTACGTTCTGCAAAGTTGTTTTTAGTAAAGGCGTAGATGCAATTTATTATCTTACAGATAATACAATAAAAGAGAAAGAAACAATCTTTGCATATCTTGACCGTTACGGCCAGCAAGTTGACCAGAAGAAACTTATGCAGATTTTAGAAAAAGTCTATCCGGCTTTGCATTCATATCTGTTGCCATATCGTTTTGATAACGAATTATTAAATAAATATTTCCAGGACTACAAATACCAGAAAGTTATTAATAAGGTGTTGCCAGAATTTGAGGTCTTGGTTAAGGAACAGGCGTCAAAAAGAGACTATAATCTTATTCTGCAGCCAAGGTCTTCCTTGATCGAAGGTTTGAAATGGGAAACAGCAAAGTTATATTTTATAGATGCTATGGGCGTTGAGTATCTCAGTTATATTCTAGCAGTTTGCAATAAGCTGAATATCATTGCCAACATAACCGTTTGTCGAGCTGAATTACCAACAATAACCAGTAAAAACAAGGAGTTTGTCAGATTTTTTGAAGAAAAAGGTTGTCCTGTTGTATCAGATAAAGAACTTGATGAAATTAAACATCAGGGGAAGAACGATTATGATTTTTATAAAAATTCCAAACTGCCGATCCATCTTATCAGTGAGTTAGCCGAAATTGAAAAGGTATTGAAAAGAATTAAAGAAGACCTGTCAGATAGAAAGTTTACCCATGTATTCATGATTTCCGATCATGGTGCGAGCCGTCTGGCTGTGCTGCATGACACTGAAAATATATGGGAAATGTCAGAAAAGGGGAAACATTCTGGACGGTGTTGCCCTAAAGGTGATGTTGATATACAACCGGAATTCGCAACGGATGCCGATGATTTTTGGGCATTGGCAAATTACGACAGGTTTAAGGGTGGAAGAAAAGCCAATGTTGAAGTACATGGGGGCGCGACGTTAGAAGAGTTATGTGTGCCCATCATTGAATTGACTTATTTGGCTGAAAAACCGGAAATTAAATTGATGCCCTTGGATGGAAATGCTTATGAAGGTAACGTACCGGTTATCGAAGTAAGTTTCCGTAAAACGGCAGGACTAAAAGTATTTATCAGTGCTATGTTACCAGATTTGAAGCTTTGCGTGAATGACAACTATTATGGGTGTGAGCAGTCTGAACCTAACACTTTTAAAGCTATCATGCCAGATTTGAAAAAAGCTGGCACATATTATGCGGATATTTATGCTGGTAATAATTTGCTAGTAGAAAAACTGCCCTTCATTATCAAGAAAGAAGGACAGCGTGAGAAGGCTTTACTGTAAATGGAGGAAAATCTTATGGAAAGCAAACTACGTGAGTGCTTCGATGAGATGGTTGTTTATAAAGATTTAAAAAAGAGTAATTTCTTTTCTTCTTTGGGTTTACCATCTTTTTTAAGAGATTGGGTTCTTAAAAAATTTGAGGATGATGACGGCAATTACGATATTGAGGAAGTGACAGAGTTCGTTAAAACTTATCTTCCTAAAAAGGAAGAATGGATTAGCATAAAGAATCGTATCATTTATGAAAATGAACGCGTTAAAATTTTAACTAAAGTTGGTATTGATATTGATATTAAAACGGGAGCGATATCGTTTTCATTACCTAATTTCGGGCTTTCTAACAAGGAAACTATCATTGAAACTAGTGTATGGGACCTGTATAAAGATGAATTAACAAACGGCCAGGAAACTTGGGGCGTTGTGGAAATGGGATACCGTATGCCGGATGATTCGGTAAAACCGAAGATTGTTGGCAAAATAAAAATGACAGGCTTTACTAACTTTTGCCCTTATATTGCCGATTTGGACTTTTTTAAGGATGCCCGGGCAGAGTTCACCGTTTCCGAATGGATTGATATTGTGCTTGGAGCGATGGACTACAATGCGGAAGGCTACAAAGATGAGGATGAAAAGCTTGCTATGCTTACTCGTCTGCTTCCGTTTGTGGAGAAACGGCTCAATTTATTGGAACTGGCGCCTAAAGGCACCGGCAAATCATATGTTTTTGGCAATGTAAGCAAATACGGACTTCTTACGGACGGCGGTAAAATTACCAGAAGTAAAATGTTTTATGATAAAGGAAGACGGACGCCAGGCTTTATTGTAGGAAATGACTACGTTGCTATTGATGAGGTAAAGCTTGTAACTTTTGATGATGTAAATCAAATGCGTTCTGTTATGCAGGGGTATATGGAACGTGGGCGTTTTAACGTAGATGGATTTGAAGGCGAATCAAATGCCGGTGTGGTTTTGCTTGGTAATATTTCTATAGAAAATATGGATGAATTTACCAATATGTTTACAGAATTGCCGGTATTATTTCAAGAGAGTGCTTTGGTAGATCGTATCCATGGTTTTATTAAGGGTTGGGATATACCCAAGATGAAAGATAATCTAAAAGTTTCCGGCTGGGCGCTTAATTCTGAATATTTCTGTACTGTAATGCATATGCTTCGCGATGACGCAAGCTATCGTTCAATTGTGGATTCATTGGTCGAGGTTTCCGATAATGCGTATGTGCGACATACCGAAGCAGTAAAGCGAATCGCTACAGCATATTTGAAATTACTGTTCCCACATGTACGTACTGCTGCCGATGTTAATCCTAGAGAATTTATGAAGTATTGTTTGCGACCAGCAATAAAAATGAGAAAAATTATTTGGCGCCAGCTTTCCATTCTTGATTCGGAATATAAAAAAGAAGATAAGTTGATGCCATCATTTACATTGAAGGATATTGAACATGAAGCGTGATTGCATTATGTGCGGTAAACATAATTTACCTAAAGATGATGTAGGCTTAAATAAAAAGCTACTTGGTACAGACATTAAGAATTTTTATTGTATTGATTGCCTTGCTGAATATCTTGGCTGTACTGTAGAAGAATTACTGGACAAGATAGAAGAATTTAAGGCAGAAGGTTGTAAGCTGTTTTTATAAAAAAAGAGGAAAAAATGAAAAAGCTAATTTACGCTGATAATGCAGCAACAACAAAATTAGATATAGAAGCATTTGAGGCAATGAAGCCGTACTTGCTTGACGAGTATGCTAATGCTTCCCAATTGTATTCGATTGCCAGAAATCCTAAGAAAGCTTTGCAGGTAGCGCGAGAAAAAATTGCTGCTTGCATTAACGCCGAGCCGGAAGAGATTTTCTTTACATCTTGCGGAACAGAAAGTGATAACTGGGCGTTAAAGGGAACCATGTTTATACGGGATTTTGCCGGTCACTTGATCACTTCTGAAGTGGAGCACCATGCTGTCTTGCACAGCACTGTTGCAATTGAAAAAATGGGGTACCCGATAAGATATCTTTGGGTTGACAAAAGTTGCATAGTGCAGCCGGAAGCCCTTAAGATTGCAATGAGAGGCATCGAAACAAAATTGGTTTCTGTAATGTTTGCCAATAATGAAGTTGGTTCGGTGCAGCCAATTAAAGAGCTTGCACAGATTGCACATGCTCATGGTGCGCTTTTCCATACCGATGCCGTGCAGGCGGTGGGACATTTGGAAATTGATGTGAAGAATTTAGAAATTGATATGCTTTCAGCGTCTGCGCATAAATTTAATGGCCCGAAAGGAATTGGCTTTTTGTATGTTAAGAAGGGCGTGAAGTTGAATCCGTTTATGGATGGAGGAGCCCAGGAGTTTGGTAAACGTGCGGGTACGGAAAATGTGGCGGCAATCGTCGGCATGGCTGTTGCTTTGGAAAATAATTGTAAAAAAATAGAAGAAAACAGAAATCATTTATTGTATTTGGAAAAAATTTTGTTAGATGGATTACGGCAGGCAAATCTTGATTTTGTTCGGAATGGATCTGAAAACCGTGTTCCGGGAAATATAAGTTTGTCATTTAAAAAAAGTGATGGTGAAATGCTGTTGCATCGGTTGGATTTAAAGGGAATTTGCGTTTCCACTGGTTCTGCATGCAACAGTAAGGAAACTGAAATTTCTCATGTGTTGCGGGCGATGGATGTGCCGTACGAGTATATCAGGGGAACAATTCGTATTTCGCTGGGAAAAGATAATACTGTGGAAGAAGTACAGGAAATCGTTGCAGCGTTGAAGGAAATTTTGGAAAAATAAAAAGTGTCAGTGCTGATGGCACTTTTTGCTAAAAGAAAGATTACGACTAATGGTTACAAAATCAAATTTGGTATAGGTGAGTCAAATTTAGGGAAGTTGTCTCCAACTTGATTTTCAATGTCGCCAAGAATATCCAAGTGATGGTTGGATATTAGACTATGCCAAGATGAAAAATTTTATCAAGTGATGCTGGAAACTTGATAAAATGGGGATTTTGTGACATTGATATTATGTCAGGGTTCAGTAAAGATAAGTCTAAAATGTCTCCAACTTAGTTTTCAGTGTCTCCAAGTTGTAGCGTAGTAGTATCAAAGTTATTACATAAGGTTGATGAAGTTTATGTCAAATTAGAGCAAATGTCAGCGGAATTTGCATATGACGCATTTGTGGATTTAAAAGATAAACGGATTCAAAAGAAACAGGAACGCTTTAATAAATATGATGCACTGAACTGTTTATTTAGTGGAACTCGCCAATTTTATTGGCGAGTTTTGGCGAGTATTTGGCGAGTTGTCCCGCCTGTTCGATAACAAGTCGGAATGCTACAAGCTGTTCTGGTTTCAGGCAATTTTGCATCATGTCTGCAAGGGGCAGCAGGAGATCCGTTTCGAAGATCTCATTGACCATATGATCGCAAGCGCCTGGTACATGGTCACTGAGTATCATCTCAACCTGGGCCCCAGGGATAAGCTGGAGGAAGCGGTCAATTATATTTCCCGGCGCACGGCCATGCTGCCCAATGTGAAACAGCAGGAGATTCTGGATTGGCTTCGGTCATGTACCGATGGGGCCGTCATCCGGTATAAGCGGACTCTTACCCTGAATGTGCCTTACCGTCTTCAGGCGCCTTTCTTAACAGAATTCCGCGGCGACACCTGGAACTGCGGTACCCGGGAACTGGCCGGGCGCATCAATCAGCAGCGCAGCTTATGTATTATTTTCTGGACTAAGATAATAAAAAACCTCTGCAATTACAGAGGTTTTGAAATCAGATCCATTCCTTTTTTCGTAATGGCTTTAAATAATTCTTTTTTAAATCGCGAAGGCTTCCGAAGAATTCCATTTCGGATGTTGATACAGTATTGTTTTTGATTTTTAAGCGAATAAGTTCCATGGAACAAAATAAATCAGCTGTTTGAAAAAGACGATAGTCAGAAGGGATAACTTTCTTTATTATTATCCTGGGCAACAAAGCGTTAAATACAGTTGAAAGAAGTTTGCTGACTTCAACTTGTCCATTATCATAATAAATTTTAATGGAATCATATTCAAGGAATTCCTGATAATGCTCGCGAATAAAAACAGAGATTTGCTTTGAGAGATTACCGACAGCCTCCACAGAATTTTCTAAGTGCTTTTTCTCTATGAAAAAGCATTTATATCGAATTTCAATGTGTTTGATAAATGTAATCATAAAGTTAAAAATTCTGCGGCGGTTTTCAATACTCTCAAATTCGTATTCATTTTCTCGGCGAATGATTGGGCCAGTATGAACACAATGATTGGGATAGTTGATATTTTGCAAGTTGTCGTTTAGCGTTTTCAATGGTTTTGAGATGTCATTTTTTTGGTTATGAAAAACCATGGAAATGATGTAGTAAGGGGAATGATAGTCATATTCGCCGAAGTCTCCCGATTCATCGATGAATATGCTGAGTTCATGCAAAGGCATCGCCTCCTTAAATATTAACTTAAAAATGAAAATAGCGGGGAACCTCCCCGCTCTCGATGGACCCGGGTCTTTCGACCAGCCCCAATCAATGCAGTGCATTGATCTTCTAAAACTATTATAATGGAATGTTGGATGCGTGTCAACAGATGGGAAGGAAAGGAATTGTTTCCCGTGACGATAAATTTTTACGATAAAAATGCGGAAGCCTACGCGGCCCTTACGGTGAAGGCGGATATGTCCCGGGCTTACGAAAAGTTTTTGGCCTATCTTCCTCATGGCGCGAAAGTTTTGGATGCAGGCTGCGGCAGCGGCCGCGACAGTTTGTTTTTTATGCGGCAGGGTTACCGCGTCACCATGCTGGATGCATCCGCCGCCATGTGCCGTTGCGCGGAAAAGCTGACGGGGCAGAAGGCCTTGCACAAAACTTTTGCGGAAATAAATTTTGATAAACAGTTTGACGGCATCTGGGCCAACGCGTCCCTTCTTCATGTGCCGGAACAGGAACTGGAAAAGGTGCTGAAGATTTTGCACCGGGCCCTGAAGGATGACGGTGTGTTGTACGCCTCGTGGAAATACGGTGAGGCAGAGCGCCGGGACGGGGAACGCTTTTACTGCGACATGACGGAAGAAAAGCTAAAAAAATTGTTGCGGCGTACCGGCTGTTTTGTTTGCAAAGAAGTCTGGGTTTCGGAAGACGTGCTGCCGTTGCATCGTGAACAGCGCTGGCTGAATGTGGTGCTGGGGAAAGTTTAGAAGAGGTACAGTAAAAAGAAGAAATGCTCAGTTGCTTGCAAATTGCAAGCAACTGAAATTGCCTGCCCGTGATGGGAAAAATATAAATTGATTTGATTTTGAAAAAAATCCTGAAAGACATTTTGAACAATGAGCATAACCGCGTATTTATTTTTACTGATTAACATAATAACTTTTTTGGCTTACGGGCTGGACAAACTGAAAGCGGTAAAGAACTGGTGGAGGATTCCGGAGTGGGTGCTGATCGGGTTGGCTGTCATTGGCGGCAGCCTGGGCGCTTTTTTGGGAATGGTTGTTTTCCGGCATAAAACACGGAAACTGAAATTCCGTTTTGGTATTCCCCTTATCATTTTGTTACATGCGTTGGCGGTTGCGTATTTGGTTGTGCGTTAGTATTCGGAGAAAATCATCATGAGTCATAACAAAGCGTTGGACGCGTTATCCCGGGAACAGTTGATCGAGCTTTTGGAAATTTATTCCAAAAACTGGCTGGCGGCGGACGGCATCTGGTTCCAGTCCGTGGAGCGGAAGCTGGGCATGGATGAGGCCATGTACCACGATGTGGAAATCTGGAAAAAGTTTACGGTGGTGGAGGCGCAAAAGCTGAAAAAGTTTTTGCATCTGCCGGAGCAGGCCGGCATCGACGGCTTGGCTAAAGCCTTATCCCTTCGGTTTTACGCTAACATCAACGACGACGAGATCATCATCGACGGCAACACCCTGATCTACCGCATGGTGGACTGCCGGGTGCAGACGGCCCGCAAACGCAAGGGTATGGAGTTCCATCCCTGTAAGTCCGTTGGCATGGTGGAGTACGGCGAGTTTGCCAAAACTATCGACAGCCGTTTTACCTGCGAGTGCATCAGCTGCTACCCGGAAATTACCGACGACACCTGTTGCTGCAGCTGGAAGTTCACGCTGCAGGAAGAATAGGGATTGTTTGAGTTGTTTGCAATTTGCAATCAACTGGGCGTTTTGCAAAAGGATTTGCATGTTTCACCGATTCTTAATGTGCAAAATTTACATATTTATTTTGACAAAAATATGCAAAATGTGCATAATAGAAGCAGGGAAGAGGTGCAAAATTATGACTGAACTGAAAAAATTGAGAATTGAAAAACAATTGACGCAACAAGAGGCTGCCAGGCGTTTGGGAGTTTCGTTGCGTTCTTATATTATGTATGAAAATAACGCGGAAAAAGAAGGAACTGTCAAATACAGATTCTTATTGCAGGAAATGCAGAAAATCAATACTGTGGATGAGGAACATGGAATTCTCACCTTAAAGCAGATTCAGAAAATTTGCAAAGAGGTTTTTGATGACTATAAGGTTGAGTACTGTTATCTTTTTGGTTCTTATGCTAAAGGAAAGGCAAATGAACGTAGCGATGTCGATTTGCTGATTTCTACGGAAACAACCGGATTGCGCTTTTATGAAATTGCGGAAAGATTACGGGAAGATTTGCGTAAAAAAGTAGAACTGCTTGATGTAAAGCAGCTTGTTAATAATGAAAAATTGTTGAATGAGGTGTTAAAAGAAGGTATTCGGATTTATGGATAATGTTAAAAATGATTTATATTACATCAAGAAGCTGAAGGACGATATTGAGTTTATTGTCAGACATACAAAAAATATTTCACTGGAAGAATTAAATGTAAATGAAATTTTACTGGATTCTATGTTGTTTCGGCTGATTCAGATTTCAGAAAGTGCCAAAAAGCTGAGTGATGATTACAAAAGAACTCATCCTCACATTCCCTGGACTGCTGTGTATGGTCTGCGAAACCGAATTGTGCATGATTATGGCAGCGTAGATTTGGGTATTGTTTATTCTACTTTGAAAAATGATATCCCCGATTTATTGGAAGAGGTTACCCGGGAAAGCTGATACCATGTCTACTTTGCTTGAATTTTAGAGTGTGCGGGTGGCGCGCTGTACATGGGTTACAACGACGATTTGGAAAAACGACTGGCGGCTTACAATGATAGGTGGTGAAGGACAAATGGCGGAAAATTTTTCAGACGTTGCTGTTTTTTGTACAAATTGCGGGCGTCAGATGGAGCCGGGGGACACCTTCTGCAGGGATTGCGGTTCAAAGCAGACACAGGAAGTTAACATAGAACCCATTAACGTGGATAAAAAGATGCGGCTCAGGGCAGCTGAACTGTTGCCTGACATAGAACGCCCGGACGTTTATGTTCCGTTAATGTCCGACGGTATGCCGGCACGGGGAGGTATGGATCCGCTGAACCGGGATTCTGATTACCGGCCGCCGGTGTTTAGCCCGAAGATAGAGGATGTTTCCATTAAACACGAGAAACCGGTGGAGATTCGCTCCACGGAAATTGACATTTTCAATTTTTGCTTTTCGTATTTGGTTCCGTCTTCTGACGAGGAGAAACAGAAATGGTATCCCAACGGGGAGTACTGTTTCCATTTGATCCGCACTTCAAAAGGGGCCCGCTGCCGTATCGAGATCCATCGCTATAATGACAACCGGGAAGAAACTTTTGATGCGGATGCTTTTGCCCTGACCCGGCTGGACACGCTGCTGAAAGAGCGGGATGTGGCCCAGCTGGACGGTTATTCCATCCATTCCCTGGGCACAATGAATCATATGGACCTGCTGGTGCTTTATGCGGGGGGCGAACGGATTGCGGCCACGGGCCTTCCGCCGAATAACAATAAATATTACCATGCGGAATGGTTTATGGATTTTTTCCGCAACCTGTCCGGCGCTTTCGGGAAAAATATTTTCAGCGATTCGTTTAAGGAAAGGGAACTGGAAGAACGACGCGCGGCCCGGGGTAATGGCAGCGCTGCAAATAGTGATGGCGGCGTTGCGCCGGACGCCTGGCAATGCGAATGCGGACAGTTGAATCAGGGCCCTTTCTGCTGCAATTGCGGAAGGGTAAAGCCGTAACGTGAAGAGGGACTGGGAATGCGTTATCAATTGTTGGATACACTGCGGGGATTTTCCCTGGTGAGCATGATTTTATTTCATGCCTGCTGGGATCTGGTGTATCTGTTCGGGTATGACTGGCCCTGGTACAAGGGAACCCTCGGTTACCTGTGGCAGCAGAGCATCTGCTGGATGTTCATCCTCATCAGCGGCTTTTGCATGGGGCTGAAACAGGAAAGGCGGGCGTTGCCATTCGCTGACAAGCGGGGGACGGCGGAAGAAAATTCTTCGTTGCAGTTCGCTGGTAAGCAGGGGGTGGCGGAAGAAAAGCGAACGCTGTGGTCAGATTGTAAACGGGGATTGGTAGTGCTGGCCGCCGGCATTTTGATTACGATTGCAACCCTGCTCTTTTCGCCACAGACTAAAATTGTTTTTGGCGTGCTGTTCTTTCTGGGGGTTTCTATGATCCTGACGGCGATGCTGCGGCCCGCGTTCCAAAAAATTCCGCCGTTCATCGGAATGCTGTGGGTCGGCGTTTTGTTTTTTGTTCTGCGCAACATCAATGATGGCAACCTTGGCTTTGAAGGCATTGTCCTTTGCCCTCTGCCAAATTTTTTATATGAACAGGGTCTTTTGGCTACCTTCTTCGGCTTTCAGGACAAAAACTTTTTCTCTACCGATTATTTTTCCCTGATTCCCTGGTACTTTTTATTTTTGACCGGCTATTTTCTGTGCCGCTGCTTTTTGGAAAAAAATTCTTCTGCAGCTCTTCCGGAATTTTTCAAAAAAGGCATTCTCGTTTTCGAAATCATCGGTCAACATTCCCTGCCGGTTTACCTGTTGCACCAGCCGGTGATTTTGTTCCTGCTGTCTTTTATTTTGTAAATTTCCTCTTGCTTTTTTCTGCAAGTTGGCGTAATATAATAAAGTAGTTCATTGTAAAATGAAATTGCACAATAAAAATTGAAAATAAAAATCCATGTTGGTATCTTTACTGTTAAGATTAAGTCACCACACAAAATCAAACAGGAGAAAGATCAACATGGATCAATCTAAA